>ERZ1034363.35-NODE-35-length-89824-cov-6.068916_pt1 | contig 89824 bp, 103 predicted proteins | sample MGYA00520616_ERZ1034363 | MGnify/ENA primary metagenome ERZ1034363 (study PRJEB33736, sample SAMEA104284506) | Azolla filiculoides | biome: Urban; feature: Water surface; material: Ditch water | place: Netherlands | collected 2015-10-28 | depth 0-0.1 m ...
TGCATGCAAGGTCCCATGAGAAATGTGCCACTTGAATGGGGTTCACCTGAACAGGTCGATATAACGACCTACCTACTAAAAGTTCAATCTACAGGGCAGATGTAAATTTGTTTGGATACAACCCCCCTGTCATATACCTTGTTAGGAGATTCTCAATTTTCGGTTAACTGAGTCATCTTTCTTCCTTTTGGGTATCTGTCACAAGAAATATATCGATACAGGGACCTAATTAGATTCATGGCTTTACCGTATTAGCTTCTTAAGCATTTTCTAATCGAGGCTAAGTTAAAGTTGAAGCCAATCGATACACGAACCGTTTGAGAAATGTTTGACCCAGTAATCCTCTTTTTTCTCTTAGGTGTTTTTGCGGGCGTTTCAAGGTCCGACCTAAAGATTCCTGGGGTTCTTTATGAGAGCCTCAGCATTTTTCTTTTGTTGGCTATTGGTCTTAAAGGAGGTGTCGCGCTCTCGAAGTACGATCCCTCGACCTTGATGGGTTTAGCCTTGGTGGTTCTACTTGTCTCGTGTTTGATTCCAATAGGTGCTTTCTATTGCTCAAAAATTCTTGGAGGCTACAGCCAAGCCGACGCAGGTTCATTGGCTGCACACTATGGCTCTGTGAGCGTCGTTACCTTTGCCGTTGCAACCAGCTTACTTATGAAGCAGTCGATTGAAGCTGAGGGCTATATGACGGTTTTCCTGGTGCTTTTAGAGATACCAGGTTTGCTTCTGGGGATCTTTCTAGCAAAATTCGGCGCATCTAAAGCTTCATGGGGGCATTTAATCCATGAGATTCTTACAGGGAAAAGCATTGTATTGCTTGTAGGTGGTTTGCTAATCGGTTACACATCTGGGGAGACGGGGCTTGCTTCTATCTCACCCCTATTTTTTGGACTATTCAAAGGAGTCCTTGGCATTTTTCTGCTGGAGATGGGCTTGGTTACAGCAGGCAGAATTGGTGACATCAAAAAGCAGGGGACTTTTTTACTACTATTTGGTGTCCTATTCCCAATATTATGCGGGACATTGGGTGTTGTTACGGGATGGTCTCTTGGACTGTCGGTTGGCGGCATGACCCTCTTAGCAACTTTGTATGCAAGCGCTTCCTATATCGCTGCACCAGCAGCCGTGCGTATGGCAGTTCCTGAGGCGAATCCTTCAACCTCAATTGCTGCCAGTTTAGGGGTTACATTTCCGTTTAACATTTCCCTGGGCATACCACTCTATCTATTTTTAAGCGAACAACTCGTAAAATTTCTCAAATGACAAAACGACTAGTGATTCGTAAGCTACTCACAATTATTTGTGAAGCAGGGCTAGAGCAGGAGCTAACGGACTGTATTAGTGCCGCAGGCGCATCTGGTTACACAATTACAGATGCAAGAGGCAAAGGCGCCCATGGTCTAAGAGACGCATCATGGTCTGACAACGCCAACATTCGAATAGAAGTTTTGTGTGATGAACATATTGCTTCTTCTTTGCTCGATAAACTAATCAATGATTATTATCAGAACTACACCCTTGTTACCTTCGTCAGTGACGTTGGCGTGCTTCGGGCATCGAAATTTGAAAAATCTCGTCATCGATAAGATCTGCATTAATACCTAGGCCATTCAACCCAGGGATAGTCTGGCAAGCCATCAACCCATTGTTGTTCTGGCTCACCCTGTATGAGTGGCGTCAGATAGCTTAGCGCTTCTGCCGTAACGGTATAGCCAGACTGGTCTATCCAATCAATCGGAAATGCCCGCTCTCTATTAGCAATTGTGGCCAGTGGTACTGAATCGCAATGCCATGCATAGGGATGATTGCTATCCCGAACAATGTTGACCATTACCCCACTTTGCCCTGCCTCCGCCAATTGGACGGCATGTAAAGCAACGGCTTCTGCCTGAGCTATATCCGTTGCGCTGGCCACATGTCTGGCCGCACGCTGCAGATAATCTGGCACAGCAACGTGTACTTTAATGCCCAGTTGCTCACGCAGTAGCGCTGCTACTGCAAAGCCGGCGCCACCCAACTGCTCATGCCCTAAAGTGGTTGCACCATTCTGCTGGGCATAAAAGTTTCCATCCGCTGTGCGGATACCTTCTGAAACGACACACACGCAAGTGTTATGCGTGGTAAAACTTGTCTGTACTTCAGCTAAAAAACGTTCTGGCTCAAAGACTACTTCGGGGAATAATATTAGCGGCGATGCCATCTGCACTGGCAACCTAGCGACTGCACCGCAGGTAGCTAACCAGCCGGTATGACGACCCATTACCTCCAGAACAAAAGCGCTGGGCTTGGTTGCCATCGCACGATGATCACGCGCAGCTTCCATCAGTGAGACAGACAAATACTTCAGGGCAGAGCCAAAGCCTGGTGAGGTATCGGTCCCCTCAAGATCGTTATCAATGGTCTTAGGTAGTCCAATCACCTTGAGCGGGAGGTCGAAGCGTTCGGCCAATTCAACCAATTTGGCGGCGGTATCCATAGAACCATTGCCACCGTTCACGTAAACCGTACCGATCCCGTACTTAATCAGCACATCATGAACGCGTTGCCATTGCTCAGGGTTTTCATCGTAGGACTGCAGTAATGTACGCCCTGACCCTAGGCCACCACCTGGAATCTGACTTAAAGCCCGTCGCATAATTTCAGGCAGGGCACTGGCATCTACCAGGTCTTCTTTGATGAGACCAGCCAGACCGTTCTCTGCGGCATACAACCTGCCCTTGCCCGATTTTTTGTGGGCTTCGATCAATGCAGCTGCCGTGGCGCCAATTACAGCGGTAACACCACCAGACTGAAAATATAATGCGTTTATCATGACGCCATTAAAACAGATCGGGCGCCGGATTGGCAGTGCCAACCGGGCGCCCGACGATGACTCGCTGAATCTAATTAATTCAGTGCGCCTAATACGCGTGCAGTGATCTCATCGACACTACCGACACCAGCAATTTTCTTGACCTTAGGTGCCTTGGCATCACCGGCGTTATGCCAGGTGGTGTAGAAGGTCACCAGGGGTTTGGTCTGGCTGTGGTAAATGTCCAGGCGGTGACGAACAGTTTCTTCTTTGTCGTCATCACGCTGAATCAGGTCTTCACCCGTGACATCATCTTTACCAGCTACTTTAGGTGGGTTGTAGACGATGTGATACGTGCGACCTGAGGCCAGGTGAACACGGCGACCGGCCATGCGGTCAATAATGTCCTGATCTGGCACATCAATTTCGAGAACGATATCCAGCGGCACGCCGGCTTCCTTCATAGCTTCAGCTTGAGGAATCGTGCGTGGGAAGCCATCAAACAGGTAACCATTTTGGCAATCTGCTTCTTTCAGACGCTCTTTAACCATACCGATGATCACGGCATCTGGTACCAGGCCACCCGAATCCATGTGCTTTTTAGCTTCCAGACCCAGTGGGGTACCGGCCTTAACCTGGGCGCGCAGCATATCGCCGGTAGAAATTTGTGGAATACCGAATTTTTCGCAGATAAATTTAGCCTGGGTGCCCTTACCAGCGCCAGGAGCGCCCAACAGAATGAGTTTCATCGGTATCCTCGATTAAAAAATAGAATAGTGAGAGTGTGGATTATCCACCTTGCAAAAAACTTACTGTAATTACTCTTTAGGGTCAATGCGCAGCGCAGCGAAATCATCGGCATATACCTGCTGGGCACGGGTGGCATCCTCCGGCGTATCCACGCCGGCAGGTGGCAGTGTTTCAGTTATAGCAACGCTGATGCGGTAACCATGCCAGAGGGCACGCAACTGTTCCAGCGCCTCTATCGATTCAAGCGGACTTGGTGCCAGGCTGGCGTAATCGCGCAGGAAACGGCGACGGTATGCATACAGACCAATGTGCCGATAACAGGCATAACCTGTCGCTGGTAGCGATTGTGGCTGATTGCCCTGTTGCCAGGCGGGGCTGAAGTCATCCCGCGCAAATGGAATTGGCGCCCGCGAAAAGTACATGGCATCGGCATTCGCCTTCATGACCACTTTGCAGATGTTCGGGTTGAATAGTTCGCCCGCGTCATGAATAAGATGCGCCAAGGTTGCCATATCAGCACCTGAATCCACCAATTGGTGGGCAGCCTGATCGATCAGTTCTGGGGGCAGAAAGGGCTCATCCCCTTGTACATTCACCACCACGGTTTCATCAGCCCAACCGAAGTGATCACAGACCTCGGCGATCCGGTCTGTACCACTGGGGTGATCTTCGCGGGTCATGCAGACATCGAAGCCGGCTTCCCGAACTGCATCACGCACTTCACGGCTATCGGTTGCCACCACAATGGTATCGGCACCTGAACGCTGGGCACGTTCACAAACACGCACTACCATCGGCTTACCGCCTAGATCCAGCAGGGGCTTATTAGGTAGGCGGCTGGATTTCAATCGTGCCGGAATCACGACGCGGAATGTCACGTAACTCACCTCCGGCGCCCCGATTTAAGCTTGCGAACCGGAAAGGCTGCGTGCTTCGTCCTGCATCATAATGGGAATACCATCACGAACAGGATAGGCAAGCTGGCAAGGTTTGCAGATCAATTCCTGTGCTGTCTTATCAAAGTCGAGCTTGCCTTTGCAAACAGGGCAAACCAGTATTTCTAGTAGACGCGGATCCATTTAACGACTCTCTAACGTAGACACAATGTTGCCACTCGACAGCCAATCGGCAAGCGGCAACGCAGGGGAAAAGCGGGCACTGACCGGCACAACAAACCAGTTGTCATGCTTGGCAGCATATTCTTTACATTTTACTGCATCCTTCTCCGTCATCATCACCGGCAAGCGGGTGGGCGGAATATCTTGTGGCTTAAAATCGTGGTGATCGGGAAAGCTTAAACCTTCTACCTGCAGCCCATGTTCACGCAACATGTTAAAAAATCGCTCAGGATGACCAATACCGGCTAGTGCAAGCACCGACTGACCGGCTAAGTCTTTTAGCGACAGCTTGCGAACCGGGTCGTTCAAGGCATAGACCTCATCCGGCAGGAGCGTCATATTAAAGCGCGGTAGGTTTGGCCAACCAGTTTGATCCGGGTGTCCCTGAACGATAATGCCATGCACCAGGGGATCTGCAAGACGCGCCAGAGACTCGCGCAGCGGACCCGCCGGCAGTAAGTTGCCGTTACCAATGCCCCGCTGATCAAACACAACGACTTCAAGATCCCGCGCCAGACCCAGATGCTGCAAGCCATCATCGGCAATGAGAATATTAACGCCGGGATTAGCGGCCAATAGCGCGCGCCCTGCCGCTGCGCGTTGCTCACCAACAAATACGGGAATCCCATCCTGGGCATATAACAGCGGTTCGTCACCCACATGTTGCGGTGGGTCACCTGCGCCTACGGCCCGAATGCCGGGCACCTTGCGACCATAGCCACGGCTAATAATTCCGGGGCGCCAGCCCAGCGCTTGCAGTTGTTGGGCCAACGCGCGTGCCACGGGTGTTTTACCGGCACCGCCAATAATGAGGTTGCCCACCACCAGCACCGGTACCGGCAAACGCTGTTGTTTAAGAACGCCCCACCGATAGAGCGCACGACGTAAAACAACCCCGCCTGTATAAACCCAGGACAGGCAAACCAACAGCGCCTTTTGCCACGCCCCCAATTGGGCACGGCCATACCAGCTGGCCTCAACCTCCTGAGGCTTAAGCGTCATGAACCGTTACGCGTTGTAAAAGAGATTTGAGATAGATCCGCCTGATGGGCCGCCTGCATGACATCAATCACACTCTGGTGAGTGGCCTTGGCATCCGCATTAATCGATACCACCGGGGGCTTGGCACCGCTGCCCCGCTTAGCCGCAACGGATTTGAGCGCTGCAGCGACCGCATCCACACTCGGTCGATTCATGCTCTGACCATCAATCACTACCGTACCGCCCGCTGACACTGAAACACTAATTTCATCCGGCGGGGTCGGGTTGGCGGTGCTGGCTGTCGGCAGATCGATCTCGATCCCCGATACTTTGTTATAGGTTGTCGTCATCATCAGAAAAATAATGATGACCAGCAACACGTCAATAAAAGGAATCAGGTTGATTTCGGGCTCATCGCGCCCGCTACCCCGGCGAAAATTCATCTTTCGCTCCAGGTCTTAACGACGCTCGCCATGAATCACTTCCACCAGCTTGATTGCCTGCTGCTCCATATCGACAACGAACTTATCGACCAAGGCACGGAAGTGACGCCAGAAAACCAGCGCCGGTATCGCAATCAGCAAGCCAAGTGTCGTGTTGTATAAGGCCACCGAAATGCCATAGGCCAATTGCTGCGGGTTGCCGCTTCCCGGCGACTGGGCACCAAAAATATCGATCATGCCGACCAACGTGCCCAGCAGACCAAGCAACGGCGCAACAGAGGCAATCGTACCCAAGGTTGTCAGGTAGCGCTCGAGCTGCAGATACACCATACGGCCGGCTTCTTCGATAGCCTCCCGCATAACTTCACGGCTACTGTTCTGATTACGGATACCCGCAGCCAGCACACGACCTAATGGCGAGCTTTCTTCGAGGGCATCCAGGCCTTTAGCGTCGTACCCACCTCTTTCAAGGGTAGCAAAAACGCTTTGCAGCAGCCCTATGGGCAGCACCTTGGGGCGACGCAGGGAATAAATGCGCTCTATAATCAGCGCCAACGCGATAACGGAGGCAATAAGTAATGGCCAGATTGGCCAGCCGGCCGCTTGAATGATGGCAAACACGTTATTCCTGACCTGCAGAATTCAAAGTTGAAGTGTAGCTAGAGCCCCTACTTTGAGCAAGCCATTCCCAGCATTTCAATGAGTTATACGCGCACCCCTGTTATCCACAAATTTGGTGGATAAGTTTGTGGATAGACTGTCATAAAAGTGTCTAAGTCTTGCAGACAAAGGGGGTTGTCTTACGCTGCTCAAAAAAAGGGCTTGTTTATGATTGTTGTTGTTTTTCAATGAGTTATGATATTGCCAATGGGTTGCAAGAGGATCTCATCAGCCAACCCCTTGCTCCTTATGGCTTCGCTGCAGTGCGGTGGAGAAAATAACCCTATGTCAAGTGTTTTCTGACCAATTATTTACTTATCAGTAGATCCAATTCACCTTTAAGTAATTCCGAAGCACGGTAAAGTACGTCTTATGGTTTCTAACCCTCTTTTCGACGACCCCACTTTAACAACATCGGCCAACGAGATACCGGTGATGTCGGTGTCTGACCTCAACGCCGCCGTGCGTTCGCAGCTTGAAAACCGCTTTCCCCTATTGTGGGTAGAGGGCGAAATTGCTCAACTTACCCTGGCCAGCTCTGGCCATATGTACTTCAGCCTTAAAGATGCCGGGGCCCAGGTGCGCTGCGCCCTCTTTCGCACCCGTGCGGCACGCCTCGGCTGGCAACCCCGCCAGGGCGATAAAGTCCGTGCCCGTGTCCAGGTAACCTTGTACGAGGCCCGTGGTGAATTCCAACTGACGGTTGAAACGCTGGTTAAGGGCGGTCTGGGAGCGCTTTATGAACGCTTCTTGCGTCTCAAGACCGAACTGGACGCTGCCGGACTATTTGATACCGCCCGCAAACAGGCACTCCCGGCCTTTCCACGCACAATCGGCATTATTACGAGTCCACAGGCAGCCGCCCTGCATGATGTGATGACCACACTGATGCGCCGGGCGCCCTATGCGCGGTTAATCCTTTATCCGACCCTGGTTCAGGGGGCTGAAGCTACGGCCCAGATCGTTAAAGCCATCGAATCAGCCAATACGCACAATGAGGCGGATGTATTACTCCTCTGCCGGGGGGGCGGCTCGCTTGAAGATCTGTGGAGCTTTAACGAAGCAGCTGTGGTGCGTGCCATCGCCGACAGCCGTATCCCGCTAATTGCTGGCGTAGGCCACGAAACTGACACCACACTAGCCGACCTGGCGGCAGATGTACGGGCACCAACCCCAACAGCTGCTGCCGAACTCATTGCACCCGACAAAGCCCGCCTGGTTGCCCTTGTCGAAGAATATCGTCGCCGCATGCAGCAACTGGTTTCGCGCCGACTGGATGACGCAGGGATGAAGCTCGATGGCTATGCTGCACGTCTGCGCAGCCCGGCAGCCCTACTCGAACGTCAGCAGGATCGCTTACAACAGTATCAACAACGGTTAGTGCTCTGGTCCAGACATGCACTAGAACGCGAGCATAGGCGCCTGAGCGAACTGGAACTCCGGCTTCAGGCCCTTGATCCAAACCAACCCCTGAAACGCGGCTACGCGCTGGTAACCGACATGCACGGGCATCTTATCGACAGCATTAGCAAAGCACCCATCAATACAACCCTGCAACTACGTCTTGCTGATGGCCAGTTGAAAGCACGGGTAGAATCGAGCCAGGCTTCAAACTAGCAGGCACGCTTGCAGGTAGCAGCCGCACTGACTAGAATCAGACATTAAACCTAGAAACACCCCCAACCCGGAGAACCATCATGGCTTTTGAACTACCCGCATTGCCGTTTGCCAAAGACGCTCTCGCCCCGCATATGTCGGCCGAGACCTTTGATTACCACTACGCCAAGCACCATCAGGCTTATGTGACCAACCTGAACAATCTGATTCCTGGCACGGAATACGAAAAGCTGAGCCTGGAAGATATCGTTAAGAAGGCACCAGCCGGCGGCGTCTATAACAACGCAGCGCAAGTCTGGAACCACACCTTCTTCTGGAACTGCCTGTCACCTAACGGTGGTGGTGCACCAACCGGCGCACTGGCTGATGCCATCAACAAAAAATGGGGCTCGTTTGACGAGTTCAAAAAAGCTTTCCAAACCTCTGCTGTCGGCAACTTCGGTTCAGGCTGGACATGGCTGGTTAAAAAAGCCGACGGCAGCGTCGATATCGTTAACATGGGCGCCGCTGGCACCCCACTGACGACTGGCGACAAAGCATTGCTCACGATCGATGTTTGGGAACACGCCTACTACATCGACTACCGCAACCTGCGTCCTAAGTTTGTTGAGACTTTCCTCGACAAACTGGCTAACTGGAAGTTTGCAGAAGCTAACTTTGCCTGATTAGCAATCGCATCATGAAAAACCCGGCTACGGCCGGGTTTTTTATTTAGCTCACGGGCTGCTTATATCGGTCGTAGCCCCAGAGATATTGAGCGGGTGCCTTACTGATCATGACTTCCATCGCGGCATTGATCTGCGTGGCTGCAACGACCGGGTCTTCAGACAATTGGGCCTCCATCGGATCAATATGCATACGATAGCCTTTGGCAATGCCCAAACGCTCAACACCCAGCACAAAGATCTTGGCGCCCGTTAGGCTTTGCAGACGTTGTACCAGGGTCATTGTATAAGCAGGCCGACCAAAGAATGGCGCCCAAACACCCTCACCCAACACGGGTACCTGGTCTGGCAAAATGCCGACCGTTTGCCCTTTAAGTAAGGTGCGGACCAGGGATCTGACGCCCGTCTGATTGGCCGGGGCCATTTTCAATTTCTGACGGGTACGCATATTAACGATCCAGGCTCGCAACCAGGCCATGCGTGGTGGTCTGAACAGCACCGTCGATGGGTGCCTGGAGCTGTAAACCGGGCCTAGCAATTCAAAGCAACCCATATGTGGGGATAAAAGAATAACGCCTTTGCCTGCGGCAAGCGCTTCTTCAAACAGGTTCCATGAAGCGGGCGCGACTGATTTATTCAGCTCACGGTCATCGCGACGAACCCACCAGTAAGGCATCTCGAGAAACATCTGCCCAACTGACAACATGGCATCGCGCAGCATCAATGGCGTCGCCGCAGGAAAAGCCCGCGTGAAGTTTTCGTTAGAAAGGGTTTTAAAGGGGCCAGGTACCAGCCAGGCAACCCATCCTAGTGCTATACCCAGCGTCTGCAAGACGCTAAGGGGTAAGCAAGCCATGCTCCTGAAAATACAGGTAGCCACCCAGGGCATTACGCGATTTGACATACACACGCCTATAAAAACTGCAAAGACGTGCGTTCATCCGGACTTTCCACGCGCCACGAGCTTCAACATTAGCACGTTACGCAATAGTCACCTAACTCAACCGAAACAGAAGACCTCGGTGACCTGTACAGCTTGAGTCCTCATGCGCAATGGACTAAATACAGCGCGTCTGGCCCACAGGCGGGGCGGCGTTGACGATCCAATAACGGCAGCCGCCTTCTGCCACAGAGGATCCCGTCGATCCAATAAAGCCCACTCCCGCTGGCTGCGTACAAATCCGGGACGGGTAAACAGCACACTTCCCAGCGCTTGCCTGCCCAGGCCTTTAAGCATCAACGAAAGCGCCCCTCTGGGACACAAGGGCAGAATCGAATGGGCAATCACCAATGGTTTCTGATCAGCGGCCGCAAGAACCACATCTCTAACGACAACCGGCATTAGATAGTTATAACCCTCATCCAATAGGGCGCACCCTGTCTGTTGCTGCAAAACACGTACACTGATCGTGCCGTATGCACCTTGCAGTTTTTGCGTAAGCGATCCCCGTGCCAGTAACCATGAACGCATGACTGCAGGCGGTGCGAGCACCTTGCCGAGCGGGTGCCATTGACGTTGTCGCGCCGCACCCCGCAGAGGGTGTTGACTACGCCGCTGTTCATGCAAAGCCATGAGTCAGTACTGGCCCTGGGGCGCTTTTTCCAGACCGATGATCTGCGTACCCGCTGTTACGCCATGGCGTGCAAACCAACCCTGATTGGCTTCAAGCGCATACGTGGCATTCCGCTGTGTGCAGTGGTTCTGCTCCGTTTGCGGGGCCATGTCTTCAATATTGATCACCCGTCCCTGGGCATCCACGAAAGCAACTGATAGCGGAATCTTGGTGTTCTTCATCCACATGCAGAAATAAGCCGGGGCTGGGTAGACAAACAACATGCCGCGCGATTCCGGCATCGCTGTACGATTCATCAAACCCAGAGAGCGCTCTGCCTTGTTGCTGGCAACCTCGACATCCAGTGCTCCCGACCCCATCGACACACGGATGATCGGCAAGCTCGCTGCCTGAACGGATGCGACTAAAAGTGCTAAGCCTAAGGCTGCCAGGCATTTGCGACGCCAAAGCTTCATGAAGTTAATCTTTCAATTGATCGACAGATACGGTGAGTGATTGGCCCAAAGCCAGGGGCTCACCATCATGCAAGGACAGCAAACGAATCCCCCCGACTGATACACGAACCAGCCTGAGCACTGGCAAGCCAACAGCAGCACACATGCGTTTGACCTGACGGTTACGCCCCTCGGTTAAAGTAACGGCCAACCAGGTGGTGGGAATTGATTTGCGAAAGCGAATCGGCGGGTTTCGTGGCCATAGACAGCGGGCTTCAATGTCTTCAGGCAATACTTCAACCTGACACTCTCGTGTAGGCCCATCATTGAGTATCGGACCTGCGCGCAAGTGTTCAAGCGCTGCATCGTCAGGTATGCCTTCTACCTGTGCCCAGTAGCATTTGGGTAGCTTGTGTCGTGGCTCGGCAATACGCGCCTGCAGTGCGCCGTTGTCTGTAAGCAGTAACAGCCCTTCGCTATCGGCATCTAAGCGCCCCGCAACACGAAACTCGGGCAGCTTCAGATAATCCGACAATCCCTGCCAACGCCCTTCTGGCGTGAACTGGGAGACAACCCCATAGGGTTTGTTGAACGCAACAAGGGCCAAAGAATTCTCTCGGTTAGGTCTGCATCATGAAAAAGCCCCGCTGATTCGACTCCGCAGGGCTTTTAGACAAGGCTGAAAGTTCAGCAGGCAAATTTAGATTGCCGCGTCATCAACCTCACCAGTACGGATACGTACCACCTGCTCAACTGGCAGCACAAAAATCTTGCCATCACCAATTTTGCCGGTGCGTGCCGACTTGATAATCGATTCCAGGACCGCCTCAACACGGTCATCCTGAACAACGACTTCCAGACGAACCTTTGGCAAAAAGTCCACAACGTATTCAGCACCACGATAAAGCTCGGTATGACCCTTCTGGCGACCAAAGCCACGGACTTCCGTTACGGTCAAACCAGTAACGCCAATCTCCGAGAGGCCTTCACGAACTTCATCAAGTTTAAACGGTTTAATGATGGCAACGATCTGCTTCATGACAACTCCATGCGGTCAAATACGAATTCAATACCGATAGCTTACCACTCATCGGCGTATCGGTTGGTGATCGGATAGCGCCAATCTTTACCAAAACCCCGACGCGTTAAACGGATGCCTACAGGAGATTGCCGCCGTTTGTACTCGGAAATGCGTAAAAGTCGCACGACCCGACGAACATCGGCTTCACGGTAACCGCGGCTAATAATCTCCCGCGGGCTGATATCTTGCTCCATATAAGCCGTAACGATGGCGTCTAGCACCTCGTAGGGCGGCAATGAGTCCTGATCCGTCTGATCAGGACGCAGTTCAGCTGAGGGCGGTCGTTCGATAATGCGCCAGGGAATCACTTCCCGATCCCGGTTAACCCAACGCGACACGTCATAAACGCGGGTTTTAAGAAGATCCTTGAGCACCGCAAAGCCACCCGCCATGTCCCCGTAAAGGGTGCAGTAGCCTACTGCCATTTCAGACTTGTTGCCCGTGGTCAGCACCAACCAACCACTCTTGTTAGAGAGCGCCATCAGTAAATTACCGCGGATACGGGCCTGCAGGTTTTCTTCCGTAGTATCGGCTGCTTGGCCGACAAAATACGGTGCCAACAATGCCTCGTAGGTCTGCATGGCAGGCTGGATATCAACCAGCTCACCTTTCACACCGAGGTTAGCGCAAAGTGCCCACGAGTCATCGATGCTCATCTGGGCCGTATAAGGTGAAGGCATGATGATGGGGCGAACCCGATCAGCCCCGAGTGCATCAACCGCAACACACAGCGTTAATGCGGAATCGATACCGCCAGACAAACCGAGGTAGGCACCGGCAAAGCCATTTTTTGCAAAGTAGTCACGAACACCCAGCACCATGGCGTTATAGATCTGGGCATTGAGCTCAGCCGGCCTAGTCAGTGGTGTATCACACACCCACGTTGTCTCCGCCTTCAACTCAGCATCCGCCATCACTTCTACAAACTGCGGCAGCTGCAGTACCTCATTGCCCTTGGCATCAATGACGCAGGAGGCACCGTCAAAAACGAGCTCGTCTTGCCCACCCACCAGATTGCAGTAAACAATCGAAAGGCCTGTCTCCGCAACGCGTTGCTTGAGAATGGTCTGCCGGTCTACCGGCTTATCCAGATGATAGGGAGATGCATTAAGCACCAGCAGCACTTCTGCGCCAGCAGACTTGACCGCCTTGGCAGGTTCGGCAAACCAGATGTCCTCACAGATCGCCAAGCCAAAACGCACACCGGCATGATCGAAGCAAACAGTCTCCGAGCCCGGGGAGAAATAACGTAATTCGTCAAAGACTTCGTATTGCGGCAAATGCTGCTTGCGGTAGGTTACGAGCCGTTTGCCCTGCACGAGCACCGTTGCCGCATTGTAGTAATGGCCTTTTGATGCTTCAGGGAAGCCAACAACTATTGCAATATTCAGGTGCGCAGTTGCTTGAGCCAAGTCAGCCAGGGCTACATCGACCGACCGATAGAAGTCAGGGCGTAATAGAAGATCTTCTGGCGGATAACCACATAGACTGAGCTCGGGGGTCAGCAACAGATCGGCACCGCTGGCAGCCGCCTGCTGGGCAAGATCGATAATCTTCCGGGCGTTACCGGCCAGATCACCAAGCACGACATTCATCTGAGCAACTGCAACCCGCACCCTGAACTCCTGAAATTCTTAATCAAAAAAATAGCCCTGAGCGAACTCAGGGCCATTGTATGCCTAAAGGCTACGACTTACTTGCCAGCCTTGGCACGGGCAACACCCGAAGTGATTTCGGCCTTGGCAGCAGCGGCATCTTTCCAGCCCTTAACCTTGACCCACTTACCGGCTTCCAGATCTTTGTAGTGTTCAAAGAAATGGGTGATCTGCTTGATCAGCAGTTCTGGCAGGTCATCGGTGCTTTGAACCTTATCGTAAATGCCGGTCAGCTTCGAGACAGGCACGGCAACCAGCTTGGCGTCTTCACCCGCTTCATCTTCCATGGCCAGCATGCCAACAGCGCGGCAGCGGATAACAACGCCTGGTGGCAGCGGATACGGCGAAACAACCAGCACGTCTACAGGGTCACCATCTTCCGACAGGGTCGATGGAATGAAACCGTAGTTACAGGGATAGTGCATCGGCGTGGCAATGAAACGGTCCACGAACACAGCGCCAGAATCTTTATCCAGTTCGTACTTGATGCCCGGTGCATTGGCCGAGATCTCGATAACGACGTTGAAATCGTTCGGTACATCCTTGCCAATGGAAATGTTATCGATGTTCATGTCTTCTCCCTTTATGGTGTGGTTGTATTTACGCAAAGCAAATTGCGTCTAACTTGAAAATTATAGCGTCTGATCGGTGTTTTTAACGCTTACGGCGCAATAACAATGAATTTCCTACGACAGAAATCGAGGAGCACGCCATCGCCGCACCGGCAATAACCGGGTTGAGCAGGCCGAGTGCCGCCAGCGGAATCGCCAACACATTGTAGATAAACGCAAAAAATAGATTCTGACGAATTTTGGCAAGCGTACGTCGCGAAAGCCTAATAGCGTCTGCAACGCCAGTCAGCCGATTATTCATCAACACGATGCCGGCGCTTTCCATGGCGATATCCATGCCGCCTCCCATCGCAACACCCACCGAGGCTGAGGCCAGTGCGGGCGCATCGTTAATACCATCCCCCACCATCATCACCCCACCCGGCTGCGCTTCAAGCAATTGCCTGACTTCGGCTGCCTTGCCAGCTGGTAAGACACCGGCTCGAATGGCCGATACGCCTAGCAAGGCTCCTATGACATGGGCCGATGCAACCTGGTCTCCCGTCAGCATCACCGTGGCCAGACCCATCTCCCCAAGCTGAGTGAGTGCAGCGACGGCATCGGATCGGGGTGTATCTGCAAAAGCCAGTAGCGCAACAGGCAGATTCTGGCAGGTTAATACGGACAAAGTTTTTGCTGCCTTTGCAAAACCTTCGGCTTGCATCGACCAGAAACCCGACTCGTCAGGCAAATTATCGGTAGACCAGCGCACAACACCGTAAACTAACCCATTGATCGAGCCAAACACCCCCTGGCCGGATTCGTTCCGATAATCTAAAACGGCTATTGGGGTTTGTTGCGGCTGAGCCGCAGACCGAATCGCATGGGCGACCGGGTGTGCCGACCCCTGTTCCAGGGCGGCAGCTAGAATCAGCACCTGATCCCGACTCATCGTGCTATCCGGTGCCAGAACCACATCCGTCAGTTGGAGTTTGCCTTCTGTGAGCGTACCGGTTTTATCAAAAATGACGGTGCCTACGGTAGCCGCACGTTGCAGCGCATCGGCATCACGAACCAATATGCCCTGTCGGGCACCCTCCCCGATGCCGACCATAATGGCTGTAGGCGTTGCCAAACCCAAAGCACAGGGGCAGGAAATAACGAGAACGGCAACGGCACGCTCCACGGCATCTTGCCAGTCTCCCAGCCACAAACCTGTGATCAGGAAGGTGATCAATGCTATGAGCACGACCAGAGGAACAAACCAAGCTGAGACTTTATCAACAAGGGCCTGAACCGGTGCTCGGGAACCCTGTGCCTGAGCCACCAAACGGGCAATACCGGCTAATACCGTACTGCGACCAACGCCTGTAACACGGCACACCAGTGAGCCATCCCCGTTAAGCGTTCCCGCATAGACCTTGTCATCGGCTTGCTTCTGCACCGGCGTGGGCTCGCCCGTGAGCATTGCTTCAGAAACTGATGACTGGCCATCAATTACCAAGCCATCTACCGGAATCGCTTCTCCACTGAGAACGCGCACACGGTCACCCGGGTGTATCTCTGATAAGGGCACGGAAACAAATTGGCCGGCATCAGTTTCACGCCAAGCGGTTTTGGGCGTGAGGTGTAGCAGTCGTTCAATGGCAGACGCGCTAGATTTGCGAGCGCGCAACTCCAGGTGTTTACCCGTCATGATCAGTGCAATAACGATGACTGATGCTTCAAAATAAACGTCACCATGATCACCATAGACCATGACCCCGACCGAATATAAATAAGCCGATAAAGTACCCAGGCTCACCAGGACGTCCATATTGGACGTGCCAAGTCGAAGTGCATGCCAGGCGCCTCGGTAAAAAGGCCATGCCACCCAAAGCTGCACGGGCGTTGCCAACAGCCACTGCCAGAACACCGGGATATGCGCAGCGTCTTCGTTAAACAACATCCAGACCATGCTGATTGCCATTGGCAACGCACAAATCATAGCGATCCAGAATCTGGTCTGCTGTAGTCGGTCCGTGGTTGATTCTGTCACCTGGGTGGCATCAATCACTTCGACCGCAGCGTAACCCGCCGCTTCAACAGTCTTGATGATCTGCGCAGGCGTTACAGTAGCAGGCGAGCGCACAATGGCTTCTTCGGTGGCGAAGTTCACATCGGCCTGAACATCGGCTAATTGTTCAATAGCCTTTTGTGCCGTCCGCGCACAGTTGGCGCAGCGCAGGCCCGAGAGTTTGAAGATGTGTTCTTGATAACTCACAGCACGTTCAGTGATTGGCCTAAGCCGTAGAGACCCCAAGCAGCAACGAGCATCCCCGCCACCCAGCGCAACGAGGACTGCCGCAAGCGGGTCAATAATCCTGCACCCATCCAACCAGCCAGCAACAGATTCGGCAAAGTACCCAGGGCAAAAGCGGCCATCCATAACGCACCCGTCGATGGATTACCACTCGCGATCGCAGTTGCCAGCGCACTGTATACCAAGCCACAGGGCAGAAAACCCCAGGCCAGACCCACCATAAGCGCACGGCCGGGTGTCGTTACAGGAAAAAACTGTCTGGCCACGGGCTCGATATGTCGCCAGAGATGCTGCCCGCCAAGCTCCAAAGGCCTGACCAGTAATGGCCAACCCATCAGATACAGACCCATTCCAACTAACAATAGGTTTGCGCCGATAAAAAGCAAACGGGGCGCGACCCCAACCAGAGAAACACCGGCATATCCCATTAAACCAGCTAATGCACCTAGCGCAATGTAGGTGAGACAACGCCCAAGGTTATAAGCCAACAACAGGCTGCCCCGACGCGAGTCAGGGACTGACATCGACAATGCACTGACAATCCCACCACACATCCCCAAACAATGCACCCCGCCTAACCAGCCGATTAAAATTGCGGCTGCAATTGGTAGGTGCAAAGTCTCGGACGAGAACATGAGTTGCTAACTAGATCACCCGTGAATAACGCGGTCGACCAACAGCAGCGTTGAGGCGGTCCTGTTGCAGATAGTGATCAAAGGCCATAGCGATAATACGTACCAGCAAACGACCTTTGGGCGCTACTTCGATCCCCTGATCATCAATGCTTAGCAAGCCGGCTTCAACCAGCGGTTGTAGCTGTTCCAGCGCACTACTGAAGTAGTCCTTGAAATCGATTGACCATTCCTTATTCACGGTATCGAAATTCAATTCGAAATGACACATGAGTTCCTGAATCACCGCGCGGCGTAGCGCATCATCTTCGTTCATCCGATAACCACGACGCACGGGCAAGTGGCCGGCATCGATATCACCGTAATACTCATCCAGTGTTTTTGCATTCTGGGCGTAAACCGGGCCCACTTTGGCAATGGCTGACACACCAAAGGCCAACAGATCGAGTTCCGCGTGTGTTGAATACCCCTGGAAATTACGGTGAAGCTTCCCAGCCTGTTGCGCCAGTGCAAGCTCATCGTCCGGGCGAGAAAAGTGATCCATGCCAATAAAGACATACCCGGCTTCAACCAGCGTTTCAATCGCCATCGCCATCAACGACAATTTTTCTTCTGCCTTGGGCAGTTGAGCCTCATCGATTCTGCGCTGCGGCATAAAAATCTGCGGCAGGTGCGCATAGCTATAGAGCGCTATTCGATCCGGCGAAAGACTGAGGGTCTTTTCCAGCGTTGCACGAAAACCTTCCAGCGTCTGTTGCGGCAAACCATAGATCAGATCCACAGACACCGATTTGAAGCCCGCCTCTCGAGCCGCGAGGAGCACATCGCGGGTTTGCTCGAAAGTCTGGATACGATTAACAGCCTTTTGCACCAATGGATCAAAATCCTGGATCCCCAGGCTCATCCGGTTAAAACCTAGCTCAGCCAACAGATGTGCCCGCTTCGGATCTACCGAGCGCGGGTCTATCTCGATCGAATATTCGCCTTCAGGCAAAAAGTCGAAGCGTGATTTAAGGATCTGCATCAGACGACGCATCTCATCGTCTGAAAGAAAGGTCGGCGTACCGCCACCCCAATGAAGTTGAGCGACAGAGCGAGAACCGCTCAGCGATGCCAACTGCATATCAACTTCACGCTCCAGATAATCTAGGTATAGAGAAGACTTCTGGTGATCTTTGGTAATAACTTTGTTGCACCCGCAGTAATAACAGACCGTGCTACAGAACGGCAGATGGACATATAATGAAAGCGGTTGCTCTGGCGCTGGGCGCCCTGCAAGGGCCTCAACCAGTAGCTGCGCACCGGGATTGGCAACAAACCGGTCGGCCGTAGGATAGGATGTATAACGGGGTCCGCTAATATCAAATCGGCGACAAAGATCCCGATCTACCAGTGCAAGTGTCGAATTGTTCATAACCGAATTATATGACTTCAAAGCTCGAACCGCAGACATGTAAGACAAATACCGATGCCGAATGCAGGGGGTCTGCTGTCGATTTGTCTGAAGCCAAGGCTCATTGCCAGCACTGCGACATGAACCCGGTATGCCACCCACCGGGACTTAAAACTGATGAACTCGACTCGCTAGACCAGTGGTTCCCTACCCGTCGCCGATTGAAACGGGGAGAATCACTCTATGAAATTGGCGAACCATTTACCGCCATCTATGCCGTACGCAGTGGCTTCTTTAAAACGCTGCTGCCATCTGATAAGCACCGCGATCAAGTAACCGGGTTCCAGATGACTGGGGAGATCATGGGGATTGACGGCATCGGCAATGGCATCCATGCCTGCCGTGCAGTTGCCCTCGAGGCCAGTGAAGTGTGCATGATGCCTTACGGTACCGTTGAAGAGTTAGCTTCAAGCCTGCCGCACCTGCATGCCCATCTCAACAAGTTGATGAGTCAACGTATTGTGCAGGACCAATCGACATTCATGAGTTTGGCTAATTTGCGCTCTGAATCGCGGTTGGCCGCCTTCCTGCTCGACCTGGGTAAACGTTTTTCAAATCTGGGTTATTCGCCAAATACCTTTGTATTGCGCATGACCCGTGAAGAAATTGGTAGCTATCTGGGGTTATCCCTAGAAACAGTGTCACGACTATTTTCCCGTCTACAAGAAGACGGCCTGGTCGATGTTCAGACCCGCCACTTAAAGATTGCCAATCCTGATGGATTAGCCGACATTGCTTCTGGCAAATCCTCGCATTAGGAGTTATCGCCATGTTCAAACACCTACTTCTGCCTATCGACGGCTCTGAACTATCTCTGATGGCAACCCGACGGGCTGCTGAATTTGCCAGCGAAATCAATGCGACCATTACGCTACTTTTTGTTAAACCTGAATATCCGGTGAGCTACTACGGTGATGGCGCCCTGATTGATCCGACTACGCCGGAAGAGTTCGGCAAACTAACCGATACCATTGCCGACCGTAACCTGAAGGCTGCTGCTGCTATCTGCACATCGGCAGGCGTATCGTTCACACTTCACACCGAAACCAGCGACGTCCCTTATGAAGTGATCGTTGACACTGCCGAACAAAAGCAATGCGATCTGATTTTCATGGCCTCTCATGGTCGTCGCGGCATCACCAGCCTGCTACTGGGTAGCGAAACCCAGAAGGTACTGACGCACTCCAAGATTCCTGTGCTGGTTTACCGCTAACGCCACGACCTGCCTCACAGCCATAACCCAGCAAGCCTGTGCATAAATTGCGACTGAAATAATTTACATCGTTCTATAGATTTATATAGTATAGTGTCGCATATTGTTATGGAGACACTTCCTATGGAACAAAAAGAATCAAAAGGATGGAGCCCTTACCTCGCCGGTGGGCTAGTTGGCATACTTGCCATCATCTCGGTTTACCTGACGACCGTACTCCTCGGCAAATCAATGTATCTGGGCGCTTCTACTACCTTTGTGAGAGCAGCCGGGATGTTAATAGGGTCGGTAGACCCGTCCTATATCGCTGACAATGCCTATTACGTCAAAGAGAAGGTGATCATCGATTGGCAGTTCATGATGATCGTCGGGATCTTCATTGGTGCCTTTATTGCATCAAAGACCGATGGCAGTTTTAAATTAGAATCTGTTCCCCCCGAATGGGAGGCACGCTTCGGTGGATCCGTCACAAAACGTGCAATTGCAGCCATCCTGGGCGGTATCGTCATGATGATTGGCGCACGCATGGCGGATGGTTGCCCGAGTGGCCATGGCCTAAGCGGCATGATGCAAATGTCGGTGAGTTCCTATGTCGCCCTCGCCTTCTTCTTTGGCGTTGGCGCTTTAGTTGCCAATATCATCTATCGGAAAAAATAATCATGGGTATCGATCTCACATTAGGCCTTGCCACTGGTATTGCATTCGGCTTTCTACTCCAAAAGGGACGTGTACTCCGTTTCGGCAAGCAAGTCGGTGCCATGCTGTTCAAAGATATGACTATCTTTAAGTTCATGCTCTCAGCAATTGTCGTTGGCATGTTCGGCATCCTGATACTTGCTGACCAGGGCATCATCACCCAAAGCCACAAACCTATGAACGTGGGCGCACTGGTTGTAGGTGGATCATTATTCGGTATCGGCTGGGCTGTGATGGGTTATTGCCCGGGTACCGCAGTTGGGGCCATCGGCGAAGGACGCTGGCACGCAGCCTTTGGTATTGTTGGCATGCTGATTGGCGCTGCCATCTACGCCCAGTTTTACCCATTCCTAAAGAGCACCGTGCTTTCATGGGCTGACTTCGGAAAAATCAGCCTGCCGCAGCTCTTTGGTGTTTCCCCTTGGGTAGTTGCAATAGGCTTCACCATCATTACCGCACTCATGTTCAGGCTGTTTGAGAAAAAGGGGATTTAAATCCCAACGCCTTAAGCAACAAGCTTATGTCTGTAATGGCATAAAAAACTATCATTCAATGAGGTGACACCCATGTTTAAACCAGCGCATGAGCTTGTACTAGAGGCAAAAAAATCCGTAAAGGAAATCACTCCTGAAGATTTGGGGGCTCTGCTAGCAGGACCAAACACGCTCTTGATTGATGTGCGTGAGCCAAACGAATATCGAGATGGACACATCGCACGTTCAATCAATATCCCGCGTGGCATGCTTGAGTTCAAAATCTCGAACGAGCCAGCTTTGCAAGACCTAAAGCGTCAATTGGTTATCTATTGCAAGACCAGTGGTCGTGCTGCGCTGTCCGTTGTCGCTCTTCAAAGCATGGGGTTTGTCAACGTCGTGTCTTTAGCTGGCGGCTTCGACGCATGGTCTAACAATAATCATCCGGTAGTGAAGCCGCACGATATTTCATTCGAGTAAGAGTAGGAAGCATCTAATAAGTGTTTAAGCGCTATAAAAAAAGCCCGGTTAAAACCGGGCTTTTCAGATTGCTCCAACGAATTACTCGTCAGTTGGCTTTTCATTCATCTTTTTATGGAACATACGACCAAAAAAGATCGACATACCAACAACAAAAGCGATCACAGCCAAGCTACCCAAGCCTACATCCGTCGTAAAAAGTTCTTTCCAGGCCATTCTGTACTCCTCTAGATTAAATTTACAAATTATTGGGGTCTTGCAAACACAACCGTGTCTTTATTGTTCTGAATATTCCAGGCACCATCCATACGCCAACCCGCCAACGGGTCTTCAATAACGATGTTCCAACGACCTGTACCCGTATTACCAGCGATTTCACCCTGGAAGACAGTGCCTTTGCGAATCAGATTAACCCGCTGATCCTCACCTTTACGTGTTGGGTGCACCAGTCTTAATTGCAGGGAGTCAGGCAAGGCTTCTTTAGGCAAACCGGATAGCACCAACGTTATGGTCTTACCGTCGGGAGCAAGTTTCAATTCAGCCTTGAGATTCAATTCAGCGGCCAATTGTCGTTGTTTCAACTCCTGGTTAACTGAAAGACCAACCTTGTAATAGTTATCGTCAACGAGACCATCATTGCTGACTATTGCCAACCATGCAGTAATAAAACCCGCCACAATCACAATCCCCGGCCCGGCCATAAGGATCCAGGGCCAACGATGTTTATACCAGGGTGTGATTGAGTTGGTCATAATTCAAATTATTTAGGCTGAATGAAGGTCGTCTTTTCATCAAGCTTAATGGATGAGTTTTGAGTATCCTCAATGATAAACCTAATTTGATTTGCCCCTGGGTTCCCGACATCAGCCGGAACACGGACATTAATTGGTTGCGTGAGGTTACCCAAAGGTTCTACCTTGAAGGTATCTGCACCATCAAGACGAATGTTATCCAAACCTTCCGGCTTAACCGTGAAGGTCCGCGCTTCATCCTGCATGTTCATGATGTGCAGAATGTAGACATTTTCCGTCTGCCCATCGCCTACTTCACGGGTCATAACACCACGGTCACGCAGAACATCGACGCGCAGTGGAATACGGGTGCTTAATGAATAAGCGAAAATAGCAGTAATGACTAAGAGGATACCCATGTAAAGCATAATCCGCGGACGCATGATGTGACGCAGCATCTCTTTTGACGTGTAATGCTTATTGATCGAGTTCTCGGTGTCATAACGGATTAGACCGGGCTGGTAATCCATTTTTGCCATAATTTCATTACAGGCATCAATACAGAGTCCACAACCGATACATTCATATTGCAGACCGTTACGAATATCAATACCCGTAGGACATACCTGAACACAGACCTTACAGTCTACGCAATCTCCCAAGCCTTTAGCCTGAAGGTCATCGCTCTTACGACGTGGACCACGCGGTTCCCCACGTGCTTCTTCGTAGGTAACAATCAAGGTGTCCGGGTCAAACATCACACTCTGGAAGCGTGCGTAGGGACACATATATTTACAGACCTGTTCCCGCATAAAACCCGCTTGTAGGAAACAGAATGCAGCATAGAAGAATACCCAGAAGGCAGACCAACCGCTGATGGTGAGATTAACAAGATCACCAATCAGCACATGCATTGGCATGAAGTAACCGACGAAGGTGACCCCCGTCCAGAAGGACACAATGCCCCACAAGAAAAATTTGGTTGCCTTGATTCTTAACTTGGTAGCAGACATCGGTGCCTGATCAAGCTTGATCCGAGTATTACGATCGCCTTCAATCTTGTTTTCGATCCACATGAATATTTCTGTGTAGACCGTCTGCGGGCAGGCATAGCCACAGAACAAGCGACCAGCGACAGCCGTAAACAGGAACAAGGCAAAGGCCGACAGCAACAGAATGACTGAGAGATAAATAACATCCTGTGGCCAGAGGACTAGTCCAAATATATAGAACTTACGCTCAACCAGATCCAGCAGAAGTGCTTGGCGGCCGCCCCACTGTAGCCAAGGACCAATGTAAAAAATTGCCTGGGTAAGAAAAACCAAGAGCCAACGTAGGTTGTTGAACTTCCCCGAAGTGGCGCGGGCATAGACTTTACGATGCTTTTCATAGAGGGACTTCTCTACAAACTCTACGTTTTGTTCGTTAGTCTGTTTGTCAGGCATTTCTTGATTTGTCATTTGACGACCTAGGAGCATTTAACAGTACATACATTATACTCCGATGCATAATGTATGGGCTGGTAAAAAAATGTGATTAATAAAAAACGCCCCACTGGTTTCCCAAGTGAGGCGTTTCAGTTAGTCCAAAACTTATTTTGCAGCCGGCTTTTGCGACAGGCTGTAAACGTAGGCAGACAACAGCTTGAGTTTGCCTTCGTTCAGACGATCACCAAAGGCAGGCATCATGTTCTGACGACCATTAACGATGGTTTCAACGATCGTCTTTTCAGAGCTACCGTATAGCCAAACATTATCAGTCAGGTTAGGTGCACCAATCGCTTGATTACCCTTAGCGTCAGCACCATGGCATGCTGCACAACCCGAACTGGCGAATAACTCTTTGCCCTTGGCTGCACGCAGCGAATCGTTAGACAGACCCGACAAAGAACGCACGTAGTTGGCTAGATCCTTGATTGGTTCTTCACCCAGGTGAGCATGTGGTGGCATTACACCATTACGGCCATTAGTGATGGTCAGCAGAATTGTTTCTGGTGAACCACCATACAGCCAATCACCGTCGGTCAGGTTCGGGAAGCCCTTGGCACCACGCGCATCAGAACCGTGACACTGGTAGCAATAAGTCAGGTAAAGGCGCTTACCCACTTCAACTGCCTGCGGATCTTGCGATAGGTCAGTGATTGGCGTTTGAGCATACTTGGCAAACAGCGGACCATATTGCTCATCAGCCTTATCAACTTCCTTTTGCCATTGACCTGTCGACGACCAGTCCAGCAGACCTTTGTTATTTCCTAGACCTGGGTATAGCGCAACGTACGCCAGCGCGAAAATAACCGTGATCCAGAACAGATACATCCACCATTTTGGCAGCGGGTTGTTATATTCCTCGAGACCATCCCACTCGTGACCAGTTGTTTCGACCTTACCCTTTGGGAATTTTGATCGGCTCTGATTCCAGAGAATAAAGGCGCAAGCGAGGATGCTGCCCAGCACCACAATGGTGACAATAATTGAAGCAAGACTAGTTAGCATGATGATTCATCCGTAAGTTCGTAACGGGTTGGATTACTTTAGAGATGCTTCGCGGGCCTCGTCCTGCTTGGCCTGCTCCAGGCTTTCAAACGGAATGCGCGAAGCCACATCGAAATCTGGCTTGGCTTTCCGGCTGAATGCCCAGACTAGAATGGCCAGGAAAGCGATGAATGACACCACCGTGACCACAATACGAAGATCGTTCTGATCCATTTTTACTGAGCCGCAGCAGGCGCTGGCGTTGCAGCAGCCGTATTCGGCAGCAACGTTCCCAGACCTTGCAGGTAAGCAACCAGGACATCCATTTCGGTCTTGTCACCGATGGCTTCCTTGGCACCTGCGATATCTTCGTCAGAGTAAGGAACACCCACACGGCGCAGCGCAACCATCTTGGCATCTACATCAGCACCTACCGTAGCCGAAGCCTTGGTATTCAGCAGATGAGGATAGGCTGGCATGTTCGACTCTGGCACCACGTCACGTGGATTGTTCAGGTGCGTTACGTGCCAAACGTCCGAGTAACGGTTACCAACGCGAGCCAGATCCGGTCCGGTACGCTTTGAGCCCCACTGGAAGGGGTGGTCATAAACCGACTCACCGCCTACCGAGTAGTGACCATAACGTTCAGTTTCTGCACGGAACGGACGAATCATCTGTGAGTGGCAGTTGTAGCAACCTTCACGCACATAGATATCACGGCCAACCAGACGAACCGCGTCATAAGGCTTCAAGCCTTCGATAGGGGTCGTGGTCGACTTTTGCCAAAACAGGGGAATAATTTCGATCGCACCCCCGACCAGAACAGTCAGGAATGTCAGCACAATCAATAACCCTACTTTGCGCTCAACGAGTTCTTGTGTAATTTTCATCGCATTTCTCCGATTCAGTTGCGCTTAGTGATGGGCCGGTGCCGGAACGGCAGCGTCATTAACCATACGTGCGCCCTGCATCGTCTTCAATACGTTGAACAGCATAAGCAGCATGCCACTCAAGAACATGACACCACCCAATACACGGATCGCCCAGAACGGATAGCTGGCCTTAACGCTTTCAATGAAGCTGTATGTCAGCGTACCGTCGGCGTTAACTGCACGCCACATAAGACCCTGCATCACACCCGAGATCCACATCGAAGCGATGTACAGAACCACACCAATCGTTGCAATCCAGAAGTGGGCCGTAACCAGCTTGGTGCTCCACATTTCCTGTTTGTCAACCAGCTTAGGAAGTAGATCGAACCGATCGACACCATGGCAACCCAACCCAGGGCGCCCGAGTGCACGTGACCAACAGTCCAGTCAGTGTAGTGCGACAGTGCATTCACTGTCTTGATGGCCATCATCGGACCTTCAAAGGTCGACATACCGTAGAACGACAGCGATGTGATCAGGAACTTCAGGATTGGATCATCACGCAGCTTATGCCAGGCACCCGACAGGGTCATGATGCCGTTGATCATGCCGCCCCACGATGGTGCCAACAGGATCAGCGAGAAAACCATACCAACCGACTGAGTCCAGTCTGGCAGCGCTGTGTAGTGCAGGTGGTGAGGACCCGCCCACATGTACGTAAAGATCAGTGCCCAGAAGTGAACGACTGACAGACGATAGGAGTAAACCGGACGACCTGCTTGCTTAGGCACAAAGTAGTACATCATGCCCAGGAAGCCAGCTGTCAGGAAGAAGCCCACAGCGTTGTGACCGTACCACCACTGAACCATCGCATCCTGTGCACCGTAGTAAGCCGAATACGACTTCATACCAAACAGGCTGACAGGCATTTCTGCACTGTTAACAATATGCAGCAGGGCTACAGCAATAATGAAGGCACCGTAGAACCAGTTAGCCACATAAATATGCGAAACCTTACGCTTGGCAATCGTACCGAAGAACACAACGGCGTAAGCAACCCACACCACAGCGATCAGGATATCAATTGGCCACTCGAGCTCGGCATATTCCTTACCAGACGTCATACCCAGCGGCAGCGTCACGGCAGCTAGAACGATAATCAGGTTCCAGCCCCAGAAGGTAAAGGCAGCGAGCTTATCGCAGAAAATACGCGTGTAGCAGGTGCGCTGAACAACGTAGTAGGACGTTGCGAACAGTGCACAGCCACCAAACGCAAAAATTACCGCGTTAGTGTGCAACGGACGCAGACGACCGAAGGTCAGGTAGGGAGCGAAATTGAGCTCAGGCCAGACGAGCTGGGCAGCAACAATTACACCCACCAGCATGCCGACGATCCCCCAGATCACCGTCATTACGGCAAATTGCCGAACAATCTTGTAGTTGTATACAGATTGTGTATCCGACATTACAGACATTGGACGCACCTCTTTAATTGAACAAACAGTGACATTTTGCACGCAATGCGTGCCTTAACAAAGGCTTAATTCTAACTGAATAACAGTTCTTTGACCTAGATCAAAGTTTTTGATGGGTCAATTGGTGTTTTTGATACACCGGGCATCTACGCAGCACCCAAATGTCTTCAATGCGTTGATCCGTAAAAAAAAGGTGCACTGCCTAAACAATGCACCCCAACCCCAACAGAGAAGCAAGGTCTGGACAAACGCCCGAACAACCCTGCAGGGCGAAGTATCTGTTGGAATAGAGGTCTAATACAAGAGTCAAATCGCCTAATTTTTGAACAAAAACGATTTATCTGACCATTCTTTGATTTACATCAAATTAAATTGCGCTGCAACATGCCATTTAGTCCGGCATGGAATGGTCTTTGCCCGGCTTTTCTCTAACTTGAGCTGACTTATTAGCATCCCGATCCATAATAATCCGGTGCGCAGGGCCTTCCAGATCATCAAATTGCCCAGAGCGGACGGACCACCAGAACAAGCCAGCAATCACAAATACCAGGATGACCGAAACGGGAATAAGCAAATAAAGAGATTCCATAACAGCGTATTCTGCATCAATCAGCTGTTATTCGCGAATTTTCACGCGCTGGAGTCGTAAAGAGTTTAAAACGACCCAAAGCGAACTGAAGGACATCCCGATACCTGCCAACCAGGGGGTCAGGAAACCGCCCATCGCCACAGGGAGTGCAATCGCGTTATAAATAATGGCCCACCAGAGGTTTTCTCTTATGGTCTTACGTGTCGAACGGGACAGGCGGATGGCGGCTGGCAAAACCTGAAGGTGCTGGCCTAGCAATACACAGTCAGCCTGGGTTCGGGCGAGCTCCGTCCCCTCCCCCATGGCAACCGACACCTGGGCATGCGCCAGCACTGGGGCGTCGTTAATTCCATCGCCCACCATACAAACGACACGTCCATCGGCTTGCAATGCAGCGACACGCGCTAATTTGGTCTGCGGTGTTTCTCGTCCAACCGCATCATCAATGCCTAATTGCCGCGCAATTTCTTGCACCACGAGCGGGTCATCGCCGGACAGCAGCGATACCTTGCATCCCAGCGCCTTCAATTGATTAATTGCCTGCAAGGCATCTTCTCGCAGTGCGTCTGAAATATCAAAGCGCGCCAACCAGTGCCCCTGCTCCCCAAGGTATAAAGGTGTAGCCGCCGATGAAGCTGGGCTTGTTTCAGGTAGCGCAATCCCTCCCACAAGTTTGCTCACATAATCCGCATGACCGATGCGCAATGTCCGCCCGTCGATGACGGCTTCAATCCCGCCTCCCGTCTCATGGCTTTCATCACTTACCGGTAACCGAGGCAATTCCAACGCCGCGTCTACCAGGGCTTGCGCCAAAGGATGGGACGATGTCTGCTCCAAACTTGCTGCCAATTGCAGGCAGCGCTGCGCTTCTAAAGAGGACAAGGGCAGCACACGCTCCAGTTTCATCACCCCTGTGGTGAGCGTACCTGTCTTATCCAGTACCACATCTGTAACGCGGGCCAGTGTTTCAACCGCATGGCCTCGCGTGACTAGCAACCCCTCACGGGCCAGTCGTCCAGTGGCAATGGTTAGGGCAACGGGCGTCGCTAGGGAAAGCGCACAGGGGCAACTAACGACCAGCACAGCCACTGTGACCGGCAAAGCGCGAGAAGGATCTAACCACCACCAGATGACCGCGGTAACCCCGGCCAGGCACAGCAGCCCCCATAAAAACCAGGAAGCCACCCGATCTGCCGTGGTCACAGCCACCGGCTTTTCTAAGGCGCCCCGCTCCATGAGCTTGAGAATAGCTGACAAGCGCGTCTGATTGCCAATCTGCTCAACCATCACTGTAATGGGGCTCTCGATATTCATTGAGCCGCCCGTTACTGGAGAACCAACAGCTTTCGCAACCGGCAGACTTTCCCCAGTTAACAGTGACTCATCAACACTGGTTTGCCCACTGGTAACACGGCCATCAGCGGGCACTTGTGTGCCCGGCTTAACCAGAACCCGATCCCCCACGTGCAGCGCGCTTACAAGAATGCGTTCCGTTGCTTCGTTCGGATCCCCAGGCAACAACCGATCAGCAAACGATGGTGCCAAGCGGCCCAACTCTTCGGTAGCGCGCAAGGCCTTCTGTCTTGCTAATAATTCGAGATAACGACCGCCTAATAGGAAAAAGACGAACATGTTGATCGAGTCGTAATAGACGTGGCCATGATTTGTAACGGTCGCCCATACACTCGCAAGAAATGCTGCGCCAATCCCAAGTGCCACCGGGGTATCCATCCCGACACGACGCAGTTTGATGTCGCGCCAGGCATTTCGGAAAAAAGGGCCGCAGGCATAAAGGATTACTGGAATAGTGAGCAAAAAGCTCGACCAACGTAGCAAGACTTCAATATCCGGGGCCAGATCACCATCATGCGCTATATAGGTCGGATAGGCGTACATCATTACTTGCATCATGCCGAGGCCAGAAACAGCAAGGCGCCAAAGCATGGCGCGCCTTTCTTTCTGGGCCACAGCTTCCTGACGGGCCGGATCAAAGGGATGCGCCCGATAGCCAATATCCGAAATAGCCTTAAGAATCTGTGATAGAGCAACCTGGCGATTATCCCAGCGCACTCTTGCCCGGCGTGTCGTGTAGTTAACCTCTACGGCCAGCACGCCTGGCACCTGAGCAACATGCTGTTCATTAAGCCAGACACAGGCTGCGCATGTAATGCCTTCAAGCACCAGGGACGCTTCCTGCTCGTGGTCCCCTAATGCACGAACAAAGGTCTTTTGAAACTCTGCCTGATCATAGAGCGCCAGCGAATCCAAAATATCGGGGCGAGCCTCTCTCGGAGACTCCGGCATCGCATCCCGGTTCTGGTAATAATCTTCCAGACCATTGGCGACGATCGCTTGCGCAACGGCCCGACAGCCTTCACAACACATGGCTCGCGGCTGATTATTGATGGTGACATCAATCTCTATACCTTCCGGGATCGGCAACCCACAGTGATAACAGCTTGAGTGGTCGGAAAGATTAGGCATACGACAGCGCTATTCTGTTAACGCAAACCGCTGGGCAGAGGGAACTTAATGTCTTCAATCACGCCATCAAGGTTCTCAACCGATCCAGCACCCAGTGCATGCAAACGGGCGATTACCTCTTCAACCAGCACCTCAGGTGCTGAAGCGCCAGCTGTAACCCCTATGCGCGGGGCGCCTTGCAACCATGTGGGATCAATATCCTCGGCCCGGTCGATCAGATAAGCCTGGCGCCCAAGCAGTTCTGCCACTTCACGCAGCCGGTTGGAGTTAGAGCTTGTGACAGAGCCAACGACCAACACCAACTCACACTTTTCTGCCAGCACACGTACAGCATCCTGACGATTCTGTGTGGCATAACAAATGTCATCTTTTTTAGGACCGACGATTTCCGGGAAGCGTGCACGCAAAGCAGCGACGATCACTGCCGCATCATCGACCGAGAGCGTTGTCTGTGTCACATAGGCCAAACGGGTTGGATCCTTAACCTGAAGGGTTGCCACATCGTCAGCGGTCTCAACCAGATACATGCCATCAGGCGACTGACCCATAGTGCCCTCAACCTCTGGGTGACCCCTATGACCAATCATGATGATTTCGCGTTGTTCTGCACGCATCCGTGACACTTCAACATGCACCTTTGTCACCAATGGGCAGGTTGCATCAAAAATACGCAGACCACGGTCGGCAGCTTCGTCACGAACTGACTTAGGCACACCATGCGCACTAAACACGAGGGTGGCGCCTGCAGGCACATCTGACAATGCTTCGATAAAAATCGCACCGCGCGCACGCAGACCTTCGACAACAAACTTGTTATGTACGACTTCATGTCTCACATAAATGGGCGCGCCAAACTGCTCCAGCGCGCGCTCAACTATGGCAATCGCCCGTTCTACCCCCGCACAAAATCCGCGTGGGTTAGCCAGAATAATGGGCATGGCTTTCATCGTGTCGCTCATAGCAATCCGATAATCTGAACTTCAAAACGCAGATTCTTGCCGGCGAGCGGATGATTGAAATCCATCAGCGCATGCGTGTCATCAACCTCGCGCACAAAGCCAGCGAACTCTGCTCCTTCAGGGGAAGTAAATTCGATCAGCGTATTTTCCTTCAATTCCTGATCGACAGGTAACGCACTGCGTGCGATACGCTGTACTAGCCCCGGATTATGCTGACCAAAGCCTGCCTCGGCCGGCACTTCAAACACCGCATGTTCCCCGGGCACCAATCCGACCAGACAGGCTTCGAGGTTCTCATTCAGCTCGCCGTTGCCCATCTGAATCGTTGCCGGCCCCAGGTCAAAGGTGCTCACAACATCTTCACCATCCTGGGTTGTTAATCGGTAATGCAAGGTCAGAAAGCTATCTGCCTGAATCTGGTTGTTTGTATCTTGCATAAAGACTCCGGGCTATCGGATCAGTCCTGTGTGGACTTCCCCTGACACAGCACATATAAAACAGCACCAACACAGACGGCACTATCCGCCACGTTAAAGGCAGGCCAATGCCAGCCGGCTGCATGAATATCGATAAAGTCGATGACCATGCCCAACCACAGACGGTCGATCAGATTGCCTAATGCCCCGCCCATGATCAGGGCCAGAGCAAGACTCAGCCAGGCGTTTGGTTTGACTGAGCGCAGCTGCCAGATAATCCAGCCACTAATACCCAAAGCTATCAGACTAAAGAACCAGCGTTGCCACCCCGCATGTTCTGCCAGGAAACTAAAGGCTGCACCTGGGTTAAAAACCAGAACCAGGTTGAAGAACGGCGCTACTGTGACTGATTCACCAGGAACGAAAGTATTAAATACCCACAGCTTGGTCAGCTGATCGAGCACGATGACCGCGAGCGCCACAAGGACGCCAAAGCCAAGGGCACTCTGTTGCTGTTTAGGCATAAGCACGCACTTCACCCTGCCCGTGCACGTTACTCACACAACGATCACACCAACCAGGGTGTGCTGCATCCTGACCGACGCTTTCGCGCTGATGCCAGCAACGTTCACATTTATCATGAGTGCTTGCAGTTACCGTAATCTGCAGCGCTTCGCCTGGGCTCACCACTGCTTTGGAGCTGATCAATACAAACTTCAAATCATCACCAATGCTCGCAAGCGCCGCTGCATCTTCGGCTGGTGCAACAATCGTTACTTCTGCCTGCAGTGATGAACCGATGCCGCCTTCGGTACGAACCGCTTCCATAGCCTTGGCCACTTCAGCACGGACGGCACGAATGCGCGCCCATTTGGCGTTAAGCACTTCTGCATCAGCCACTGGCGGTAACGGGGTTGCATCCGTCAGCATGATTGATTCTGGTAAACCGCTTTGCTTCTTGGCCAATAGCGTCCAGATTTCTTCCGTCGTAAACGACAGAATCGGCGCCATTAAACGCAGCATCGTTTGCGTAATGATCCACAAGGCAGTCTGGGCCGAACGACGCGCCAATGAATTCGGTGCTGTTGTGTAGAGCCGATCTTTCAGCACATCCAGATAGAAAGCACCGAGATCTTCTGAACAGAAGTTCTGCAGTGATTGAACAATGTGGTGGAAGTCGTAACGATTGTAGTCATCCGCTACTACTGCCTGCAGACCGCGCACCAGTTCGATGGCATAGCGGTCTATTTCCAGCATGTCTTCAACGGCAACCGTATCTGTAGACGGATTGAAGTCATCGGTATTGGCCAGCAGGAAGCGCATGGTATTCCGAATGCGGCGATAGCCTTCGACCACACGCTTGAGGATTTCGTCAGAAATCGTCAGCTCACCGGAGTAATCCGTATTAGCAACCCAAAGACGCAGGATCTCAGCGCCCATTTTGTCAGCCACTTCTTGCGGATAAATGACGTTGCCGACCGACTTAGACATCTTGCGGCCTTTGCCATCCACAACGAAACCGTGGGTCAGCAAGCCCTTATAGGGCGCTTTGCCATCAAGTGCACACCCGGTGAGCAATGACGACTGGAACCAGCCACGATGTTGGTCCGAGCCTTCCAGGTATAAGTCGGCTGGCCATTCGTGCTCATTTTCATGCGAACCCCGCATCACGTGCCAGTGTGTTGTACCCGAATCAAACCATACGTCCAGCGTATCGGAGAGTTTGCGGTAATCCTTGGCTTCCTCACCCAGCAATTCAGCCGGATCCAGCTGGAACCAGGCTTCAATGCCCTGCTGCTCAACCCGACGGGCGACCTCTTCAATCAATTCAGGGGTACGCGGATGCAATTCGTTGGTTTCCTTATTCAGGAAAAACGGAATCGGTACACCCCAGTTACGCTGACGTGACACGCACCAGTCCGGGCGATTACGAATCATCGCTTCAAGACGCGCCCTGCCCCAGGCAGGATAGAAATTGGTATCTGCCACAGCCACTTCGGCCAGATGACGTAGGGTTGAAGCACCCGGTTTGGGCGGGGTATCCATGCCAACAAACCATTGTGTCGTTGCCCGGAAAATAATCGGCGTCTTATGGCGCCAGCAATGCGGGTAGCTATGATTCAGTTTGACTTCAGCCAACAGGCGCTGGTTATTACGTAGCGTCTCCAGCACCTTAGGATTGGCTTCCCAGACAGTCAGCCCGGCCAGAGCCGTCTCCGGCAATGGCAAAGTCTTTTGCAGGAAGCGGCCATCATCACCAACCGGATTCTCGACCGGCAGGCCGTATTTCTTACCGATATTAAAGTCATCAACACCGTGGGCTGGGGCGGTGTGCACCATACCGGTACCCGCATCGGTCGTCACGTGTTCACCACAGATCACGGGCACTTCTTTGTTATAGAAGGGGTGACGTAGCATGACATGCTCAAGCGCTGCCCCTGCGCAACGGCCAATGACTTTGCCGTCCAGCTCATAGCGCTTGAGCGCATCTTCGTAGAGGTCTGCGCCGAGAATCAGATTACCCTTTTCTGTTGCGACCAATACATACTCAACTGTCGGATGAACGCTCACGGCTTCGTTAGCTGGCAAGGTCCACGGTGTGGTCGTCCAGATAACGGCAAAGGCAGGGCCTTCGAGATGATCCAGACCAAAAGCCTTGGCGACCTGAGCCGCATGGCTTGTATGTACCTCAAAAGCCACGTCAATTGCCGGTGAGTTCTTATCTTCGTATTCGACTTCAGCCTCAGCCAGTGCCGAGCGACAGTCCAGACACCAATTGACCGGCTTCAAACCCATATAGAGATAACCGTCCGCTAGCATCTTGCCCAACGCACGAATCTCATTGGCTTCTGCACTGAAGTTCATTGTCAGATAAGGGTTATCCCAATCGCCCAGCACGCCCAGACGAATAAAGTCCTTTTTCTGACGGGCGACCTGTTCTGCCGCATAAACCCGACACAGCTTACGCACTTCATCAGCTGGCAAATTGCGGCCATGCTGCTTTTCAATCTGATGCTCAATAGGCAAACCGTGGCAATCCCAACCTGGGACATACTGCGCATCGAAACCTGCTAGCACCTTCGAACGTACGATGATGTCTTTGAGAATCTTGTTGACGGCATGACCAATATGAATGTCGCCGTTGGCATACGGTGGGCCATCATGCAGCACAAAGCGTGGACGGCCCTGGGTGTGTGCCTGAATCTTCTGGTACAGACCATTCTTCTGCCAATCGGCAATCCAGCCCGGCTCACGCTTCGGGAGATCGCCACGCATCGGGAATGCGGTATCTGCCAGATTGAGCGTCGAACGCGCATCTTTGGCCTGGTCGTTTTGTGGGGCGTTTTTAGATTGTTCGGTCATGAGCTTAGGTTACTAGACAGGCTGAAGTTCAAAAAAGGAACGCGCTTGAGCCAGATCATCACGGATCTGGCTAGTGAGCGCATCAAAATTGGCAAAAGTCATTTCATCGCGCAGCTTGGCGAGAAAACGGACATCCAGATGGGCGCCGTACAAGTCATCCGAAAAATCGAATAAATGGACTTCCAGCAAAGGCCGGGTATCACCACCCAAGGTTGGCCGGTAGCCAAGATTAGCAACACCCTGATAGGTGCGTGTCTGCTGCGGCACGGCCTGCTTGGTTTCATCCAGTGCAACTTCCACCACAAAGACACCGCGCAAAGGCAGTGGATCATGCCGGATCTGTACATTAGCGGTGGGTACACCGATAGTCCGGCCCAGTTGGCGACCCCGCACCACACGCCCTTCCATGGCATAGGGATATCCCAGCAGCGCTTCGGCACCCTGCAAGTCACCCACGGCCAAAGCAGCCCGTACCTGTGAGCTTGAAATACGTGCATCGCCCAGACATTGAGAATCCAGCGACGTTACTGTAAAGCCATAGGTTTCACCCAAGGACTTGAGTAAGGCTAAATCACCAGCGCGACGGGCACCAAAACGGAAGTCATCGCCGATCAGCACATGTTTTGCCTGCATCGCATCGACCAACACCTCTTTGACAAAGGCTTCCGGACTTAAAGACGCAAATGCTTCGTTAAATACGCCAATACGGGTTTCAGCTACGCCAGCCGCTGCCAGGGCTTCCAGCTTCTCGCGCAAGGTATGCAAACGCGCAGGCACGACCGGTGTTTTATTACCAGCCTGTTTACGCGCAAAGTATTCGCGGGGGTGCGGTGCAAAGGTCAGCACCGATGGTTGTAACCCGCGCGCCTCTGCCTCAGCCTTAAGCTGACGCAACAATGCCTGATGCCCGCGATGCATGCCATCAAAGTTGCCGATGGTTACCGCAGCAGGGGCCTGGGCGGGCGAATTCAGTCCGCGAAGTACGCGCATAGGATTTAGGCGCAGGGTTTAATGAGAAAACCCTGCATTATAAGGCTTAGCGGGGCTATTTAACTGCTACGGGAGCCCGTTTGCACCGGATTTCGTGCCAGATACTGGCGAATGCCACGCATGATGGCTTCTGCCAACTTATCCTGGTATTCCTCGTCGTTCAGACGCTTTTCTTCTTCAGGATTGGAGATAAAGGCCGTTTCAATCAAAACCGAGGGGATATCCGGGGCCTTGAGCACGGCAAACCCCGCCTGCTCTACCGATGCCTTATGCAGGGCGTTAACGCTCCCCAGGTTGCTCAGCACGGATTTACCCAGCTTCATGCTGTCGTTCTGGGTCGCCGTTTGTGTCAGATCCATGAGCGTGCGCGCCAGATGCGGGTCTGATACGGTGAAATTAACCCCACCGACCTTATCGGCTTCATTTTCTTTCTGGGCCAGATAGCGCGCCGCAGCGCTGGAAGCTCCCTTTTCTGACAGCACAAATACCGAGGAACCACGCGCTTCAGGCTTAATCCAGGCATCCGCATGAATCGAAACGAAAAGATCTGCACGGGCTTTACGCGCCTTCTGCACACGCGTACCCAGCGGCACAAAGAAATCGCCATCCCGGGTTAAGGCCGCACGCATATTCGGATCGTTATCAATACGCTCGCGCAAACGGCGAGCAATCGACAGCGTGACGTTCTTTTCCATCGAACCGCGAGCGCCGATCGCCCCCGGATCTTCCCCACCATGCCCCGGATCGAGCATGATGGTGACCATTCGGCCCGACTTCTTAGCCTGTTTTGCCGCAGGTTCAGGACTTTTCTCGGCAAGTTTCGGCGCCGGCTCTGGTTCAGCGATCACAGGCTTCTCAGGAAGTGCCGGCTTTTCTGGTGCTGTCTTGGCCGAATCCACTTTAGGCGGCTCTGCCTTGGCTAATTCTTTGGGGGGTGTCGCTGACGGTTGCTTACCCGAGACCAGCTGCATCAGCGGGTCCTGGGGTACCGTTGGATAGATATCCATCACAAGACGGCTCTGATAATCCCCGACTGGCGGTAGATTAAACACTTGGGGCGACACTTCGCCCTTGAGATCCATCACCAGGCGAACGACACCCGGCTTGTAATTGGCTGCGCGCAACTGGCGTATGTAGGGATCGTTTGGTCCGACCTTATCGCCCAGGCTCTTAAGAACATTATTAAGCTCAATCCCCTCGATGTCGACGACCAGTCGTTCCGGATTGTGCACAACACTCTGTGAAAACTTGACCATGCCTTTGTGTTCAATGGTCACACGGGTGTAATCCTCCGCCGGCCACACACGCACAGCAACAATTGACGACACCGCCGCAGCCAGTGCACCTACAGGCGTAACACTCAGGAGCAACAGCGAACCAGCACCTTGCAGCAAGGACCGGCGACGCATCACAGGTAGCGGAATCGTTATGCGAGGTGGTTTAAACATGCCTCACCCTGCGCTGACAATGCCTCGATAACGAGCACGCGTCCGCCTGCAGTTGAATCTTCTATCAGAATCTTCCAATCAATCGCTGGCAGAAAACTACCTGCGCGGTCTGGCCACTCAACAAAGCTAATACCTGGCCCACCGAGATTTTCTTGGAAACCTGCTTCAATCAGCGCCTCCGGTGCTTCCAGGCGATAAAGATCAAAGTGATTGAGAACAAAATTGGTGCGCTTATAAAGTTCGAGCAACGGATACGTTGGGCTTTTAACACGCCCCTCATAACCCAAACCACGCAAAACACCCCGAACCAGGGTTGTCTTGCCAGCGCCGAGGTCTCCATTGAGCGTCACTAAGAAGCGATGCGGCAAAGCGGGCAATACCCGGGCGATAACCGCGCCCAGATCCAGCATCGCCTGCTCATCAGTCAACTCAAAACGCAATACGGACATCGAAACCTCAAGAAAGTTTCGACATGGTGCCCGAGCTGGCGCTCGCTGGCTAGTCCATAGTCCTCAGATTAAGGTGTTTCAACCCAGCGTGATGCAAAACGCCTAGCCAAGGGGGCAATGTAATAAATAACTGGTACGGCTATGAAATAGGCAATCACGTAAGCACGCATCCAGCTTGCAAAGAAGCCGTCCACCCATCCGAGATTGATCAACGTGATGAAAAAGGTCATTACAAAGACCATCTTGGCGCCCATGATGAGCGAAAACACCAAATGAAAATATTTACGATGTAGTTTTGGCATAGAGCATCTTTGGTTCTTAAAAGTAGACCCGACAGCAACCCGGACAAGCAGGCGTTGCACCAGCCAGATAATTGGCAGCCGCTAGAAGCATGATAAACAAAAACAACCACAACCACGGATATTTATACCAGCTGCGTCGTGCACCTAATTTTTGGGTCATGCCGACTTCGTAGCTTGAGGCATGGCACTACGCATGAGACGAATAAACAACCCAAACGTAGCGATCTGCAAGACAAGAAGGACCATGAGCGGTAGCCACATAGTGACTGAGTCAACGACTTCCAGCGGCAACAAGCCACGGAAAACCACAAACATACCCAATACGAACAGCCCTACACCCGGGCAGATCAGTGAAAAACTTGCGGCCTGTGGCGATTCATTTACCAGATAGCGCCAACCACTATTGCGGTTCATTACCGCGCGCCCGAGCAGATAGAAGAACAGCTGAACAGACATAAACAGCAACAGCACCGCTGCGGGAATCACCTTGCCTACAGGAACACCCCAAACATGCTGGGCGCCCATCAACAAACGGAATGAAGTAATGCCGAGAATGGTTGAAATGGGAATAGCCATCCAGAGCGTACCCGAGGCCGCCGGCTTAACCCCATCACTCATCATTCGCGGGAATTGCACAACAAAGTGTGCCGAAGCAATAAACAGGGCAAAGATCATCAGGATGATGGCACCGGCAAAACCAATGCCGGCAGTGATTTTATGGTGACTCATGGCAGCCGATGCTGAAAATCCCACAGCAATCATTGCAAAGGTAAACGCCGGGAACATTCCGGCCAGACCACTACCCGAACTGTCTGCCGTGTTCTGGTACATCTCGGCAAGGTGATCCATCCATACAATGACCGCATCAATGGCAATCAGGAAGAATGCTGCCAACGCTCCCGGGAAAAGCATTTCCCGCAAATCCCAAAGACCCGGTACAAAAACCAGACCGAGAATAAAGAGAACATTGACCAGCATCGCCAGAACAAGGGGACGAACCATCATCTGAAGCCCCATATGAGACTGCCAGAACGCTGTGTATTGCGCCGACTTTTTGAATGCAGCCAGTCCACGTAGCATCCACACAACCAAGCCGATATGTAACAAGGCAAACACCAGAATCACTGCCTGAATGCTTCTGACAAAAACAGCGGGTAAACCACCCTGCCCGGCATATTCCTGAAGGGTCTCGAATATCGCTACAGGCACATCTGGATGTGGCGTCATAAACAAGAGCCACATGAACAGACTGACAGTCAGTCCGCCTGCGCCCAGTGCGGCAAGGCCATGCATCGGTACAAAGGTATTGTCTGTTGATTTTGATCGCTTCATGCTAGATTCCCCTCAGCCGTCGTGGCTTATTAACAGCTACCGCCGATTCATATAGTTCGTCTATATTATATACGGTTATATATCGTTATCAAGTACATCTCATGCCTACCAACAGAATTGATCAAGCACTCCTGCAGCAAACGACAACTGAAGCCCGTACGTCGCCACGCTTACGTAAAAATGCCAACTTTCATCCCAGGGATGATTTTCCTGCGCATCGTTTGATCAACGCCATGCAACCCGGCTCCTATGTGCGCCCCCATAAGCATCTAGATGTATCAAAGGATGAAACCATTCTTGCCGTGCAAGGACGGTTTGGCTACATCAGCTTTAACGAAGAAGGCCAGATCGAAGAAGTCATAGAGCTGGCACCTGGCGGCCCGGTATTCGGGATCGATATTCCTCACGGTACAACGCATACCATTCTTGCGCTGGAACCCAACAGCGTATTCTTTGAAGCCAAAGCCGGTCCATTTGTACCCCTATCGGAACAAGAGATCGCAGCCTGGTCTCCGGCCGAGGGCACAGATGAAGCACAGGCTTTATGGCTTACCTGGCGCGCACGCTTTGCCTGACAGCCAATTACGCCGCAAGATCATTAAAGAAGAAGCCAGCGCACTTGGCTTTAGTGATGTTCGTATTGGTCCGGCCAGCGTACCCGAACAGGAAAAAGTCCGTCTAGACCAATGGCTAGAATCTGGGCAACACGGCACCATGGACTATATGGCACGACATGCCGACTTACGCAAAGACCCCAACAAGCTATGTCCAGGAGCCCTCAGCATCATTAGTGTTCGAATGCCTTACTGGCCCAAGGACTCATTTGACGCCCATGAACAATTAGCCAATCCGCAAGCGGCCTATGTTTCAAGGTATGCGCTTGGGCGGGACTATCATAAAGTTATCCGCAACCGCTTACAAAAACTGGCCGATCGGCTCAACGAACACTTTGGCGCCTTTAGTTACCGAGCCTTTACTGATTCTGCACCGGTGATGGAAGTGGCACTTGCATCTCAGGCGGGCCTGGGCTGGAAAGGCAAGCACACCCTTAGCCTCGATCGGACGGGTTCCTGGTATTTCCTTGGCGAATTGATCACCGACCTACCGCTGGAAGCAGATCCTCCGATTGAAAGCCATTGTGGCGACTGCACTCGCTGTATTGATGCCTGCCCGACCGGTGCAATTACCGCTCCCTATCAGGTGGATGCTCGCCGCTGTATCAGTTATCTGACGATCGAGCATGCCGGCGAAATTCCCACGGCGTTCCGCAAAGCCATAGGTAATCGGATATACGGTTGTGACGACTGCCAACTGGTCTGCCCATGGAATCGATTTACTAGCGAGGGTGACAGTGAGTTTATGCCACGCCACAATCTGGATGATGCAAATTTACTGGAACTATTTGCCTGGACCGAGGCAGAGTTTCTTGAACGATTTGCCGGTAGCCCTATACGTCGGATCGGTTATGAACAATGGCAACGAAACATAGCGGTTGCGCTAGGTAACAGCCAACTGGGCAGCGTAGCCATAGATGCTTTAACGAATAAAAAAACCCACTCAAGCGCGCTAGTGAAAGCGCACATTGAATGGGCTCTGGCGCAGGTATCTGCGCCCAGCTAAAACTGCCTTACTTACAGTCAGTCTTACAACCGGTACCGCAACCCGTGCCACAGCTGCCACCACCGGTTTTGCAACCAAAGATGCTATAAGCTGGACAATAACGGATCAGACCCGTCAACAAGGGAACAACACCGATGTAACCCCAGGCACCGACATTCTCGGTTGCAGCAAGACCGATGAGCACCAAGCCAACCACGATGCGAAGGATACGATCCAGACCACCAACGTTTTGAGTCATTTTGTTTCTCCTGTTGAACACATGTGACATTTATACCACGAACGTATATTATATATACTTATATTTTAAAGCACCAGATCAAGTATCTCATCAAGGAAGCCATCATGTCAGAAAAATCATTTAAAACAGTGACCCAGGATCTAAGCAAAGGTCTCGCTCAGTTCCGCGCCCAGGTTCCTGAAGTCCAGGCTGGCTTTAGCGCATTACATCATGCTGCTATGAAAGATGGTGCCCTGGATGCCAAAACCAAGGAGCTGATTGCACTAGCAATCGGTGTTGCAGCCCGCTGCGATGGTTGCATCGGCTTTCACACACAGGCCCTGATTAAGCTCGGCACGACCAAAGCAGAACTCGCCGAAATGCTTAGCGTAGCCGTCATGATGGGCGGTGGCCCATCGCTGATGTACGCCGGTGAAACAATGCGCGCTTACGAAGAGTTCGGCGGCCAGTAATTAGATTTTCTTACGCCAGATTGCCGCAAAGAAGCCATCGGTTCCATGGCGATGCGGCAATAATTGCAGGCCCGGTAATTGAGTCGGGCCTGTAATCAGTGCATCAGCCGGTAGTTCGATACCCACTGCGGCTAACTGCGCTACCGGATCAATGACTTCGAATTCAGGATGCGCCTCACTGAAGGCTTGCTGCATCAGCGAGTTTTCCTGCGGCAGCAAACTACAGGTTGCATAAACCAGAACCCCGCCTGGCCGAACTAGCGGTGCGGCGGCTTCGAGAATTTTGGACTGCAACTCGGTCAGTTCGGCAATTTGTGATTCACCCTGACGCCATTTGAGATCCGGGTTGCGGCGAAGCGTACCCGTACCCGAGCATGGTGCATCAACCAGTACACGATCAAACTTTCCGGCCAGACGTTGAATACGATCATCCCGCTCGTGAGCTAGCCTAATCGTTTGCACATTGGACAATCCGGAGCGGGCAAGACGTGGGCCTAATTTGGCCAGACGCTTCTCGGAAACATCTGCCGCATAAAGGCGACCTGTGTTCTTCATCAAAGCGCCCATCAGCAGGGTTTTACCGCCGGCACCCGCACAGAAATCCAGAACCATCTCGCCACGTTTTGGCGCAACCAATGCGGCCAGGATCTGACTGCCTTCATCCTGTACTTCCATGTCACCCTTAACAAAGGCTGGATGACGTTGAATTGCGGGTTTACCGTCCAGACGCATACCCCAAGGGGAAAACGGTGTTTCTTTGGCTGCAATGCCATGCTTTTCCAGCTGCGCCAGAATTTCCGGGCGGCGCGCATGCAGCGGATTAATTCTTAAATCCAGTGGGGCCGGCACCAGCAATGAACGAGCTAATGTGTCCAGCTCCTCAGCAGGCATCCCTGATAAGGCAGCCTCCAGCCAATCCGGAAACTCGTGACGAATTGCAGCCTCACCCTTATCCTGGCCGGCCGACTTCAAACGACCAAACCACTCCGTGTCCTCGCCCTTAATCAGGTGTTCGATTTCACGCAGGTTACGACCTTGCAGTCGCACCAAGGCAGCCAGTACAAGGTAGCGTGCTTCACTGCGTGATGGCGGTTCGGAACGGCTAACAACATCGCTCAAACTACGCAGGTGGCGCAGGATGGCATAAACCAGCTCGGCAATACGACCGCGATCGGCATGCCCCATTTCGCGGTGGTTCTTGAAATGGTAGGAAAGCACACTATCTGCCGGGCGTTCGAATTTGAGCACTTCTGCCATCAGGCTGATAGCCTGAGCAATAAACGGACGAGGCAAGGCTAGCTCGGCAGGTGATTTGGTCTCGACAGGGGCCTGCTTGCCGGCGGGGCGCTTTGTCGCTGATTTTGTCGCTAACCCAGTTCTTTTCTTATTCATACGATCTTTCCGCCCAAGTTGGGCGCAATCAGTGCGTTAGGGTCTGTCTCTTCATCAGAAAGGCGGACATGCAACCCATCAATGCTGAGACGCCCTTCGGCAAACCAGCGAACTGCTGCCGGATAAATTCGGTGTTCTTCACGCAAAACCCGGGCAGCAAGCGTGCTTGCATCATCATCGGCTAGAACAGGAACCGCCGCCTGCGCAATAATCGGACCATGGTCAAGTTCTGCGGTGACGAAGTGTACCGTACAGCCATGAATACGTACGCCAGCCTCTAACGCCCGCTGGTGTGTATGCATACCGGTAAAAGCGGGTAGCAGGGACGGATGGATATTGATCATACGACCCGCGTAATGATTTACAAATGCCGGCGTCAGAATTCGCATGAAGCCGGCAAGTATGACGAGATCTGGCGCATATTGCTCAATAGCCGATCGCAGGGTCTGATCATAAACGTCACGATCCGTCACACCCATGGAAGGCACAACCTGTGTTGATACGCCTGCCTGCTGCGCCAGCACCAAGCCTGTGGCATCCGGTTTATTACTAATGACTGCAACGATTTCAGCCGGAAACTCCGTTTGTGCGGTCGCCTTGAGCATGGCAGACAGGTTGCTGCCTCGCCCCGAGATGAGGACGACGCAACGCGTTTTGCGCATCTGCGACATTAGTCCTTCTTACCTTCGGCACGCGCCTTCACAACGGCAATGACACCCGGAAGAATCGATAGAACAATGATCACCAGGATAACCGCCGTCAGGTTGTTCTTTATGAAGGGAATATTGCCAAACCAGAAGCCTGCGAGGGTGAGCGACACGACCCAGAGCAAACCACCCGTCACGTTGTAAAGAAAGAAGCGCTGGGCCTTCATGCCACCAAAACCGGCTACGAACGGCGCCATGGTGCGCACGATCGGTAGAAAGCGGGCAATAACAATGGTCTTCGGGCCGTGCTTCTCAAAGAAACGTTCGGTGTACTGCAGTTTTTCTGCGCTGATCAGGCGGGTACGTTTAATGATCGCATCACCAAACCAGTGACCAATCGAGTAATTCAGGGCATCACCGAGAATGGCAGCGACCACCAGCAAGGTCATGAGCAGGGGTAAATTCATTCCCTCGGTGACACACAAGGCACCCGCTACAAATAATAGGGAGTCGCCCGGCAAGAAAGGCGCAATGACGATGCCCGTTTCAACGAAGATGATCGCAAACAGCAGTGCATAGACCCAATCTCCATATTGCTGCACAAATGTCAGCAGGTGTGCATCAAGGTGCAGGACGAGATTCGTAAAGGTTGCGAGCCATTCCATAGGGGAGTCTTTTCAGCAGTTCAATGGTTAAGGCCGCTATTTTAGCCGATCCCTCTATAATCCCAAGGATGAGCCTACCAACCCTACAACCCATGATTCGCGCCCTGCCCGACCATCTGATCAGTCAGATTGCGGCGGGTGAGGTTGTAGAACGCCCATCCTCAGTGCTGAAGGAGCTTCTGGAAAACGCGATCGATGCCGGGAGCACCCGCATTCGTATTGACCTGGAAGAAGGCGGTATGCGCCTGATCCGCATTACTGATAATGGCTGCGGCATTGAAAAGGGGCAGCTTGGCCTGGCACTAACCCGTCACGCGACCTCCAAAATTACCAGCCTCGAAGATCTGGAACGGGTCAGCACCATGGGCTTCCGGGGTGAGGCTCTGGCCGCCATTGCCAGCGTTTCCCGTCTTACATTAGTCAGCGCGACGCGCACGGCCGAACACGCCTGGCGAATTAGTGCCGAAGGTGAATTAACACCGGATGCATTGCCAGCCGGTACGGTGGTGGAAATGCGTGATCTGTATTTCAACACCCCGGCCCGCCGGAAATTTCTGAAAAGCGCTTCGACCGAACAGGCCCACTGCCTGGAAAGCATTCGTCGTCAGGCGCTTGCTCACCCGGAGATCGGTTTCACCATAAGTCGGGATGGCAAAGAAAGTCATGTCTGGCCAGCGGTGACTGCCGAACAACGCATTAGTCAGGTACTCGGGGATGACTTTGTCAAAGCCTGCCGTCTGGTTAACCAAGGGAATGATCTGCTGCAGCTCAATGGCTGGGCAATGATACCGACGGCGATACTGTCTGACCGGGAAGCCCAGCATACCTTTGTCAATGGACGCTATGTGCGCGACAAGGTTATTCAGCACGCTATGCGCGAAGCCTACCGTGACCAACTACACGGTAGCCGGCAACCCGGATGTTGCTTGTTTCTCACTATTGATCCAACGCTCGTAGACGTTAACGTCCATCCGTCTAAAACCGAAGTCCGTTTCCGCGATAGTCGTGCGGTTCATCAATTCATTTACCACGCGCTAAAACAGGTGCTTGCGCTGAGTACCGAATCGGCACCACCCGTGACACTGGACCGACTCTCATCTGGTCAATTGGGCACACCAAGCGTCTCATCAATTGCGTATACAACCCCGCGCTTCCAGCAAGGCCTGGGGCTGGCTGAATACCGCACTCCTTACCAGGGCACGCCCATCACTGCTGGCCAGACTGCCGCGGCAATGCAGGCTTATGACCCAAGCGGCCATATTGACCAGTCAGACAACACCACCGAGATTCCACCTTTGGGTTATGCCATCGGCCAACTCCACGACCGTTACATCGTGGCACAGAACGCGCAAGGCATGATCCTGATAGACCAGCATGCAGCGCATGAGCGTGTGCTCTATGAGAAGCTCAAATCGACATGCGGGCTAAGCCAGCCACCGCGCCAACCCCTACTTATCCCGGTTGCAGTAAGTCTGGATGATCTAGCCATTGCCACCTATCATGAGCACCACACCGAGTTTGAAGCGCTCGGTCTGGAAATCTCTGAAGCGGGTCCAAACACCCTGGTAGTTCGTCAGGTACCGGCCGGGCTGGGTCGCATCGATGCTGAGTCGCTCCTCAAGGAACTCTTGAACAGCCTGCAAGATGCCCCAGCACAAGCCAGTCTTCTGGCCCGACAGGAACGCTTGATGGGTACCTGCGCCTGCCATGCTGCCATCCGCGGCCGGCATAGCCTGAGCCTGACAGAAATGAATGCACTGCTCCGCCAGATGGAAGCCACCGAACGTGCCGATCAGTGTAACCATGGTCGGCCCACCTGGATTCAGGTCGACCTCCCGGCGATTGACGCCCTCTTTCTGCATGGTCGATAAATCCAATCTGTTACCACCGGCGATTTTGCTACTTGGGCCTACGGCCAGTGGCAAGACGGATCTGGCCATCCGTTTAGCGGATCAGCTACCGATTGATCTGATCAGCGTCGATTCTGCCCTAGTCTTTAAAGACATGAATATCGGTACCGCCAAACCCGATGCCGAAACCCTCACCCGCTATCCACACGCACTGGTCGATGTCATCACTCCGGAAGAAAGTTACTCGGCAGCCCGCTTTCGCGAAGAGGCCCTAGCCGCCATGGCAGAGAGTACGGCGCGCGGCAGAATCCCCCTGCTCGTGGGCGGGACCATGCTCTACATCAAGGCGCTACTGGAAGGTCTGTCTGACCTGCCGCAAGCTGACCCAGCATTACGTGCCGATATCGATCAGCGTGCTCGCCTGCAAGGCTGGCCAGCACTTCATGCCGAACTGGCACAGCTCGACCCTGCCACCGCAAAGCGACTGGCGCCTAACGACACCCAACGCATTCAAAGAGCACTGGAAATCTGTCTGCTTACGGGTCGACCAGCCTCTGAACTCTATGCCGAACATCAGGCGACATTGGCTGATGCAAAACCAGACTACCGTTTTCTATCACTCGCCTTACTGCCTAGCGATCGCAGCCAACTCCATGAGCGGATTGCCTTACGCTTTAAGCAGATGCTCGATAACGGTCTGATCGATGAGCTAAAAGCACTCCGCACCAAGTACACACTAACGCCTGAACTGCCATCAATGCGTTGTGTGGGTTATCGCCAGACCTGGGATATGCTTGACGGCAAGATACCGGCCAAAGAGCTACAAGAACGTGGCATCTTTGCCACCCGCCAATTGGCCAAACGGCAAATCACATGGCTGAGCAACTCGATTGCCTGTGAAAGTTTTGACTGCCTACAAAACAACAACGCCGACCTTGTAGGTCGGCGCGTTGCTGAATTTCTAAGCGTCTAATCAGACAACGATCGTTGGCGCTTCGCCAGCCTGGCTGGCACGGATCACACCAATACGGCTGACCTGCTCGCCATGCTCGGCCAGCACTTTGGCAACGGCGTCGGCATTTTCCGGCGCAACCACAATGACCATGCCGATACCGCAGTTGAATACGCGGTGCATTTCATCGTCAGCCACACCGCCGGCTTCTTGTAGCCAGTTAAACAGCGCCGGACGCTCCCAGCTATTACGCTGAATCTCTGCAGTTAGACCGGCTTGTAGAATGCGCGGCACGTTCTCGGTAATGCCACCGCCGGTAATGTGTGCCAGACCTTTTAGCGCGCCAGGCAACGCCTGGAATGCTGCCAATACAGACTTCACATAGATACGGGTCGGCGCCATCACCAGATCACCCAACGACTGCTCGTCGAGCAGGTCAGTTGGCTTGGCACCGCTACGTTCGATGATCTTGCGGATCAGCGAGTAACCATTTGAGTGGGCACCGCTAGAGGCTAGACCCAGCACAACGTCACCAGCCTTGATGTTCTTGCCATCAATGATCTGTGACTTTTCAACAGCGCCAACGGCAAAACCAGCCAGATCGTATTCGCCCGCCGGATACATATCCGGCATTTCGGCAGTTTCGCCACCGATCAGTGCGGCGCCGGCCAGTTCACAGCCTTTCGCAATACCACCCACCACAGCGGCTGCGGTATCGACATCCAGCTTGCCGCAAGCAAAGTAATCCAGGAAAAAGAGGGGTTCAGCACCCTGCACCAGAATGTCATTCACGCTCATGGCCACCAGATCCTGGCCAATGGTGTCATGACGATTCCAGGAAAAGGCCAGGCGCAGTTTCGTGCCCACGCCATCTGTACCGGATACCAGCACAGGCTCTTTGTACTTCTTCGAAATCTCGAACATGGCACCAAAGCCACCAATGCCTGCCATCACGCCTTCACGCATGGTGCGCTTGGCCATCGGCTTAATGCGCTCGACCAGTTCGTCACCGGCTTCCATATCAACACCCGCATCGCGGTACGAAAGACCACCACCGGCTTTGGCATCATGAGCAGCACAAAGTTGACCAAAGAGTTGGCGAGAGTTCATCAGCGGGCAAAACATGGGCGATCCTTAGAGCGAGAGAGCAACGAGAGAGCAGCGTCTGGGGCTGAATGCCGTGTAAAATGGCGCCTTCTGACCTTTAGTGTCGGACCAGCGCGGTGCCTCTTACACCGCGAATTGTAACCGATGAGGATACAACCTGCCTGACGATGCAGGTAACCATGCAACAACTGATACTTGACCTCCTGCCAGACCAGACTCCCGCTCTGCGCCATTTTTTGCCGGGCGAGAACGTGGAATTGCTGGCAGCCCTGGAAAAATGGCTCACAGCGCCAGTGCCGGCGTATCCCGGCAATCTATTCGTCATCTGGGGCCCGACGGGTTCCGGCAAATCATTCCTGACGCAATGTCTCACAGGGGCTGGCTTTAGCCCGCTGCCCCTTCCAGAAATGCTTTTATCCCCACCCCGCCACGGTTGGGTGCTAGAAGACGCCCAGAAGCTAGATGCTGCTGGCCAACAAGACCTGTTTCGACACCTGGTTCGCCAGGCCCATGCGGGTGAGCGCTTGCTGATCACCATGGATCTACCGCCAGATGCCCAGAGCAGTCTGCGTGAAGACGTTCGGACCCGTCTGGGTGCCGGCCATATTTATCGCCTGGAGCCGCTTGATGAGGCGGCACAGCGTCAACTCCTCGCTCAACGGGCTACCCAGCGTGGCTGGGAACTTACGCCAGACGTACTAGACTACCTCTATCAGCGTGCACCTCGTGATCTATCCAGCCTATCAGGCCTGATCCGGCGACTCGATGAATTGTCGCTAGAACATAAACGCCGCATTACACTGCCCCTGCTACGCACTGCGTTGGCCGAATCGGCTGCTACTACGGATTAAAAGAATGACTCAAGAACGGCACATTGCACTATTCGATCTGGACAACACCCTGCTCAATGGGGATTCGGACTTCGAATGGGCTCAGTTTCTGATCAGCAAGGGTGCTGTCGACCCGGAGCTGCAGGCCGCCAAAAATGAGCAGTTCTATGCAGACTACAAAGCCGGCACCCTGGATATTCATGCCTTTCTAGACTTCCAGCTGGCACCCATGGCCCGCCACAAAAGAACACAACTTGATCAATGGCATGCCGAGTTTATGGAAATGCATATCCGGCCGATCATGCTGGACAATGCCCGAGCGCTGGTCAATCGACATATGGCGCTTGGCCATCTATGCGCAGTCGTTACGGCAACCAATTCATTTGTCACCGGTGACATCGCCCGAGAATTTGGTATTCCACATCTCATCGCTACCATTCCGGGCGAAGTGAATGGTGAGTTCACTGGCAAGCCCGTTGGCACGCCTTCATTCCAGCAAGGCAAAATCACCCGGGTGAACGCCTGGCTGGAATCGATAGGCCTCTGGCAAGGCAGCTTCAGCCGCCGCTGGTTCTACAGTGATTCCCATAACGATCTCCCGTTACTTGAGTGGTCAACCAACCCCGTTGCCGTGGATGCCGATGACACCCTGAAAGCACGTGCTGCGGCCCAAGGCTGGCCAGCTATTACATTGCGTGACAACAGCACCCCCGCTACCCTTTTCCAGAAGATTGGTCTCGTTTAATGATTCGCCGTTTCGTCAAAAAGATTTTTCAGCGCCAGAGCGCCCCTGCGCCACAGCGCGAACCGGCCATCATTCCGGTCTCTACACACGGCATTACCCGTGACATGCTGAGCCGCGGCGCCGAACGCGTCTGCGAAGATCTGGAGCGTGCTGGTTACCGCGCTTATGTCGTGGGCGGCGCTGTTCGCGACCTGCTGCTAGATCGAGACCCTAAAGATTTTGATATCGCCACGAATGCAACGCCTGAACAAGTCCGTCGCTGCTGCCGTCGCTCCCGCATTATTGGCCGCCGTTTCCAGATCGTGCACGTCATGGTGGGACAGGAGCTGATTGAAGTAACCACCTTCCGCGCGCTGCACGAAGATGCATCGGCCACCGATGAACACGGCCGTGTGCTGCGTGACAACACCTTTGGTTCCCAAGCGGATGATGCTGCCCGCCGTGACTTTACGGTGAATGCGCTCTATTACGATCCCTATGACGAAACGATCCATGACTACCACCATGGTTTCGCCGATCTGAAACAACGCACACTGCGCATGATTGGCGAACCACAGGTGCGCTACCGTGAGGATCCTGTACGCATGCTGCGTGCCGTGCGTCTCGGTGCCAAGCTAGGCCTGAATCTAGATGCAGCAACCCGCCGGCCCATCCGTGACATGGCAGACCTGCTCGATAACGTGCCGCCGGCGCGTTTGTTCGACGAGATGCTCAAGCTACTCACCTGTGGCGATGCGCTCGCATGCCTGCGCCGTCTTCGTGATGAAGGTCTGCACCACGGTGTGCTCCCCTTACTCGATGTGATTCTTGAGCAACCGCTTGGCGAACGCTTTGTCGAACAGGCACTCACCAACACGGATCAGCGCATTCGTGAAGGCAAATCCATTTCTCCGGGTTTTCTGTTTGCTGCGCTGCTTTGGCATGAAGTCCTTGCCCACTGGAATAAACGCAAAGCCAAGGGTGAGATTGCGATTCCCGCCCTATTTGCCGCCATGTCGGATGTACTGGATCGTCAAGCTGAAAAGCTGGCAATCACCAAACGCTTGGTAGGTGACATCAAGGAAATCTGGTCGTTGCAACCGCGCTTTGAACAACGCAGCGGCAAACGCCCTTATGCACTCCTAGGCCACCCTCGCTTCCGTGCCGGCTATGACTTCATGCTGCTGCGTGCACAAACTGGCGAAATTGAAATAGCTCTGGCCGATTGGTGGACCCAGTTTATCGAGTCTGATGATGCCGTTCAGGAATCACTCATTGCCGGCGCCCCCAAGGAAAATGCACCGCCTAAAAAACGCCGTCGCCGCAGTCCTAATCGACGACGCTCACAGAACGCTGAAGGTAGCGGCAACGCCAACCCGGTTGGTTCGACCGAGTAATGTCTACAGCCTTACCGCACCTTGCCGTGATTGGCCTGGGTGGCAACCTGGGTGATGCGCGCCAAACTCTGATCAACGCGATTGATCATATGAAAGCCCATACAGGTACTGCCGATTGGCACGTATCTCCCTTCTACCGCACGGCACCGATCGGATCAGACGAAGCCCAACCGGATTACATCAATGGTGTGGCCTACTGCCACACCGATCTGGCGCCTGCAGCCCTCATGCAGTGGTTGCTGGATGTTGAGCGACACTTTGGGCGTGATCGGACTCAGACAACGGCACGCAATGCCGCGCGCACTTTAGACCTGGATTTGCTGCTTTACGATGCAGTCACTATGGACACAGCCTTCTTGGTCCTACCTCACCCACGCTTACACGAGCGGGCTTTTGTACTCCAGCCGCTCAATGAATTACTGCCAGATTTGGTGATTCCGGGACATGGCCAGGTTAAAGACTTGCTGCCGCAAGTTGCAGACCAGCAGATCACCCGATTAGAAAGTGACGATTGTCCGTAAACCAAGCACGGTAGCGTTGGGAATAGCGAGCTGGTTATTTTGCGGTTGCGGTGCACGCGCCCCCGGATTGATGACATAGGTTAGGAACGGCTGTACTGCCCACCAGGGAGAAATAACTGCCTGATAATCGAGTTCGATAAAGGACTCGAAATTGGGAATCGGCAGATTGGTTCCCTGATACTGATTCTGAGACCGTACGTTATTGGCGTAACTTGAACTCATATTCATGTAGGCAAACCCAATACCGAACTGATCAAGCGGTCGTCCGTCAATCAAACCGGTGTAGGCAAGCCCCCCTTGCAAGAACCAGTTCACCTGATTACGGTCGCTCTGCGGACTTATATAAATACTGGCAAATACGTTGGGGCCCTGATTATCGGTATTCGCATCTCGCCAGATGGCCTGATCTAGGCTGGCATAGAGTGAATAGTTGCCTTTGAAAGTCTGCGGTGTTGCACCATCACTTGCCGCGAGTGGCTGCCCATTCGTAGCCGTACTCAGACTATTAAAGGTTTCGGAGTTGTACCAGCCTCCTAGCTTATAGGTACCGGGTAGGCCACCCTTGCCTTCAGGATTCAAACTGTAGATGGCTTCAGCAAAACTGAGTACACCATTGCCTAAAGGAAACTCCAGGCCATTGGTGTTCGCGTTAGGATTTTTACCGGTAGGGTTACCGTTAAACACGGCACCTTGAACTGTCCAACGATCATTCGCCGTCAGAATCAGCTGGCCCCCAGGCACCGCATTAGGGTAAGTCGGACCTTGCCCAGGCAAGTTTTGCGCCCAGATCGCAGGCCATCCCCAGGTGCTATTAACCATAAAGGCGGAAGACTCCACCGTCGCAAAGTTAAGATCCGCTTCAATCTGACCCAATTTGATTGCCAGAAACTCATCGAATAGGGTCTGCTGTATCCAGAACTCGCCCATCTTGGCGCCTGCAGGTGTGTATTCGGTATTCGTCACCGTCATGATGTTCTGCAGGTTGGTTTGAGTGAGCCCTTTCCCCTGAACCACATAACCAGCCAATCGGGCTTTGCCTCCGGCCCAACCCATTAGCTTATCCAAATTTATATCTATCTCTGGTTCAAATAAACCGTCATATTCAAGCCCTCGACGCACACCCCCGTTGAAATTGCCGAGCACATCAGAAATCTGGGTTAGGCCTACTACAACGCCATTATCCTCAAGCGTGTTACGCAAACCACCCCAATCACCGGTGAGGGTTGGACGGACATAAAAACCATCGGGGTTATCTTCAGAGGCCGCAACAAAGCCTGGTGCAATGCAATACAGCGCACCCAAAAGGCAAATGGCAGTGCGCACGTAGCGACGGCATCCAGTCAAAGTGATAACCCGCGAGACTGACCGTGCATATTCACGGCAGATTCTTAGAAAACAATTAGTTAGGCAATTATAAGGGCTGTTTATTAATTTTTAGTGACAGCCGATGGTCGCTGTTAAAACAGGTTGCTACTAATTGCCCATTTCCAAGGTTATTTTTGGTTCACCGCCCAGCGGTTGGTCGCAGGTAACAATGGCTAATTCCCAGTTTTCAAACATGCTGTACGCTCGGATTCTGCCCTCGGCTTTAATAACTGTTTTCTCGAAGGCAACCCCGTTCTGAACACCGTCCACCATGTAGCCTGTTTGTACAGATTTTGGTGTAAAACGAAGCTTGTTAAATAAACTGTTATTGTTGGCCTGAACAAACTCTTTAGCGCTATTGACGCAAGCTAGAAGCTCCGGGCGCTTGCGAAATAACTCTTGCTCTACGTACATCGTCTGATACCGGTCGTTGTACTTGGTAGGAACACGCCCAGCAAAGGCATTCGTGGCCAACATCACGCCCACAATAGTCAACAAAGCCCTTCGCAGCTTCTGCCCTGAAAAATGGGATTTCAACTTCATAAGGCGCTCCCCTTTTTCACAGCACGGCCGTCAAAGGTCTTTTTACCCTGTATCTTATTTAAATAGGGGGCAACGACCTCATAAGCCACAGGCACTAAACCGGGTGGCACACTATTTTTGTCAGGATTTTTTAATGCCCAGCTGAGAAACTGAACAGTTTCCATGGCGTCAGGAATGTCTTCCGGAACCTGTTTCATCTGGCCATAGACAATCGACACGATAGGCCATGTACCGGAGACCGGTAAGTTAACGGGTGCAATCAAATCGCGCTGGGCACGTGCAATAAATTTACGGGATGTTTCACCGACGCGCACGTCGGACAAAGAGACAAATTCACCCTGGGCATTTTGCAGTTGCGTTGAGGTCAGACTAAATCGCGCAAGGTTCATGGCAGGCTGAAAGCCAATCGCCCCCTCAGTGTCCAGCAATTTTTGAGCAGCAGCGACACTATCTTTCTGGGCTTCGCCTAAAGGCCACATTAATCCGGATCCGATACCGATATTCTGACGCCAGGTTTCTGAACCAGCGGCTAGGTATCGAGTGAAATTCAATGTAGTTATGGAACCATCTGACTGCGCTAGCGGCACGATGGCAATATCCGGCAATTTAACGCCGGGATTGATTTCGGCAATTCGCGCATCATCCCAACGGGTAATTTGCCCCATATATATAGCCGCCAGGACTTTGCCATTGAACCGCAGCGTCCCTGCAGGCACACCAGGCACATTGGTAACTACCGCGACCCCGAAACTAAATAGCGGAAATTGCACGAGCGCCAGTTTATTGACCCGAAATTCCGTGAGCGGGTATTCAACTATGGCAACATCGTAAATACCAACAAATAATTCGGTTGTAGAAACGTCTTCAAGCGCATTGGTATAGGCTACGGCTATGGATGACTCACGTGTAAAGTTAGCGCCCCATTGACGCAATGTTGATGCAAGCAAAGGGGTACCCACCGCCTCGACATTGGCGGCAGCTGGCTGCGAGAGGATCAGAACCGAAAAACCCAGACAAAAAGCTACCCCTGTCCGGAAAAATTTACGTATCATCAACAGCACCTTGTTCGTGGCACAACAAAATTTAGTCGGTTATGCTCATTCCTGTACATAATCGCGCCTGCCATCTTAAACCGAATTTATTGAACCATGTCAGCTCAAACAGCCCAGCGTCGTCTTACCCCGCTTGATCTTGCTCGCCAGCGTGAGCGTGGTGAAAAAATTGTCATGCTGACCTGCTATGACGCTACATTTGCCCGTGTTTCCGAAGCCAGTGGCGTTGATGCGCTATTGGTTGGCGATTCGCTCGGCATGGTGCTACAAGGTCATGATTCAACGCTGCCGGTAACGCAGGCCGATATGGCCTACCACGTTGCCTGTGTGGCCCGGGGCTGTGAGCGCCCACTCATTATTGCCGATATGCCCTTTGGCACCTATCAGGAAAGCCCTGAGCTGGCTTTCCGTAATGCGGCCCAGCTTATGGCCGCCGGTGCGCAGATGGTCAAGATCGAAGGCGGCCGCGAAATGGCTGCGACTACGGCATTTCTAACCGCCCGCGGCATTCCCGTGTGCGGCCATATTGGTTTGACGCCGCAATCTGTATTTCAGCTGGGTGGTTACCGTGTTCAAGGGCGTGGCGACGGTGATCGTGAGCGCCTGCTGACTGATGCCATGACGCTGGAAGAAGCCGGAACCAGTCTATTAGTCCTTGAAGCCATGCCCGCCAAGGTTGCTGACTATATTACCTCTCACCTGCGGATACCAACCATAGGCATTGGCGCCAGCACGGGCTGTTCCGGTCAGGTACTGGTACTCCATGACATGCTGGACATTGCCCCGGGCAAGAAGCCACGCTTTGTAAAGAACTTCATGGCTGGCAAAGATTCTGTGGGTGCAGCCATTTCATCCTATGTTGAAGAAGTCCGTGCTGGTACGTTCCCTGGCCCGGAACAGCTTTACCCGGAATAACATGGAAATTTATTCGAATATCGCTGACCTTCGGGCAGCGCTGGCCAAAGTACGCAAGCAGGGCCACCGTATCGGCTTTGCCCCGACGATGGGCAACCTGCACGCAGGACATATCAGTCTGATGCGCCAGGCCAAAGATCATGCCGATTGCGTCGTGGCCAGCATTTTCGTAAACCGCTTGCAGTTTGGACCTAACGAAGACTTCGACAAATATCCAAGAACCTTTGAAGCCGATTGTGCGCAGCTTCAAGAGGCGGGCGTGAACTTTCTGTTCGCCCCCACCGAGAAAGATCTGTATCCCGAGCCACAGACATATCACGTCGAGCCACCTGATATCCAGTTTCTACTCGAGGGGGAATGCCGTCCCGGACATTTCCGCGGTGTTGCCACTGTTGTGATGAAGCTGTTCCAGATCGTCCAACCTGATGTGGCCCTGTTTGGCAAAAAGGATTATCAGCAACTGATGGTCATCCGTAACATGGTGGATCAATTCATGTTGCCCATCCGCATTATGGGAGGCGAAACAGTGCGCGCCGATGATGGGCTGGCCCTCTCCTCACGTAATGGCTATCTAACACCCGACGAACGCGCTGAAGCACCGCGCCTGCAACAGCTACTCCAGGACATACGGAAATCTGTGCTGTCGGGCCATAAAGACTTTGAATTACTGTGTCGTAATGCGGCTAAAACTCTAGATACACATGGCTGGAAAACAGATTACATCAGCATAAGACGGCAGCAGGATTTAGCCCCGGCAACGGCCACAGATACCAATTTAGTCATTGTGGCGGCCGCCAAGCTGGGGATTCCCCGTCTTCTTGACAATCTTGAGATCTAGAACCCATTGTTTTAAATGGAATTTTTAGAATAAAACTTTTTGTTACAGGGTTATTGACAGCGTCGAATTCAGGATTCACAATGCGCTTCCTTTCCTGACTTCAGGTTGATATTTATGCAGCGAACCATGCTCAAGTCCAAACTGCACCGCGTGACCACCACGCATGCGGAATTGCACTATGAGGGCTCTTGCGCCATTGACGAAGACTTGCTCGACGCCGCGAACATTCGCGAATACGAGCAGATCGACATTTGGAATATCAACAATGGTGAGCGCTTCACGACTTATGCCATTCGCGGTGCACGCGGATCGGGCATGATTTCCGTTAATGGCTCGGCCGCGCGTCGCGCAGCCCCTGGCGATCTATTGATCATCGCCACCTTTGCCGTGTACAACGAAGTCGAACTGACCAACTACGAGCCTAAACTGGTGTATGCAGATGCTAACAACCGCATCGCCCGCATTGGCAACGGTATTCCGGCTCAGGCTGCCTAAGCTTTTAAAGTGACCCGCTCAGTCGGGTCTTTAGCTTGGCCGATAGAGACGCACTACTTCACCCACAATCAATAGCGCCGGTGGCTTAATTGCTTCGGCGCTAATTTGTTTGGCGAGCGTTTCTAAAGTGGCGATCAAAACTTTCTGATCCGGACGGGTGCCGTGATAGATCACCGCTACCGGTGTTTCAGGGCTGCGTCCATGCGCGATCAACGCCTCGGCAATACCGGCTGCCGCCGTCATTCCCATATAAAACACCACCGTCTGACTCGGGCGGGAGAGCCCTGCCCAATCCAGTTCAGTTAAACCCTGCTTGAGATGTCCCGTGGCAAAGGTAACCGATTGCGCCCAATCCCTATGCGTGAGCGGAATACCCGCATAGGCAGCGCATCCCACGGCTGCCGTAATACCGGGCACCACTTCAACCTGTACACCGGCAGCAAGTAAGGCATCCATTTCCTCACCACCTCGCCCGAAAATGAAGGGATCCCCCCCTTTCAAACGGACAACGCGCTTACCTGCCTCGGCCAACTGAATCAGCCACTGGTTCACGTCGTCCTGAGGTAAGGCATGTTTGGCCGCTTTCTTACCCACGTAATGGCATGCCGCATCGGGTGAAACCAGGCTAAGTATTTCAGGACCTACCAGGTTGTCATATAGAACAACCTCAGCCTCAATAATCCGCTTTAGAGCGCGTAACGTAAGCAGCTCCGGATCTCCCGGACCCGCCCCCACCAGACTCACCTGGCCACCAGCCAGCGGCACCGATTGGGCATAACGGGTGGTTAAAAAGTGCTTTAAACGTTCAGTAAAAGAATCAGACATGGGTTGTAGAAATATTCGCTAAATCAGGTGAAATCACATCCCTCTTGCCAGAAAGGGCTTGTGGGCATATCTTACTACCTCGGATCTCAGATCATGCTTATAAAAACAGGAGTTAGGGATGTCGCTCAGCGTTCAGCAACTGCTTAATCACAAGCCTTCGGGTATTTACGCTATTCGTCCAGACGCTTCAGTACTGGAAGCCCTTGAATTAATGGCTCGTGAAGATATCAGTGCCGTACTGGTTATGGAAGGCGATGCGCTCAAAGGTATCTTTACCGAGCGTGACTACGCTCGCAAGGTTATTCTGCGTGGCCGCAATTCACGTGACACCGTAGTACGTGAACTAATGACGAGCCAACTTCTCACGGTGACTAAAGAACAGACTATCGAAGACTGTATGTCGCTGATGACAAATAAACATGTTCGTCACCTACCCGTAGTCGACGCTGACAAGGTAATCGGCTTGATCTCCATCGGAGACGTTGTTAAATCAGTCATTGCCGGCCATGAAGAAACCATTCAGCAACTGGCTGGTTACATTGCAGGTGATTTGAAGACCTGATCTCTGATCCCGATCAGCAAGAACCCGTAGGATGTTTCTACGGGTTTTTTTATTTGCCTTTAAAACATCAAACGCGTAAGCTTTGCCCGATAACTGCACTTAACTCATTATTTTTTAACGATAATTTAACAAATCTGTAATATGGGCACCGAAACCGAACTGAAGCTTTCACTGGCTGAAGCAGATATTCCCCTGCTGTTGAAGAACCCGCTTTTAGCGACACCACCAAAGCGCCAAAAGCTATACAACACCTATTTCGACACCCCGACCCTGGAGCTGACTAAACAGAAGGTGGCCGTGCGTGAACGCCGTGTCCTGCGTAAAACACTGCTCACGGTTAAAACAGCCCATAACAGCCAGGGTGGCATCAGCCAACGCTCGGAGTGGGAAGCCCCCACCACCCCGGGGCAATTCGACTTTGCGACATTGATTGATGATGCCCATCTGGCTGAAGCATTAAGTCAGAAGGCTTCAGAACTGGTTCCCGTATTCACGACTGACTTTAGTCGGCGTATCTGGACACTCAACTTCCGCCGTGCAACGATTGAAGTTGCCTTGGACTTAGGCAGCATTATTGTTGCGCGCGAGGAAATCAAACGCGAACAACCCATCTGTGAACTCGAACTTGAGTTAAAGCAAGGCAACCCGGCAACGCTCTTTGCCTTGGCCCGCATGCTCAGCAGAGATGTAAGACTACATCCGGCAGACGACAGCAAAGCGGCTCGTGGGTATGCACTCTTTCTACAGCAGCGTCTTACACCTTGCAAAGCGGAAACGCTCAACTTTCAATCACGCGATACCACCGTTAGCGTGTTTCAAACTATTGCACGGAGTTGTATCGCCCAGTTGCAGGCTAATGAAAAAGGCTTGAATGCGCCAAAAAATGAAGAATATATCCATCAGGCTCGTGTTGCGCTTCGCCGTCTGAGAACCGCTTTACGTCTATTTGAAGAGGCGCTCCCTGTTGGTTTCGCAGTACGCTGGAGTGAAGCCTGGCGTGATGTGGCGCAAGAACTCGGGAATGCACGCAACTGGGATGTGTTTTGTACGGAACAGTTACCGCTACTTGATCTCGATCTAGGCGAACATCCGGATCTTGTTGCACTGCGTGCCTTTGCCAATCAGAAACGCTTAGGCGCACAAGACACTGCCCGGGGCTGTCTGGCAAGCAAAAGTTACAGTCTTAACATCATCAGCTTCTGTGAAGCCCTAATGAGCCTTAAGGATAACGAAGAAAGTATTCGTGGTTACGCAACCCGTGCACTTAAGAAGCGTCACAAGCGATTTGTTCAAGGGGCAAAACTTGCACATACTTTGAATGCTGAACAACGCCATGAAGTTCGCATCGATCTGAAGAAACTCCGTTACACTCTCGACTTCTTTGAGATGCTCTATCCGAAGAAGCGGGTTCAAGCTTTTTCTAAGGCATTGGAAAGCACACAAGAACTGCTGGGACACATGAATGACTTGGCAACCGCTGAAGTCCTCATGGCGGAACGCGATCCCACCGTCGTTGATGCGCCACTCGCCTGGGCTAAAGGTCGCATGAGCGCCTACCTGGAAATGCTCCCGTCAGCACTCAAACCTGTGATTAAACTCGACGCACCCTGGGACAAATAAGCCCCACAAGAATGGAATAGCCGAATGACAACGACTAAAGTTAAATACGATTGCGCAAAGTGTCCAGGATACTGCTGTAGCTATCCGCGCATTGAAGTTACTAAAAAAGATATCGAACGTCTCGCCGACTATTTCAAGTTAACCTTCGCACAAGCTAAGTCTAAATTTACCCGTAGCTATGCGTTCAAGGAAGGTCATCCTAAGGATCACGTCGAAGAGCAAATCCTGAAACATAAAAAGGATCACATCTACGCAAGCACTTGCCAGTTCCTGGATCAAGATAAGCGTCGCTGTAGCATTTATGAAGCACGCCCATCAGTATGCCGGGCTTTCCCTGATGGCAAGAAGTGCGGCTATTACGGCTTCCTAAAATTCGAAAGAAAATGCCAGGGCGATAAGGATTTCATACCTACTGCCTAATCTGATTGCCGTTGAGTTTTGAGTACTTCATCGCGGAACAGCTTGAAGCGTTTGATGGCTAACTTATAGCCATCTTCATAACCATTACGATAGCCGGCACCGCCAGGCAATTTGCCATAGTTGGGCTTGTCTTTAAGGATTTTTTCAAGCTGCTCGAAAACATCTTGTATGGTTTGATTTGCCATATCGCTACTCCGTAAACTAAGCATTCAAGCCTAAAGCTTTTCAGTCATTACATCTATCTCACTCTGATGAATTTTTTGTTACAAGCATGTGAGATAAATGGGATAAAAAAACCAGGCATCTAGCCTGGTTTTTGTTTTAGCGTAAGAAAAGTTACTTCTTCTTACCCTTTTTTGCAGGTCGGCCCGTCTTGATGCGCTCGACTTTGGATAGCGCATTCACCAACACCGTATCGCTCAGAGATACCAGGTGCGCTATACCTGCACGCAGAAACTCAGATTTTTTGAAATCCTTGCCAATTTTTTTGGCACGCTTTTTAAGATCAACCAGAAGGTCATGCTCGTGCTCTGGGAACGAGAAAGTGGCGCGAACCAGCTTAACCTTCTTTGGTTTTGCCGCTGTCTTGACTGCAACCGGTTTAGTCTTAGCCACTGCAGAAACGGATTTAGCGACAACTGGATTCAAGTTCTTAGCAACGATGCTTGACACAGGCTTACGCGCAGCAGTCTTAGTTGAAGCAACACGACGAACAGGTGCTTTGCTAGCGATCGGCTTTGCAGCCTTTACTGCGGCTACCTTAGCAGCTACAGGCTTACGAGCAACAGTTGTACGTGCTGTAGATTTGCGTGCAGTGGTTGAACGTGTGGCCAAAATGAACTCCTAGAGAAGAATTGTTAACTGATTATGGCACAAGCCTCTGCAATAAATTATGAAAATTCTCAAATATCAGTAAGTCATATTCTGGTAACAATTCTTTAATACATTCTTCGAGTCTGTTCTTGTAGATCACTGCCATGGCATTTATACCCATCGAAGCATTAATCGATCCATTGTTGATTCCAACTGATGGTGTCGTATTCGCATGGGAGATGGATGCAACGCACTCCCACGAAATCCAGCCAGATCAGATTGATCAAGCGCTCGCTGATTCAAGTAAATCATTGTGGCTACACCTTAACCTTTCAAACGCACGCGTACAGCGGTGGTTAAGGCAAACACCACAAGTACCGGAGTCACTCAAAGAGGCTATTCTTGATGAGGTGAGTCGTAGCCGTATGGAAACCATTGAGGAATTTGGTGATGGGCTAATGATGGTCATGAACGACTTCCGTATTGGCCTCACCCATGCCGATGATGATGAAGACACCGGTACGTTATGGGCAATCATGACACCGCGCCTTATGTTGTCACTCCGTGCGCACCCACTCATGACTACCGATACGCTCCGACATCTTTTACGTCAACGTCGGATCACACCAAATAGCGTTGTCTCTCTCTATCACGAGCTCATAGAAGAACGCGCTGCGCATCTACGCCGAAGAACAGATCAGCTTTCTGAGCAGATGGATACCCTTGAGGAAGTGCTCATCAAGGGTGATAACCTCCCGGAACATGAGACGCTGGGTCGATTACGCATCACCTGCAGCCGATTGAGACGGCACTATGCGCCGGAGTTAACTGCTTTGAGACGCCTATTACGCAGGCGCCCTACCTGGTTTACCGATGATGATAGTGATCAGCTTCGGGAGCAGATCGATCTATTAGCCTTTCTGGTAGATGAAGTAAATAGCTTATATGAACGCGCCAAAGTACTACAGGATGAGCTTTCGGCACACGTTGCAGAATTCAATGCCAAAAACCTGCAAGTACTTTCGGTAATGACCGTGATCTTTCTGCCGATGACCCTGGTCACAGGTGTTATGGGAATGAATATGGAAGACTTGCCCGGTTTGCAGCACTCCTTCTACCCAGTCATGTTCATAATGGCGGCAGCTGGCCTAGCCGTTTATCTGGGCCTGAAAATCCGACGGGTTATTTAACCTAACTGTCACACTATCTTAAAGATAACGTCATATTTGGCAGGCTAAATGTCTGCCGTGGATACTCAAGAGCTGAACTTTCGCACGATCTGGATTTCTGACGTGCATCTAGGCACCCCGGGCTGCCAGGCAAACTACCTTCTAGACTTTCTCAAGACGCATGAATCAGAAACGCTGTATCTGGTTGGCGATATTCTTGACGGATGGCACCTCAAAAAGGGGTGGTACTGGCCACAGACCCATAACGACGTTGTTCAGAAAATACTGCGTAAGGGCCGCAAGGGAACACGCGTCGTCTTTATCCCGGGGAATCATGACGAAAGCGTACGCCAATTTATCGGCTTGAATTTTGGTGAGATTGAGGTTCTCGAAGACGCAATACACACAACCGTCGACGGAAAGCGCCTTTGGGTTACTCACGGTGATCTCTTTGATGGCGTTATGCAGCATGCCCGTTGGTTAGCCTATATCGGCGATAGCGCATACACCCTCATCCTCAAGCTCAACCGCTGGTTTAATGCTATCCGGACTCGTATGGGGCTTCCGTATTGGTCACTCTCTCAGTATCTGAAGCATCAGGTCAAAAACGCCGTTAACTTTATCTCAGCCTTCGAGCATGTCATGACCGAAGAAGCCCGCAGGCGTGATTGCGATGGCGTGGTGTGCGGTCATATCCATAAAGCCGAGATTCGTGACATCAACGGGATTCTTTACGCAAACGATGGCGATTGGGTGGAAAGCCTAACGGCGCTGGTTGAAGACTTTGACGGAAAACTTCGGATCATTCATTGGAAACGTCGTGTTGATGCACCGCTTAACCTCATAAGTCTGCACAAAGAAGTGACTGCAGCTTCCTGGGATGCTCAATTAAGTCTAAAGGAGTAAAAGATGCGAATTCTTATTGTTACGGATGCGTGGGAACCCCAGGTTAATGGTGTAGTCAGGACATTGAAGTCCACACGCCGTGAGCTAGAAAAACAAGGACATATTGTAGAGATCCTGAGCCCACTCGAGTTCAAGACAATCCCTTGCCCAACCTACCCAGATATTCAGCTATCCATAATGCCGAAGCGCAAAGTGGTCAAACGAATTGAGAAATTCAATCCTGATGCACTTCATATCGCAACAGAAGGCCCTCTGGGAATCGCTGCACGCGCATGGGCAATACGCAATGACTTCCCTTTTACCACGGCCTATCACACGCGCTTTCCAGAATATGTGCACGCCCGACTGCGCATTCCGCTCAGCTGGACCTATCAATATCTGAAGTGGTTTCACGGCCCAGCCAAAGCCATTATGGCGCCGACGCATGTGGTGAAACATGATCTGGAATTAGCAGGTTTTAAAAATGTCGTTTTGTGGACTCGTGGCGTTGAACTGGATATCTTTACCCCGCGTAAAGTGCAACGACTTGGCACCCGTCCGCCTATCTTTCTTTATGTGGGCCGGGTGGCTGTTGAAAAGAATATCGAGGCTTTTCTCGAACTGGATTTACCCGGTTCAAAATGGGTTGCCGGTGAGGGGCCTGCCCTACCTGCCCTGCGCGCAAAATATCCCAAAGCTAATTTCATGGGTGTCTTGAATCAGCATGAACTGGCTGAAGTCTATTCATCTGCTGATGTATTTGTTTTCCCGAGCAAGACGGATACGTTCGGACTCGTGCTGCTGGAAGCCATGGCTTGCGGGTTACCTGTTGCTGCATACCCGGTGACTGGCCCGCTGGATGTGATTGGTAATGCACCTGCTGGCGCACTCCATAATGATCTTCGCCAGGCTTGTCTGGATGCATTGGAACTCAAACGAGAGGACGCGGTAGAACACGCTCAGAAATTCTCCTGGGCTGTGGCGACCGCTCAGTTTCTGAACCATTTGCACCCGCAGACGGACAAGAACCCCGCCTTGAGGGTTGCCTCCTAGCATTCTATGCATACTAGACAGGATGATTATGATGCCAGGGCCAACCCGCATAAAACGCACAGGGGTCTAAAGCGCATCTGGCTGGCTACGGGTCACTCGCTAAACGGCTTTATCTTTGCAATCCGTGAAGAAAGTGCTTTCCGACAGGAACTGCTACTGGCTGTACTGATGCTGCCCTGGGCGTTTGCTTTCGATTTTTCTACGGTTGAACGAATTCTGCTGATCAGTACTGTGCTTCTGGTATTAATTGTTGAACTGATCAATTCCGGCATCGAAGCGGCCATTGACCGCATTTCCTTCGAAGCACACAGTCTATCCAAACGGGCTAAAGATTATGGCAGTGCCGCGGTGTTTTTGTGCCTGCTGCTTTGCGGTTACACTTGGGCGGCTTTGTTTGTCCCGATCATTAATTCTTAACGTATTTTAGGCATCATGAATCTGATTTTATGGCGACACGCCGAAGCAATTGACCTTGGCACACCGGTAACACCTGGCTGCAAACGTGATCTTGAAAGAAAACTCACAGAACGCGGGTTAGAACAGGCTGCTTTAACAGCGCGCTGGCTGCGTAAGAATGTTAAGCGAGACTACCGGGTTATCTGCAGCCCTGCCGATCGCGCCATTCAGACAGCGAAGGCATTCTGTGACAAACCGGAAATCATTCAGGAGCTTTGCCCACTGGCTGATGCAAGCCACGTTCTTGGCGCTATTAACTGGCCCCGGGGTAAAGACGTGATTGTCGTTGGCCACCAGCCATGGATTGGTCGCGTTGCCAGTTTGCTACTCTCTGGTGAAGAGCAAGACTGGTCTGTAAAGAAATCCGCCATCTGGTGGCTTACCCATCGGTTAAGGAAGCAGGAAGCCCAGGAAAATGCGCAAACGGTTTTAAGACTTGTTATGCCACCCGATCTCATTGGTTGACTGATCGGGTTTTAATAGATTTGTCATCAAATCATCACATGGGTGTCACCTGTCATCGTTAAAGTCTCCTTCAGGAACAGACTCATAAGGAATGAGCATGACAGAGAAAAGCCTGAAATCAGCAGAAGCAATTATTCCAGCGCACCAGGCAGAACAATCCGTTGTATCGGGCAAGACGCCACACCATTCATTTAGCGTCTCCTGGGCGCGTCATCAGGATGAGGTAGAAGAAGCCCAGCGCTTACGCTACAAAGTCTTTGTTGAAGAAATGGGCGCAAAGCTGCCTAAAGCCAAAGACGGGCTAGACCAGGATCTTTTTGATGCATGGTGTGACCACCTGATTGTGCGCGATGAAGAAACCCTGCGAGTCGTAGGCACCTATCGCGTATTGACACCGCACCAGGCCCGCAAACTTGGCAGCCTCTATTCTGAATCCGAATTTGATCTCACACGTCTGGGACATCTACGCCCCAAGATGATTGAACTGGGTCGTTCATGCGTGCACCAGGACTATCGTACCGGCAGTGTGATCATGGCGCTTTGGGGCGGTTTAGGCCGATATATGCTTCAGGGTGGTTATGACTCGATGCTGGGCTGTGCCAGTGTATCGATGGCGGACGGTGGTCATTATGCTGCAAGCTTGCACCAGCAGTTTGTACAAAAGCACCAGGCAGCGATTGAATATCGGGTCTTTCCCCGTCTGGCATTGCCTGTAGAGAACCTGAATCAAAACCTAACGGTTGAGCCACCGGCGCTGATTAAGGGATATCTACGCATCGGCGCAAAGATTTGTGGTGCCCCGGCTTGGGACCCTGATTTCAACACCGCGGATTTTTTAACACTGCTGCGGTTATCTGAAATCCATCCCCGCTATGCCCGCCACTTCCTGGGCGAGCACGCGGGATAAAGCTAAATTACTTACCTGTACAGCCTGATGGAACAAACTTTTGTTCCAGGGCTGTCGTACAGGTCCAACCGGTAATCGTGGCATTGGCAATCGCGCCGGTATAAACAATCGTCTTACCGTCTACGTTCTTATCAATACCCTTGAGGGTAACCGTTACCGTAGCGTTGCTGGCGTCCCCGCCCGAAACAACGCTATCTACATATTGCGTGCTACCTGAACACAGGTTATTTGGAATAGCGGTAGAGCCGCTTTGTACGGCTTCAGTCACAGAAACCTTACAGGCCGAAGCGGCTAGAAGACCTTCGGATACTTTGGCACGGGTAGTGTAGTTCTGATAGGCCGGCAGTGCGACCGCAGCGAGAATACCGACGATTGCGATAACAACCATCAGCTCGATCAGTGTAAAACCAGCCTGGAACTTACGCATATCTCTCTCCAATTAAAACCGCAAATAGAACAGGGCCATCTTATCGCATTGGACTGAGGCTGGCAAAACCAGCGCCCGCCTCCCAACCCAAATTAGTTGGCAGACGCATAAATCCGCTTAAGCACCCAATGCGATGGCAGAAACACCAAAAAGATTAGCATTAACTGTAATAGAACAAACCAAGCCTGATGGGGCATCCAGGTTTGTGGCGCAAGGTCGCTGAAACCATAAACGTAATTAATGTTCACCGGTAAATCCGGGTTGCTGATCGGTGCGGGTGGTGCAGGCATGAAGAAGTAGCACACATAGAGCGAAGTAAATGCCATCGCCATCCAGAGCGGCAATCCCCGTCTATCGTAGCCCGTATGACGTAATAGCCAGATTAATAGAAATGGTAGCCAGAAATGAAAAAAGGATAGGAACCGGACGTGTAACGGGATTGAAGACTGAAACATATATTCAGTCATCCCGGTTATCGGGATGCCAAACAGAGACGATATAAAGTCCAGTGCCCACAAGAGTTGTGGGAGCAAAATACCAACCGCTGCCGCCGAAACGAGCAATGCACTTCCCATCCACATAGCTACTAATGTCACTAAAAGCGCCATGTCACAGAAGAATAGAAAATTCGTCGGCCCATAGACCCCCAGGTAAATGGGCACCAATGTGCCTACATAGGCTGTGTAAATTAGCTTAAGTGTCAGCGGAATTTGGATTTTTGTCATAACTCCAGATCATACCGAACAAGACTTATTAACCCGCTTCTAGTGCTAACAATTCTTCATCGCTATAAAGTCGGGAACGCGTCAAAAATCGTAATCCGGAGGGCCGCTCCAAGGAGAACATGCCGCCACTGCCGGGTATGGCATCAATAATCAGATGGGTATGTTCCCAGTAGGCAAACTGGGATTGGCTCATGTAAAAAGGCACGTCGCCTATCTCGCCCAGCTTGACGTCAATATCACCAACAATAAACTCGCTGGCCGGAAAGCACATGGGCGCGCTACCGTCACAACAGCCTCCTGACTGGTGAAACAGTAACGCGCCATGCTTTTCTTTCAAGGCATCTATTAACGCCAGTGCCGCCGGGGTTGCAGAAACCCGACTGACGGCACTGTTTAGCGGCGTTAAATCAGTGGCCATTAGAAAAAGCCCAAGGGCGACTCGCTGTAGCTCACCAGCAGGTTCTTTGTCTGCTGATAATGGTCTAGCATCATCTTATGGTTTTCACGGCCAATACCGGACTGTTTGTACCCCCCAAATGCGGCGTGGGCCGGATAGGCATGGTAACAATTGGTCCAGACACGACCAGCCTGTATAGCACGACCAACGCGGAAGGCGCGGTTGCCATTGCGTGTCCATACCCCGGCGCCTAAGCCGTACAGCGTGTCATTGGCGATCTCAATAGCTTCTGCCTCATCTTTGAAAGTCGTTACCGACACCACCGGCCCGAAGATCTCTTCCTGGAAGATACGCATCTTGTTATGACCCTTGAACACAGTAGGCTGGATGTAATAGCCGCCTGCGAGATCGCCTTCCATATTGGCCTGGGCACCACCGATAAGACACTGGGCACCCTCTTCCCGACCCAGCTTGAGATAGGAGTTGATTTTCTCGAGTTGCTCGTTAGATGCCTGAGCACCAATCATGGTGTTCGGATCTAAAGGGTTGCCCTGCTTAATAGCTGCAACACGCTTGAGGATGCGCTCCATCAGTTTTTCGTAAATAGATTCCTGAATGAGTGCACGCGAAGGACACGTACATACTTCACCCTGGTTGAGGGCAAACAATGTGAAGCCTTCGAGGACTTTATCCAGATAGCTGTCATCCTGACTCATCACATCATCAAAGAAGATGTTAGGGCTCTTGCCACCCAGTTCCAGCGTTACAGGAATCAGATTCTGGCTGGCATATTGCATGATCAGTCGACCAGTGGTGGTCTCGCCCGTAAAGGCAATTTTTGCAATACGTGGGCTAGAAGCTAAAGGCTTACCTGCTTCCAGGCCGAACCCATTCACCACATTCAGCACGCCCGGTGGCAGCAGATCGCCAATAATTTCGAGGAGTACTAACACCGAAGCAGGTGTTTGCTCTGCCGGTTTCATCACGACACAGTTGCCAGCACCCAGGGCCGGGGCAAGCTTCCACACAGCCATCAGAATCGGGAAGTTCCACGGAATAATCTGACCAACAACACCTAGTGGTTCTTTGTAGTGATAGGCGTAGGTTTCATGATCGACTTCGCTAATCCCACCTTCTTCGGCACGAACACAGCCAGCAAAGTAGCGGAAGTGATCAATCGCCAATGGGATATCTGCGGCCATGGTTTCGCGGATCGGTTTACCGTTATCCAGGGTTTCTGCCGTAGCAATCAGCTTTAAATTAGCTTCCATGCGATCTGCAATCTTGTTCAGGATGTTTGCACGATCGGCCAGGGAGGTTTTACCCCAAGCAGTTTTAGCAGCATGAGCTGCATCTAGCGCCAGGTTGATATCTTTGTCGTTAGAGCGCGGAATCTCACACAGAAATTTACCGGTGATCGGTGTCGTGTTTTCAAAGTACTGACCATCGACCGGCGCCGTCCACTGCCCATTGATGTAATTGCCATAGCGCTTCTTGAACGGGTTTTCTACCGTGATGTTGTTAATGGTGATGGTCATGGTTGTCTCCTGAAGGTGAATACACCTGAAACCGGTGTTTGCCTCCTCTAGTGCAATTGATGTGCCAAATTTTCTTATTTCTCGAATTGTTGCAACGCACCTCGGCACAACCCAATTGATATCGATCAAACATTTTCTGATGTTTGCTCTGCAGCATTGCAACGGGCTTCCAGGACCGAATTTTTTACAAACAGCACGCAACACTTTGTCGCATTTTCTGCGACACTCTGTCGCTACAGCACCGAAACTTGCGACACTTTTAATGAAATGCAAACACGATGCGACAGCCTGCCGTAAACAATCTGCCTGACACCATCCTCAGATCCTGGCATCGATGCACAGATCTTGGTGTCATTGAAGACCAGATTCCCTATGCGGAACCGCTGACCCATGCCGAGCTTATGGTGCTCAGGGAGGCCTCTGGTGATCTATTGCCCATCGTTGAACCTGAACTCGATTTTCTCGGTGAAATGTTCCAGGGCACCGATTCCGTTGTTCTCCTAGCGAATCCAAATGGCATGATCCTGGATGCACGCGGCACGGGTAGCTTTCTGGATAAAGCCGGCCAGCTTTCGCTGAAGTCTGGTGTGGTCTGGAGCGAATCGGCGCGTGGCACCAATGCAATCGGCACAGCGCTTGCAGAAGGCGCTTTAGTCGAGGTCTGGGGACAGGAACACTTTCACCTAAAGCATGCCTCACTTTGCTGTACGGCTGCTCCCATTCTTGATCATCAAGGCAGAATTGCCGGCGTGATCGACATATCCGGAGATGCCCGGCTACCCAGAGGCTATGCGCAAGGTGCACTGAGTCGTGCCATTCGAGAAGTCGAACATCGCTGGCTCATGCAATCGCCCGGCCAACTGCAACGGCTACGATTCCATGAGAAAGCGAACCACCTGGGTAGCTTCCGGGAAGGTGTGCTCTTATTGGATGGAGAAGTCATTGTGGGCGCCAATAGAGAGGCTGTGCGTTGGCTAAGCACCAGCTGGTCTCTAATAGGTCAACGCTGGTCTCAGGTATTCAAAACGACACAGATTCAGCCAGATGGCAGTGAAGCGCTGCTCCTTACCCATGCCGGCACAGTATTCCGGGGCCTGCTTGAAAAATCAAACCGCACCCCTGGAAACACCCAGCTGAACGCCAAAGCTGATGCGTCAACCACTCAAGATGTTAGCGTCGTACCTCACTCATCGTTGGCGTCGGTCTCTTCAGCCTGGCTAGACCAAAGCACACAACAACAACTCGATCAGGCCATACGCGCTGTCGATGCTGAACTTTCAGTGATCATCCAGGGCGAGACCGGCACCGGCAAAGAAGTGATGGCACGGCTCATTCATGAACAATCTGCACGAAAAAACAAACCCTTTGTTGCAATCAATTGCGCCGCATTACCTGAAGGCCTGATCGAATCAGAACTTTTCGGCTACGCGGAGGGCGCATTCACCGGCGCACGCAAAACAGGATCGATAGGCCGTGTCTTCGAAGCAGACGGCGGCATCCTCTTCCTGGATGAAATCGGCGATATGTCGCTGACCCTACAAACCAGACTTTTAAGAGTATTGCAGGATCGTGCTGTACAACCACTGGGTGGCGGTAAATCACGCCCCGTAAACTTTGTGGTGCTTTCCGCAACCCACCGCGACCTGGCTTCTATGGTCAGTGCTGGCACCTTCCGTGCAGATCTCTACTACCGGCTTCACTTTCACCAGATTGATCTGCTACCACTGCGTCACCGGGCTGATAAAGCTGCATTTATCGATGCGCTGTGGCATGAGGCTGGAGCAACACGCCGACAACTTACGTTAAGCCCAGATGCCCGAAGTGCACTCATCAAGTACGACTGGCCTGGCAACTTCAGACAACTTGCGCACCTGGTTAAAACCATTGTGGCGCTTGCTGATCCTAACCAAGTTATCGGTTTGAATGATCTTCCCGCCGAATACAGAGCATCCGGAATACCCGTTGCCCAGAATGCCGTTCCTAAAGACACCCCTGCTACACCTATAGATGAAGACAACCTATCCGCAGAACGTATCAAGCAGGCCCTTGAACAGTCGCATTACAAAGTGGCAGCGGCTGCACGACGCTTAGGGATTCATCGCTCCACCTTGTACCGCTATATGGCCACTTATAACCTTTGATTCAAATCATGCCTTCAAAAAGGCAACCAGGTGATCAATCTCAAGCCGGATACCGATCATCTCACCGACGTTATGGTTGAAGTGACTTGGCGTCAAAGACAGCACCCGATCACCGGATGGCAGCTCGAGGGTGTATAGGAACGAGGCGCCGCGGAACACCCGCTCCAGCACCTTTGCCCTGAGTGGGCTCCGATCATCATGCTGAATATCATCCGGTCGAATCAGCACATCTACTTCGGCATCATAACCAGCATCCAGGGGCTGAATACGGCAGAGTTCACCCAGTTCAAAACTGATGCAATTAGGACCGGTAACCCGCCCGGGTAAAAACACGCCATCACCAACGAAGGTTGCAATATGCCTTGTGGCTGGCTCATGATAAAGGGTATAAGGCGTCGACCATTGCTGGAGTCTGCCCTCAACCATTACGCCGACGCGATCAGCCATGGCGAAGGCTTCTTGCTGGTTATGGGTAACTAAAAGACCGGTAGTCCCTGTTTCCTTCAGAATGTGATGAACGTCAATCGACAAACGTTCTCTCAGCTCTACATCAAGATTTGAGAAAGGCTCATCCATCAGCAGCAAGGTGGGTGCAGGGGCCAGCGCACGCGCTAGCGCAACCCGTTGTTGTTGCCCACCGGACAACTGGTGCGGATAACGGCCGGCCGCTTGATCTAAACCTACCAAAGCCAGCATCTCTGCAATACGCGACTGTTTGTCGGTACTCGTTATATGACGCAGACCAAAACCAACATTGTCTGCAACGGTCAGGTGTGGAAACAACGCATAGTCCTGAAAGACCATACCAATCTTGCGCCGCTCTGGGGCCAGTTGCCAACCTGCTTCTGCAACACAGTGCTCACTCAGAGAAATGCGTCCTGCCTGCAATGGCTCGAAGCCGGCGATCGCTCTCAATACAGTTGTTTTACCGCATCCTGACCCGCCGAGCAGGCATCCGATTTCTCCAGGCACCAACGAGAAGGACATGTCCTTTACGACCGTCTTTCCTGCATAGCCTAGGGCAACGTTTTCAAGAATCAGCGCATTCGTCATGCTTTAACGACCTTCAGTGAAAATCCGACTCGGATTTTCTGATTAACAAAATAACAGGCAGCAAGCCGGCCATCACAATGGCCAGGCTAGGCAATGCAGCGCGATCCCACATGCCCTCTGATGTCATCTCGAATACGCGCACAGCGAGGGTATCCCAACCAAAGGGCCGAGTCATCAGCGTGATGGGCATTTCTTTCATCACGTCCACAAATACGATCAAAGCAGCAGACAATAATCCGCCACGCACCATGGGCAGCTGCAGTCTCAGCAACACCTGCTTGGGTGACAACCCAAGTGATCTTGCGGCATTGGTCTGATTACCTGTAATCCGCTGCATGGCTGCATCAACGGGCTGGAAGGCAACCGCCAGAAAACGCGCCGACAAGGCAATGAGCATCACCAGTATCGACCCTTTAAGAATCTGCGGGTAATCAAAACCTAGCCAGGCTGCCAGCGTAATCAATTGGTTATCAAGCCAGGCAATCGGGATAAATACACCCACTGCCAACACCGTACCCGGGATGGCATAACCCAGCGTGGCCAGGCGAACGATCACCTGGGTCGAGGCATCTTTGTGATGCTGATTGATGGCGCTTAACAGCAAACCTAGAATGGTCACGGCTACTGCGGCTAATCCAGCGAGCAACAAGGAGTGCCACAAAAAGACGGGGTAACGCACATCAAAATCTGTCTTCCATACATCAGCAACCCACATGGCCAACTGAATCATAGGTACAACAAAGGCCGTTGCCAGAACAAAACCACAGAAGACTACTGCAAACCATCGGGTGGCGCCTTTTAACTCTATACGCGCAGGTGAGAAATTCTTCGCGGCATAACGGCGATTCTTTCTAAGCCGTTGATCAACGACTGCCAGAACAAGCACCACCGTGACCAGCAGAGATGCCAGCTGACTGGCCGCAGAAAGATTAAACAATGAGAACCAGGCTTTATAGATGGCCGTGGTGAATGTGTCATAACTAAAAATGGAGACGCTACCAAAATCGGCCAGTGTTTCCATCAGTGCCAGCGTTAAGCCCCCGGCGATCCATGGGCGTGCCATCGGGAGTGCCACTTTCCAGAATGCCTGGAAGCGGGTGTAGCCCAGTACTTGCGCCGCTTCAAGTGCACGCAAGCCCTGCGTAATAAACGCATTACGTGCCAACAAATAAACGTAGGGATAAAAGGCCAGACTTAAAACGAGAACAACGCCACCAGTAGAGCGTATCGGGGGAAACCATGATGAAGACCCCACCCAATCCCGAATGAAGGTTTGCACGGGTCCCGTAAAGTCAAACAGACCCACCTGCACAAATGCGAGCACATAAGCGGGCATTGCCAGGGGCAACATCAGGCTCCACGAAAAAAAACGCCTTCCGGGGAAATCACAGACTGCGGTTAACCAGGCAAGGGGCACGCCCAGTAACAGAACACATGCGCCCACACCCAGTGTTAGTACCAGGGTGTTCCACAGCACACCCGGCAACACATATTCAGATAGGTGCGACCAGGTTTCTGGCTGAGGATCGAGAAACGCAGAAAAGACTACCAATAAAGGTATCAGCGTAATCGATGCAATGGTTAGGGCCCGCAAGGGGCCCCAACCACGCCAGTTCCAGAGAGAGCCGCGCGTATGCATTATTTAGATAATGCGCCTCATCGATAACCGGCACGGTCCATCAAACGCGTTGCATCACCTTGCAATTCGCCAGCTTTGGACACGTTGATCAAATCCATCTTGAATGGGCCCCAATGGCGGATAATTGAATCCGGTTGCACCTTCGGGTTAACCGGGTACTCAAAATCCTGATTGGTATAAATGCCCTGAGCGGTTGTAGATGATAGCCACTCCACCAGACGTTGACCGCCTGCGGCATTAGGCGCGCTGCGAGTTACACCGGCACCAGAAATGTTGACGTGAACGCCACGCTCTTTCTGGTTAGCCCAGAATAAACCAACCGGCAGGTTCGGGTCTTTATCCAGCGCTCGGGCAAGATAATAAGTGTTCACGATGCCAACTTCACACTGGCCTGCTGCAACGGCTTTAATGACGGCATTATCGTCAGCAAATACATCAGCGGCCAGATTGCCCACCCAACCACGAACCACCTCTTCGGTACGCTTCTCGCCCAGCGTAGCAATCATGGTGGCTACCAGCGACTGGTTATAAACCTTCTTGGAGGTTCTCAGGCAGAGCTTGCCCTTCCATTCTGGTTCGGCCAGATTCTCATAAGTTGAGAGCTGCGCAGGCTTAACAAATTTCTTGTTATAGATGATGGTGCGTGCACGGACAGAAAGACCGTACCACTCACCCTTTGGGTCACGCAGGTTGGCAGGCACATTGGTGTTCAACACATTCGACTTGATCGGTTGTAACAGCCCCATGCGGCTAGCATGCCAAAGGTTGCCAGCATCTACCGTAATCAGCACATCTGCGGGTGATTTTGCGCCCTCGGCTTTGAGGCGCTCAAGCAAGGGCCCTTCTTTATCGGTTAAGACCTGAACCTGGGTGCCAGTTTCTTTGGTGAAGGCGTCAAATAAGGGTTTGATCAGCTGCTCATTGCGGGCAGAGTAAACCGTTACCGTGTCTGCATTAACCGGTGCAGACAAAAACAGCACTGATGACAAAACTGATGCCAATGCAAGAACCCGTGGGTGAAGGCGCTTATACATATCAATCTCCGAGAACCAGATTACCTAAACTTCCTTAATGTTACTAGGAATGGTTCTCATTTGCAAACCGAAGCACCAATAAATCACCCGCTAATGGCTCAGTAACCCCAACCTCCGTAACCACCATAGCCATAAGGACCGTAACCCGGACCGGCTACAGAGTTCAATTCAATCGCATCGGCTACGTTATTTATGGCTTGCGCCTGTGCCTGTTGCGCCAGGACGTTCTCGCGCTGATTCGCCACTTTCAGGTCTTTATCGAGTCCCGGTGCGTTAGCCGGTCGTGCGATGTTGACTGTGTAATCGGCATCCAAACCATTGCACAAGGGGGTGCTATCCGGCGATGCTGCCTCGGCACCGCTGGCCCACTGGGCTGTAAAACCAGGCGCCATATAACACCCGCTCGCGGCTTGCGGAAAGCCACGGGCAGAATCTTTGGTCAGGGTGATGACCAGCGGCGCCTGCCCCAGTGCCTGTTTGTTACTGCTGATGAGCGCGCCTTGTGGCACCGAGTTAATGGTGAGCGAACCGGCACAGCCGGAAAGCCCAGCAACCAGCATTAACGACAAGGGCAAACGGAACAAAGTCATAACAAAATCCTCAACAATTCCCTTGAAGTTATACGGGTTTGATACCAAACGTCAACTCTGATCTATCTTGGTGCCAGGCCCCAATAGCCGCCTTCGGCATCGTAAAGACTGCGATAGCGGGAAAGCGGACGAATCCCGGTGTTAATGAATGGATCGCCCCATCCCGTGACAACATCTTCAAAAATTTTGGTCCAGTGGCCCCGTGGCAAAGGTGCGGCTGGTCCGTTTCCTTCAATCCATTGAATTTGTGGGCCCTGTCCACCTATCCAACGTGGGGTTATATAGATTTCGGTACCGTTTGGAATTTTGCCGTGTCGAGGCGCTCCGGTAATACCAGCTAATGTTGAGCGTAACCCAGTGTCCATAAGAAAACGGCCATGTACGAGATAAGGCATGTCACTATCGACCACATTCACTGTCAAGTCAGCTTGAGGATAGGCCCATAGGTTCTGCCTCAAACCAGCAACCCTGGGTTTTTCTAGTTTTACATAATTGAAATCAGGAGTGGCATCTCGTGCAGTAAGCCCTACACGAATTCCTTTAGGTTCTAGAATATACCCTGCCCTTAACTCACCTTGAATAACCTGAGGCAGATTGAAGAGTGCAATACCATCCAGCTGGCCAAACCCTACGCCCATCCGTCTAACGCGGTCATCTGCAGGTCCCGCTTCGCAGGCTTTGGTTAATTCAACGTCGGGGGCACAAACAATCTCATTAACGACAAGTCCGGTAACCTGGCTCACTGCCACCTGACCGTTCATAGCGCCTTCACCCAGCGCATCGATAAATTCTACTTTTAGTGGACTGACGGTTCCGCGGCTTATCTGGCCAGTTTCCGGAATCTCTGTGAGACCGGCTGGTCCTTGCTGATCAAAGCTAGCAACAAGACTCTGGCTGATTAAGGTAACACTACTGCCCGTATCAACCAGCATTTCAACGATAGGGCCATCATTGATGCGCGCCCGCACTTTTAGGTGTTGTTCGTAACTACTATCTGTTGTGAACGGAATAAAAAAAGAACCTCGGTAGGCCGAATAGTCTGGCCGTTCCGAGGCAAATGACCATGAACAACTGGTCAGACAGAGTACTACTAGAAAACGCTTGAATCGCTTAGACATCAGCCCACATGCGCAAGAGGTTGTGATAGACCCCGGTCAGGCGAATCGATTCATCGCTTTCGCCGTGTTCCTTGCGCAATCCAATAATGGACATATCCAGGTCATACAACAAACGGCGCTGCTCATCGGACCGCACCATGCTCTCTGTCCAGAAGAAGCAGGAGATACGAGCACCCCGTGTTACTGGTTCTACACGGTGTACGGAGGAGCTGGGGTAAAGCACCATATCACCCGCTGCAAACTTGACCTTCTGACTACCGTAGGTATCTTCAATGACGAGCTCACCACCCTCATAGTCTTCTGGTTCTGTGAGAAACAAGGTACATGAAACATCGGTGCGCACATGGCGACCTGTCGCCGCATGGGTACGAACCGAGTTATCAATGTGGTTACCAAACGCATTTTTCTGGCCGGTATAGCGATTAAAGAGTGGCGGATAAATGCGCTTGGGCAATGCGCCCGTCAGGAATAGATCATTGGTTGCCAAGGCGTGCAGCACAATGGTGCGTGCCTTTTTGCAGTCATCGCCATCTTCCGGTAACTGGGTATTGTTCTTGGCCTTGGCTGATTGGCTCCCCGCCGTAATGACGCCATCTGCCCAATCCGCGTTGTCGATAATTTGACGAATGTCTTTCACCTGTTGCTTGGTGAGCACCTGCGGAATTTGTAAAAGCATGATGGCGTCCTTTCGGGAAATTAGAACTTATAGGTCAAACCGAGCTGGAAGGCCTGATAAGTCCCGGGAACGGCAAAACCGCCGTTCTCGTAGAGCGATACATAGTTAGTCGTATTGAATAGATTGTAGGCATTCAAACGAACCGTGTAGTTTTTAGCATCGTATTGCAGCAAACCGTCGACAGTGGCCTGTGCCTGAATCCAGTTGGGCGCATTGTAGGCAGCGCCCGTTTGACCATAGACATTTTTGCGCCCCTGGCCAGTGACACCGCCACCAATTTTCCAGCCGTAAGGAAGCTTATAGGTCGTCCACAGGTTATAGGTATAAGGCGTGCTATTAGACGGAGCCTTACCCACCATTTGTGTTGCTGCTGGATTGGCTGGAATATCGATGCGCGCATCCATCAAGCCAAGACCGCTGAACACATCCCACTTTTCAGTAATGCTGCCGGTGACTTCAAATTCCAGGCCATCGGTATGACGCCGCACAGATCTTAATTGCGCCGTGCTTTCCAGATCGGTATTGCGTTCGTAGTTTTTAATCTGGTGATATGCCGTAGCACGGAAAGAGAGCCCCAAATCGTTGATATCACCCTTGTAGCCAATTTCTGTCAGCTCACTGGTTTCTGCAGGTATCGCGGCACCGGCGGACAATTGATACAAGTCAGCAGTGGGGCTGAATGAATCGCTCCAAGACAGATAGAACGTACCGAAATTAGGCATTGGCTCATACAGCAGGCCTGCACGATAACTCGGTGAAGAAAAATCCAGCGATTGATTATTAAGCCTATTGGCGTTTGTTGAATTTGGCTGGTTATACACTGCATTTAACCAGTCATTACGAAAACCACCCATGACCTTAACGCCTCGGGTTAATTCAATCATATCCTGACCATAAACGGCATAGGAATTGGATGAATATGAAAACACCGAGTCATTTCGTTTAACAAGGTTCGCGTAGCCGTTCTTACAATAGTCACGCACTAGATTATTGTTATTTACAGTAATCCAACCAGTATTACTTGGACTATAAGTTGTTGCGCAACCATCTGTGTTGTAGCTATAACGGTAAACGTGTTCACGATAGTATTCAACACCACCAAGCAACGTATGCCCTAAGCCCCACGTCGTAGCCGTTTTATTAAAATCGGACTGAAACGCCCATGTTTCTTCATTGGCACCACGTGGTCCTGCAAGCGATAAATTCTGAACAGGGTATGGATTGCGTTGAAGCGGATCAGCGCTATTCGGATTCTGTCCTCTCCCCTTGTTAGCCCACAAAGAACGAGTGTAGTTCGAGTACTTCAGCTTAGTGAGCAAGGACGTATCTTTATCGAAACTATAGTTCTGACTCAGGGTACCGAACTGGGTAACGTTGTTTTCAATATCAGCAATGGTGCCGCTGAAAGTTGAACTTACTACGTTAACCGGATTTTTTGAGACATTATTAAAACCAATACCATAATCCGGAACAAGATTAGTTTTCAGGTAATAGTAGCTGGCATCAATCTGGTTGTAGGTGCCAATACCCCATGAATAGGTTGGTGCCACACCTTGTGTGTGATTCGTTACCTGATTACGCGAGCTACCCGAATCCTGTACTACCGCATTGATCCGGAGTGCCGAGCTTTGCTCACGGCTCAATACAAAGTTAACGTCAGCGGTGCTTCGGAAGTAGTCAAAACTACCGCCAATAACGCTTACTTCACTCTTGTTATCAAGGTAGGCCTTCTTGAATACCTGGTTGATTACGCCACCGGCCTGACCTCGACCAAACAACATCGAGGCCGAGCCACGCAGCACTTCAATGGCGGCATCATTAAAAGTATCGCGGTTGTACTGGGCGGTATCACGGATACCATCCACATACATATCACCAAAGGTGTAAAAGCCACGGATATTAATATTGTCACCAATACGACCGCCTTCACCTGAGTTAAAGGTGACGCTGGGCACGTTGCGCATGGCCTCTTCCAGCGTCGTGGCGTTCTGGTCAGTGAGCAGCGTATCCGGGATGATCGTAATTGCCTGAGGCACTTCAGCGACATCCTGTTCGAACTTAGCTGCTTTCGTCACCTTGACGTTATACCGATTGATTTCGATATCTGACTGTGACTGTGCCCTAACTTCAACCTGATTCAGGGTTTGCGTTTCGCCGTCTGCAGTCTGCCCAATCGCCGTGAGTGGGGTCACCATGAGTGCTGCAATGGTTGCACCCAAGGTTGAAAATCGCTGCGGCGCTGCAGATTGATTGATCACCGGCGCCTGAGGCGCTGACTTTTTACGGTATTTCTGTTTTTTCATACGATGCTCCATAACCAATGACCCATCGATTGGGTTGGGTCTATTCATTGGCTGGCTGCATCAGGGAGGTTGATACCTCTGTACGGCTGGCTACTACGAGTTGTTTAGTGGACTTCCCTAGCGGGTAATGCCCGGTACATTCTTTAAAGCATCCGGCAAAGTGGTTGCGTTCTGATCATCCATCAACTGCCGGTTCACCACAGTGGGCTCTACCGGATTTAATGCACTCTGGTAGGGCTGCACCATAACTTCCCCCGTTGCACTGCAGCCTGTAATACAGACGCAGATCAACGAAGGGATTAACTTCATCAGCGATAACCCCCTGGGCCACCGCCTATGCTGGTCATGCCGGTTTCTGCCATAAGTTCTTCGTTCTCGACGTCAGCATCTGGGTTGACGGTGTAATCATTTGCGTAATGCACTGCACCCGTGTGCGAGCAGCCAGTCATGAAACTGGCAGCCATTAGAAGCACAAGACTGCTTCGAAGCGTTTTTTGATCTTTCATAATAGTCACTTGGTAAGAATCAATTTGCCGAGTCGCGTTGCACGCAACACATAGCTCACACCCTCGTGATCAATAATCAGGCTACTTGCCTGCCCGAACAGGGTCCGGCTACTGATACGCTTTACCGAGTCCGCCGCTTCACCGAGCTTTTTCGGTGTAGCCGGGCCGCCCACGTTTAATAAACGTGGGGCAAGGCTATTAGCGGGTTTATTGACCACGTTATTTACCTGGATCGGTAACAAAACCGACCTTTTCGATACCAGCCTTGTTGGCAGCCGCCATGACATTAATCACGCGTTCGTAAACCACCTGCTTGTCACCGTAAATATGGACAACAGGTTGCGGATGTTGCGTCGCCATCTCATCCAGTTCCTTTTTTAGAACCTCGTCTGATACGGGGGTATTGTTAATGCGGTAAGCCCCTTTAGCATCGACCGAAAGCTTAACCACATCCGGTTTGTCGAGCTGAGGTGCCGTTGACACTTTAGGCAGATCGATCTCGACTGCATGCTTCATTACTGGCACGGTCACAATAAAGATGATGAGCAATACCAGCATGACATCGACAAGCGGTGTCATGTTGATTTCACTCATGACTGTGCCGTCGTTGTTATCTAGAGAACCGAAAGCCATGATGATTAACCTTGCGTGCCAGCACGACGCACTGGTTGTGGACGGTCAATGCGGTTGCCTGTTACGAAGTAGGCATGCAAGTCATACGCAAATCGGTTCAGTTTGCCGATGATGAACTGGTTGCCACGAACGAGCGCGTTGTAACCGAGAACCGCCGGGATGGCCACTGCCAAGCCGAATGCAGTCATCACCAAGGCTTCGCCTACCGGTCCAGCAACCTTATCCAGCCCTGCACTCCCCGCGTCGCTAATCGTCAGGAGCGCATGATAAATACCCCACACGGTGCCGAATAGACCTACGAATGGCGCTGTTGAACCGATCGATGCCAACAAAGCCAGCCCCTGACTTAAGTTATCTTTCGCATCATCAATGGCATTGCTCAGGCTTCCGGTCATCCAGTCATTCAAATCCAACGAATCATGCAATTGCTTGTCGCTATGGCGATGATGTTGCATGGCACTCTGCCCTTCAAGGGCAAGTTGCTTGAAGGGATTAGGCTGACCTGGCTCTGTTTCAAGTGCTTTAAGTCCCTGGCTCAGATCAGCGCTATGCCAGAAATTCTGAAGCGCTGCAGCCTGTTTTTTAGTGCGCTGAACGCCAAGACCTTTGACGATAATGACTGTCCAGGAAATGATAGACATCACTAATAATGCAACGGCGGTAAGCACAATGACTACACCACCGGATTGCAGCATGTGGAAAAGACCCAATTGTTCATTCATGACGATAGCCTTGTAGCGTTAAATTAAATTTAGGATTGATCAAGAGAAAAGCGAATGGGTAGCTGATAGCACATGGGCACAGGCTGACCACCCCGTCGCGCCGGATGGAAACGCCAGCGCTCGACGGTGTCGTTTGCCGAACGATCTAAACGTACATAACCCGAACTTTTGGCGACTTCGACAGAATCGACTGATCCTGTTGCGGCAACACAGACCTTGAGGAGCACTGTCCCCTGCTCCCCCTTGCTACGACTCACGGGAGGATAGTGCGGCTTTGGATTATGCAGATCCGACGCTCCGGCGTCCGGCATATGGACAGGTGCTGCAGCAGGATCTCCAGCGACATTTTTAACCGATGCCTGCTCCTGAGCTACAGCGGTTTCCTTGGTAACGATCTTGTCTTTCTTTTCCTGACGCTGATCTCGAACAGCCTGTTTCTTTATCGTTTGAACCAGCGCTGAAGACTCTCTATCCACCATTTCAGCCATCATGACCATAGGTTCAGGATGGGTTGCGAATAGCAGCGCCCAGAACGCCAATAGCAAAAAGCCAATCAAATGCACTATCGAGACCCAGATTCCGGTCTTTCGATAACTACTTTCACGAAGGCTTAAATGATCAGTATGCATCTGTTGATAATCGTAACGAGAGCTTTTCTCAACAATGGCTAAATAAAACAGGCTTTATTCGAAGAAAAGGCTTTATTTTGCTGATGGATTTCACTTAGGCACTGTTTTGCGCAGCTGACACAACTACCGCATTGGCTACCCAGCGCTAATGTGCGCTGCAGGTCATCAACCGTAAGCGCACCCTCACTCACAGCATTTTCAATGTGCCGATCTGTAACCGCGTTGCAAATGCAGATATACATAAGTAACCCCATCCTTGCTGAATGACAGGACTACTTTATACGCAATGAGAATCGTTGTCAATACAAACAAACTCATTACTCTTAGATTTGTTGTTGCAAGTAGTTGGCCAGACTGACACTTTGAATCAAGCTATGTTGGGTTTCCAGCCAATCGATGGCTTCCTCACAGCTTTCTAAGAGCTCTTCCAGCAATTCACGGCTAACGTAGTCCTGTTCAGCCTCGCACAACGTAATCGCTTCGACCAGTTTAGGGCGCTGTATATCCATTTCAAATTTCAGGTCACAGGACAAGCACTCCTCTGCCGTTTCACCGATATGTAGCTTCCCCAGTTGTTGGAGATTGGGTAGCCCCTCGAGGAATAAAATTCTTGTTATTAGCTCATCCGCTTCTTTCATAACGCGGATGGACTGTTTGTAACGATATTCGTTGAGCTGCTCCAGCCCCCAGTTACCGAACATGCGCGCATGGAGAAAATACTGGTTGATAGCCGTAAGCTCATTGGTAAGAACACTATTAAGGGTATCGATGACGTGTTTGTTTCCTTTCACAACATCTCTCCTTAGGCGTTTGTATCGTTAGGTGCCGAACCGATCTGACTCTGTAGATAATTCTGCAAGCCGGTCAGCTTGATCAAACGCAGTTGCTTCTCAAGGAAGTAGGCATGATCCATCTCCGTGTCATCAAGCTGTATGCGGAGCATGTCTCGTGTAACGTAATCCTGAACTGCCTCACACTGTGCAATAGCATCAGTTAAGGTTCTTACGACCTTATATTCAAGGGCAAGGTCCGATTCAAGCATCTGCTCTACGCTCTTTCCAATATTAAGTGCTTCGCGCTTACTCAGATCAGGGCAACCCTCAAGGAAAAGAATCCGTTGGATCAATGCGCGGGCGTGTTGACGTTCGTGATCAGACTCATGCAGTGATTTCTCGGCCAAAACATATAGGCCCATATCCGCATACATCTCCCCATGAATCAGGTACTGATCAACAGCGGTAAGTTCACCAGCCAGAAGGCTATTAAGGGTTTGGATAATTTGTTGATTACCTTGCATGGCATTCTCCGATAATACGAGTGCGAGTCAAACTACGCGATAACCCGTTGAGTATAACGGTTAGCAAACTAGTAGGCGATACACTGCTCACAAACCGTACCGGTAACATCCCGTCGCAGATGTGCTTCACGCAGTTTAACGAAATGCTCTGAATTCCAGGCATCCATAAAGGATTGTTGATTCAGATCACCCATCGTCCAATTTGCGGTAGCATCAAAGCAACAGGCGGATAGGCGACCTTCTGCCGTGACATGACCCTCGGTAAAGGCCGACCAACAGGGTAAAGGCTCCCGCAATTGGCCTAGCCGCCCTTGATTACCTGCAGTAGGCCTATAGCCCAGTTCTTCTTCTCGCTGTGTAGCGAACGCACCCATCGAATAGAGCGGAAGCCAGTAATGTTCATCCACATAAGGGGTGACATTGTCGGTAATGAGCGCTTCCATTTTGGCAAATTGCTCGCCATCGTATTTGATGGAGGATGCGTATAAGCCGGTTTTATAGCCGCCCGTCTGGCGGATTTCCCAGGCGGCCCGGATATTGTTATATGAACGATGGAATAGCTTTGCTGAAACGCCCATGATTTCTTCAAACTGCGCTTCATCAGCTGCATTGCAAGACCATTTCAGCGAATCCAACCCAGCCTTCATACATTCTTCAACCGCCTCAGGGAAGGCCATTGACGCATTAGAGGTTAAAAACACATATGGCATACCAATCTCTTGCTTCAGATATCTTATGCAATCAACCAGCAAGTTAGGTGCCATGAACGATTCACCCAGGTAAAAGACGCCAATCTCTTCTACGCCAGCGTCTCTCATTTCCTTCGTAATACGTTTGAAGAGATCAAGGTTCATATCCCATTTGGGTTGCACCTCGCGATTGCGCAGTGCACAGAAGCCACAGCGATAGTTACAGCGCGGTGATATCTCGATTTTTACGCTTTTGGGGGCTGGCAGGACTGCTTTCTGGTAAGCAACAGGAATGCTGGTGATGGCATCAATACGGTCTGTAATCATGGTCATTGGGGTAGTTTTACTTATTCTGGGTAAAAAAAGGCCCACCGCTCAGGGTGGGCCAAACTGCTTGCTATGTTTCAGTCAGCCTTACTTCTTAGCTGATTTTGCATCGAATGGTTGTGGGCTCGGTGTATCCGGACCAGACGGCGGCAGCTGTGGCAGCTTGAAGCTAGGCTGATCGCCGGTTAGAGACTTCAGGAAGGCAACGATATCGGCATTTTCTTCCTTGGTGAAGTTCTTACCCAGCTGGATACGACCCATGGTTTCCACAGCTTGCGACAGTGTCTTGGCTTCACCATCGTGGAAGTACGGATAGGTAAGTTCAATGTTACGTAGTGTAGGCACCTTGTAGTTGAAGCGGTCTGCATCTTTACCCGTTACAGCAGCACGACCATCGGCCGAGCCCTTATAAGGCTGAACGACACCCATCTTCTGGAAGGAGTTACCACCCACAGCCGGACCATTGTGACAGGCCACACAACCGCTGTCCTTAAACAGCTCATAGCCCTTCACTTCTTGGGCAGTCAGCGCATTCTTATCGCCTTTCAGCCACTTATCAAAGCGAGAGTTTGGTGTAACCAGAGTTTCTTCAAAGGCGGCAATCGCTTTCGTAACTTCATCAATGGTGATCTTGTCAGTACCAAAGACCTTCTTGAATTCTGCTACGTAGCCAGGAATGGTTTCCAGAGTCTTAACAGCTAGCTCATGGGTAAAGCCCATTTCACCCGGGTTGGCGATTGGACCACCAGCCTGTGCCTTAAGATCAGCGGCACGTCCGTCCCAGAACTGGGCGACGTTAAGCGACGAGTTAAGTACGGTTGGAGCACTGATCGGGCCTTGGTTCCAATTGTGACCAATCGAAGTTTTCAGGTTATCGGTACCACCCATCGAAAGGTTATGACAGGAGTTACAAGAGATAAAGCCAGACTTCGACAGACGTGGATCAAAGTACAGCTGCATACCCAGCTCAACCAGAGCAGGGTTTGTAATATTCGGCGGATTGATTGGCTGAATGGGTTCTTCAGTCAGCGGTTTGCCAAGAGCGGCAGTTTTAGCGCTGTCCGATTTCTGCCCACAGCCTACAAGTGCAGCAACCACAGCGGTTAGCACGAGTGCAGATAGTTTATGTTTCATGAGGTCCTCCTGATCAAATTTCGTAGGTATCTTTGTAACACCATTACCTAAACAACACTTTGACGTAGATCAAAGTCTCTCATTCGATTTGGCTATGCAGTTGATCAATAATTCCTATGTCACAATTTTGCGCAACAGCGCTATGCTTTAAAAGAGAAGGAGTATCTAAAGCATGAAGCTTATTGAGTTGCGCTATCTAGTTGCCTTGGCAAAAGAAGGAAGTTTTAGCCGTGCTGCTCACGCTTGTTCTGTCAGCCAGCCCACTTTAAGTATGGCTGTAGCTCGTCTTGAAGACGAGTTGGGCATTCATCTCTTTGAACGTGGCAAAGGCTTTGTGAGCCCAACGGCTGTGGGCCAGCGTGTCGTCGCACAGGCGCAAAGAACCCTTGATGAAGCGCACAAGATTACGAACATAGCTAACGAAGGTCGCAACCCGCTTGAAGGCCCACTTCGTCTCGGTGTTATTCATACGATTGGCCCGTACCTTCTTCCACAACTCGTCCATTCGCTTAAATCAATTGCACCGGGCATGCCCTTGCTGATTGAAGAAAACATGACAGCAAATCTGTCACGCATGATTCTTGAAAACGAAGTCGATGTCCTGATCGTTGCCCTTCCCTTTGATCTTGCGGGTGTTCTAACGCGCCCGCTTTATGACGAGAAATTCCAGGTCATTGTGCCGCACGATCATAAGTGGGTAGGCCGAAAGGAAATTCGCCCTGAAGAAATTTCCGAGGAAGAAGTTCTATTACTTAAAGCTGGCAATTGCTTCCGAGACCAGGTCCTAGATGCCTGCCCTCAGGTTAGCGAACCTGAAAGCGATATTCGCCAAGGCCATTCAATCGGCACCATTAGATGCATGGTTGCATCAGGGCTAGGCATTTCTGTACTACCTGAAGGGGCGCTGCTTGGTCCGTACAATAACGACCTAGTCACCATCATTCCATTTCAGGCACCCGAACCCTCCCGACGAGTAGCCTTAGCCTGGCGCCCAGGTTTTGTCAGACCACAGGCGATTGATGCTTTGCTTGCAGCAATCAGACAAATTGACAGTCCTGCCTATCATTACATCAATTAATTTTTTTATCTAAATTGACAAAGGGGTAGCTTTCGCTACCCCTTTGTTGTTTATGGCACTGATGAATATTAAACAGTCAGGTCATAGCGGTCTGCATTCATCACCTTGGTCCAGGCTGCAATGAAGTCATCAACAAATTTTTGCTGATTATCATCCTGCGCATAGACTTCGGCGTAGGCACGAAGCACCGAGTTTGAACCGAATACCAGGTCGACACGTGTTGCCGTCCACTTGGCGTTACCGCTCTTGCGATCAACGATGTCATAGCTATTACGACCAGTTGGCTTCCAGCTGTAAGACATATCCGTCAGGTTGACGAAGAAGTCATTGCTCAGCACACCGACACGATCAGTCAATACGCCATGCTTGCTACCACCGTAATTGGTACCCAGCACACGCATACCACCAATCAGCACCGTCATCTCTTTTGCAGTTAAGCGCATGAGCTGTGTGCGGTCGAGCATCTGCTCTTCTGGCGTTACGACATAGTCTTTCTTCTGCCAATTGCGGTAGGCATCGGCCAGCGGTTCAAGCACCTCAAAGGATTCGACATCGGTCATGGCTTGAGTTGCATCACCACGACCCGGGGCGAATGGTACGGTGACATTGAAGCCACCTGCCTTCGCCGCCTGTTCAATACCAACATTTCCTGCCAGTACGATGACATCGGCAACACTGGCACCGGTATCCATAGCAATCTTTTCATAGACTGCTAGAACTTTAGCCAGACGGGCAGGTTCGTTACCTTCCCAATCCTTTTGCGGGGTAAGACGAATACGCGCACCGTTGGCCCCACCGCGTTTATCAGAGCCACGGTAGGTTCTCGCACTATCCCAAGCCGTACTCACCATGTCTGCAATGGAAAGCCCGCTCACTGCAATCTTTCCCTTTACTGCTGCGACGTCGTAGTCTTTACGACCTGCTGGCACCGGGTCTTGCCAGATCAGATCTTCTTTAGGGACATCGGGTCCGATATAGCGTGCCTTCGGTCCCATATCCCGATGAGTTAACTTGAACCATGCGCGGGCAAAGACTTCAGAGAAATAGGCTGGATCTTTATGGAAGCGTTCGGAGATCTTGCGATATTCCGGATCAACCTTCATCGCCATATCGGCATCAGTCATGATCGGCTTGTGGCGGATCGATGCGTCTTCGACATCGGCAGGCATGTCTTCAGGTTTGATATCCACCGGCTCCCACTGCCAGGCACCAGCCGGGCTCTTTTGCAATGCCCATTCATGATTGAGCAGCATATCGAAGTAGCCGTTATCCCACCGGGTTGGATGTGAGGTCCAGGCACCTTCGATGCCACTGCTCACCGTATCACGGCCGATGCCGCGTGTTTTATGGTTCACCCAGCCAAAGCCCTGCTCTTCCAATGGCGCACCTTCTGGCGCTGGGCCAAGGTTTGCTGGATTGCCATTGCCATGACACTTACCGACGGTATGGCCGCCAGCCGTTAGCGCTACTGTTTCTTCATCGTTCATGGCCATGCGGGCAAAGGTAACGCGCACATCATGTGCCGTTTTAATCGGGTCTGGATGTCCATCTACGCCTTCAGGATTCACGTAAATCAGACCCATCATGACGGCCGCCAGCGGGTTTTCCAGATCGCGTTCACCGGAATACCGGCTGCCCTCTTTGCCACTTGGCTGCAACCATTCCTTTTCGGAGCCCCAGTAGATGTCTTTCTCTGGGTGCCAGATATCTTCACGACCGAAGGCGAAACCAAAGGTCTTCAGGCCCATCGATTCATAGGCCATATTACCGGCAAGAATCATCAGGTCAGCCCAGCTTACTTTGTTGCCATATTTCTTCTTGATAGGCCAAAGCAGACGTCGTGCCTTATCGAGGTTGACGTTATCAGGCCACGAGTTCAGCGGAGCGAATCGCTGATTACCCGTACCGGCACCACCGCGTCCATCAGCGGTTCTATAGGTACCGGCCGAATGCCAAGCCATACGAATCATCAAGCCACCGTAATGTCCCCAGTCTGCAGGCCACCAGGATTGGCTATCGGTCATCAGCGCCTTGAGATCATTCTTTAGTCCTTCAACATCGAGTTTCTTCAGCTCATCGCGATAGTTGAAGTGTGAACCCAGCGGATTTGTCTTGCTGTCATGCTGATGCAAGATGTCGAGATTCAGTGATTTAGGCCACCACGCTACATTGCTATTAGCGGCACCGCTCTCTGTGATTGCACCATGCATTACCGGGCATTTTCCTGCTGTTGTCATTATTGTCTCCTCATCGAACTCAAGATTGATTCCAGGATATTGCAGAAAGTAAATTAACTATTTGTGACTCAAGATCAGGGCAGCGCTGCAAACGGTGATAGATCATGTTGACCATAGCTCACTCTCCTTGTTTTGCCTAATGTGATCAGGTAGATCAACTATAGTTTGTGGCTAACAACGAGTCCAATTGCATTTAAATATACTATACATAGCCAAGGCCTATCGGACGCTAAGATTTAAATGGGCATAAAAAAACCCGGCCGAGGCCGGGTTTCCTAAGGGTGTTGCAATCAACGAGTGATTACAGCAGTGCCTTGAGCAGCTTCGCCATTTCTGACGGGTTCTTGGTAACCGTGAAGCCACACTCTTCCATAACGGCGAGTTTGGCATCGGCGGTATCCGCACCACCAGAGATCAGCGCACCGGCGTGGCCCATGCGTTTTCCTGGAGGTGCCGTGACACCAGCGATGAAGCCAACGATTGGCTTCTTCATGTTGTCCTTACACCAGCGAGCGGCTTCAGCTTCGTCCGGACCACCGATTTCGCCAATCATGATGACGGCGTCGGTTTCAGGATCGTCATTGAACATCTTCATGATGTCGATGTGCTTCAGACCATTGATCGGGTCGCCACCAATACCAACAGCAGACGATTGACCCAGACCCAGCTCAGTCAGCTGACCCACGGCTTCGTATGTCAG
>ERZ1034363.36-NODE-36-length-89542-cov-7.100609_pt1 | contig 89542 bp, 93 predicted proteins | sample MGYA00520616_ERZ1034363 | MGnify/ENA primary metagenome ERZ1034363 (study PRJEB33736, sample SAMEA104284506) | Azolla filiculoides | biome: Urban; feature: Water surface; material: Ditch water | place: Netherlands | collected 2015-10-28 | depth 0-0.1 m ...
CGAACCCACGACCAACGGATTAAAAGTCCGCTGCTCTACCGACTGAGCTACCGACCCCCAGGGCACAACAAAGAGGCGACATTCTAGTTTCTAATGGGCTAACAGTCAAGTTAGGTTCGTAGCTTACAATGGGCAGGTGATTGATACTAAAGCGGCTTGATGACGTCTATGAATTCCGGTGTATTCCCAGTGTCGCCAGATTGGTGCGGGATGGGTGAAGCAGAACTGCGTAAGAACCTGCTGTCCTACTTTGAAAACTGTTTTGATCGCTACGAGTCGCTATTTGGCTGTCTGCGCTCCGATGCGGCTTATTACGATAAGCCGATTAGTCTCCGACACCCGCTGATCTTCTACTTTGGTCATACGGCAACCTTCTTTGTGAACAAGCTGTTGTTGGCCAAATTGATCCCTGAACGGATTAATCCACGCTTTGAGGCAACCTTTGCTGTTGGCGTGGATGAAATGAGCTGGGATGATCTGGACGAGGCTAATTACGATTGGCCAACCGTCGCCGAGGTTAAGGCTTATCGGCAACAGGTTCGTGCAGCAGTAACCCGTGTCATACGCGAGGCCCCTTGGTGTGGGCCGATCGGTTGGGATAATCCCTGGTGGGCGATCCTCATGGGCGTAGAGCATGAGCTTATTCACCTGGAAACTTCCTCCGTATTGATTCGGCAGCATCAGTTGGCCTATGTGCAGCCTAATCCGGCCTGGATGCCGGCATCATTAGTGTCGGGTAGCGTAAATAGTGCGCCTCAGAATGATTTGGTGGTGGTGCCAGCGGGCGAGATTAGACTTGGCAAGGGTAATCCGCATGACGACGCCTGCGCAGCGTCCGATGAGGCGCGCCGTTACGGCTGGGATAACGAATATGGGGCCCACCAGAGTAACGTACCAAGCTTTAAGGCCGGTCGTTTGCTGGTATCTAACGCTGAGTATTTATCATTCGTCGAAGCGGGTGGCTATAGTCAAGACCGCTACTGGCAAGAAGAGGGCTTGGCATGGCGCAACTTTGCACAGGCGGCCCACCCGACTTTCTGGGTCAATAACCCAGCAGGTTGGCATTTGCGCCTGATGTGTGAAGAAGTGCCCATGCCCTGGGATTGCCCGGTCGAGGTCAATTATCACGAAGCCGCGGCTTTTTGCGTCTGGAAGGCTGAAGTTACAGAGCAGCCCGTTCGGTTGCCGACCGAAGACGAGTGGTATCGAATTTATGATGTTTCGGGCGTGACGCCAGAAACGCCCGCGCAGCGTCGCTTGGCTGGCGGTTGTAGTTCGGTGCCCGTGAATCGTTATGCCCATGGGGATTTTTATGATGTGGTGGGCAATGTCTGGCAATGGACCTGCACGCCGATTTATCCCTTTGCCGGCTTTGAAGCGCATCCGCTTTATGACGATTTTTCGATTCCAACCTTTGATGAGCGCCATGACCTCATCAAGGGTGGTTCGTGGATCTCTTGCGGTAACGAAGCGGTACGCGCCTCGCGTTATGCTTTCCGCAGACACTTTTTCCAGCATGCAGGGTTTAGGTATGTGGTTGGTGATGCACCGTTAAAGCCCCAGGTCTCGCGTTACGAAGATGATGCATTGCTGTCGCAATATGCCGAGTTCCATTTTGGGCGAAGCTATTTCAACGTGCCGAATTTTCCCAAGGCCGTGGCCGAGATTGCGCTACAGGCAATGCAGGGTAAACCGATGCGTCGGGCGCTGGATATCGGATGTGCGGTTGGACGAACGAGTTTTGAATTGGCTAAAGGCTTGCCCGGAGCCGCCGGGTTTGAATCAGTCACGGGCATTGATTTTTCTGCACGCTTTATTAATCTAGCCGATGAACTGATGCAGGATGGCGTTGTGCGTTATGCACTCACGGATGAGGGTGCACTGCAGTCCTTCCACGAAGTCTCGCTGGAAAAACTTGGCTTGAATCATTGTGCGAGCCAGGTAGCGTTCTGGCAGGGCGATGCCTGTAACCTCAAAGACACCTATCAGGATTTTGATCTGGTCGTGGCGGCGAATCTGATCGATCGCTTGTATGACCCGGCCAAGTTCCTGGATGAGATTGGCCGACGTATCGTACCGGGCGGTGTGCTGGTGATCACGTCGCCTTACACCTGGCTTGAAGAGCACACGCCTAAATCACAGTGGCTAGGTGGCTTCAAGCAGGATGGTGAGCGTTACACGACACTTGATGCCTTGCATGCCCATTTGGCCCGAGATTTTGTGCCGATGGGTGAGCCGCAAGATGTGCCTTTTGTGATCCGCGAAACGGCGCGCAAGTATCAGCATACCGTGGCTCAGCTCACCTGCTGGCAACGTAAAGCTTAGGGCTTAAGCGTTAACGTAGAACGTGGGGTCGGCTATGCCGGCTGCCGCAAAGCCTTCAGCACGCAGGGCGCAGGAGTCACAATGCCCACAGGCTTTGCCATCGGCCGTAGCCTGGTAGCAAGAAACCGTCAGGCTATAGTCAACGCCTAATGCGGTGCCGGCACGGATGATATCTGCCTTGCTCATATCGATGAGTGGGGCATGCACGCGGAAGTGCGTGCCTTCAACACCCGCTTTGGTAGCCAGGTTGGCCATGTGTTCAAAGGCCGCAATATATTCGGGACGACAGTCCGGATAGCCGGAGTAGTCGACGGCATTAACGCCCAGAAAGATATCGCGGCTGTGGAGTGTTTCGGCCAGTGCCAGCGCTAGAGAGAGCATCACGGTGTTGCGGGCAGGCACATACGTGCTGGGAATGCCCGGCTGGCTATGAGCTTCAGGCACATTCATCGAAAAGTCGGTGAGGGCAGAGCCCCCAAACTGATTCATGTCCACATGCACTACCCGGTGGCTTAATGCACCGAGTGCTTGTGCCTGACGCAATGAGGCGTCGAGTTCAGCGCGATGCCGTTGGCCGTAATCGAAAGCAATGGCATGGCACGCAAAGCCTTGGTCTTTCGCAATGGCCAGGGTAGTGGCCGAGTCCAGGCCGCCGGAGAGTAATACAACAGCCGGTGGGGCGTTCAGGTCATTATTTGCCACGGGCATCACTCCAGAGCAATTTGTGTAACTGGATCTGGAAGCGCACAGCGAGGCCATCTTCCAGTATCCATTCGGCAAGATCCGTCGGATTAAGTTGTCCGGCTACCGGGGAGAAGACCACGTCACAACGCGTGTTGAGCTGGTGGGCGTTGACCATTTCCTTAGCCCAATCGTAGTCAGCGCGTGAGGCCAACACGATCTTAACTTCGTCTGCTTTACGTAGATCGCCAATATTAGCCAGTAGATTTTTGGCGCTTTCACCGGAGCCGGGTGCCTTCAGATCCATGATGCGGGCAACGCGCGGATCGACCGGGACAATATCCAGCGCGCCGGATGTTTCAAGACAGACGTCGTATCCGGCATCGCAGAGTGCGCTGAGCAAAGGCAAACAAGTCTTCTGGGCCAACGGTTCGCCACCGGTAACGCAAACATTACGGGTGGGGTAACGGGCCACTTCAGCAAGCACGTCACTAATGGGGGTTGGTGTACCACCCGTGAAGGCATATTCGGTGTCGCACCAGGTGCAACGCAATGGGCAGCCCGTGAGTCGGATAAAAACGGTGGGCAGCCCCGAACGCGCTGCTTCGCCCTGTAACGAAAAAAATACTTCGCTCAGTCGAACCGACTGTTCGCGGTCCGTGCCCTTGGTTTGCGTCATGACAACTTACTTTTTAATTTGCTGCTTGGCTGCGCCGGCCGCTTTGGAATCCGGATACTTGGCCACCAGATCTTTCAGAGTTTTTTGTGAATCTGCTTTCTGGCCTAGCTCTGCCTGGCAATTGGCAATGTTCGCCATAGCGTCTGGGGCACGACTATTCTTGGGCCACTTCGCAAGCAGCTTCTGTTGCGATGTGATTACCTGTTTGCAATCACCAACAGCGTAGTAGCTATTGCCCAACCAGAACTGGGCAGCGGGTGCCTGTTCCGTATCTGGGTAGGTTTTAACAAACTTATCAAAGGCAGCGGCAGCTTCTTTGTACTTGCCGGCTTTGAACAGGCTGAGCGCCGATTCATAGGCTTTGAGTGTCGTAGAAGGATCATCCGCAGGTTTGCTATCTGCTTTGGCATCGGCAGTTTTCTCTGTGGCTTTAGGCGCATCGGAGATCACGGGTGTTGCCGGTTTAGCAGGGGCCTTGCCTTTGCCCGCTTCAATCGCTTGCAAGCGGTTGTCCAGATCCAGATAGAGATCTTTCTGACGTTTATCCAGATCGGTGATCTGATTGTTCATGACTTCAACCTGGCCACGTAGTTCGGCCACTTGCTGGTTGAGCTGGTCAATCTGACGGCTCTGATCTATCAGTGTCTGGCTGGTGGTCTTTTGCAGGTCATTTACCTGCTTGCGGGCCACGTCATCATCAAACAGCCCGGCGTGCGCCGGAACTGCACAAAGCAAACCGGCGGCGGCCAGCGCCGCCGGAAGGGACCGCATCATGATCAGTATTCGCCGTTATAGAGCATGTCAGCGCGACGGTTTTCCGTCCAGGCCGCTTCGTTGTCACCCAGTGCCTTTGGCTTTTCTTTGCCCAGGCTCACGGATTCGATTTGCGATTCCGGGGCACCCATCAGCACCAGTTGCTTTTTAACGGCATCAGCACGACGCTGACCCAGCGCCAGGTTGTATTCGCGGCTGCCGCGATCATCGGTATTGCCCTGAACCAGAACGCGCGCGTTAGGCTCCGAAGCGATGAACTTGGCATGGGCTTGCAGCTGGTTCTTGTATTCTGGCTTCACGTCGTACTGATCGTAATCGAAGTAAACGCTACGCTTGGACAGCGGGCTGTTCGGATCGCGCAGTTTAGCCAGGGCCGCTGCAGACAGCTTAGGCACACCGGACGTACCGGTCGCGTCAACGCTGGCCAGGTCCGAGCTGTCAGGGGTTGAGCTACAGGCGGCCAGTAGGGCAACGGCCAGCGCCGGTACCAGGCGGATAAAATGCTTGCGAGTGATGTTTTGCATGTGTGTTACTCCAGAAGTTTTTAGAATTGTAAGCGATCAAGCCCTTGAGATAGAAGCATTTTCTATGCCTAGGCTGAAATCAGCTTTAACGGTTAGGGCCCCAGGCCGGTTCGCGGGCGTCGCCGTTGACTGCAGATAGGCGCTGGCGAATCTGGCCGTCAGCTGAAACGGCGGCCAGAACGCCACGTCCACCCAGGATGGTGGCATAGAGAATCATCTGGCCATTGGGTGAGAAAGTCGGGCTTTCATCACGTTGTGAATCGGTCAGCACAGTAACCTGACGGGTCGCAAGATCTAGCGTAGCCACACGGAAACCGCCGTCACGCCGGGTGATAAAGGCTAAGGTACGGCCATCTGGCGATGGGCGAGCCGTTACGTTGTAATTGCCATCAAAGCTAACGCGTTGGGCGCCACCGCCACCGGCCGGCATTTTGTAAATCTGTGGGCTGCCGCCACGATCCGAGGTGAAATAGATCCATTGGCCATCAGGCGAGAAGGCTGGCTCGGTATCGATACCGCTGGTATTCGTAATGCGTGTGGCCTGGCCGCTGGCTAGGGAAATGCTATAGAGCTGCGTCCCACCCTCGCGTGATAGGGCCACTACCAGGCGGCTGCCATCCGGTGACCAAGCTGGTGCAGAGTTAGAACCGCGGAAGCTGGCAACGGCACGGCGTGCACCAGTTTTGAGCGTTTGTTCAAAAATAACGGGTTTGCTCTTTTCGAAGGACACGTAGGCCAACTTGCTGCCATCGGGTGACCAGGCGGGCGAGATGATGGGCTGGTTGTACTTGAAAACGGCAACAGGGTTCTGGCCATCGGCATCGGCTACGATCAGCTGGAACTGGGCACTAGGTCCGTTTCCTTGCTTTAAGACGTAAGCAATGCGTGATGAAAAGTAGCCCGGCTGACCGGTGAGCTTTTGGTAAATAAAGTCGGCCACTTTGTGGCCGGCAAGGCGTGCGTTGTTACCCGGTACCGTCACAACGGTATTACCGAGCGAGCCGCGTTTGACGATATCTGCCACGCGTACCCGGACTTCAATCTGGCCACCGGGGCGAGCGGCTGTGGCCGTCGCCAAGGCATCAGCACCGCGCGACCGCCAGGCCGCAAAGTCGACAGCGCTATTTTCTTCGGCAACGATGCCGTCTGTGTTCACCAGGTTAAAGAGACCCGTGCTGGTTAAGTCACTGCGCACAACGGCAGCAATTTCACGGCCAAGGCCTTCGTCGCCGCCGAAATTGGGCACAGCGACCGGTATGCGTTGCATGCCGGCACCAACGACCTCGATATTTAATTGGGCCAAGGCAGGGCTGGCAACCAGCGTGACGAGAGACAGCGCGGCAAGTAGGCGCCGAGCGTTGCGGGATAAATTAGCGAGCATTTTCATGGAGGTCATTATAGTCATTCGATGCTTAACGGTATCTGGGGATTATTGCTGCGGTTTTTCAAACGGCAGGTAGGTGATATCGATTACCCGGTCTGGCGAACGGCCTTCTGGTACAGGCAGCGGCGATGATTTGCGGATGGCGCGCTCAACCGCCGTATCAAGTTGCGGGTTGCCACTAGACTGCATAAGGCGAACGTCGATCACTTCCCCTGAGGGCAGTTGGGTGACCCGGAAAATTGCCGCGGGATTACCTTGTAAGTTTGGCGGCAGAATGACGTTGCCACGAATCTTGGTCTTGAGTTTGGCCAGATAGCTGCGGTCGTCGCCCTTGGCACGTGCGGCGCCGGCTGCCTTGGCTTCGGCACCCGCCTGTGCCCGCATAGCGGCTTCACGTTGAGCGCGCGCGTCGGCTGCAGCGGCTTGTTGCTTTTGCGCTGCGATCTTCTGTTCTTCGCGTTTCAATTCTTCCAGGAAATCATCCTGGGCCTTCTTTTTGGCATCCTTGGTATCGGGCTTCTTCTTATCGTCTTTGGTGTCTTTAACGTCCTTGGCTTTCGGATCTTTCTTGTCCGGCACTTTCTCGGGCGTCTTATCCTTCTCAGGCTTCTTATCTTGCTTGATCGCAATATCTGCCTTCTGGTTTACAGGGGCAGGCGTAGGTTTAGGCGGGGCCTTTACAGGCTCAGGTTTCGGCTCGGGCTTAGGCTCCGGCTTGGGTTCGGGTTTTGGTTCAGGCTTGGGTGCAGGTTCCGGTTGCGGCGTCGGGGCATCTTTATCGCCGAAAGTCTGGGCTTCGCGCTTGGCTGCAGCATTCACAGCGGCCAGCTGCTGCGGCGTCCACAGTTCCGCCTGCATGGGTTCAGGTTCTTTGTTATTCCAACTGACGCCGAGAATGAGAAACAGCACCAGAATCAGGTGCATGATGATCGTGTAGATCAGCGCTTTGCGTTCCTGAGCCTTTTGCTGGGCGGCTCGATCCAACCCGGGCGCTTGCGCCGAGGGGCGAGCAGATTGCCAGAGGTCTTTCAGGCGTGCCATGAAACCGGAAAACGACAACGTAGCGTCTCCGCCTTACTTGCCAGTGGGCGAAACCAGCAGGCCAACCCGCTTGATTTGCGCTTTTTGCAACTGATCCATCACCTGGAGCACGGCTTCATACGGCACGGTTTTGGCGCCGGCAATCAGTACTGGGGTATCCGGGTTGCCCTTCTGCATGGCGAGTAGCTGATCCGTTAACTGTTCCAGCGTGACGGATTGCTCCTGGCCGTTACCGCCACGATTGACAATCGCCAGGCTCTGGTCGGCACGAACTGATACCTCAATGGGTGCAACCGGTGGCGTAGCTGCTTGGCCAACGGTGGGCAAGTCGATATTGCCGGTAGGCATCATCGGTGCAGTGACCATAAAGATCACCAGCAACACGAGCATCACGTCGATATAAGGAACGACGTTGATTTCGTTTTTGAGTTTACGGCGATTACGCATTGCGCAGCTTCCCTTACTTCATCTGGCGCTGAAGGATGTTCGAGAACTCTTCCATGAAGGATTCGAAGCGCGATGCGAGGCGGTCGATGTCATACGAAAAGCGGTTGTAGGCAACGACGGCAGGAATAGCGGCAAAGAGACCAATGGCTGTGGCAACGAGCGCTTCGGCAATCCCGGGCGCTACCGACGACAGGGTGGCCTGGCCTACATTGGATAGGCCGCGGAAGGCGTGCATGATGCCCCACACCGTACCGAACAGACCGACGTAAGGGGAGACCGAACCGGTCGAAGCCAGGAAGGCGAGATGCGATTCCAGACCATCGAGTTCGCGTTGGTAGGTGGCGCGCATGGCGCGACGGGAACCATCAAGGATGTCTTTAGGCTCAAGCATTCTTTGGTCGCGAAGTTTGTTGAACTCGCGCAAACCGGATTCGAAGATGCGTTCCAGGCTGCCGGCGTTGTGACGATCGTTGAGCGCGGCCTGATAGAGATCATTTAGGCTGCTGCCAGACCAGAACGACTGCTCGAAGTTGGCGGTCTTGTTCTTTTCGGCGCGTACCGTTAGCCACTTCAGGAAGATGTAGTACCACGACATGAAGGAAACGATGAGCAGTAGGAGCATGATGCCTTGAACAACGGCGCTGGCGCCGAGTACGAGACTCAGGATAGACATATCTTGGGGAGTTGGATTCATGATGCGTCGCTAGGTTGTAGTTGGCTGTGTAGCCATTCGGGAATAGAAACGGGTCGGAGGGTCTTGAGGTTGACACAGGCCAGCTTGACGTGACCGGTGACAAGGGTTTCGCGAGAGCCATCGGCATTAAGCCGGTCGACCCATTGGGCAAATTGCAGCTGCGCGCGGCCCAGGTGTTCCAGACTTAATCCAGCCTCGAGGCTGTCATCCAGTTTGCCCGGACGTTTGTAGTCGGCGCTTACGGATTTGACGACAAAGACAATGTCTTCGGCAGCGAGTAGGTCTGTCTGGTTGTGGCCGAAAGAGCGCAACCACTCGGTGCGGCAGCGCTCGAAGAACTTGAGGTAGTTGGCGTAATAGACCACGCCACCGGCATCGGTGTCTTCGTAGTAGATGCGAACTGGATGGACGAAAGTGCTCATATCAGCGCAGCTCAGATTCTTGCCAGAGTGGGATATTGCCTTCATCCGAAGGGGCTTGCAGTCCCAGGTGATGATAGACACGGCTCGTGGCAACACGGCCACGGGGTGTGCGTTGCAGGTAGCCTTGTTGGATCAGGAATGGCTCCAGGACATCTTCTATGGTGTCGCGCGCCTCGCCGATGGCAGCAGCCAGGTTATCTACACCAACCGGGCCGCCGCTAAATTTTTCAATGACGGCTAAGAGCAGTTTACGGTCCATCAGATCCAGGCCGACGGCATCCACATCGAGCATGGCGAGCGCCGCATCAGCTGTTTGACGATTGATGCCGCCTTGTTGCTCGGGCGCACGAATCTCAGCGTAGTCACGCACCCGACGTAACAGGCGGTTGGCAATACGCGGTGTGCCGCGCGAACGCTTGGCGATTTCCAGCGCACCATCATCGGCAAGCGCCAGTTCTAGTAGGCGGGCCGAACGGGCAACAATTTGCTGTAGATCTTCTGCGGCGTAAAACTCTAGCCGGGCGACAATGCCGAAACGATCGCGTAGGGGATTGGTCAGCATGCCCGCGCGCGTGGTGGCGCCCACTAATGTGAAGGGCGGCAGATCAAGTTTGACTGAACGGGCAGCAGGCCCTTCGCCAATCATGATGTCGATCTGATAGTCCTCGAGTGCCGGGTAGAGAATTTCTTCAACTACGGGCGATAGGCGATGGATCTCATCAATGAACAACACGTCGTGGGGTTCAAGATTGGTGAGCAGTGCCGCCAGATCGCCAGGCCGTTCGAGTACCGGGCCGCTGGTCTGGCGCAGATTGACCCCAAGCTCATGGGCAATGATGTGCGCCAGTGTGGTTTTGCCTAAGCCTGGCGGGCCAAAGAGTAGTACATGATCGAGCGCATCGCCCCGCTTTTTGGCGGCTTCGATAAATAGGCCGAGCTGATCACGAACCTTGTGCTGACCTGTGTAGTCTGCCAGCCGTTTCGGTCGAAGCGCCCGTTCCAGCGCTTCTTCCTGGCGGGAAGCGCTGTTCGGCGTGATGAGCCGGTCGTCGCCCGCTGCGAAATCGTCGGTTTCTATCACAGGCGTTCCGCGTGCGTGATGGTGTTACGGTGATTCAGCCACTGGTTGGTCACTGCAACAGCCAGGGCCAGTAATGTCGGGCCAATAAAGATGCCGACAAAACCAAAGCCGATGATGCCACCGAAGGTACCTAGGGCAATCAGTAGGAAGGGGAGGCTGGCCGTATGGGCAATCAGGACAGGGCGCACCACGTTATCCACGCTGCTAATGCCCGCTGCACCCCAGATCACCATAAAGATGGCCCAACCCGTCATGCTCTGATCATAAAGCCAGTAGGCAGCACCGAGCCAGATCAATACCGGGCCTGCGGGCAGCATGGAGGTCAGGAAGGTGGCAGCACCCAACAGGCCTGCATTCGGTACACCCGCAATTTTGAAACCAACGTAGGCCACCATGCCTTGGGCGGCAGCGGTGCCGAGAATGCCTACCATCACACCGATGATGGTTTTGCCGGCCACATCGACCATGTGCGTGCCGATATCACCACTGAGGCGGCGGGCTGCATTGCGCAGCCACATCGACCACTGTTCGCCATCGCGATACGCAAAGAAGGCAATAAAGATAGCAATGAGGATTTGCAGAACGCCGTTCACAACGCCCGAGGCGATGCTGGTGATTAAACGTTTGGCGGGCTCGTAAATCCGTTGCAGCAGTTCCGTGCCGCTATTGGCATCATTGAGCAGATGGTTCCAGTAGGTCTGGATATGCTCGCCGACCAAAGGCAGTGCCAGTGCCCAGCTAGGCGGATCGCCAAGACCACCCTGAAAACGGTCTTTGAGGGTTTCGACAAGAATCGCGCCGGCTTTAGTGACTTGTCCGCCGAGGAAGAATGTCGGGATCAGAATCAAGACAGCGAGCAACAGCGTCATGATCGCTGCTGCCAAGGTCTTGCGATTGCCTAAACGCTTCACCAGATAGGAATAGGGCGTCCAGGTGGCAACTACAATAATCAGTGCAGTGAGTAGCGGTGAGAGAAAAGGACGTAGCACCCACAGCACGCCCACGATAAGTAGGGCAATAATCGTAATGCGAGAAATCTGTAGGCCGGGTGAGTACATGCGCGGTTTCCTTGATCGATCGGGCTATTTCAAACCAGATAACTGTTTCAGGGCGAGGCGAATGGCATCGGTCGTGCTAACGCCAGCCGGCAGTGCCTTGGTAGCGCTCTGTGCCTCGCGGGCATTGTAGCCGAGAGCAACCAGTGCATCGATCGTATCCTGTAAGGGATCAGCAACAAGCGTTTGCCCTGCGGCAATGGTAGCGGCATTGCCGGCCACCAGATCCAGCTTGCCCTTGAGTTCGAGCAGCAGACGTTCGGCCGTTTTTTTGCCGATACCCGGGATGCGGGTGAAACACGCTACGTCCTGGCGGGCAATAGCCGCCGCCAGTTCGTCAACATTAAGACCTGAGAGCACGGCCAGCGCCATGCGGGCACCCACGCCGGAGATTTTGATCAACTGGCGAAAGGCGGTGCGTTCGCTCTCGCTGAGGAAACCGTATAGAAAATGCCCGTCTTCACGCACGGCCATGTGAATGTGCAGGGTTACGGTGGCATCCAGGGCCGGCAGCTCGCAGAAGGTGTTCATCGACACATCGACTTCGTAGCCCACGCCCTGTACGTCCAGCAGAATGGCTGGCGGTTGTTTGGCGATGAGGCGTCCACTTAGGCGGCCAATCATGCTGCGGGTCTCCGTAACGTACTGCTTTTGCTAACAGTTGCTTTGTTAAGCAATTCGGTATCGGCCAGCGCCAGCAGGCGGCCGCCACGTTGGCGCCGACCGGGTGCAGCCAGCTGTCCAAGTCCTTGCGAACCATGTGCATGGCAGATGGCGCAGGCCAGCGCATCGGCCGCATCGCTACCCGGTTCGCCCTGCAGGGTGAGCAGGCGCATCACCATATGGGCCACTTGTTGTTTTGCCGCTTTGCCATGGCCAACCACCGCCTGCTTAACCTGAAGCGCGGTGTATTCGCTTACGGGCAAGCCTTTGGCCACGAGCGCGGTGATCGCCGCGCCGCGCGCCTGGCCTAGCAGCAGGGTTGATTGCGGGTTCACGTTCGAGAACACCTGTTCGACAGCGGCGATATCCGGTTGGTAGGTGCCAATAATTTCGGTGATACCCGAGTAAAGGGTCAGCAGACGTTCAGGCAGTCGCTGGGCGCCATCAGACTTGATGCAGCCGCTGGCAACGTAACGTAATTTCTGGCCCTGCATTTCGATGACGCCAAAGCCGGTCATGCGCAGACCCGGGTCAATGCCGAGAATGCGCGTGACCTTGGACAAGGAATCAGGCCTCGTCAAAAACGGCGCTGGTGTAAACGGCCTGGACATCGTCCAGGGATTCGATGGCGTCGATCAGTTTCTGCATCTTGGCCGCGTCATCACCGGTAAGTTCGGTTTCGTTGAGCGGGCGCATAGTCACTTCTGCCATTTCCGGTTTGAACCCGGCCGCAGTGAGCGCTTCCTGCACGCTACCAAAATCATTCGGGGGGCACAGCACTTCGAGCGCGCCATCCTCATGGGTCTGTACGTCATCAGCACCGGCTTCAATGGCGGTGTCCATCAGCTTGGCTTCATCGGTGCCTGGGGCGAATAGAAACTGGCCGCAATGTTGAAATTGGAATGCCACGCAACCATCGGTGCCAAGGTTGCCACCATGCTTAGAGAACGCATGGCGCACATCCGCCACCGTGCGGGTTTTGTTATCGGTCAGGCAGTCAACGATGACAGCAGCGCCATTGGTGCCATAGCCTTCGTAGCGAAGTTCAACATATTCAACGCCTTCCAGCTCGCCAGTGCCTTTCTTAACCGCACGGTCGATGTTATCGGCAGGCATGTTGACGCCTTTGGCGCGATCAATAGCCATGCGCAGGCGGGGGTTGAAGTTGATATCACCACCACCCATTTTGGCGGCAACGGTAATTTCCTTGGCAAGGCGGGAGAACACGCGCCCGCGTTTTTCATCCTGGCGACCTTTACGGTGCTGGATATTGGCCCATTTGCTATGTCCTGCCATGCGAATTCCTGAATAGCTGGATGCCGGTTTTGCCGACAATGAATAGAAACGCGCCCGCGGCAAGCGGGCGCTTTGTATTGCTTTGAATTATACGGTTTTTCTGCCGGTTTCGGCAGGGGGATTGAGCCTTTAAGCTGTTACCAGATAAGAACGCAGCGACTTGAGCGCCTTGGCTTCGATCTGGCGGACACGTTCGGCAGAGACACCATACTCGTCGGCCAGTTCTTGCAGGGTCGCGCCACTGTCATCCGCTAACCAGCGCGCTTGAACGATGTGGCGACTACGCGCGTCCAGCTGGGCCAGCGCGTTCTGCAGACCGTCGGATTGCAGGCGGTCGCGGTCACGGCCTTCCAGCACGGCGGTTGGTTCCATCGTGTCATCGGCCAGATAGTCGATGGGCGCGTAACTATCTTCGTCAGAAACATCCGGGCCCGGATCGAGTGCAATGTCGCGGCCCGATAGGCGTGTGTTCATCTCGCGCACATCCGCCTCGGACACATTCAACTGTGTCGCAATGGCTTCAGTCGTGGCCTGGTCCAGATGGCTGGCGTTGCCTTTCATGCTGCGCAGATTGAAAAACAGTTTGCGCTGCGCCTTGGTCGTCGCCACTTTAACGAGGCGCCAGTTTTTCAGGACGTACTCGTGAATCTCGGCCTTGATCCAGTGCATGGCAAAGGACACCAGACGCACACCGCGCTCTGGGTCAAAGCGTTTAACCGCCTTCATCAGGCCGATATTGCCTTCCTGGATCAGGTCGGCATGCGGCAGACCGTAGCCTAGGTACTGGCGTGCGGTTGAAACCACCAGGCGCAGATGGGAGACGATGAGCTGACGGGCAGCATCCAGATCGTCTTCATCGCGTAGGCGGCGCGCCAAGTTCTGCTCTTCCTGTTCGGTGAGCATAGGATATTGCTGGACGGCACGGATGTAGGCGTCCAGGTTGCCAACCGGCGAGGGCATCGCGGTCAAAGCATTCATTTTGGGGTTGCTGGTGTGACTTACAGTCATAGCAGTCGTTGTCATGGATTTCCTCTCGTTATTATCGTTGTTTTGGCACTCAATGCAATAGAGTGCTAAAAACGCTAAAAGTTCCCGGAAATCCCAAATATATTTAGGGGACGACGATGAGGAAGCCGAATGTCAGAAAAAGCACCAATAAAACAGTGCCTTGCATTAGATTGGTGCGTTTGGTGGCTAGGGCGATATTGGCCACCCATAACGTAGAAATGAGCATGACCATTTCCCGTGCGGGGATCCCGAGTTCAACCGTCTGCCCCATGCCGCTAACGATGAGCAGTATGGCGGGCACGCTCAGAGAGAGGGTTGCTAGGCCGCTGCCGAGTGCAATATTGACAGAGCGCTGCAGGCGGTTGCGGTAAGCGGCAGTGACCGAAGCAACGCATTCTGGCGCCAGCACCAGCATCGCCACGATCAGGCCGCCCAGTTGATCGGGCAGATGGCGTTCTTCAAGGAGGTCGTCGACAACAACAGCCATTTCTTCGGCCAGAAGAACCACGAGCAAGAGACTGGCAAATAACCAACCCAGGTGTTTTAAAACTTCATGCAGGGGAGGTTTCTGACCACGAGGCCGTGCTGGCTTCTCTTTGGCTTCAAAATTCAAAGGCTCCGGAGCCGAGTTGTCCCGAAAAAGCTTGCGGTGCCGTCTGGTCTGGATAAATAGAAAAATGCCGTAAAGGAGTAAGGCAACGATTGCAATAAAGACTTCCTGAGCAAGTGCCAGCGTTGGCCCAATGGTGCTGTCGGTAAAGTTAGGCAGGATGAGCACAAGAATGGCAAGCGGTACGATCAGGCCTAGATAAGTCAGGGCGCCATCTGTATTAACGGTTTGTTGCCGGTGGACAAAAGCGCCGATAAACATCGCCAATCCCAGCATCAGGCCAACCGTGATCATTACCGTAGCCGCAATGGTGTCCCGAACAAAGGTAGGGTTCCCGGTGCCATGCGACAGAACGGTAACCATGATGGCGACTTCAATGATCGTTGCAGAGAGCGTCAGAATTAAGGTGCCGTAGGGCTCTCCCAGAAGCTCGGCCAATTCATCGGCGTGGTAGGTAACCCGGAACACCGAGGTGAGGGTGATGGCAAAGAGTGTCAGTGCTAAAAGGCCTGTGCGCGGGATATCCTGGATGGGGATGGGCGAGGTCCAGATCCCGATCATGGTGACCAGTCCTAATAGGAGCGGCCACTCTCTACGCAGCAACATGAGCATGGAGGATTAACCTAGCAGGGCTTCGGCAAAAGCGCGGGCACTGAAGGGTTGCAGATCTTCCACTTGTTCACCGACGCCTACGTAGCGCACGGGTTTTGGGCATTGTTTGGCAATGGCGGCAATAACGCCCCCTTTGGCAGAGCCATCCAGTTTGGTGATCACTAGACCGGTAACGCCGATGGCTTTGTCGAAAGCTTTAACCTGGCCGATGGCATTCTGACCAATGGTGCCATCTAGTACGAGTAGCACCTCGTGCGGTGCGGTCGCTTCAGCTTTATTAATCACGCGCCGGATTTTGGCAATCTCATCCATCAGATGCATCTGGGTGGGCAGGCGGCCGGCAGTATCCGCCAGCACAATGTCGATACCACGGGCTTTGGCAGCGTGAACGGCGTCAAAAATGACGGCTGAGGGGTCGCCGCCCTCCTGGGCAATAACGGTCACGTTGTTACGTTCGCCCCAGGCCTGAAGTTGTTCACGGGCTGCTGCACGGAAGGTGTCGCCAGCGGCCAGTAACACCGAGTGCCCCGCTGCCTGAAAGTGATGCGCCAGTTTGCCCAGCGTGGTGGTTTTGCCCGCCCCATTGATACCCGCCACCATGATCACGAAGGGTGTGTCGGCCGGTGGGGAAATTTGCAAAGGCGCTTCAAGGGGTTTTAGCAAATCAGCCAGGCAATCCACCATGGCTGACTGTATCGATTCTGGTGTTTGCAAGCCTTGCTTGCGAGCGCGCTGACGTAGGTCTTCGATCAGGATGACGGTAGCCTCTACGCCGACATCGGCGGATAGCAGCAGGGTTTCCAGCTCTTCCAGCATCTCGTCGTCAACCTGGCCGCGGGCAAACAGGCTACGAACCGAACCACCGATTTGCTGTCGGGTTTTGGTGAGACCGGCAAAAAGACGTTCGCGCCAGGAGCGGCGAGGCTGGTTATCAGTAGCGTCAGACATGGTGGCAGGGGTATCCTTGGTAATCTTTGATTCTAGCCTACACCGAATAGCTTATGCGACTGCCAACTGCCCTAGGGCTTATCTCTCTGCTTGCCGGGTTGCTCATGCCTTTCGGGGCCTGCGCATCACCCGATGCAGCAAATACCTTTGAAACAACCTTGGCCAATGGCATGCGTGTGGTCGTACGCGAAGATCATCGTGCACCAACTGCCGTACAGATGGTCTGGTACCGCGTGGGTAGTATGGATGAGCGGGATGGCGTTACCGGGGTTGCCCACGTTACGGAACACATGATGTTCAAGGGCACGCCTAGCGTAGGTCCGGGCGAGTTTAACCGTCGGGTTGCCGCTGTGGGTGGGCGTGATAATGCCTTTACCAGCACGGACTATACGGCTTACTTTCAGCAGGTTCCGGCATCGCAGCTTAAAGCGGTGATGGCACTGGAAGCAGATCGTATGCGCCACCTGACGTTAGACCCCGACGGATATAGCAAGGAAATCCAGGTCATTATGGAAGAGCGGCGCATGCGCACTGACGACCAGTCGGGCGCCCGCGTCCATGAAGCCATGAGTGCCGTAGCCTGGCAGGCACATCCTTATCGCCGCCCGATAATTGGCTGGATGAGCGATCTGGAACAGATGACCGTCGCCGATGTGCGTGACTGGTACCGCCGCTGGTATGTGCCAAGCAATGCCACATTAGTCGTTGTGGGGGACGTTAAACATGAGCAGGTGTTTGGTTGGGCCAAACAGACCTATGGCGCGATTCCGGCCAGAGCATTGCCAGAGCGTAAGCACTATGAAGAACCCGTGCAGACGGGAATGCGTCAGTTGGAAGTCAAGGCGCCGGCAGATTTGCCATTGCTGGTGATGGGCTGGAAGGCCCCCCGCTTGAATGACCCGCGTAAGGATGTTGATCCGTATGCACTGGAAATGCTGGCCCAGATTCTCGATGGGCATGAAGCAGCGCGTTTGCCAGCGGCATTGGTGCGGGAGCAGCAGGTCGCGGTATCGGTCGACAGTAGTTATGACAGCACGAATCGTGGGCCGGGTATGTTTCTGATCCAGGCCTCGCCGCGCGCTGGGCATACGGTTGTAGAACTGGAACAAGCAATCCGTGCCGCATTGGCTGAGGTGGCGAAGAATGGTGTGACAGAAGCGGAATTAACGCGGGCGCGAAGTCAGCTCAGGGCTTCCGAGGTGTACAAGAAGGATTCGGTAATGGGGCAGGCAATGGAAATTGGTATGCTGGAAACGCTGGGTTATGGTTGGCAAGCCAGCCCGCTGATGCTGGATAAATTGAATCAGGTCACGATCGCGGATGTGCAGCGTGTAGCACAAAGTTATTTCAAAGATGACCAGCTAACCATTGCCCGTCTGGTACCACAACCTCTGGATGCAGCTGAAATGGCTGCCCGCGCGAAACGTGCGGAAGCGGTTCAAGCCGGAGGGCGTCACTAATGACTTCTATGAATCCTAATCACGCCAAACCAGTGGGTAAAAGCGTCATGCAGGCAGTGCTTGCGTTAACTTTAGCGATGCTCACGAGCCATGCGCTGGCGGCACCCGTGCAATCGTGGACTACGGAAAAAGGCACGCGCGTTTACTTTATCGAAACGCATGCGCTGCCTATCGTCGATGTGCAACTTAGCTTTCTGGCAGGTGCAGCATTTGATCCACCTGAACAATCGGGCCTGGCCTCGATGACCGCCAGCCTGCTGGATCAGGGCGCTGGTTCGCGCAATGAAAAGGAAGTGGCCGAAACGCTGGCTGATATTGGGGCACAGATGTCTTCTGCCGCTGGCATGGATAGCGCTAGCGTCAGCTTGCGTACCTTGTCAGACCCGGAGCGCCGCGCTATCGCGATTGGGTTGATGACGGATGCGGTTAGCCGTCCGCACTTTGATGGGGCGGTGTTCAAGCGGGACCAGGCGCGCAGTATTGCCGGCCTCAAAGAGGCGCTCACTAAACCGCAGGTGTTGTCGCAGCGGGCCTATATGTCGGCGATATATCCCGACCACCCCTATGGTCGATTGACCACGCCGGAATCCCTAGCCAGTTTTAACCGATCAGATCTTGAGCGTTTCTGGCGGCAGCATTACAGCGCTGCGCGCGCTAGTATTGCCGTGGTGGGTGATTTAACCCGGGCCGAGGCAGAAGCCTTGGTGACGCAGCTAACAGCCGCGCTGCCTCCCGATCAGTCAAATGTGGGGCGCAGCCTGCCCAAGCCGGTTAAAACAACGACCCGTGTTGTACGCGTAGATCATCCGGCATCGCAGGCGCATTTGCTGGTGGGTATGCCATCGGTGGCGCGTGATGATCCGGAACAGATTGCCTTGCAGGTGGGCAATTACACCCTCGGTGGCGGCGGTTTTGTGTCATTGCTGACGAAAGCGGTGCGCGAAGATCGTGGTTATGCCTATAGCGTTTACAGCTACTTTGATCCGAAGTTGGTGGAAGGCCCGTTTACTATTGGCCTGGAAACCAAGCGTGCCCAGGCGGATGATGCACTTAAGGTGGTTGATACGGTGTTGGGCGATTTCTTGCGCCGTGGACCAACGGCGACACAGCTAAAAGCAGCCCAAGATAATATTGCCGGGGGCTTTGCATTGCGCATTGATTCTAATAGCAAACTGGCGGCCAATCTGGGCGTGATGGCGTTTTATGGCTTGCCTACCGACTGGTTGGAGAAATATCCGGAACGTGTGCGTGCATTAACGCCGGAGTTAGTTCGCGCGGCTTTCCAGAAGCATGTAAAGCCTGAACAGCTGATCACGGTTCGTACTGCCGCAGATTAATAATGACCAAGGCAGCAACATCAGCCCGCCCGAATCAGGTGCGGATTATTGGGGGCAAGCACCGGGGCAGGAAGCTGCCGGTTGCCGATGCGCCCGGTTTGCGGCCAACGCCAGATCGGGTGCGGGAAACCTTATTCAATTGGTTGGGCCAGAACTTAACGGGGTGGCATTGTCTGGATCTGTTTGCCGGATCAGGTGCGCTGGGCTTTGAAGCGGCTTCGCGTGGCGCGGCATCCGTCGTGCTGGTAGAGCAGGCGCCTGTCGTCGCTCGCGGTTTGCAAGCGGCCGCGGCTTTGCTCAAAGAGCCGGTGCTGCAGGTGGTTTGTGCGGATGCGCTGGCCTATTTAAAGAAGCCGGGTGCTGCACCGCTGGATCTGGTCTTTGTTGATCCTCCGTATGGCCAGGGTTGGCTGGATCGGATCATCATGCCTTTGCTGCCTCATCTGGCAGGTGATGCCCGTCTCTATGTCGAGGCTGAAGTTGCCTTGCCCGATTTGTTGGCGCCGGGCCTCAATTGTCTAAAACGTGGACAGGCAGGCCAGGTGCATTATCATCTGTACTCTTTCGAGACTCCTACCGGATCCGCCTGACATGCTGAAACGTGAAATCGCCATTTACCCGGGTACCTTTGACCCGTTGACCAGTGGTCATGAAGATCTGGTACGGCGTGCTGCCGGCATGTTCGATGAAGTGGTGCTGGCTATTGCCGAAAGCCGCTCGAAGAATCCGGTTTTTAGTCTGCAAGAGCGGATCGACATGGCAACCACGGTTTTGGCACCGCTGGACAATGTCCGGGTCGTTGGCTTTGATGGGCTGCTGATGGATTTTGTACTCGAACAGCGGGCCAAGGTGCTCATTCGCGGTTTGCGCGCTGTTTCTGATTTCGAATATGAATTCCAGATGGCCGGCATGAATCGTCGACTTTATCCGGAGGTAGAAACGGTGTTCCTAACGCCGGGTGAGCGCCATATGTTTGTTTCCGCCACGATGGTGCGTGAAATTGCCCGCTTGGGGGGAGACGTCAGTTCCTTTGTGTCTACTCACGTGAATGACTGTTTTGTGGCGCGTGGTTGGGGCAAACCATCCCCATGATGCTTGTGGGGTGGCTAAAAACCTCGCAATCAGCGACAATTCGCCCATAAATTCCCCTCTTTAATCGCTGTCCAGGAGTCTGCTATGTCGCTCATGATTACTGATGAGTGCATCAATTGTGATGTTTGCGAACCCGAGTGCCCTAACGAGGCAATCTCTCAGGGTCCGGAAATCTATGTCATCGATCCGAATAAGTGCACGGAATGTGTGGGCCATTACGATGAGCCGCAGTGCCAGCAAGTGTGCCCGGTGGACTGCATTCCTAAAGATCCTGGACATGAAGAAAACCAGGAACAGCTCTGGGCCAAGTACGAGAAGCTGACTGGTAAGTAACCAGCGTTATTTCTGACAGTGCGGGCAGTAAAACGTTGATCGACCCGCCTGTCTGATTCTTCTCACCGGTTTGCCACAGCCCACGCAAGGCTGGCCCTCTCGCTCGTACACGGCGCATTGCAGCTGGAAACAGCCTGCGCCGCCGTCGGAATGCACATAATCTCTGACACTGGAGCCGCCTGCCGCAACGGCAGCCGATAGGGTTTGTTTAACGGCATCAGCCAGTAAATCACAGCGCGTGGCGCTGATGCGTTGCGCGGCACGCAGGGGTGAAATTCCCGATAGAAAAAGGCTCTCTGCCGCATAGATGTTGCCAATGCCGACGACCAGGTGACTATCCATCAAAACGGGTTTGATCGGGCCGCTGCGTTTGTGTAGATGTTTGTGTAGCCACTCACCGTTGAATTCATCTTCCAGTGGTTCAACACCCAGTACGGCCATCAAAGGGTGTTCCATAAGCGGTGTCGCATCATCGTGCCAGAGCAGTGCGCCGAAGCGTCTGGGATCGCGCAGTCGCAGAATCTTTTCACCGAAGGCGATATCTACATGATCGTGGGTTTGTGCTGGCGTGTCAGGCGTAACAATACGCAAGCTGCCCGACATGCCCAGGTGCAGAATCAGCGTTGCTGTTTGATCGTCGGGTAGATCAACCATGTCAAAGAGCAGGTATTTGCCTCGCCGGCGTATTTCTTTGAGCCGTGCCCCTGCCAACCGCGCACCTAGCTGAGCAGGCAGGGGATAACGCAATTTGGGCGTGCGCGTTGCCGCGCCGGTAATCCGGCGGCCAGTGAGTTCGGGAACGAGGCCAAGCCGGCTGACTTCTACCTCGGGTAATTCTGGCATCGGGTGTAATCCTGTGGCGATATTTCAGTGAAAAGCGCTGAAGACGGGATAAGATAACGCTACCATGCCGTTCAGACCAAGTTTTTTGTTACCTCGCCTTGAATTTGCCTCCAGGAGGCAAGCGCCTATCAAACGTTGCGGATTACTAGCGGCTTTGCTGGCCTCGGGCCTTGTCTATGCCGAGGTGCCGGCGGCCTCCCCACAGCTTGAGATTTCTGATACGCCGCCGCAAGTGGTTTTTGAGGTGGTGTTAGCCGAGATCGCCCTAAAGCGCGACAAACCACAGGTGGCATTGGCTGCCTACGCCGATCTGGCGCTTAAATACAACGATCCTGAAATTTTCAGGCGGACGTTTGAAGTGGCAACGATTAATCGGCAGCCCGATTTGATGCTCGAGGCAGCGCGCCTCTGGGTGCAAAAAGAGCCTGATTCAACCGATGCGCTGAGTGTGCTGGTATCGACGCAGTTACTGCTTGGTCGCTACGCGGAAGCGCAACCGACCTTGCAGCGTTACCTTGCCTTATTGCCGGCGGATCGTCGAGCAAAGGAGTTGCTGTTTCTGGGGCAACGATTCCCTGCTCAGGCAGATCCCCAGGTGGTTCGTAAACTGGTTGATGCAGTCACGGCGCCGTACCTGTCTATGCCTGATGCCTGGTTGGCGCGGGCGCAGGCAGATCTGCGTGCGGGTGATGATGTAGCTGCCCTTTATGCGGTCCAGAAGGCGCGACGCGAAAAACCGGATTCGGAAGCAGGGGTGCTTCTCAATGCGCAGATTCTGGCGAAACGCTCACCGGCTGCGGCTCGGACAACCTTAGCCGAGTATCTTGCGGACTACCCCAAAGCGGCATCAATTCGTGCGGTTTACGCCCAGCAACTGCTGGTAGCCGATAAATTCCCTGAGGCGCGCGCCCAGCTTCAGGTGCTGGTAGCCCAGCCAGATATTGCACCAGAGGCGCTCTTTACGGCGGCTGCGATTGCCATTCAGGCGCAGGATCCTCAGTTAGGCATTCAGGCGCTGCAACGTTTGCTGACAATGGATTCAGTGGATGTGTCTCTGATTGAGTACAACCTGGGTCTGGCCTATGAAAGTGAGGGGGAGCTCGCCAAGAGCCGGGCAGAAGCGCAGAGCGTTGCAACGGCGAATTCTGATGCCGTCATGCATTATTTGAAGGTGCAGCAAGGTGAATACTTTGTAACAGCCCGGTTGCGGGCGGCGAACCTGTTGGCCCGTGAGGGTGACCTCAAAGCAGCGCAGGGTCTGCTGCAAACTACGCCCACGCGCAACGCCGCAATGCGCGCTGAGTTGGTGATTGGAGAGGCAACGCTGGTGCGTGATAGTGGCGATGTTCCCGGGGCCTATCGCCTGGTGGATGCTGCGCTAAAGAAAGATCCATCTAGTATTGTTCTGCGCTATGAGCGCGGCATGCTGGCTGAACGTTCTGGCAATCTGCCGCTGTTCGAGCAAAGCATGCGTGATGTGATCAAACGCGATCCTAAATACGCGCAAGCCTACAACGCGTTGGGATTCACCTATGCAGACCGCAATATTCATTTGAAGGAAGCGCGCAAATTGCTTGATAAGGCATTGTCGCTGTCTCCTAACGATCCATTCATTCTCGATAGTATGGGTTGGCTGTACTACCGTGAAAAAAATTACCCGGTGGCACTAGAGTTTCTAAATCGTGCGGCGTCCCTTCGCCTGGATCCCGAAATCATTGGGCACCAGGTGGTTGTGCTTAAGGCGCTGGGTCGTGAAGAAGAAGCTGCTCGAGTCTGGCGCGTTGGCCTTCAGCAGTTTCCAGACAATGCCGAGTTGCGAGCAGTGGGTAAAACGCTGGGCCTGGATAGTGCGCCGGCCACACCGAGTCAGTCTTTGTGAGTCGGCTAATGTTGCGTTGGTTGTCTATGATTTTTGTTCTGGCATTGGCGGCTTGCGCCCACGTGCCGGGGCCCGATGCGGCATCGGCATTGTCGACCAAGGATGTGAACCAATGGCAATTGGCCGGCCGCTTTGTTGCCGGGCAACGGCCTGTGAATGCCGTTGAGGCAGAAGCGGCAGAGCCGGTTGCCGGGCGTTTTTCATGGCAGCATCAGCCCGCTGCCGACACCTTATGGCTGATTGGCCCGCTGGGGAATGCCCTAGCCAAAGTGGACATTGAGCCCACCGGAGTGCGCTGGCAGGATGCTACGGGCAAGCGAGGGGAAGCCACCAATCTACGGGCATTAGGCGAGTCTTTGGCGGGCGTTCGTTTGCCCGACATTCCAGCCGAGTCGTGGTTGCGGGGTCGTTGGGCCAAGTCAGCCGTGCAAGTACGTGATGAGCATGGTCGCGCGCTCACTGCCGGTAGTCGCGGCTGGGTTTTCGAGTACCGATACGGTTCGCCCGCCCCAGCGCAATGGCCGCTGGCGATAGAGGGTACCGGCCCGGATGGGCTCTGGTTGCGTATAGCGTTGACCGAATGGGATGGCATCAGCGATCCGGCTGATCGGCCCGCCCCCTGATTGCCTATGAGCTTCAAGACGCCCGCAGTGCTGCCGGATCCGCAAATGGCGATGCGTTGGAATTGGTCCTCCCTTTATCCGGCGCCAGCCAAACTCAACCTGTTTTTGCATGTCACCGGTCGCCGATCGGATGGTTATCACACGCTGCAGACACTTTTTCGTTTTGTTGAATTGCACGACAGTTTGCGCTTTGTGCCGCGTAGTGATGGTCAAGTTGTTCTAGTGAATCCGATTCCCGGGGTGCCGGCGGAAACGGATTTGACTGTGCGGGCGGCCGAAGCCTTGCGCCGCGCGGCAGGCATTAGCGATGGCGTCAGTATTCACCTGGAAAAGCGTTTGCCTATGGGGGGCGGCTTAGGCGGGGGCAGTTCAGACGCTGGGACGGTACTGATTGCCCTGAATTACCTCTGGGGTTTGGGCGGAAGCCAGGCTGAATTGCAGGCGTTGGCTTTACCGCTGGGCGCAGATGTGCCCGTGTTCGTCTTTGGCCAATCGGCGTTTGCCGAAGGCGTCGGTGAGGCGCTTTCTCCCGTGGTGCTGCCCGAAGCCTGGTATCTGATTATTCACCCAGGCGTCTCTGTGCCAACGGCCGGTATTTTTTCGTCAGCGGACTTGCCACGCGACACCCCGGCGATTGATCCAGGAAACTGGCAGCGTGCGCTGAATCGGGGTGTGGGTGCTAATGACCTGGAGGCGGTGGCTGTGAGCTTATATCCGGAGGTGGGTTCGGCGCTGGATTGGTTACAAGCACAGCCTGAAACGGCGGGCCGGGTCCGGATGACCGGTTCGGGCGCCTGCGTTTTTGCAGTATTTGACGATGAACATGGAGCAAGGGCAGTGCGGGAACGTTTGCCGGCCGATTGGCAGGGCTGGGTTAGCCAAGGACTAGACCACCACCCCTTGCAGGCGCTGATTCCGGTCTAGAGCGGGGTTGTATAAAAAGCGCTCAAGGGGGCTGTTCAAATCCGAAATTTCGGGTACAATTTCGCCCTCAACCCCGTATGGGGGTGAGTGTTGGGGAGTCGCCAAGCTGGTTAAGGCACCGGATTTTGATTCCGGCATGCGAAGGTTCGAATCCTTCTTCCCCAGCCACCGAATTGCGGGCAGTTGCCGGAAAGCAGCTGCCCATTTTGTTTGTAGGCCCGCAGCGTGCCTCCGACGGGCGCCGGACCAAGGGAACCAGAGGACGCCATGCCTTTCCAGAACCTGATGGTTTTTACCGGGAATGCCAACCCCAAACTGGCAGCAGATGTTGCTGAACGTCTTGGGTTGTCGCTCGGCCGTGCCGATGTCGGCCGCTTCTCCGATGGCGAAGTAAGCGTCGAGATCCAGGAACATGTTCGCGGTAACGATGTCTTTGTCGTTCAGTCGACCTGCCATCCATCCAACGACAACCTGATGGAACTGCTGGTGATTGTGGACGCGCTCAAGCGCGCCTCCGCGGGTCGTATCACCGCAGCGCTACCGTACTTCGGTTATGCCCGCCAGGATCGCCGACCACGTTCAAACCGTGTGCCGATTGCTGCCAAGCTGGTTGCCAATATGCTGGTTGCCGCCGGGGTCGATCGTGTCATGACGATGGACCTGCACGCAGAACAGATTCAAGGTTTCTTTGATATTCCGGTCGACAATGTGTACGGTCTCCCGATTCTGCTGGCTGATGTGCAGCAGAAGCATCTGGAAAAGCCAATTGTCGTATCGCCGGACCATGGTGGTGTAGTTCGCGCCCGTTCGCTGGCTAAGCGTCTCGAGTGTGATCTGGCCATTATCGATAAGCGTCGCCCGAAGGCAAATGTGTCCGAGGTGATGAATATCATCGGCGATGTCAGCGGCAAAGATTGCATCATTGTGGATGATCTGGTCGATACCGCGGGCACGCTTTGCAAGGCTGCTGCCGCCCTGAAGGAAAACGGCGCACGCAGTGTAACGGCTTACTGTACGCACCCGGTGCTATCGGGTGCTGCTGTTGAACGGATTAATGAATCCGTACTGGATGAGCTGGTGGTATTGGATACCATTCCGCTTACCGATGCAGCACAAAAGTGTTCGCGCATCCGTCAATTGTCGGTTGCAGAATTGTTGGCGGAAACCATCCGCCGCATCAGCAGGGAAGATTCAGTTTCCTCGCTGTTTATTGACTGAGGCTTCGGCCCCGGTTTTACCCGGATGATCTGGTCGCGGATTGTCCACTTTATTGGAGTAAGTCATGAGCTTTGAATTTAATGCTACTAAGCGCGATGTGCAGGGATCGAGTGCGAGCCGCCGCCTGCGTCGTGCTGGCCGAGTACCCGGCGTCATTTATGGCGCAGGCAAGCCGGCTGAATCGTTCGACGTAGACCACAACGAAATCTATCAGTGCCTGCGTAAAGAAGCCTTCCACGCGTCTGTTGTTACAGCGATTGTTGATGGCCAGAAGCAGGATGTGCTCCTGCGTGACGTTCAGCTGCACGCCTATAAGCCGCTGGTTCTGCACGTTGATTTCCAGCGTGTTGATGCCAACACCGAAATCCACACCAAGGTGCCACTGCACTTCATCAACGGTGATGTTTGCCCAGGCGTTAAGCTGCAAGGCGGCATCGTTAGCCACGTGGCTACCGAAATTGAAGTTGCCTGTCTGCCAAAGGCGCTGCCAGAATTCATCGAAGTAGATCTGAAGCATCTGGAAATGGGCCATTCACTGCACGTCAATGACCTGAAGCTGCCAGCGGGCGTTCGCGTTCTGCTGCACGGTGGTGATAACTCGGTGGTTGCCGCTATTCTGGGCGTCAAGGGTTCCAACGCTGATGCAGGTGATGCTGCTGGCGAAGGTGCTGCACCAGCAGCCTAAGTATTGCGCCGGTTTGCCGGCCTGTTACTTGAAAGCCGTGCCGGTACGCCCGCACGGCTTTTTTCATGGAAATACGCTACGCTATCAATTATGACGATATCGGAAAAAGAGACCGCTAAACCTACTGTCAAAGCCGCTCCGGCCGTGGTGCCCGTGCGACTGATCGTGGGCTTGGGAAATCCCGGCAGTGAATACGAGCGCACACGGCATAACGCGGGTTGTTGGGCGGTGGATGCATTAGCCAAAGCAATCGGCGCTACCGGTTTTAGTACGGATAAGAAAATGAAGGCCGAGGTAGCTTCCGCAAATGTTGATGGCCGCAAAGTTTGGTTGATTCAGCCTCAGACATATATGAACTGTTCTGGGCAATCGGTCGGGCCCTTCGCCCGGTTTCACGACATTCGTCCGGAAGAAGTGCTGGTTCTGCATGATGAGCTGGATCTGCTGCCGGGGCAGTTACGCGTCAAACTAGGCGGCAGCAGTGGCGGCCATAATGGTTTGAAAGATATCCAGGCAGCCCTGGGCACACCGGATTATTGGCGCTTACGGATCGGTATCGGTCATCCGCGCTCGTTACAGCTCAATCAAGGCGTGGCCGATTTTGTTTTGCATCGACCGCGACAGGAAGAGCAGATTGATATCGATCGGGCGATCGACCGCGTTGCTGCAGAAGCCATGTTGCTGGTTCGGGGCGATATGGCAGAGGCACAACGTCTGCTGCATACCGCACCCAAACCTCATTAATCAGCCGCGCTATTTAAAAGGCCAGAACCCCTGCTGATTCACGGGATTTTTTGGATCATCGCCCTCGGCAATCGCTTTGTTGGCCACCATCGTTTTGGCATCAGCCACTTCCCAGCCACCGCCCAGTGCCATGTACAGAGACACTTGTGACATAGCGCGATCGGCCTGGCTGCGCGCCAGATCCAGTTGCGCTTTGAACAAGCTATCTTCGGCATTCAGCACGGTCAAATAATCCGTGTAGCCATAGTTGAACTGCATGCTCGAGAGGTTGGCATAGGTTTTAAGCGTGCCGACCTGCTGTTGCCGTGCAGTAACCAGCTTGCGCGTCTCTGTTGTTGCAATCAGCGCATTGTCAGTATCGCGGAAGGCGTTTTCTACGGACTGTAGATATTGCGACATGATGGCCTGTTGCTCTGCCTTGGCGCTCTGGTAGCGACCGTAGATTTCGCCGCCCTTGAATAGTGGACCCAGCATGGTCGGACCAAAGTCCCAGATGCTTGAGCCTGCGCCAAACAAGGAACCAAGCGCAGTCGCCGAGGTGCCAAGCGTTGCGGTCAGTGAAATGTTCGGGAAGAACTGGGCTTTCACGGCACCGATTTGCGCGTTAGCGGCGATTAGCTGCTGCTCTGCCAGGCGAACATCCGGCCGGCGTGCCAATAGATCCGAAGGCAGGCCGGCTGGCGGGGTTGGCAAGACTAGCTGATCAATCGGTTTGCCGCGGGGAATAGGCCCCGGGTTACGACCCAGAAAGAAATTCAGATTGTTTTCCTGTTGGCCGATGGCTTGAACCAGTGGCGGAATAGCGGCTTCGGCAGCATCGACTTGCGACTGGATCTGTGACACCTGCACCATGTTCGCCGTGCCGTAACGGAAGCGCAGGTCGAAGATGCGTAGCGTGGTCTTGTAGTTTTCCAGTGTCTGCTTCGCGACAGCCAATTGCTGATCCAGCGAACGCAATGTCACGTAAATATTAACGACTTCACCGGCAACACTCAGCGCAACGGCCTGGCGTGCCGCAATTGCAGCGGACTGTTGCGCACTGGCCGCCTCATATTGGCGACGCAGGCCACCAAAGACATCCAGTTGCCATGATGCCGGTAGCGCCATTGTGCCGATGGTCGTTAAGCTGCCCGGCGTGCTCGTTACGACGTTTTGATTCAGGCCTGCAAACTTACCGCGTTCGCCCGCCGCATAATATTCAACCTGCGGGAAGAACTTACCACGCGTGGTGATCAGTTGACCCCGGGCTTTGCGGACATTGGCAATAGCCGATTGCAGATCCCGATTGTTCTGTAGGCCGGCTTCGATCAACTCATTGAGGACCGGATCGTTGAAACCTTGCCACCAAGCGTCACTGGCCAGCTGGATATCGCTACTGGTCGTTGGGCTGGGCGAGGTTGCAGCCGAGCGGAATGATTCGGGGTTGTTGGTGTCGGGGCGCTCATAGTCAGGGCCGACAGCACACGCAGAAAGCATTGCGGTGCAGGTGAGCACCCAGAGCAAGCGACGTTGGGGTTGGCGGATCATTTTGCATCCTCCCCGGTTGCGGGTGCTTCTAGATTGTGCGGTCCGGGCTTGGCAGGGTTGTCTGCAACCATCTTCTTTTTCTTTTCGCTCATTTCTTCAAACACCACAAAGAAAAGGGGGACGAAAATAATAGCAATCATGGTGGCGCCAACCATGCCGCCGATGATCCCGGTGCCGATGGAGTGTCGGCTATTTGCCGAAGCACCGACTGCCGTGGCGAGTGGTACGCAACCAAGAATAAATGCCATGGAGGTCATCATGATCGGACGGAAGCGGATCTCAGCCGCCTGAAGCGCGGCATCAATAATCGACATGCCCTTTTCTTCAACGTTAGCCACAGCAAATTCCACAATCAGAATCGCGTTCTTGGCGGCCAGCGCGATCAACGTCACCAGACCGATCTGGAAGTACACATCGTTTTCCAGGCCGCGCAAGAAGACAGCGACAAGTGCGCCGCAAAGCGCAAATGGCACAGCGAACATCACGCTGAATGGCAGGGACCACTTCTCATAAAGGGCGGCAAGAATCAGGAAAACCATGATCAGCGCGAAGGCAAAAACAAAGACGGCTGTGTTCCCAGATTTCAACTGTTCGTAGGCTTCGCCTGACCAGGCGATTTTATAACCCGGTGGCAGAACTTCGTCGGCAATCTGTTGCATCACCTTGATGGCCTGACCTGAACTATAGCCGGCAGCATTGTTACCGGTAATTTGCACAGCTGGGTAAGCGTTGAAGCGGGTCACGATATCCGGGCTGGCCTCATAGCGATAGTCGATCAGTGCGCGCAGCGGTACCATCGAGCCTGTCCGTGAGCGGACATACATCGTGTCAAAAGCGGATGGGTCCTGACGGTAATCAGCATCTGCCTGCACAATCACCTGCCATAGGCGGTTCTGATAGGCGAACTGGTTCACGTACTGTGAGCCGATCATCGTCTGCAACGTGTCATAAACGTCATTGACAGCCACGTCCAGCAGCTCGGCCTTGCCCCGGTCCACGTTCACGAACATTTCGCGGGCATTGGTGCTGAAAGTTGTGTTGAGTGCTGTGAGCTCTGGTCGTTGCTTGGCGGCGGCCATGAAACGCATGGTCTGCTCTTCCAGTTCGTCCATCGAGCCATTGCCCGTTTGTTCCAGCCACATCTGGAAGCCACCGGTAGTACCCAGACCCGGAATGGATGGCGGGTTCACCGGAATGACAATGCCATCGTTCTGTGTCGCGAAGTGCTTGCGACCATCTTCGATCAGCGTGAAAGCTGATGAGGCTTTGTCGGTCCGCTCATCAAAGGGCTTCAGGCCGATAAATAGCGTACTGGCACTGGGCAGTACCTGCGAATCGATAATGCTGTAACCCGCGTAGCTGGTGGCAAAGCCTACGCCGGGCTGCTCCTGGAACCAGTTGGCGCCAGCTTGTGAGAATGCCGCGGTCCGTTGCAGACTGGCCGCCTTGGGCATGACGACGGCACCAAACAGATAGCCTTGGTCTTCTTCTGGCACAAATGAACCAGGGACGACCCGGAATAGCACGATCAGGGTAAGGATGACGCCACCGAAAATCATGAACGAGGGCTTGCGATGTGTGATGGCCCATTTCACAGCCATCATGTAGTGGTCGCGCAGCTTGTTGAAGAGGTTTTCGAAACCGACAAAAAAGCGGGGTTTCGCCACGTCATCATCTTCACCCTTGGCGCGAATCAGAATGGCGGCCAGAGCGGGGGAGAGCGTTAAAGCAACAATGGCTGACAATGTGACTGAAACCGAGAGGGTCAGTGCGAATTGGCGATAGAGTTGACCAGTAATGCCAGACAGGAAAGCAACGGGAACGAACACGGCAATCATCACCAGTGTGGTGGCTACAATTGGACCGGTCACTTCAGACATGGCAACGGCAGCAGCTTCGCGTGGCTTCATGTCCGGATTCTCTTCCATGATCCGTTCCACGTTTTCGATCACCACAATGGCGTCATCCACCACCAGGCCGATGGCCAGTACCAGACCAAACATGGTGAGCATGTTGATCGAGAAGCCAAAGAGGGCCATACCGATAAAAGTACCGATGATCGACACCGGGACGGCAACCAGCGGAATCAACGTGGCCTTGGGCTTCTGCAGGAACATGAAGACCACCAGCACCACCAGCAACATGGCTTCGAAGAAGGTATGAATCACCTCCTCGATAGACGAGTTGATGAACTCGGTGGCATCCAGCGTGATTTCGTAGGAAACGCCAGGCGGGAAACTAGGTTTGAGTTCCTCTAGCTTTGCCTTAACAGCTTCAGCGACATTTAGTGCGTTGTAGCCTGGTTGGAAATAAATCAGCAGAAGTGCTGCGTTATCTTTATTAGTTTTGACGTCAAAGTTATAGGTTTGCGCACCGAGTTCGGCACGACCCACGTCGCGCATACGTACGATGGCACCTTCCGAGCCTGGTGTCACAGAAGGTTTGCCGGCCTTGACGATGATGTTTTCAAATTCTTCTGGCGTTTGCAGCATGCCGTTGGTGGTCACCGAGAAGTTCTGGATAACCTCGCCCTTAGATGGCAGCTGGCCTAGCTGGCCGACGGCATATTGCTGGTTCTGGGCACGAATAGCATTCGCAATATCGCTGGTCGTTAGCTTGTAAAGCGTGAGCTTGGTCGGGTCCAGCCAGATGCGCATGGCATAGTTAGGATTGCCGCCAATCGTTGCCATGCTGGCGCCCGGAATACGCTGAACCTCATTCAGTATGATGATGTTGGCAAAGGTACTTAACTCGGTGAGGTCGTATTTGTTATCCGGGTCCTTGATAGCCGCCACCATCATGATGGACGAACTCTTCTGCTGGATGTTTACGCCCTGGTTGCGAACTGACTGTGGGACCTGGGGCAGTGCCGTATTCACGCGGTTAAGCACGTCAGTTTGCGCCAGTGCCGGATCTTTGTTGATGTCGAAGTAAATGCTCAGCGTCATGTTGCCGGCCGTATTGGTCGAATACATGTAGAGCATGCCGTCGGCACCATTGACCTGTAGCTCGATCGGCGAAGCAACGTTCTGCGACACGGTTTCGGCATTGGCGCCCGGATAGGTCGATGTCACCTGGATCTGCGGTGGCGTGATGTTGGGGTATTGCGCGATCGGCAGCGAGAGCATCGCTACCAGACCGGCGAGAGTGATGATGATGGAGATGACCGCCGAAAAAATAGGGCGGTCGATAAAGAACTTCGAGAACATGGTTGCTGAGCCCCGGCCGGTTATTGGGCAGTGCGCGTTGCTGGCGCCTGCAGACTGTTCGGTACGGGGGCTGGTCCAGTTGGAACGCCCGGAGCGAGTGGCACCTCCTTGGGAGCAATCAGCTTAGGCGCAGGCGCTGGGGCTACAGGCATTACTAGTTGTTTCGGATCCTGTGCTTTGTTGGCTTCTGATTGAACCTGGGCGCCTGGGCCATAAGGATTCGGCGTCTGGCTTTCTGTTGGTGCCGTTGGCAAACGAACGGCTTGTGGCTCCGGTGCCTTAACCACGGATGGTTTAACCAGCTGGTTGGGCGACATGCGCAGCACATTGCTGACAATCACGTGATCACCCGGATTCAAGCCATCGTTGATAACCCAGTTCGGACCGTTCCAGTAACCCGGCACAACGGTGCGCGAGTGCACCCGGTTGTCTTTGTCCACAACCCAAACATAGGCGCCCTGGCTGCTTTGTTGGACGGCAGCCTGTGGCACCAGATAGACGTTCTGTTGGACTAGGCCAATGATCGTCGCAGTCACAAACTGACCTTGTTGCAACGCGCTGCTAGGGTTCTGAAATACGGCGCGCATCAGGCGTGTACCTGTATCCACGTTATAGAGCACATCAGCAAAGCCGATCTTGCCAATGTACGGATACAGCGTACCGTCTGACATGGTAACGGTGACGTTCAGATCGGTCAGGTTACTTGCAGTCAATTGCTTCTGTTTCAGAAGGCGGTCAACGCCAAGCATCTGATCTTCAGACACCGAGAAGTAAACCCACATCGGATCCATCTGGTTAACAACCGTCAATTCTGAATTCGGGCTGCCTACTTGTAGGTAGGTGCCCAGGGCCTGTTTGCGCACGGAGGCGAGGCCCGAGATAGGGGAGCGGATGGTGCAGTATTCCAGATTCAGCTGTGCCGTTTCCACGTTGGCACGTGCCTGATCAACGCCAGCCTGGGCGCGCAGGAAATTACCGGTTGCGGTATCCAGATCCTGTTGCGACAAGGCTTTTGCCGCGGCCAGTGGTTTGATGCGGTTCAGCGTCAACGTTGCTGTGCGCAGAGACGCCTCTTGGGAAACCAGAGCGGCCTTGGCCGCATCAAGCTGGGCAACGTACGGACGCTTATCCATTTCGAACAGGATGTCCCCTGCGTTGACCCACGAACCTTCCGTATAGACCTGCTTTTCCAGGAAGCCAGAAACGCGGGTGAAGATGGCGACCGATTGGGGGCTGCGTGTCTGGCCAACCAGTTGCGATTCCAACGGTACGGTGAGCGGTTGCACTTCGATGGTGTCAACGCCCAAAGCAAAGTGCGCCTTCATGTAGGGGAGGATCACATCATCTTTGATGACGTGAATAGCAATCAGCAGACCAAAGATAATGGCGGCCGGTTTACGCCAGCGGGGGTTCTTCGCCACCGCCAAAACATCTTCCTTCTTCAGGTTTTTCAGGGATGCCCAGTCAAAGTTGCGTACCGATTCGGTAACGTTACGGATACGGGACATCAATGCGTCAGGAATGAATTTGGCCATGGGAATATTCCGGCTTGACCAGTTTGTGAACGGGTAAGCCTTTAAGAGATCAAACAAAGCCAAAATCCTAACACAAACGATGCGCTAATCTCTTTCATTTTCATGAAGATATGAGGCTTTGGTGGCATAATGACGCACTGCATCAACTTTGTTGTTAAGGGCTTGCACCATGGAAAATTTCGGCCGGCGTTTGTATGTGACGGGAGTCGGTCCGGATACCGTTGAAGCAGACCTGGCTGCGTTGGTTTTTAAGTACACGCATCACCAGCCCGAATCCATCGATCGGGTGGACCTGGATACGGCTTTGCCCGCCTATGTCTTGAAATTTGGCGGATTAAATGACGGCGAAATCCAGCAGATCGCCGCCCGGATTAATGGAATGTACTGGCATCAACACGAAGTGGCTGCACACGTGATCTGAAAGGGTGCTTTAGAATAGCGCCATATCAAAATGCAATTCAAGGAATGACATGAGTCTCAAATGCGGCATCGTCGGCCTGCCTAACGTCGGCAAATCCACCCTGTTCAACGCCTTGACCAAGGCGGGCATTGCCGCCGAGAACTACCCGTTTTGCACGATCGAGCCAAACGTTGGCATTGTCGAAGTGCCGGACCCACGGCTGGATGCCCTGTCTGAAATCGTTAAACCACAACGGGTCCAGTCGGCCATTGTCGAGTTCGTCGATATTGCAGGCCTGGTTGCAGGCGCATCAAAGGGCGAGGGCTTGGGCAACCAGTTTCTGGCCAACATCCGTGAAACCGATGCGATTGTCAACGTAGTGCGTTGTTTTGATGATGAAAACGTTGTTCACGTTTCCGGACGTGTTGATCCGATTGCTGATATTGAAACGATTGTCACTGAGTTAGCGCTGGCTGATATGGCCGTCGTTGAGCGAACGCTCAACCGGGATGGCAAGAAGGCTCGCTCTGGTGATAAGGATGCCCTGAAGCTGGTAGCCGTTCTTGAAAAGCTGTTGCCTCACCTGAATGAAGGCAAACCGGCTCGGACCATGGGGTTGTCTGAAGAAGACAAGCTGGCGCTTAAACCATTGTGCCTGCTGACCATTAAGCCAGCTATGTACGTGGGTAACGTACTTGAGGATGGTTTCGAAAATAATCCGTTCCTCGATCGTCTGCGTGAGTTTGCCGCGAAAGAGGGTGCACCGGTGGTTGCCGTTTGCGCCAAGCTGGAAGCAGAGCTGGCCGATCTGGAAGACGAAGACAAGAAAGCCTTTATGGCTGATCTGGGCCTGGAAGAACCGGGGCTTAATCGTGTCATTCGTGCGGGTTACGACCTCCTGGGTCTGCAAACCTACTTTACTGCCGGCGTGAAGGAAGTACGCGCCTGGACCATCCACAAAGGCGATACAGGCCCACAAGCCGCTGGTGTCATTCATACCGACTTTGAAAAAGGCTTCATCCGCGCACAGACCATTGCGTTTGAAGACTTCATTGCCTTCAAGGGCGAGCAGGGTGCCAAAGAAGCCGGCAAGATGCGCGCCGAAGGCAAGGAGTATGTTGTGCAAGATGGCGACGTGCTTAACTTCCTGTTCAACGTCTGAGATCTTTGAGAGCGAATCGATGATGAAACGTTTGTCCAGCCTAGTACTTTGTGCGGTGATGCTAGCTGCTCCGGTAGCCCCAGCCTACGCCCTCTTTGATACCAAGAGTGTGGCGCAACAGCGCGCAGATATTCTGAAGCAGAACGAGCAGATTATGTCGCGCCTCTATCGTGTAGCGCCACACGCTAAAGAGTTGGTGGCTAAGTCCGTGGGTTACGCAACCTTTAGCAATTTCGGCATGAAGATTTTTATTGCCGGTGGTGGTTCGGGCACCGGCGTGGTTATGCGTAAAAGCAACGGTAAGCCAGTTTTCATGAAAATGGTCGAAGTCCAGGCCGGTCTGGGCATGGGGATTAAGTCATTCAGTGCGATCTTTGTTTTTGAAACAGAGAGTGCTTTGAATAGCTTTATCAACTCGGGTTGGGAATTCGGTGGCCAGGCCACCGCGGCCGCCAAATACGAGAATAACGGGGGCGCTTATGAAGGTGCCGCCAATGTGAGCGAAGGCGTCTGGATGTATCAGCTAACGGACAACGGGCTGGCTGCTGAAATTACGGCTAAAGGTACGAAGTACTACCAGGATAGCGATCTGAATAAATAAGACGGTGTACCCGAAATAAAAATGGCTGCCCAGTGGTTCCTGAGGCAGCCATTTTTTTTACGGTAAGCGAGTGCCTTAGTTCTTGAGGGCTTCTACAGCGATAGACAGTTCGGTTTCGTCGCTGACGCCCGGCGCATACTTGCCGAGGCCAAAATCGCTGCGCTTAATCTGTGCAACCGCATTGGCACCACAGGCATCCTTCTGGCGGATAGGATGAACAGCGCAATTAAAGTGCGTTATTTTAAGCGTGACGGGTTTGGTGATATCGCGCACCGTTAGGTTGCCAATCACTTCCGAAGGTTTATCGCCTTTGAATTTCACGTCGGTCGATTTGAAAGTGATGGTCGGGTACACATCAGCATCAAACCAGTTGCTGCTGACCAGGTGGCTATCAAAGGCTTTGCTACCCGTATCTACCGAGCTGACTAGGATCGTGACGTTGGCACTACCTGTTTTCGCTTTTGGATCGAGGGTGATGGTGCCCGTTGTGTCATTAAAACGGCTGCGCTGCTTCGAAAAGCCCAGGTGGGTGTATTCAAAGCTTGCGAAAGTATGGCTCGAATCAATGGCGTAGGTGCTTGGCTCGGCCAGTGCCGCGGTAGAAAATGCCGAAAACAGTGCCGCGGTGATGAGTGTTGTCTTTTTCATTAGAAACTCCTGTGGGGTTGATGCGGGATTGAACTACTTACTGCTAAGGGATAAACGGATTTGAACGCTAACGTCATTGGAAACGGTGCCGGTACCTGCCCATTGACCCTGGCCAAGCGCAAAGTCCAGGCGTTTGATCACTAAGTTGCCATCAAGGCGGCCAGTATTCGGCGATTCGCGAGTCAGCGTGACGGGGAAACGTACCGCCTTAGTTTGGCCCTTGATCGTTAGATTGCCCGAGAGTTCAAAGCGATCTTTGCCGAGTGGCTGCACTTGCGTTGCGACAAAGGTGGCCTGCGGGTATTTTTTAGCATCAAACCAGTTGGGACCCAGGGCTTCTTCCGTCGCTTCATCAAATCCGATGTCAAAGCTCTGGATCGCCACCTCGGCCTTGGCCTGCGCCTGGGCGGGTTTGTCGGGATCGAAACGTACTTGCGCCGCAAATTTCTTGAAAGCGCCTTCAGTCTTGCTGCCCATGAGCGTGGGCACGAAGTGAATGGATGATTTGGCTGCGTCGACGGTGTTGTACTCAATGGCCCAGGCCTTTGTGTTCAACAGACAGAGTGCGCTAACCAAGAGCAAGCGGACCATCATAATGAGCGTTCCTTTCGGGCAGGGCGCATGCGAGCCATCAGGTTATCCTTATCGATTAACTGGTGTTTCAGTGCAGCAGCAATATGCAGAACGATAAGCGCAATCATCCCATTGGCGAGTATTCCGTGCACTTCTTTAAGCGTTTGGCTGAGGGCCTTATCTTTGACAAGCAGATTCGGCAGGTCGAATAGGCCAAAAAAATTGGTGGTATAGCCTTTGGCAGAGCTCATGAGCCAGCCAACTACGGGAACGGCGATCATGAGTAAATAAAGCGCGATATGTACCAGATGTGCTGCGGTGTTCTGCCAGGCTGGCGTGTTGGCCATGGGGGCGGGGGGCTGATGGCTGGCGCGCCACACAACCCGGGCAACCCATAGAAAAGCAATGGTTACACCCAGCCACTTATGCCAGCCAACCACCTGGATGCGATCTGGACCGACCGGGATTTCGCTGATGCTTAACCCAAGAAAATACACAGCGATAATCAACCAAGCCATAAGCCAGTGCAGCGCAATAGCTGGTCGAGTATATCGTGCGGGATTAGAGGGATTATTTTGGGTCATGGTGATGCCTGTGATGGGTGATTCGTAGATTGCGCCCTTATTATGTGCGGATTGTTCGGCCAATGTGAAATCATCATTCAAATTTTATGAGTGCCCCTTTTTCTAAATCCGCCCTTATTGGTCGTTTTGCACCGTCGCCAACGGGGCCGCTGCACTTTGGCTCTCTGGTGGCGGCAGTCGCGAGCTACCTAGAAGCAGGGGAAGGGCAATGGCTGGTGCGTATTGAAGATGTGGATGCACCTCGAGCTATTCCGGGTATGGCTGAGCAGCAACTTGAGGCATTGAGTGCGTATGGCTTTGCCTGGGATGGCGCAGTGATTCGTCAGTCGGATCGTGAGCCTATTTACCAAGTAGCGTTAGAAAAACTGATGAATGCCGGGTTGGCCTATCCCTGTGTTTGTACCCGGAGTCAGTTAGCCGCCAACCCCAATGCACGGGTCGGTATGGATGGAGCCCGGGTATATCCGGGCACTTGTAGCCATTGGCAGTTGGGAGATCCCGTGCCCGCAGGCGCTGCCTGGCGTTTTCGGGTGGGTGGTTTGGATCTGCCAGCTTGGGAATTTGTCGATCGTATACAAGGGGTGGTGACACAGCAGCTCGCCAAAGATGTCGGTGACTTCGTCTTGCGCCGGGCAGACGGTTGCACAACCTATCAACTGGCTGTCGTGGTGGATGATCTGGCACAAGGCGTTACACAGGTCGTAAGAGGCGCCGATCTACTGGATTCGACCCCGAGGCAATTGGCTTTGATAAGCGCACTCGGTGGCGCGGCCCCGGCATATGCGCATGTGCCGGTGGCCATCAACGGTGCCGGTGAGAAGTTATCGAAGCAGACTCTGGCTGGGGCCTTGCCGATCTGCAATGAAGTCGACCGGGTGGCTCAATTATGGGCAGCACTGGATTTTCTGGGGCAAAAACCACCCAGGGCACTTTTAGCAACGAGTCAGTCGGCAATTTGGTCCTGGGCAAAGACATCGTGGTTATTAAAAAATGTCACAAAAAAGCATTACCTGCCGCTGCCACTCTCGATAGAATAGCCCTCAATGAAAAGCATCAGACACATACGCTGGCGGCAGCAACTCTCCTTGAGAGTTGCCTATCAGCTATTGGCGGTTGTTTTGCTTTCCCTGGCGCTTAACGCTTACCTGAACTATTCCAATTTCGATAAAACGCAGCGCCAATTGGCCGAGTCCAGAATTCTAGTGAGTTCAGGCGATGTAAAACGTGCCATCACCGGGGCAATGGATCTGGGATTGGGATTGGGTGAGATTTCTAATCTGAACCAGATCATTGAAGCAGGCCTCGACGCCGGAAAAGCTTCAGATATTTCCGAGATTTCTGTGCTTGGCGTTAGCGGCGAACTTATTGCCAGTACGTCGGCGGTGCCTGGAGATTGGGGCAGTGTGAGTCATTGGCCTGTCGAAAAGCAACAACGAGAAGTTATACGATCTTTGGCGACGGACCGATTTGCAATCGGCCTGCCTTTGGTTAATTCATTTTCGGTACAAACGGGCTGGTTAGTTGTCGCCTATGATGGCCAGGCGCAATTGGCAGGTAGAGACCGAATGCGAAAGGTTGTTTTAAGGGATTTCGGCATTGCAGCTTTGCTGGCGGCTACGCTGGTTCTGGTTGGTGTTGTGTTGCTAACGCGCCGCTTTTCACAAGGCCTGCATGAAGTCATTGAAGCGCAATTGAGTCCTAGCAACGCTTCTACGAAGACAGATGAACCGCTTGTTAAATCCAGTGAGGAGCTCGATGCATTGGCAAAAGCCTGTGCGCAGTTTAGGGTGCAGTCCGACGCTGTAGAAGCATTCCAGGCGAAGGTCAATCGGTCAGAAACTGAAGGGGGTACGCGCTAATGCGGCTCAATCTGCGACTGGTGCTCTTGGTTTTTGCCGTACTGCTCGGTAGCTCGTTGTTTATGTCAGCGCTGACCTATCAGCAGTTTGCTGAATCAATTGAGCCAGCAATTAACAAGAAGTCTGATGCAATTGCCAAAACGGTTGAATCAGAGATCGTGCGGGCGTTGGGGTACGGGATCCCGCTGGATGCTATTAATGGTCTGGAAGAGTACTTTGACCCGATCGTAGATGCCAACCCGGAGATTTACGGTATACGGCTACAGCGTGGAAAGTCTCGTGTTGATTCGGCCGAATTCGAAGAGGCCGCCAATCAGCCCGAGGCCATCCAGAAATCTTACCCAGTGGTTTACGACGGCAAAACGGTCGCTCAAATTTCGCTGCTCGTTGATGGCGAATATGCGCAAAAGAAATCTCTGGAACTCTTGCTGGATTTGCTAACGGTTATCGTCGTTTCGGTCATCATTGCATTTGAGCTGGTGGTTTTTATTGTCGGCTTTAATATCAGCTACCGCATTCAGCAGATCATGGCTTCAATCAAGGCGTTTGTTGACCAACAACGAATTCGCCTGATCCAAGATAGCAGTAAAGACGAATTGGGTTTCCTGACACGGCAGTTGAACCGCCGTATGCATGAGATTTCTGCGCGCGGTAATAAGCCGATTGAGTCAGGCAGTGCTACTGGGCTGCAGCCCGTGAACTTCATACGTTGGCCCTTTTTTCTTCTGGTGTTTTCAGAATCGCTATCGTTGAGTTTTTTCCCGATTTTTGTCGGACAGTTTTATAGCCCTGATTGGGGTGTGTCACGCGAGTTTGTGGTTGGCTTGCCCATCTCGATATTCATGTTCATTTGGGCGTTATCACTACCGGTGGGTGGTGTATGGTCAGATACAGTGGGTAGGCGACGCGCCTTCATCTTTGGCTCATTGCTCACGGCAATCGGCCTTATTCTGACGGCCTTTACCTACACACTCATTGATCTGTTGGTATGGCGATCAATCACCGCTATCGGTTATGGCATCGTCTTTATAACCGTTCAAGGTTTTGTTACGGACAATACGGATCAAAGCAACCGCAATAGGGGCATGGCGACCTTTGTCGCAACGTTTTTTGCCGGATCTTTGTCGGGCACAGCGATTGGTGGAATTCTCGCTGACCATATCAGCATGCCCATCATCTTCCTGCTGTCGGCCATTTTGTCTCTGGGGTCGGCGCTTTTTGTTGCGCGCTTTATCGCCGGGGGCGGAGGCAACATAAGGCCTAAACTCAGCCTGGCAACCATCAAGGAAGTTTGCACCGATCGCTCTTTCCTGATGGTGACCCTGTTTTCAGCCATACCTTCAAAAATAGCCCTGACAGGCTTTCTCTATTTTTCAGCCCCGTTATTCATTAGCAGCCTGGATGCCACAAAATCAACGGGCGGCCGTGTCATCATGCTATACGGGCTGTTCATCATTTGCCTGTCCTCGCTGATAGCGCAGTATGCGGATCGCTTTAAATCACGGCTCCCATTGATACTCTTTGGCGGTACCCTCGGCGCTTTGGCCATTGCAATTCCAGCGGCAATGCCATCTCTGGTGGGTTTGATGATTAGCATCGCACTGTTGGGCATGGCGCATGCCATTGCGGTCCCGTCTCAGTTGACGTTCATCACTGAAACCAATCAAACGCTTTGTGCCCGGTTGGGCCTTGGGCAGGTTGTAGGAATTTTCAGACTGATGGAACGGGTCGGTAATATTCTTGGCCCGATCATTTTTGGCCTGTTTATTTCCTTGTTTGGTATTACACAGGCCTATGGTTGGCTGTCGTTTTTAGTAGGCTCGGCCACGTTGACGTTAGCAGTTTGGGTCTTTAAAAGCCGTCGTCGAGGTCAGCCATGAACTTAACGTGGCTTATCAGATTAACTGTGGCGATATCCATGGTCTTGTCTATAGGGGCGCCTGCATTTGCGTCCGAAACGGCAGCGCAGGGACCCGGTAAAAAATATCGAATTGCCATGATCCTTTATCGCGGTGAAACCGATGCGGAGCGAGGCTTCAAAAAATACCTGCAAAGCCGTCAGGTCAACGTGGAATACATCGTTCGAGATGCATCAGAAGATCCCAAGCGATTCCCGGAAATCGTCCGGGAAATTAAGGCGCTGCGCCCGGATCTGATTTATACATTTGGCACTGGAGCCACATTGGCCGTCTGTGGCAAAACAGATCAGCAGAACGATGCGCGCTTTATTTCAGATACCCCGGTGATTTTTAATATTGTTGCCGACCCCATAGGGTCGGGAATCACCAAGAGTATGCAAAGTACAGAACGTAACGTAACCGGCGTAACCCACCTGGTACCCATTGATAGCCAGTTATCTGCCTTAAAGGCCACGGCCAATATCAAAACGATCGGTGTGATTTACAGTCTGAATGAAAAGAATGCAGTGCTTTCTGCCGACAGTCTGGTTGAGGGTGCAAATAACGCTGGTTACCGGGTAATTCGTTATCCAGTTAGTGCAGACAATAGCGCCGGTGATCTTGCTTCACTCAAATCGGTGGTTGCCAAAATCCAGGCAGAAAAGCCCGATCTGCTCTATTTGCCCTCGGACTCCTTTTTAATCCGCCATGCCGGATTGATCAGCGAGGGGATGCAACACGCGAGGATTCCATCCATGTCAGCGACGGAAGCCCCTATCCGCAAAGATGGCTTCACCATGGGTTTGGTGAGCCCTTATGTCAACGCGGGTGCGCTGGCGGGTCACAAGGCTTACCAGATACTTGTTGAAGGTAAAGACCCTTCAGATATCCCTGTGTCGGCATTGGATAAATTTGCCTATATTTTGAATATGAAGAGTGCGCTTAAAATTGGCTTTTATCCAAAGATCCGTGCGCTGACTTTTGCAGAGATCATCAATGCCGATACGCATAAGCCAGCTAAATCAGGGATGACGAAATGATCAAGAAAAATAAAAAAATCCCCATCCCACCCAATGTAGGTAAAAACTACCGGGAGATTGCTGCTGAAGAAGCGCTCGCACTTTTATCCTTTGTGAGGCATAACTGGTATTTCGTATTGCCAGTGGTATTTGCGGTGCTGGTAGTCATTTACCTGGTTCGCCCCATTCCGCCCAGCAAAATCCGATTGGCAACTGGTCAACCGAACTCCACCTTTCAGGTGATCGGTGAACACTACAAAGAATATTTCAAACGTGAAAACGTTGAGCTAGAACTGGTGAGCTCATCAGGTGCGCTTGAAAACAACCGCTTGCTCGAAGAGGGTCAGGTTGATGCAATTTTTTCCCAGGGCGGGGTGAAGGTTTATGATCCAGATGAAAATATCCGCTCATTAGGCTCGATGTCTTATCAACCCCTTTGGCTCTTTTACAAGGGGAAAGAAGTCGCTCCAGAAAAAAAACTAGCGGATTTTCTCCGAAACCGTAAAGCCTCTATCAATATTGTTGGCAGCGGAACCCGCATCCTGTCGGAAACGATTCTCAAGCTTCACAATCTGGATCCAGAAGGCTTGGGCTTTGAGTCGTTTACAACGCAACAAAGCATTGCGGCAATGAAGGCGGGAGAGATCGATGCTATGTTTCTGGTGGCGGGTGTCGAATCCAAGAATCTACAGGAGTTGATTCTTTCCCCGGGTATCCAGATCTTTAATTTTGAATTGGCGGATGCCTATACAAAGCGTCTTCGATATTTAACTCCGGTTGTGGTGCCCAAAGGTGCCGTACATTTTGATCCTGTATCCCCACCCTTTGATGTCAACATGGTGTCGAGTACGGTCACATTGCTTGCAACAGAGGAGCTGCATCCAGCAATACAGCTGCTGTTTTTGCAGGCCGCCAGTGAATACGATCGGAATCGACTGGCAATCTTTAATGGGGAAGTGACGTTCCCTGCTTACACCGACAATATGGTGCCACAAAGTGAAGTGGCCAAGCGCTTTTACAAGAAGGGATCGCCATTCCTCTGGGGTCATGCGCCGTATTGGGTCGCTAGCCTTTTTGATGAGATCTGGTTCTACTTGCTGGCAATCGGCGCAGTGCTTATACCGATTATCAGTTTCTTACCGAGTTACAGAAAATCTCACTCTGAATCAAGCATAGAGGAATGTTACACCGCGCTTAGACGGATTGAAGCGCAATTGCTGGAAGCAGACGATGCAGAAACGCTCGAGGGACTTGAAGATCAATTGGAGCATCTGAAGGATCGTGTATGGCATCTTTGGGTGCCGAGCGGTAACAGACCTGCATACTATGACTTGCGGACTGCGCTTCTTTCGGTGCGGTCGGATCTGGCGGCAAAACAAAACGCCCTGAACGAGCAGCCTTAATAACCTGTATCTATCGAATGTATTTTTGGAGCAACCTTATGAAAACGCGTTATTTTGTTGCGGCCATACTAGCTTTTGCTTGCGCACAGGCATATGCCGCGGGCGCCACAGATCACGGCTGGAGTTGTACGAGAACGGATATGGCAGACAACAAGGGGCCCGTCGTTCAGGCGCGCTATGTCATTCGCGGTGATGGCATCGTCGATGTCGATGCTAACGATCGATTTAGCCTGTTGCAGAATGACGCAAACGGCATGGTCGCTGTGAAGGCTGCACCCAAACCCTCCACGAGTTTCAAGGGCGTATACGCAGACGTTTTGTTGATCAGCGCCAAATCAGGACAGCTGAGCATCACCCGAGTTGATATTAATGATCAGATGTCCGTCGCAATTCGGGATGTTATAACCCACACCGGTGTGTGTACCTACTACTGATTAGGTAGCGAGTCCTTGGGGTGGTGTGTCCAGAGGGGATGCACCAGCATCAGCAGCCAGAGTATGGCGCCGATCACCAAGCCTAATAGAACGATTATGTTTAGTAATGTAACAACCACTGTCCAAGCCTCCTTTTGCTTGTAGGATTATGGCGTAAAGTGAACAAGATTTGATTAAGTTTGATTCACTCAATTTTCAGACGGGGTTATTGATCATGATGTCCATCCGCAATTTTCTGATCGGCTTGTGTCTCATCTTGCCTTGTGTGGCTTACGCACAATTTGTCCTACCGCCTTTGCCATATGCTACTGATGCACTTGAGCCGTATATCGATCAGAAGACTATGGAGATCCATCATGATCGCCATCATGCGGCTTATGTTAATAATCTGAATATTCAAGCCAAAAGCATTCCGGAATTGGCAAATGTGAGTCTTGAATCATTACAGGCGAAAATTTCAAGTTATCCAGTGGCCGTAAGAAATAACGGGGGTGGGCATTACAACCACAGCTTGTTCTGGAAATTAATGTCTCCAGTAGGCAATGGCGGCAAGCCAAGCGCTGCGCTGGCGGCGGCCATTGACGATAGCTTTGGTTCCTATCAAGCCATGCAACAGCGATTTGATCAGGCGGCGCTGTCCCGGTTTGGATCTGGTTGGGCATGGTTGATTGTATTAAGCGATAAAAAGCTCGCAATTACATCAACGGCCAACCAAGACAACCCACTGATGGACATTCCAGACATTCAGCAAGGCACGCCTATCTTGGCGCTAGACGTGTGGGAGCATGCCTATTATCTGAAGTATCAGAACAAACGCCCTGAGTACGTAACAAACTGGTGGAATGTTGTGAACTGGAACGAAGTAAATGCTCGCTACAATGCGGCAATCAAAGGTAAGTAGTATTGTTAACTTTCTCGAGAAACGCTAAAGCGACTATGTCGATGGATGATGTTTAGAGTGATGCGAATTTACTCAGGCCCTTATGATCGATCACATTAGCTTGGCTACTTGCGACATGGAAGCGACAAGACGCTTTTATGAAGACAAACTCGGGTTTTCTAGCGTGATCCACGAAACCATAGAACTAGCGGAGGGTGGGCTCGTCGACCACCAGTTCTTTGATTGTGGCGCCGGTTGTGCCATTGCCTTTATGCATTGGCGAGATGTTGATGGTGTACCCATAAAGCTTGGCCAGGGCAACCATGCCGCGTTCGGCTTTCCACCGGGTACATTTCACTTTGCTTTCCGGTGCGAGACATATGAGGCCTTGATCTACAGACGCAATGAGCTTGAGGCGAAAGGGATTGCGGTTGGTCCGGTTATCGATTTAAACCCCTATCAGTCATTCTTCTTTGATGACCCGAATGGCTATCGGCTGGAATATACGACACGTCTTAGTCAGCCCTCTGCTGAGGATCGCGACCCTGAAAAGCGGCGAATTCGATTAAGCCTCAATGATTTTTACGACCCAATCGGTAAGCAATAAGACGTGGTTATGCCAGTTGTTGTGTTGTGATTGGCTTGACGTTGTCTTCAGGTAGCCGTTCGTCTGAGTGACGCCAGAGTGGGCTGATATACAGGGTCAGCAGTGAAATCATGGCCCCGCCAATAAGTAGATAAGCTGGGGCGAGGGTGAGCTGTCTGTCGAGAACCAGATACTCGGCAATCAGGGGAGATAACCCCCCAAAGATACCGACCGCGAGGTTATAGGAAAATCCAACGCCCGACACCCGAATGTTTTTGGGAAAAAGGGTGACAACAAGTGCGGCAAGGGAGCCCTGGTAAATGCCCTGTCCCAATGCAATCAAAATTGAGGCCAGGATCATGAGCCATAACTCACCCGTGAGTAGCAGCTGGAAAATAGGTAGGGCCATGATGGCAAAAAACCACGCGGCATACTTTATGGTTCGGATACGACCAATACGATCCGATAACATCCCACCCAGAATCGATATGAAGATGCAGAGGAAGATGCTGACCATGTTAACGCTCAGCGCCTTGGCTTGCGGAATATGCGCTTGCTGGACTAACCACGGGACAACATAAACAAAGCCGACGTAGGAAGACACATTGACACAACAGCTGGTCAGCGCAAGGGTTATTACTGCCCCGGGTTTGTTTTTTATGACCTCACGTACCGGTGCGCTGACCCGTTCGTCCGGGTTGATTTTGTCGTCTATAAGTTGGCGACGAACAATGACGCCGATGATGGTCAGGATGATGCTTAGCAAGAAGGGAATGCGCCATCCCCATGCATGCATGCTGGCCGAATCTATGACGCTGGTGACAGTGAGGCATACTGCTGCCCCGAGGAAAAACCCCATGGCGGAGCCAAAGGAAATAAAGCTCCCGATAAACCCACGACGATTGATCGGGGCCTTTTCAACCAAGTAGACCATGGATGATCCATATTCGCCACCAACAGCAAGCCCCTGAATCATGCGCAGTAAGAACAGAATAATCGGGGCGGCGATTCCAATGTCACTAAAAGTCGGCAGCAAGCCAACGAGAAACGTGGGTAATGCCATCAAGATGACCGACCATTGCAGTGCGCTTTTGCGGCTTAGTCGATCGCCAATATTGCCAAATAAAATCCCACCGATGGGGCGCATGATGAGCCCAACAGCAAAGGCGGTATAACTGGCGAGCATGGCAGCTACCGGATACTCCGGTGAAAAAAAGTTAGCAGCAAAATAACTGGCTAAATAGCCATAGATGATGAAGTCGTAGAAATCGATGGCGTTGCCAACCGCTCCTGCAACAATGATCTTGCGCATGCCCATGTTTTTTTGTGACACAGATTTAGCCGTTAAGCGAAAGTTCACAGCGTAAGGCTGCGTGATCAGATATTTTTGACCAGCCGGCACCGTAATGGACGTCGGCACGAATAGCGGTTAGTCCACGAACGTAGATTCGATCCAGGCGCAGCATGGGCATGGCTACCGGGAAACTTCGGGCGGGGCGGCCAGAGAGTTGGTCGAAGACTTCGGTCAATTCCAGGCGATCGGCAAGGTGTGAGCTGGCATGATTGCGCCAGTCATTAAAGTCCCCGGCGATAATCAGCGGCTGGTCATGCGGGACTAGGCGATCAATTTCTTCAGCCAGCGCAGCCATTTGCCATTTACGGGAACGTGCCAGTAGGGATAGGTGGGCACAGACACAATGCACGATCTGGCCTTGCCAGTGAATTTGGGTGTGCAACAGCCCCCGGCGTTCAAAGCTGAGGTGTGTCACATCCTGATTGTGGCTGGTTTCGATGGGGTAACGGGAAAGTATCGCGTTGCCATGGTGGCCATGATCGTAAAGAACATTCTCGCCATAGCTGGCATGCCATACGGAATCTGCCAGAAACTCATGCTGGGGTTGTGATGGCCAGTTGGCGTGCTTTTGCGCATGCTGCTGGTGCAGCCCTTGTACCTCCTGAAGAAATACAAGATCTGGATTCAGGCGCCGCAGACGATCTCGCAGATCATGTACCGTGAGACGGCGATTGAACTGCGAGAAGCCTTTGTGAATGTTGTAGGTAACCAGCGACAGCGTGTCGGACATGGGGGTTCCGCTTAGGAAACTTCCAGCATGCGCTCCATCGCCAGACGGGCGGCGGCGGTTTCCTTATCTGGCACGCGAATGGCGTTAACCACATTGCCATCGACCAGGTTTTCCAAGGTCCAGGCCAGGTGCTGGGGGTCGATGCGCTGCATGGTAGAACACATGCAAACGGTGGGCGACATGAACTGAACAATCTTCCCTTCAGGCGCGACTTCGCGTGCCAGACGTTCGACAAGATTGAGTTCGGTGCCAACCAGCCAACGGGTGCCAGCGGGGGCCTCCTTGATGATCTTGACGATGTATTCCGTCGAGCCGATGAAATCCGATGCGGCGCAAACCTCAAAAGAGCATTCGGGGTGTGAAATCACCTTGCCTTCCGGATGTTTGGCACGGAATGCTTCGATGTGCGAAGGCTGGAACATCTGATGTACAGAGCAGTGGCCTTTCCACAGCAGAATCTTGGCGTTACGGATCTGCTCTTGAGTCAGACCGCCGCGCGGTTGATCCGGATCCCACACCACCATCTCGTCAAGCGGGATGCCCCGTTGGTGACCCGTCCAGCGCCCAAGATGCTGATCTGGGAAGAACAGAATTTTGGGGCGACGTTCCAGTGCCCAATCCAGAATCACGGGCGCGTTCGAAGATGTGCAGACGATGCCGCCGCGATCACCACAGAAGGCTTTGAGATCTGCAGCCGAATTGATGTAAGTGATAGGCGTGACCTGATTGGCAGGATCTTCACCCAATGCCGCAGTCAGTTCGCGCCAGCAGCGTTCGACCTTGGTCAGATTGGCCATGTCGGCCATTGAGCAACCCGCGGCCAGATCTGGCAGGATTGCCGTCTGGTTAGGCTTGGTCATCATGTCCGCTACTTCAGCCATGAAGTGCACGCCGCAGAAGACGATGTATTCGGCATCGGTCTGGCTGGCCAGACGCGACAGCTTGAGTGAGTCGCCAGTCAGATCAGCGTGCTGATACACATCGGCGCGCTGATAGTGGTGGCAGAGCAGCACGGCTTTTGAGCCAAGCTTTTTGCGGGCGTCGTTAATCCGTTCCTGACAGGTTTCGTCAGATAGATCTCGGTAGTCTTCGAAATTACGCATGGTCTTTGCTGTTAGCCTTGATACCAGGGCAGACCATGGAAGCGCCAGCCACCAATATTGCCGCGATGGTTTTGCGCGTCCTTATCACCCTCAAAGCCCTCGAGGATGTTGTAGGCAGCGCTAAAACCGATTTCCAATGCCGCGCTTGCTGCGCCACGTGAGCGGACACCGCTGCGGCAGAGAAAAAGAATCTGTGCTTCAGGGGGTACCTGTTTGCGTAAGGCTTCCAGGAAGTGCGCATTGCGAGTCATCTCCGGGTATTCGACCCATTCGATCTCGATCGCATTCGGTACGCGGCCGACCCAATCCCATTCGGCACGGGTGCGCACATCGACGAGCACGGTGCCTGGTGCTTCCTGTAAAAGGGTATAGGCCTCCAGCGGGGTGAGGTCACCGCTGTAATTGACGCCCTGCTGTTCGGCCCGGCTGCGGGCAAGTGCCAGAATATCGCTAATGCTGCTCATGATGAATTTTCTATGAAACGATTAGTAGCCAAGCCGGTAGACCGGTGATGCTGGCTAATTGACGATAGAATGCTGCGAAAAGGCGAGTATACGTGGCCAGTGAGGCTAGCGGAATCTTTGCGGGCTAATTTTGGCCCCATATATAAGGGGTAGATATGTCCTTGGGACATCATCATAAAGGGCATGCTCATGGTGCGCATGCGCATGGACAGACAGCACTCATTGATGCGCTAACGGGTGAGCACGCCAGTGCCGCTTCAAACCAGTTGGTGCGGCGGTCGGTTAATGTCAGCATGGGCGTCAATATTGGCCTCTCCATTCTGCAGATTATCGTAGGCTGGCTGGCGCATTCGCACAGCTTACTGGTTGATGGCTTTCACTCGCTGTCGGATTTGCTGTCAGATTTTCTGGTGCTTTTTGTGGCGCGCCACAGTGCCAAAGCAGCGGATGATAATCATCCCTATGGCCACGCCCGTCTGGAAACCCTGGCCACGTTGATTTTGGGCCTCATGTTGCTGGGCATCGGCGGCACTTTTCTGTACTCGGCAGCCGAGCGCACCGTTAGCATAGAGCAAGCGCCGCCCGTCGAAATGATGGCGTTATACGTGGCATTGCTCGCCCTGGTGGCTAAAGAATGGTTGTTCCGTTACATGCTGCGAGTTGCAAAGAAGGCCAATTCGGCAATGCTCGTGGCCAATGCCTGGCATTCCCGGTCTGATGCCGCATCCTCGCTGGTGGTGGCCATAGGTATCGGTGGCAGCCTGATGGGTTTTGCCTATGCCGATTTGCTGGCCGCCGCCATTGTCGGTGCGCTGATCGTCAAGATGGGTTGGCAGTTTTCCTATAGCGCCTTAGAAGAGTTGATCGATAAGGGCGCAAACCGTGATCAGATCGAACAAATCCGCCTGGTTATTCGCGAAACACCGGGCGTTCTGGATCTTCATGATTTGCGCACACGGCGTATGGCCGACCGCATTCTGGTCGATGCGCATGTGCGTGTATCACCCCGTATTAGCGTTTCGGAGGGGCACCGCGTGGCAGAGCAGGTGCGGTTGCGGGTGCGCGAGCTATGCCCGGAGGTGCTGGATATGCTGGTGCACATTGATCCGGAGGATGATTTGGTGCCAATGCAAGGGGACACCGTAGGCGACATCAGTAGAGAAAGCCTTGAGCGTTGGTTAAGCGATGAAGCTGCGCGTGTTTGGGGGCATGGCCCCTGGGCGCCGGAGCGCATACAGCTGCATTACCTCAATGGTCAGGTCGAGGTGGAAGTGATGTTGCCGCCGCTGCCAGCAGTTGATCCCGAGCCGCTTGAGATTGAGCGCGGTGTGAGGGATTTACAGAAAGCGGCACTACAGGCAGGATTACCATTACAAAGCTGGGCGGTTTACCGTCGGCTATCGCCAGATCAATAGCGCACCAAAACGGTGCGCATTGCATCAATTTGGGGTATGTTTTATTGCACCGTTTTGGTGCGCCATAAAATACTGAGGGATGGCTCGTGCGTAAAAGTCATTCCAAAGGGGTTTTTAAGGGGTAGGTTGTCGTATCATTATTGGCATGGATCATGCTTTATTCTCAAGGCAGGGATCTGTGGATCCGTTACTGATTTATAGACTGACCGTTGCGGTCGATTTTAGGAGATAGCTGTTATGGCTACAGTGCAAGACGTCCTGAAGCTGGTCAAGGACAACGACGTTAAATACATCGATTTCCGTTTCACCGATACTCGCGGTAAAGAGCAGCACGTTGGCGTGCCGGTCAGCCAGTTCGATGCGGAAAAGTTCGAAGAAGGTCAAGCATTCGACGGTTCGTCGATTGCAGGTTGGAAAGGCATTCAAGCCTCCGACATGCTGCTGATGCCGGATCCGGCTTCTGCATACATCGACCCGTTCTATGACGAAGTCACCCTGGTGCTGACTTGTGACGTCGTTGAACCAACCGATGGCAAGGGTTACGACCGTGACCCACGTTCGATCGCCAAGCGCGCCGAAGCCTACCTGAAGAGCTCGGGTATTGGTGATACCGCTTACTTTGGCCCAGAACCAGAATTCTTCATTTTCGACTCGGTTGAGTGGAAGACCGACATGTCGGGTACTTTCGTGAAGATCTACTCGGAAGAAGCAGCCTGGTCATCGGATGCCAAGATTGAAGGCGGCAACACCGGCCACCGTCCAGGCGTTAAGGGCGGTTACTTCCCGGTTGCACCCGTTGATAGCTTCAACGACATCCGTACAGCGATGTGTAATGCCCTAGAGGCTTGTGGCGTTTCGGTTGAAGTACACCACCACGAAGTGGCTACGGCCGGTCAAAACGAAATCGGTACCAAGTTCAATACGCTGGTTCGTCGTGCTGACCAGACACAAGTACTGAAGTACTGTGTACTGAATGTGGCACACCAGTACGGTAAGACTGCTACGTTCATGCCGAAGCCAATCGTTGGCGACAACGGTTCGGGTATGCACGTTCACCAGTCGATCTGGAAAGACGGCAAGAACCTGTTCGCAGGTGACCAGTACGCCGGTCTGTCGGAAATGGCGCTGTACTACATCGGCGGCATCATCAAGCACGCCAAGGCGCTGAATGCTATTACCAACCCAGGTACGAACTCGTACAAGCGTCTGGTACCGCATTACGAAGCACCGGTGAAGCTGGCTTACTCGGCCAAGAACCGTTCGGCTTCGATCCGTATCCCGTTTGTGGCTTCGACCAAGGCTCGCCGTATCGAAACCCGTTTCCCGGATCCGATCGCTAACCCATACCTGGCTTTCTCTGCACTGATGATGGCCGGTCTGGATGGTATCCAGAACAAGATTCACCCAGGCGATCCAGCCGATAAGAATCTGTACGACCTGCCACCAGAAGAAGATGCATTGATCCCAACCGTTTGTGCCAGCCTGGATGAAGCGCTGGAAGCACTGAAGGCTGACCACGAGTTCCTGACTCGCGGTGGTGTCTTCTCGAAGGATTGGATCGATTCGTACATCGCTCTGAAGATGGAAGAAGTTAACAAGGTACGTATGACGACGCACCCAGTTGAGTTCGAACTGTACTACTCGTGCTAATCGACCTCGAGTAACTTTGCAGAGCCACTAAAGGCGAACGCAAGCAGAGAGGGACGGTTCGCCGTCCCTCTTTTGTTTTTAGCGCACTGATAAACGGGTTAAACCCATGAATCCCAAACAGCCAGTGATGACCCCAGTAAAGTATGCCGGCCTCGAACTTCTTTCGTCGGCCGCCGTTGTGCTAGATCGATCGCAACATATTGTGTATCTGAATCCGGCCGCAGAAAATCTGCTGCGCATCAGTCAGCGTGCTGCTTTGGGTCGTGAACTGTTCCAGGTGATTGGGGTGACGCCTGAACTGGTCAGTGCGATCATGAAGTCTTTGAGTAATAAATGGGGCTACAGCGGTCAGAATATCCAGGTGGAGCGTGGTGATGAAGTCCTGCATGTCGATTGCACGGTAACACCACTGGATGATGATGAAGGTGGCTTGCTCATCGAGTTGCGACCGGTAGACGAACAGCTTCGGGCGCGCCGTGAAGAGCGTTTGATTGAACTACAGCTGCGCCATCGAGAACTCATGCGCAATCTCGCACATGAAATCAAAAACCCACTGGGGGGGATTCGTGGCGCGGCACAGTTGCTCGAACATGAGCTCCCGAATCCATCGCTACGCGAATATACGCAGGTCATTATTAAAGAGGCCGATCGCCTGCAGGATTTGATGCAGCGTTTATTGCAACCGCATCAGGGCATGCAGCCAGCGCCCACTAATATCCACGAAATTTTGGAGCGCGTGCGTAGCCTGGTGCTCGCCGAGTTTCCTAAAACGATTACGGTGCGCCGTGATTACGACACCAGCTTGCCAGACCTCACCGCTGATCGCGAGCAGATGATTCAGGCCGTGCTCAACATTGCACGCAACGCAGCCCAGGCGATGTCCGGTACCGAGCACGGCGGTCAAATTACGCTACGTACCCGGGCTGTGCGCCAGGTGACCTTGCTCAAGCATCGCTGGCGCCTGGCAATCGAGATTCAGGTTATCGATAACGGTCCCGGCATCCCGCGCAATATTCTCGAGCGTATGTTCTACCCATTAGTTTCTGGCCGCGAAGGGGGTACGGGCCTGGGCCTTACGATTGCCCAGAGCTTCATCCAGCAGCATCAAGGCACCATTGAATGCGAAAGCCGGCCAGGGCATACGCAATTCATTATTCGCTTGCCGGTAACCTGACGCGCTAGAATGAAAAACATGTGCTTCTACACGATAATCCGGCATGGTATTTGCTCTATATCCTGGGAAGAAAATACAACCAGAATGGGTGTCTGCCCAACTGGTGCATCCTGGAGACAGAACACATGAAATCCGTTTGGATTGTTGACGACGACCAGTCTATTCGCTGGGTCCTGGAAAAGGCACTGGCACGTGCTGGCATCTCCCAGCGCAGCTTTGATCATGCCAATGATGTGATCAATGCGCTGGATGCAGGTGATCCCCCGCCCCAGGTGCTTATTTCTGATATCCGTATGCCGGGCCCCTCGGGGCTTGATCTATTGGCGCGCATTAAAACGCTGTTGCCTGAATTGCCCGTGATTATCATGACAGCCTACTCTGACCTGGAAAGTGCCGTTGCGGCTTTCCAGGGCGGCGCCTTCGAGTATCTGGCTAAACCATTTGATATCGATCAGGCCTTGGCGCTCATCCAGCGTGCTATCGCGCAGTCAGCCAAACCAACTGCAGTCGCCGCTGAAGAAGAGCCGGTCTTAACGGAGATTCAGGGGCAGGCCCCCGCCATGCAGGAAGTTTTCCGGGCCATCGGTCGTCTTTCTAACTCCAGTGCGACCGTGTTGATCACAGGGGAGTCGGGTTCTGGCAAAGAGCTCGTAGCGCGGGCCTTGCATCGACATAGCCCACGCTCTAAAAAGCCCTTCATTGCGATTAACACCGCAGCGATTCCTAAAGACCTGTTGGAATCAGAGCTCTTTGGCCATGAACGTGGTGCGTTTACCGGGGCGGCGACGCAGCGACGTGGACGCTTTGAAGAGGCCGATGGCGGCACGTTATTTCTGGATGAAATTGGCGACATGCCCTCCGAGCTACAAACACGGTTGTTACGTGTATTGTCGGACGGCCATTACTACCGTGTTGGTGGACATCAGTCGATCAAGTCGAATGTGCGTGTGATTGCTGCGACTCATCAGAATCTGGAAGAGCGTGTGCGACAAGGGCTGTTCCGGGAAGATTTGTTTCACCGTTTAAACGTCATCCGTCTGCGACTGCCGGCACTTAGAGAACGTCGCGAAGATATTCCGGATCTCGCGATTCATTTTCTGGCACGCAGTGCGAAAGAATTGGGTGGCGAACCCAAGCAATTAACACCTGCAGCCATGAGCTTTCTGGCGTCTTTGCCTTTTCCCGGTAACGTCCGTCAACTGGAAAACCTCTGTCACTGGCTGACCGTTATGGCGCCGGGGCAGACCGTCGATCTAAACGATCTGCCACCAGAACTGCGCCAGGAGCAGGGTGGCAGCGATAAGAATGAATTGCCTGCTGGTGGCGTTGCAGCCTGGGCAGGCTTGCCGGCCGCGGGCAATTACGCAAACTGGACAGAGGCGCTTGCGGATACCGTCGATGATTTACTGGTTAACGCGGGCACGCCTTCTGCTGAAGAGAGCGGCATTCATGAACGTCTCATGCAGGCATTCGAGCGCACGCTGATCCTGCGTGCTTTACAACACACCGGTGGACGACGTATCGAAGCTGCGCAGTTGCTGGGGATTGGTCGTAATACAATTACGCGCAAGATTCAGGAACTAAAGCTCGATGAGGACCACACTGCAAAATCTACCCAGGCTACAGATCACACGGTTTGAAACCTGTGAATCAACGAATCAAAGCCTACTAAACGCTGCTGAAGCCGGTGCTAGCACCGGCTCGGTCTTTGTTGCGCGCGAGCAAACAGCGGGCCGTGGCCGACGCGGCCGGGAATGGGTAGCGGCACAGGACGATAGCCTGACATTTTCTTTGTTGTGGCACTTTCCGGCAGATCCCGCACGCTTGAGCGGCTTGTCATTAGTCGTTGGCATAGCAATCGTGCGCGCACTCAATGAGATGGCTGTGGGCTCTGAACCAACGGGGTTGCGTTGTGGCTTGAAATGGCCCAATGATTTATTGCTCTGCGATGAGGATGGGCGTTACGCCAAAATGGGCGGCATCCTGATTGAGTCAGTTTTACGCCCGAGTCAGACAGGTGCTAAAGAATTGTCTGTAGTTATTGGCGTTGGCCTTAATTGCACAGACTCGATTGCTTTGAAGCACAGTGTCCGAGATCAATGCATCGGTGCTGCATCTGAACTGTTGGGCTATCGCGTGACGCCAGAAGATGTTTTACCGGTAGTGCTCAAACACTTGAGTGCAGCGGTAGATCAGTTCTCGCGGGATGGTTTCCTTACGTTTTGCAATGAATGGAACGCACATAACCTCTGGCAAGGTCTGCCGGTGCAGGTTCGGGAAGGCGATGCCATTTTGCAAGAAGGACGTTGTGCTGGCGTAGACCCCGATGGGGCACTCTGTATAGATACGGCTGCTGGACAGGTGCGGATCATTTCAGGTGATGTGAGCTTGCGCAGGGTATAGTTTCGCCATGAATTTATTACTCGATTTTGGTAATACCCGCCTCAAATGGGCCTGCTCAGAGACCGTTGCAGACAGCGGAACGGCTGGCTCCCGTATTCTGCAGCGAGGAGTGCTGGATTATGATGCGCCGGTCATTGCGACTTGGGTGGCGCAACTGGGTGCACTCGATATTGCCAAAGTGGTTTTTGCTAGCGTGGTTTCGGCCGAGCGCGAAAGCCAAGTCTTTGCGACGCTTGCGCCCGCTATACCTGATCCCATCCGGTTTGGTGTTACGCCTCAAGCCGGTGTGCTACTAAATGGCTATGCCACACAAAACACCCTTGGGGTCGATCGCTGGGCTGCTGCTATTGGTGCCTGGGGGTTGTTTGGCCAACCCTGTCTCATTGTGGGTTCGGGGACTGCAACCATTATCGATCTTATCGACGTAACATCCGCGGGGAATCCAATTTACCGGGGCGGGCTAATCTTGCCGGGGATGGATCTGATGCTGCAGTCGCTGCATGAGCGGACGGCGCGTTTGCCGCAGGCTGAAGGATCTTACCGGGCTGCGCCGGACGTGCCAGATAACACGCATGACGCCATGATGAGTGGCGCTATGGAGGCAACTTGTGGCGCGATAGAGCGAATGGGCCGTCGTTTGCCGGATGACGCGCCCTGGCTGTTGACCGGTGGCAATGCACATCGGTTACTGTCTGCGCTGGGGGGCAATGCCCTCGTCGTGGATGATCTAGTTTTAGAAGGGCTGGCAATCAGTGCGCAGCTCGTTGAACAATAAATATTGAGCATAGGTAATGGATCCGTTGACTCCGAAAAAAATGCCGCCCAAGGCGCCAGGTAATTTTCATACAGCGTTTGTTGAAGAGTTGCTGGCATTCTGGTCGTTCTTGCTCAGCAATTGGGTCTTCATCCTCCCCGGTATTTTGCTGGTTGCGACATTTTTGTATGTCGTCAGACCGATGCCGCCTCGCACCGTCACTATTGCAACAGGGCAGTTCCATTCCACAGCAGATGCCGTCGGCCAAAGATATCGAGAGTTCTTTCAAAAGCACGGGGTAGATCTGCAGCTGGTGGCCTCTAAAGGCGCCGAGGAGAATCTGACGCTGTTGGCAGAAGGAAAAGTAGATGCCGTTTTTTCACAGGGCGGATTGAATCTGTCTGACGGTGCAAAAGAGTTTGTCTCACTGGGCTCGGTGGTGTATCAACCCTTGTGGCTGTTCCACTATCAGACCGACAATGTGGACCCGGATATCAACCGGTTTCTGGCTGGCAAACGGGTGTCGATCAATATTCCCGGTAGCAGTACGCGTGCCATGACACAACCCTTGCTGGAAGCCCAGGGTGTCGATCTGTCCGCACCAAACTTGCTGACGTTGAGCACGCGTGAATCTGTTGCGGCTTTGAAAGAGCGAAAAATTGACGGGATGTTTCTGGTCGGGGCTATGGCTTCCAAGAATGTGCAAGAAATCGCGAAGTACCCGGGCATCCAGATATACAACTTTACTTTGGCGACGGCCTACGCCAAACGCTTCCAGTATCTAGACCCTGTGACATTGTCGGCCGGTACTTTTAACCTGCATCCGGTTGTGCCAAAAAATGATGTGCACATGATTGCGACAACGCTCGACATACTGACGTCCGATAAGATGCACCCTGCATTGCAGCTCCTCTTTATGGAAGCGACGGATGATTTCGAGCGCAAGCGGGTGTCCTATTTTGCCCCTGGAAAATTTCCGGCCTATATGGATACGCGGATTCCTGAAAGCGATGTGGCCCGGCGTTTCTTTAAGGAAGGCTCGCCATTTTTATGGGGCTATGTACCATTTTGGGTAGCCAGTCTGTTTGATGAAGTGTGGTTCTATCTATTGGCCATAGGTGCGATCGTCATTCCCGTTGTGGGTTTCTGGCCCAGCTACCGTAAAACGCATGCGGTGCTCAGTATCGAATCCTGCTACAACGAACTACGGGGTATTGAAAACGAAATGTCCCTGGCGCGTAGCACTTCCGGTTCTATTGGCAGTGATTTGCTCTACCGGGTCGACCTGCTCAAAGACAAAGTCCGAGCGCTTTGGGTGCCAACCGGCAATCGGAGTGCTTATTATGATTTGCGGGCAGCGATCAATATCGTACGGGAAGATATCGTTGCCGAAATCGAGTCCCGGGGCAATGCCTAAGTGCTCAGAGGTGGATAGATTTTACTGCGTGACTTAGCGCGCAGTATTAATCAGCGGTAGTGCTGCAATGTGACCGCGCAGGGCTTTGCGTGCTGCCCGGTGGTTGGGATAAACGGCATCGACTACGGCCCAGAAGCGTGGGCTATGGTTCATTTCTTTCAGATGCGCGAGCTCGTGGATAACCACGTAGTCAATCAGATCGGGCGTCAGATGAATCAGGCGCCAGTTCAGCCGAATGTGGCCGGCTGAGGTACAGCTGCCCCAACGGGTTTTCGCTTGCGATAGGGAAAGCCCCGTATGTTGAACACCCATCAGTGGCGCATAAGCTGCCACACGTTCTTCAAAATGGCTTAAGGCCTGGCTGCGTAACCACTGCACTAATGCACGATGGTTTTGGTAGGTGTCGAGCGGGTTTTTGGTATGCAGGATCAGATCCGGATGCTGGCATTCAATGCGGGGGGTTCGCGCTTCATGGGGTACGGCACGGACCGCATAGGAAATGCCAAACACCGGTAAAGGTTGGTTACCGGTGATAGACCATGCGCTATTGAGTCGCTCTGGACGCCAATCGTCGAGTTTTTGCAGCACCCATGCCTCATGGGTGAGGATCAGCGATTCTGATTGGCGAATTGACAGATTCATCGGACCAAGAACCCGTAGGCCACGATGATCAATGGTGAGGCTCAAGCGTCGACGCGGGCTCCGCTTGATCGTATAAGGGACGATGCGATCGGAGAGGGTGATGCTGTGTTGCTGCTCGCTGGGCTTAGGTTCAGATCCGAACAGAAGGAAGTTCACGCATCGCCTCTCGAATCCAGGCTTCTACCCGGTCATTCAGTTCATTGTCAGACATACCTGTAGGATCGATCGCAGGTCCAAAGCGCACGGTAATTTTTCCGGGCTTCTTAATAAAAGCATTGCGTGGCCATAGTTCGCCGGCATTGTGCGCAACGGGAATCACCGGCGCGCCGGTGCGCACGGCCAGACGTGCGCCACCAGCCTTGAACTTCCCCATGTGGCCGGGAGCAACCCGCGTGCCTTCGGGAAATATGATGATCGATAAGCCTTCAGTGAGTCTCTTTTGTCCCTGGGTCACAATTTTTTCCAGAGCGGCTTTGCCAGCGCTGCGGTCAATCCAGATCATACGCAAGCCCCACAGCGCCCAACCAAAAAACGGGATGCTCAGCAATTCCCGTTTGAGCACAAAGACGGCGGGTGGTGTCCAGATCTGGAGTGCCACCGTTTCCCAGGCCGACTGGTGTTTGGCCAGGTAGATGGCGGGTGTAGCGCTGATGTTTTCACGGCCCTGAATCTCGTAACGAAAACCGAGAATGGCGTGGCACATACCCATAAAGCCGTAACGCCACATCTGACAAACGGCATAGCAGCTTTGAAAGCGTGGCTTTTCCGGAAGCACATAGGTGCATAAGACCAATGTGCCACAGAAGATCGTCCAGATTGTCAGAAGCAGCGTGAATAACGCAGATCGCAACGCAGTCACAAGGTGATCAGTCTTTTTTCGAGGGCTTGCCAAGGAGGGCATCGACTGCAGCAGCCAGGTCGGCGTAAACCACCGTTCCTGCTGGCAGATTGCCGTCTGCTTCAGTTTTTTCACCTTTGCCGGTGCGCACTAGAATGGTTGCACAACCGAGAGCGCTGGCTGCCTGCAGATCGCGCAGTGAGTCTCCAATGGCGGGTATGCCCTTGAGATCCAGGTTGTAGAGTTTGGAAATGCGCTCAAACATCCCGGGTTTGGGTTTGCGACAGTTGCAACCTTCATCCGCCGTATGCGGGCAATAAAAAATCGCGTCGATCCGGCCACCAACGGCGGCCAGCCCTCTGTGCATTTTTTCGTGCATGGCATTTAAGGTGTCCATGTCGAAAAGACCCCGGCCAATCCCGGATTGATTGGTAGCAACCACCACCTTGTACCCTGCCTGATTCAGACGGGCGATTGCTTCCAGGCTACCGGGCAGCGCCTTCCATTCGGCAGGCGACTTGATATACAACGCCGAATCGACATTGATCACGCCATCGCGGTCCAGGATGATGAGCTTCATGATGTGGGTACTCAGACGGCCAGTCGGGAAATATCAGCTACCGCATTCATCTGGTCAGAAAGCGTCTTAAGCAGTGCAAGACGATTCTGGCGTACTTTCGGATCTTCAGCCATGACCATGACGTCTTCGAAGAAGGCATCTACGCTAGCGCGAATTTTGGCCAGCGCCATCAGGGCATCGGTATAGGCTTCACTTTGCATCGCATCGCTAATGGTCGGCGCGAGTGCGGTGACCTGATCAAAGAGCGCCTTCTCGGCTGCTTCAGTCGTTAATGCACTGCTTGGTGCGCCGAGCGAGTTGATATCTTCAACCTTCTTGAGCAGGTTACCAATACGCTTGTTGGCAGCGGCCAGTGCAAGTGCATCGGGCTGCGCCACGAATTCACGTACTGCTGCCAGACGGGCAGGTACACGATCAATGCGGGCCGGGTTGATGCCAAGAACGGCTTCAACGACATCCTGAGGTTCGCCCTGATCTTTGAGCAGGTTGCGCAGTCGATCGTTGATGAAAGACACGAGGCCAGCCTCAAAGTCAGCCTGCAGAACGCCCGCCGGGAAAGTGCCGGCAGACCAGCGAATCAACGCAGGCAGTTCCAGCGGTAGCTGGCGCTCCATGAGTAGGCGCAATACGCCAAGTGCCGCACGACGCAGCCCGAATGGGTCACGGTCGCCGGTAGGCTTTTCACCAATGCCAAAGAACGACACCAGCGTATCCAGCTTATCGGCAAGCGCAACAGCACAGCCCACGTTGCCTGAAGGCAGTTCGTCGCCGGCAAAGCGTGGACGGTAATGGTCTGCAATGGCTTCTGCCACATCGGCTGCTTCGCCATCGTGTTGGGCGTAATATCGACCCATGATGCCTTGCAGTTCCGGGAACTCGCCCACCATGTCAGTGACGAGGTCAGCCTTGGCCAGTTCGGCCGCGCGTGCCACATGATTGGTATCAGCGCCAATGGCATTGCCAATTTGCGTGGCAAGATTTTGTACGCGTAACAGACGGTCTAGCTGGGTGCCCAGCTTGTTGTGATACACCACATTGCCGAGCTTGGAAATCCGTGCAGACAGCGGTTCTTTACGATCCTGGGTAAAGAAGAAGCGTGCGTCCGAAAGGCGTGGTCGTACGACACGCTGGTTGCCGCCAATGATGTGCTTCGGATCGGCAACCGCCATGTTGGAGACGATCAGAAACTGATTGCGCAACTTGCCTGAAGCATCGAGCAGCGGGAAGTACTTCTGGTTTTGCTGCATCGTCAGAATCAGACACTCCTGCGGAACTTCGAGGAATTCAGGTTCGAATTCGCCGACATAGACTACGGGCCACTCAACCAGCGCTGTGACTTCATCGAGCAGACCTTCGGCCTGATTGATCTGGGCGCCGAGTGCTTCAGCCTTGGTCGCCAGTTGAGCGCCAATGGTGCCGCGTCGCTCTGCGTAGTCAGCCATAACCTTGCCTTCTTTGCGCAGGGTTTCCGCATAAGCGGTGGCTTCGGGGATGGTGATCAGACCCTCTGATAGGAATCGGTGGCCCAGCGTTTGCTGACGCGATTGGAGGCCCAATACTTCGCCCGGTACGAGCGTATCGCCATGCAATTGGATCAGCCCGTGCACCGGACGTACAAACTGCACGTCGGAATCGCCCCAGCGCATCATCTTCGGAATCGGCAGCTTCTTGAGCGCATCGGTCACAATGCCAGCAAGCACATTGTTCAGATGGGCACCAGCAACCTGCATGGTGTAGAAGAAAGTCTCGGACTTGCCGTCCATGCGCTTGGTGAACTTCGACAATTCGCTAGGCGCAATGCCCTTCGCTTCAAGCTTTTTGAGTAGCGCCGGCGAAGGTTGGCCGTCGGCACCTAGTGCCACGCTCACGGGCATCATTTTTTCTTCAACTTGCTGGTCAGCGGCAACATCCAGCACATCGGGAATCAAAACGGCCAGTCGACGTGGCGTAGCAAACCATTGGTATGACGCGCTATCGGCAACCAGCTTGCGCTGCACCAGGCCTGCAAAGACGCCTGCGGAAAATACTTCGCCAAAGCGGGCCAGCGATTTCGGTGGCAGCTCTTCCGTAAGCAGTTCGACGAGTAGGGGAGCGGTTTTGGCCATCACACGGCCTCCTTCTGAATCGGGGTGCCGCACATCGGAAACCCGAGCGCTTCACGGCTGTCGTAATAGGCCTGGGCTACCTGACGGGCCAGTGCGCGCACACGGCCGATATAGGCAGCACGCTCGGTGACCGAGATCGCGCCACGGGCGTCGAGCATGTTGAAGGTATGCGAGCACTTCATCACCTGTTCGAATGCCGGTAGCGGCAGACTGAGATCCATCAGACGCTTGGCCTCGGTCTCGTGATCGGTGAAATGACGGAACAGTAGTTCTACGTTGGCATGTTCGAAGTTATAGGTCGATTGCTCCACTTCATTCTGGTGGAACACATCGCCATAGGTCACCACGTGGTCGCCGTTCTTGGCCCACACCAGGTCGTAGACATTTTCAACGCCTTGCAGATACATGGCCAGACGTTCCAGGCCATAAGTAATTTCACCCAATACTGGTTTACACGTGAGCGAGCCGACTTCCTGGAAGTAGGTGAACTGCGTCACTTCCATACCGTCGAGCCAGACTTCCCAGCCCAGACCCCAGGCACCCAGGGTGGGCGACTCCCAGTCATCTTCCACAAAACGGATGTCGTGCTCTTCGGTGTTAATGCCCAGCGCGCGCAATGAATCGATGTACAGATCCATGATGTTGGGGGGCGACGGTTTCAGAACGACTTGATACTGGTAGTAGTGCTGCAGACGATTCGGGTTTTCGCCATAGCGGCCATCTTTGGGGCGGCGCGAAGGCTGCACATAGGCAGCGCTCCAGGGCTCCGGGCCGATAGAACGGAGAAAGGTTGCAGTGTGGAAGGTGCCGGCACCTACCTCAATATCATAGGGTTGCAGCAGGACACAGCCCTGGCGGTTCCAGAATTCCTGCAGTCGCAGGATTACGTCCTGAAAGGTCAGCATGTTTTGCATTCCGTCTCGAGTAATGGAGGCGCAGCAGTGCGCCCGATCGAAACCCTAGATTTTACGGGTTTTTCAGCCAGAGAGCAGCAGGAATCTTGCCGTCAGTGCGTATGACGACGGCGTGTGAGCAGGCCCCAGACCAGAATGGCCAGAGAAATGCCGACAATCGGCCAGTCTAGCCAACGTTGGTAGGGGGTCGTGCCGCGCATTCCCTGAACGCTCGCAATGAGCGCGTTGCGGGTAAATGCCGCCAGAACCGCTTGCCGTTCTCCTTTAGGCCCAATAACGGCTGTCATGCCTGTATTGGTAGCACGCAACATCGGCCGGCCATTTTCCAGGGCACGAATTTGGGCAATCTGCAGGTGCTGGGGTTGCGCCAGTGAATCGCCAAACCATGCCGTGTTCGACATATTCACCATGATCGTTGCTTCATCGGCCCGCTGGGCAATGGCTGAACCAAAGATATCTTCGTAGCAGATATTGACGGCAACCTGCTGGTGGCTGAGTTGCAGCAGGGGTTGGTTAGGCTCGCCTGCTTTGAAATTGGGAAGCGGCATCTGGATGAGCTTGAGGAACCAGCCAAAGCCCGGCGGGGTGGTTTCGCCAAAAGGCACCAGATGCACCTTGTTGTATACCTGCAAGGGATCAATCCCCATAGACACGGCGCTGTTGGCGTACCACTCATGGTCTTTGCTGGTCTCTCCGGTGGGAACCCCCATCAGAATGTTGCCACGCTGCTCCTGGCCGATGCGCTGTAAATCCTGCAGAAACTCGGCCGGTACTTCAGACAGCATTGATGGAATTGCGGTTTCCGGTAAAACGATCAGTGTCGCCGGGTTGTTACGCGCCAATTGGAAATAGGTGATTAGCGTTTGAACAAATTGCTCGGGTTGCCATTTCATTGATTGCGGCACGTTGCCCTGCAGAAGTGAAACCTTGAGCGGTGTTCCTTCTGGTTTTGTCCACGAAATCTGGTTGAGCAAAATGCCGCCGGTAATCATTGCAACGAAGACAATCGATTGCGGCATGAGCGCCGAAGACCAATGCCAGCCGGAATTACGAAAGCGTAGCCAGAACTCGCCTAGCAGGCCGGCTAGCCAGGCAGCCATAAAACTGAGCCCATAACCGCCCAGAATAGGGGCGTATCCGGCAAGTGGGCTAGGAGGCGCTTGCGTATATCCCAGATTCAACCAGGGGAAGCCCGTAAAAAGTGTGCCGCGCAACCATTCCGCCAGTAACCAGCAGGCGGCAAACAAGAGCGGGCGAAATAACCCACTATCAAGCCGCTCGGTGCTGGGCGCGTGCAAGATGGATCTGCTGGCGAGGCAGACGGAGAAGCCAGCGCCGGCAAGGAGTGGGTAAATAGCGAGATAAGCAGCAAACAGCATGGTGGCGGCCAGCGCCAATAGTAAGGGCATGCCGCCAATGTCATGCATGCTGACATAAACCCAGGAAATGCCCGTAATGAACTGGCCGAACCCAAAAAAGAAGCCGATGCCCGCAGCCCGGCGTTTGCTATGAGCAGAACGCAGTAGGAGATACAGTGCAGCCCAGCAAACAATGCCTAGGGGCCACAAAGAAAATGGTGCAAAAGCCGCAACCCCCAGAAAGCCCCAGCCAAAAGCCTGGGCATAGGGCGACATCTGTTTGAAGTCAGGCTTCCAGCGCATTAATAATCTTCTCCGTTGCCAGCGGTGCCCTCTGCGTCAGACGCGTCTTCCTCTTGTTGGCGTAGATCCTCGACCATCAGGCTGTAAAGACGTCGGTTATCTGCTCGTATCACCCGGAACAGCAGGCCGTTTAGTTCAACGCTTTCGTTGCGGCGGGGTACCCGACCCAGATGGTGCACGATCTGGCCACCAATGGTCTGCGCTTCGCGCTCATCAAGTTCGCAGCCGAACTTTTCGTTGAAGCTATTTACAGGTGTCTGCGCCTTTACCCGGTAGCGCCCTGTGGCATCTAGCTGAATATCGGTATCGAGCTGAGCAGAATCGTGTTCATCTTCGATTTCACCCACAATCTCTTCCAGCACGTCTTCAATCGTGACCAGACCTGCGAGGCTGCCAAACTCGTCAATCACCAGTGCCATATGCGTATGGCTAATGCGGAATTCCCGCAGCAGCACATTCAAGGGTTTTGATTCGGGGATAAACATGGCTGGTCGTAGCCAGTCTTCCAGACGGAAATTGCTATTACCGATAGAGCGCAATAAATCCTTGGCCAGGATCACGCCGCGCACATCGTCTTCTTCCTCGCCCATTACGGGGAGTCTGGAGTGGCCGGAATCGATGACCTTGCGGATGGTTTGCGCCAGCGGTTGATTGGCTGAAACGGTTAACAGTTGTTGGCGCGGCACCATGATGTCGCGTACGGTCATCTCCGATACCGTGAGCGCACCTTCGATAATGGTCAGTGCTTCGGCATCCACCAGGTTGCGTTCATGGGCACCGTGCAGCAACTTGAGTAATTCGCTGCGGTCATCAGGCTCGCGCAAGAGCAGTGTAGAAAATCGATCGATCAGTTGCGTCAGGCTGTTGCCCGGGGTGGCCCGGGCGGGCGTAGGGGAGGGGTCCATTAGTGGTTATGCGTACGGGTCGGCAAAGCCCAAATCAGCCATGATTTCTGTTTCTAGCGATTCCATCTCTTTGGCATCACGATCATTCAAATGGTCGTAGCCCATCAGATGCAACATGCCGTGCACAACAAGGTGTGCCATATGCGCGGTAATCGTTTTGTTCTGTGCTTTTGCTTCGGCATAGATCACTGCTGGGCAAAACACGATGTCGCCCATCAGCGGTTCGTCTTCATAAGGAAAAGACAGCACATTGGTGGGCTTGTTCTTACCCCGATAGGTGTCATTCAGGTGCTGGCTTTCTTCTGCATCCACAAAGCGCATGGTCACAGTAGCCGCATCGCCGTAAACGGCCTTGGCCCATTTGCGCAGCAGCTTGCGATCTGGAATCTGCTTACGCAGCTCATCCGTACACACCAGCTGAACGGTTAAGTCCAGGCGACGTGCGCTTTTGGTGGGGCTGGATGAGGTGCTCATGGCAATAGCTTAACTGTTTTGTGCCTGATGTGCTTCATAGGCGGCCACGATACGGGCAACCAGTGGATGCCGCACCACATCTTCTTTAAGGAAGTGCGTCACACCTATGCCGCGGACATCACGTAGGATTGTCGTCGCTTCGGCGAGGCCGCTCTTATGGCCGCGGGGCAGATCGACCTGAGTAGGGTCGCCGGTAATCACAGCCTTGGCACCAATGCCGATACGGGTCAGGAACATCTTCATCTGTTCTGGCGACGTGTTTTGCGCTTCGTCGAGGATGATAAACGCATTATTCAATGTGCGGCCGCGCATAAAGGCCAGCGGCGCAACTTCCAGCATGCCCTTCTCAAACAGTTTGGTGACCTTGTCAAAGCCCATCAGATCATAAAGCGCGTCGTAAAGCGGGCGCAGGTAGGGATCGACTTTTTGTGACAGGTCGCCCGGTAGAAAGCCCAGGCGTTCGCCGGCTTCAACCGCTGGGCGCGTCAGAATAATGCGCTGGACATGTTCCCGTTCGAAAGCATCGACGGCGCAAGCCACGGCCAGAAAGGTCTTGCCGGTACCGGCTGGGCCAATACCAAAAGTAATGTCGTGTGCCTGTATGTTCTTCAGGTACTCCACCTGGCGTGGTGTGCGGCCATGCAGGTCGGCACGCTTGGTCATCAGCACCGGGGCGTCGCCAACACCCAGATCGGCATCGTCCCGACCAAGCTTGGCCGACGGTTGGTGGGCCGGGTTCTGGCGAAGCTCGATGAGACCAAGCTGGATGTCATCCACCGTGAGCGCTTCTTTACTATTGCCTGCCAGGTCATAGAAGAAGCGCAGGGCGCGAGCGGCGCGTTCGCGACTGCTGCCCGTGCCTTGAATCCGGAAGTGTGCGCTCCGGCGAGCAATGGTGACGTCGCAGGCTTGTTCCACCTGGCGCAGGTTCTCATCAAGTGGACCACACAGGCTGGCCAATTGGTGGTTATCCACCGGTTCTAAAGCAAACTCCAGCGTGCGTGTGCTCAAAATTATTCCTTGACGACGATTTCGCCGCGCAGCGTATGTGACAGCGATTCAACAATACGTACGTCCACAAACTGATTAATCAAGCGGGCGTTGCCCAAAAAATTAACAATGCGGTTGTTGTCGGTGCGACCAGCCAGCTCGTTGACATCTTTGCGCGATAGGCTTTCGACGAGAACGCGTTGCACCGAGCCCACCATCGATTGGCTAATGGCCTGTGCCTGTTCTTCAATCTTCGCCTGCAAGCGCATCAGCCGCTCTGTTTTAATCTCATTCGGCGTGTCATCCGATAGTTCAGCGGCCGGTGTTCCCGGGCGGCTGCTATAGAGAAAGCTGTAGGAGTAATCAAAGCCCACCTCTTCAATCAGCGACATCGTTTTTTCGAAGTCTTCGGCCGTTTCACCCGGAAAGCCCACGATAAAGTCGGATGACAAAGAGAGGTCGGGTCGCGCCGCGCGCAGCTTACGAATGACAGATTTGTATTCCAGCCCCGTGTAACCGCGTTTCATGGCCACCAGCACACGGTCTGAACCGGCTTGTACCGGCAGGTGCAGGTGCGATACCAGCTTGGGTACGCGGGCGTACATTTCAATCAGTTTTGGTGTCATCTCGCGCGGGTGCGAGGTGGTGTAACGGATGCGCTCAATTTCCGGCATCTCGGCAATCGTTTCGATCAAGTCAGCCAGATCGGCAATCGTGCCGGCATCATCCATCTCGCCACGGTAGGCGTTAACGTTCTGGCCAAGCAGTGTCACTTCCTTCACGCCCTGGGCGGCCAGTTCGGCGATCTCCACCAGAATGTCGGCAAAGGGGCGGGAGACTTCCTCGCCACGGGTATAAGGCACGATGCAGAAGCTGCAGTACTTGGAGCAGCCTTCCATAATCGACACAAAAGCACTGGCGCCTTCGGTGCGGGCAGGCGGCATGGCATCAAACTTCTCGATCTCCGGGAACGAGATATCCACAGCGGCCTTGCCAGTGTTCTTGCGCTCGGCAATCAGCGTCGGCAAGCGGTGTAGCGTCTGCGGGCCAAACACCACATCTACATAGGGCGCGCGCTTTACAATCTCGCCACCTTCTTGCGAGGCCACACAGCCGCCCACGCCAATGACCAGATTGGGGTTCTTTTCTTTCAGGTGGCGCACACGGCCCAGATCATGAAACACCTTCTCCTGAGCTTTCTCACGCACAGAGCAGGTATTAAACAGAATCACATCGGCGTCTTCTGGGCGGTCTGTCTTGACCATGCCTTCGCTGTCCGACAGTACATCGATCATTTTGTCCGAGTCGTACTCATTCATCTGACACCCAAAGGTCTTGATAAATACCTTTTTGGGCTGGCTTGGCGCCTTGGAATCGGTCGTATTGGGCGAAATCGGATCGGATGCGGGTTGTGTCATGCCAGAAGATCGTTAGAAAAGCGGTAAAAATCAAGGCAAATTATACACTTGGCCTTGGTCAGACGGGGTTTTGGCTTGACGAGCCATGGGCCGGCGATTAAACTTACGCCCCTTGTGCGGTGATGTAGCTCAGACGGTTAGAGCGATGGATTCATAACCCATAGGTCGGCGGTTCGATTCCGCCCATCACCACCACGAATTACGCGGCCTCCAGCAATGGGGGCCGTTTTCGTTTGTCAGCGACCTATGGATTATGAATCCGTAGGTCGCTGGTGAGGCGATAAAATTGCTCACACACGTGCTAGCCTGACGAAATTGAACAAAGCGGCATAAACCAGATAGGTGAGAACAATGAAACTAAAACAACGTCTTTTTGCATTGCCATTGCTAGCCATTGGCGGTTTGTTGCCACTCACGGCTGAAGCGCAATGGGTCTTGGTCGCACGCCATGTGGTTGGTCGTGTGCAGCAGGTCACACAGCAGCAGGATGCACAGGCTGGGCAGAATGCGCCGCAACAGGTAACGCAGGTGGCTACGGTGGTTCTGGATGCGCCGGCAAGCCGCGTGTATCAGGTAGCGACTAATGCCACCAACAGCAACCAGAAAGTTACTGTGGTCAGTAATGACCCGGCGACCATGACCATCAACCTTAAAGAGGGTGATCAGTCAGCTACGCTGAATGTCACGGCGCTGAACAAGAAGGTATCGCAGCTGATGATTGTCGGCTCTGCCCCTGCTGGTGAAAACCCGCAGACCACCCGCATTGTTAATGCGGTGCTGCGTTTGTGTACCGATCTGGGTAAAACCTGTCAGGTGGGCGGCAATTAATCAATGGGTGAACCAATCCGCTTGACGCAATATAGTCATGGCGCAGGCTGCGGCTGCAAGATATCGCCCAAAGTACTCGACGTTATTGTTGCCGGTAGCGGGCTGCAGAACATCGATCCCCACTTATGGGTGGGCAATGCCTCACGTGATGATGCGGCGGTGTATGCCATTGATGCAGAGCGTGGCGTGGTGTCGACCACCGATTTCTTCATGCCGATTGTGGACGATCCCTTCGATTTCGGGCGGATCGCAGCCACCAATGCCATCAGCGACATCTATGCGATGGGCGGCACGCCGTTAATGGCGATTGCGATTCTGGGTTGGCCAGTGAATGTGCTGGCGCCAGAAGTGGCGCGCGAAGTGGTCCGGGGTGGCCGCAGTGTGTGTGATGATGCGGGGATTCCGCTAGCGGGTGGTCATTCGATAGATGCACCCGAGCCTATTTTCGGATTGGCTGTGACGGGGCTGGTAGAGAAAGCGCATATGAAGCGCAATGACACGGCGAAAGCCGGATGTCGCTTGTATCTGACCAAGCCATTAGGTGTCGGAATTCTGACAACGGCAGAAAAGCGTGGCCTGCTGGATAGCGCACATATTCACGTAGCTCGCGACGCGATGACCCGTCTGAATAAGGTGGGCGCAGATTTCGGTAAGTTGCCGCAAGTCTTGGCGATGACCGATGTCACAGGTTTTGGTTTGCTGGGTCACCTGGTAGAAATGGCCGATGGCAGTGGTCTGACCGCGGAACTGGATGCTGCGGCCGTGCCGGTATTGCCGGGTGTGGCGCAATATCTCGCAGCCGGATGTATCCCCGGGGGCACGCTGCGCAACTTTGATAGTTACGGCGAGCGAATTTCAGCACTGAATGACGATCAGAAGCATTTGCTGTGTGATCCACAAACGAGTGGCGGGTTGCTCGTAGCCGTAACGCCGGAAGGTGAGGCGGCCTTTTTAGCCGTAGCCAAGCAGGCAGGGCTGGATCTGCAACCGATTGGTCTGCTCGTGGCGCAGCAGACGCTGGCGGTGGTTGTGCGTTGATGCTGCCAACCGTAGATGATTACCGGGAAATATTCCTTAGCGGTGCCCCACTCATGGATACCCGGGCGCCCATTGAATTCGGGCGGGGGAGTTTCCCCGGGGCCATAAGCCTACCCCTGATGACAGACGATGAGCGGGCCCGCGTCGGGACCTGCTACAAACAATCCGGGCAGGATGCCGCCATAGCCTTGGGGCATAAGCTCGTATCCGGCGAAATCCGGGCAAATCGTATTGCCGCCTGGGCGAACTTTACCCGGGCACATCCGGAAGGCTATTTATTCTGTTTCAGGGGTGGCTTGCGCTCACAGATTGTGCAGCGCTGGTTGGCAGAGGAGGCGGGCATTGAATATCGCCGGATAGCGGGCGGCTACAAGGCCATGCGCCAGTTTCTGATGGCAACCACCGAGTCTGTGGCAATTCAGCATCCGATGGTGGTGGTCGGTGGCATGACCGGCGTCGGCAAAACAGAGTTTCTGGCGACATTGCCCAATGCGGTGGATCTGGAGGGCTGTGCCAATCACCGGGGCTCGAGCTTTGGTAAACGGGTCAGTGGGCAGCCAGCCCAGATTGATTTTGAACACCGGATTGCCATTCGCCTGCTGCAATTGGCACCGTCGCCAGCCGTGCCGCTGATCGTTGAAGACGAGGGGCTGTTTATCGGCAAGTGTGCTGTGCCGGAGCCGTTGTATCGAAAGATGGCTGAATCCCCGCTGGTTTGGCTTGAAGACAGCGTTGAGAACCGGGTGAGTCGTATATTGCAGGACTATGTCGTAGATCAGTTAAAGGACCATGTGACGATGTACGGCGCGGAGGCAGGTTTTGTCCATTTCGAGGCCCACCTCCGGCAAAGCCTGGAGAATATTCATAAACGATTGGGGGGAGAGCGCTATAAGCGGGCTTTGGCCATGATGGCCGATGCTTTAGCTGCCCAACAGCAGTCTGGCGAGGTGGAAGGCCACCGACTATGGATAGAATTGCTGCTGCGCGAATATTACGACCCCATGTACGTGCATCAGAAAGCCAGCAAAGCTGCAAGAATCATGGCAAATGGCGATGCTGCTGCATTGCAACAGTTCTTGCTTAAATGACAAATTGTCATAAATCGGTAACGTTAGCCCCCTAGACTTCGATCAGTTGCAATTCTGATTGTCCTTGCCGGTTTTTTGAGCCGGTCAATTACTGGAGTCTGATTCATGAAATCTTCTGTGAATAAACTTGTAGCAGGTCTGCTGGTTTCCGCAGGCTTGGTTGCTGGCGCTAGCGCCGCCCAATTGACGGGTGCAGGCGCGACCTTCCCGGCACCGATGTACGCAAAGTGGGCAGAAGCCTACAAGGCGCAGACCGGTACAACCATGAATTACCAAGCTATTGGCTCAGGTGGTGGCGTGAAGCAGATTCTGGCCAAGACCGTTGATTTCGGTGCCAGTGATGATCCTGTTCCTGCAGCAGACCTTGAAAAAAATGGTCTGGCACAGTTCCCAGCCATTATCGGTGGCGTGGTGCCAGTCATTAATCTTTCTGGTATCGCTCCGGGCCAGTTGAAGCTGAATAACGCCACGCTGTCGGATATTTTCCGCGCTAAGATCACCAAGTGGAACGATCCGGCTATTGCCTCGGTTAACCCGGGTGTGAAGCTGCCAGACGTTGCCATCACGCTGGTTTATCGTTCGGATTCATCGGGTACCACGGCTGTGTTTACTGACTTTCTGGCACAGGTTTCGCCACCGTTCAAGGGCGTGGTCGGTGCTGGCAAGACAGTGAATTGGCCATCGGGTGTCGGTGGTAAGGGTAATGCCGGTGTAGCCGCTAACGTCACCAAGATTGACGGTGCTGTTGGTTACGTTGAGTATGCCTATGCCAAGCAGAACAAAATGACACACGTATCGCTGATCAATAAAGACGGCAAGGCTGTTCAGCCAAGCGAAGCTAGCTTTAATGCAGCCGCTGCCAAGGCTAACTGGGCCGGTACGCCTAACTTTGCAGTAAACCTGAACAACCAGCCAGGCGCTGCTTCGTGGCCAATTACCTCGGCTTCGTTCATCCTGATGTACAAGAAGGCTGATAAACCAGAGCAGAGCGCCGAAGTGCTGAAGTTCTTTAACTGGGCTTTGACCAAGGGCCAGAAGATGGCAACGGATCTGGACTACGTGCCGCTGCCAGACAATGCTGTAAAAGCAATCGTTAAGAGCTGGAACGATATCAAGGGTCCGGATGGCAAACCGGTCTTTGTAGCAAAATAATCGTCTCTCTCTAAGTATCATCGCCATAAGATGCAGCCGACATGGGTCGGCTGCATTATCTAGAGCAGGGTAACCGATGTCTGAAAACATGATTCAAACCAAAGAGGATGTTCAGGCTGCCATGAAGCGGCAGGCTGAGAAGTCCGCAATATTCCTACGCCAGGACAAAATATTCGCGGGCATTACGTTCAGCTTTGCCACATTGGTGCTTCTGGTTCTGTTTGGCATTCTTGTATCGCTCGTCGTCCAGGCCTGGCCTGCCTTTGAAGAGTTTGGCCCCGCATTTTTTTACAGCACCACCTGGAGCCCCACGGATGGAAACTTCGGTGCGGGAATTGCGGTCTGGGGCACTTTGGTGACCTCATTGATTGCGCTGGCCGTTGGTGTGCCGGTGAGCTTTGGTATTGCGATGTTTCTGACGGAATCTTGCCCGGTCTGGTTGCGCCGCCCGCTGGGTACGGCCATCGAGCTGCTGGCCGGTGTGCCGTCCATTATTTACGGTTTCTGGGGGCTGTTCATTTTTGCCCCGATCGTTCAAGAATATATTCAGCCATGGATGATTCGTTGGCTGGGTGAGCCATTCTTTGCAGGGCCACCTCTGGGTCTCGGTATATTCACCGCAGGCCTGGTACTGGCGTTGATGGTTATTCCCTTTATCGCCTCTGTGATGCGTGATGTATTTGAAACGGTACCGGGCGTGTTAAAAGAATCGGCTTACGGTATTGGGTGTACGCGCTGGGAAGTGGTTAAGAACATTGTCCTGCCTTATACCCGTGTTGGTGTTATTGGCGGCATCATGCTGGGCCTGGGCCGTGCATTGGGCGAAACGATGGCGGTGACTTTCGTGATCGGCAATGCCAACCGTTTCTCGCTGAATCTGTTTGCGCCAGGCAATTCAATTGCCTCCACACTGGCCAATGAATTTGCTGAAGCCGATCCTACTTTGCACATACCGGCACTTTTTGGTCTGGGCTTGATCCTGTTCATCATTACCTTTGTTGTGCTGGCAGCCTCCGAGTGGCTGATCAAGCAGGGTCAACGTAAGGCGGGGGGACACTAAGATGGATCGCCGCTATCAAAAGCGCAAGCTGGTTAATAGCTTAAGTACCCTTTTATCTGGTCTTGCCGTATGTATCGGCTTGCTCGGTCTGATCTGGATTCTGGCCACGCTCTTTATCAAGGGCATTCCCGCGATGAACTGGGCGTTCTTTACCGAGTCGACGCCGGCTCCGGGCTCTGAAGGTGGTGGCATGGCCAATGCCATTGTCGGGAGTCTGTTGATTGTTGGTTTGACCACTATCGTTTCTACACCCATTGGCATTCTGGCGGGCATCTACCTGGCCGAGTTTGGCGATCGTTCAAAAGTGGCATCTGTAACGCGCTTTGTGACTGACATCATGCTGTCGGCACCTTCGATTGTGATTGGCCTGTTTGTATACGCACTGTTTGTGGCAACCACCAAACACTTTTCTGGCTGGTCGGGTTCTCTGGCGCTGGCCTTGATCGCGGTCCCTGTCGTTGTTCGCACCACCGAAAACATGTTGAAGCTGGTGCCGGGCAGTTTGCGCGAGGCTGCCTTTGCTTTGGGGATGCCCCGCTGGCGTGTGAGCCTTGATGTTTGCCTGCGCGCAGTCAAGGGCGGCGTAATCACCGGGGTGTTGCTGGCGATTGCACGTATTACCGGTGAAACGGCACCGCTGTTGTTTACGGCACTGAACAATCAGTTCTTCACCTGGAACATGAATCAGCCTATGGCTAACCTGCCGGTGACCATTTTCAATTTCGCGATGAGCCCCTACGAAAACTGGCAAGAACTTGCATGGGGCGCGTCTGCCCTGATCGCCATCCTGGTACTGATGCTGAATATTGTTGCTCGCATCGCGTTCCGCGAAAAAACTCAATCTTAAGAGGTCGTTATGTCTGAATTTCTTTCTGATCAAGGCGTTAGTGCGGCGCTCAAGGTTCGTAACCTGGACTTCTACTACGGCAACTTTAAGGGCCTGAAGTCGGTATCGATGGATATCGCCGAGAAAAAAGTCACTGCATTTATTGGCCCGTCGGGTTGTGGCAAATCAACGCTGTTACGTACCTTTAACCGTATGTATGACTTGTATCCGGGTCAACGTGCCGAAGGCGAAATTATTTTCCACGGCAGCAATACGTTGGATAAAGGTTATGACCTGAATCTGCTGCGCGCTCGTGTGGGCATGGTGTTCCAGAAGCCGACGCCGTTTCCGATGTCGATTTATGAAAACATTGCCTTTGGCGTGCGCCTCTATGAAAACCTGTCGCGTGCCGATATGGACAACCGCGTACAGTGGGCGTTAGAACAGGCAGCACTGTGGACCGAAGCGAAGGACAAGCTGCACCAGAGTGGTTTGTCATTGTCCGGTGGTCAACAGCAGCGTCTGTGTATTGCCCGTGGCGTTGCCGTTAAGCCGGATGTGCTGTTGCTGGATGAGCCAACCTCTGCGCTGGATCCGATTTCGACAGCCAAGATTGAAGAGCTGGTGTTCGAACTCAAGAGCAGCTATACGATCGCTATCGTTACCCACAACATGCAACAGGCGGCTCGTGTTTCAGATTACACCGCTTATATGTACCTCGGCGAGCTCATGGAGTTTGGTGTGACCGATGAACTTTTCATGAAGCCAAAGCGCAAGGAAACCGAAGACTACATTACCGGTCGTTTCGGTTAATTCAGTACCGGAAGATCGCAGGCCAACTAAGAATGGCTGACGCGATCTTTCGGGAACCAGGCTTCAAAAACACTGCCCAGATTGACGACGCTGTGTATTTCGAGATGGCCTTGGTGACGGCTCAAAGCGTGCTTCACAATCGCAAGTCCTAGACCTGTGCCGCCCGTCTCACGAGAGCGGCCCTGATCGACGCGATAAAACCTTTCGGAAATTCTAGGCAGGTGGACAGCAGGGATACCTATACCGGTGTCCTTAACGCTGAAAATGCCTTCAATGGCTGTTTCTCGCCAGCTAATACTAATGCTGCCCCCTGCCGGCGTGTAATTGACGGCATTATTGATGAGATTGCCGAAAACACTGCGTAATGCAGCAACAGATCCACGAATCTGTAGGTTTTCGGGTATGTCGATGCTGAGCTCATGTTTTCCTGCGGAAAGGGCTTCAGCTGACACAACCAGTTCTTCGACCAAGGTCTTGATGGGTACCTGGGTTTCATCCGCCAGCGTTGCTCTGGATTCGAGGGAGGAGAGTGTTAATAGATCTTGAATGAGCCGGCCCATTTGCTGTGACTGATTCAGTGCAAGATCAAGATAGCGTTGGCGCTTTTCTACACTCAAAGACTCGTGATGCATCTGTAGCGTTTCTATAAAACCGCTGATCACCGTGAGCGGTGTTTTTAGCTCATGTGAGACATTGGCAATAAAATCGCGACGCACATTCTCCAGCTTTTCAAGACGGGTCAAGTCACGAATGGCCAGCAAACGTCGGTCTGAACCATAGCTAATCAGGCTGATCATGTAGCAGGCCTGGTCTCGGCGATTCGGGTGGAACATCAGGGGTTCGGAGAAATCCCCGTTTTGCAGATAGTTGGCAAATTCTGGCTCACGCACCAGGTGCTCAATGGGCATGCCGTGATCTTGACCAGGAATGAGCGAGAGCATTTGCTCGGCCAGTGCATTCATCCAGAGAATGCGGCGATGGGCGTCCATGAAAATAACGCCATCGGGCAGTGCCTCGAGCGCACTTTGAAATTGTTCTAGTGCTTTCTCTAGTTGATCCTTCTCTTGTTGCCTGGTTTTAACGCGCTGATTCATCCGGGAGACGAATTCTCCCCAAATCCCATTGGCGTCAGGAACGGGTGCATCTAATGGCCCGGAGATCCAGTTCAACATCCGGTGCAAATATCGACGATGAATATACAGACGTATTGCGAGTACGCCGATTACCAGTGTGAGCAGGCTTTCAAGAAAAGTCATAACGTCAAAGGTGGTAACGCCCACCGATAAACAACAAAGCAGGACGTTAGGTTGAGGTCGCCGAGAACCGGTAGCCGCTGCCACGAACGGTCTGAATCAGACTGTCATGGCCAGTTGCTTCTAAAACAGATCTTAACCTGCGAATGTGCACATCAACCGTACGTTCTTCAACAAAAACGTGGTCGCCCCACACCTTGTCGAGCAATTGCGAACGGCTATGCACGCGTTCAGGGTGGGTCATGAAGAAATGCAACAATCTGAATTCAGTTGGGCCAATCACGATGCTTTCGTTATTGGCATATACGCGGTGTGTCACTGGGTCGAGCACCAGACCATCCACAGTGACTTTATCTTCGGTGAGCTGGGGCTTGCGACGGCGCAATACCGCTTTAATGCGGGCAATGAGTTCGCGCGGCGAGAAGGGCTTGACCATGTAATCATCGGCACCGACTTCCAGACCGGTGACACGATCGTGTTCATCGGTGCGTGCCGTCAGCATGATGATCGGAATATCCGCAGTGCGTTCAGCCTCACGCAGGCGGGCTGCAAATTGCGGTCCGGAGCGACCCGGTAGCATCCAGTCGAGGAGGATCAGGTCGGGTAGGCTGGCGGTAACTAGTTGCTCAGCCTCTTCAGCCGAGCCGGCTTCAATAGTACGATGCCCCGAACTTTCCAGATTAATGACCAGCAGTTCGCGAATCGAAGGATCGTCTTCGACGACGAGTATCGTTGCCGCCATAATGCGCCCCTAGCTTAGTGGCTGGACTCTTGGCTGAGCAAACTGCTCCGAACATCCTCAACGCTGATATGTCGCACATTGAGCCCTGCTGAGATGTAAATCACGTTTTCAGCAACGGCACGTGCATGGTCAGCTACGCGTTCAATGGCCTTGGCCATGTTCATAATTTCCAGCGACAACGAGATGGTGCGCGGATCTTCCATCATGAAGGTAATAAGCTGGCGGGTAATGCTGCGGTACTCTGCATCCACCAGATCATCTGCCTGGAGCACATCGGTCGCCGCCAGTGAATCACCGCGAGCAAAGGCATCCAGGGATTGGCGCAGCATGTCGAGTGCATCTTCAGCCAGGTGACGAAGCTCTACCGAAGGGGTGAAGAGGGTGTGCATTTCGTGCATGGCACGAGCGGTACGCGCAATCTTGACGGCCTTGTTGCCCGCTTTTTCGAGTTCTAAACCGGTCTTCTGTACGCCAACGATAATACGCAGATCAATTGCGGTCGGTTGGCGTCTGGCGATAATCTGGTTGCAGATGGTGTCTAGTTGAACTTCCGCTTCATCAAGTTGGATGTCATTGTGCTCAACGGTTTCCAGCAGATTCTGGTCTGAGTCATAGAGGCCCTGCATGGCCTGGCGCATTTGCTGTTCAACAATACCGCCCATGAGCAACACGCGTGACTTTAGATCATCGAGCTCAAGGTCAAACTGTTTGATGGTGTGTTCTGCCATGATGAATTGTTCTCGCGCCTAGACTATTTAACGGTTGAAGTATTTCATACGATTGTGACAGTGATATTTCATTTTCAAGATTATTCGCCGATGACGCCAAACTCTACCGGGGTCTTGGTGTAGAAAATCTTGATGCCGGCGCTTTTGATCAAATCGAAGAGGGCAGTGGCCTCGGATTCGCTTACGACCACCACCACAATCACGGGTTGCTCAGATTGCTCGAAGAAGCGTGTCGCATGGATGCGTCGATCGCTGCCAAAGCTTTCATCGGCATGGATAACCGTAGCGCCTCGTATGCCCATGACTTGCGCCTTTTCCAGGAGCCATTCAGCAATGGGTTGATCCAGGTGTTTGCGGTTTTGCAGCGTGTAAAAATTAATCTGATAACCGTTCATGGTGTGCTCCTAGACGTGTCTTGCCAGCTGCCAGGTCATCAGACCGGCAATCGTTGCGATTAGAGAACAGCCCACATGCAGGGCAATGGATGCAGAAGCCCAGCCAAAGCGGCCCTCCTGGATCAGGGTGACAACCTCGGCAGAAAACGTTGAAAAAGTCGTCAGCCCACCGCAAAAGCCGGTAATGATTAACAATCGCCATTCGGGCGCTATTTCATTGTTTTGACTAAAAAAAGCGATAGCCAGGCCAATGATGTAGCCGCCAATAATATTAGCGACCAGCGTTCCCGGGGGTAGCGTAGGAAATAGCTGGTTCAGTCGGAGCCCCAGCTGCCAACGCGTAAGAGCGCCAACTGCGGATCCAACGGAAATGGCAAGCACGGCATTTAGCATGAGGATTTGGGGTATTTCCAGGGGAAAAGACTCCCTCATCATAAGGCAGGAGAGCCCTTATACAAAGCCCTGCCGTTTGACCTGAGGGGGAAACTACAGGATCATGTGCCCTGCGCATTTCAAGTCGTGTTGTTTTACTGGTGGGATATGACCCAAGCAGGGTCAAAATAAGGCCTAGGCTCTTGTTCTTTCACCGTTCTTACTCGCCTCACTTGATTATCAGGCGCTAGAACGAATAAGGAGCCCGCATTGGCTAAAGAAGAACTGATTGAAATGAACGGTGTTGTGCAGGAAGTCCTGCCTGATTCCCGTTTTCTTGTAGAGCTGGAAAATGGTCACTCGATCGTGGCCTATACCGCAGGCAAGATGCGTAAGCACCATATCCGCATTCTGGCAGGCGACAAAGTGACGCTGGAACTGTCGCCTTATGACCTTTCCAAAGGTCGTATCACGTTCCGTCATATCGAAGGCCGTGGTACCGGTGCGCCGCCACCGCCGCGTCGTCGTTAACCAACCTGTTTTATGATCGAGCTGGAAACTGGCCCAGCACCCCAATATGCAGTAATTTGGCTGCATGGTTTGGGGGCCGATGGCAGTGATTTCGAGCCGATCGTGCCGTACCTCGGGCTCAACCCTTCTGTCGCGGTCCGCTTCATATTTCCGAATGCGCCACAGATACCGGTTACCTGTAATGGTGGCTACGTTATGCCGGCCTGGTACGACATTATTACGCTGGCAGCGGACAGCCGCGAGATTGACGAAGCGGGGTTGCTTGCTTCGCGTGATGCGATCGTTGCACTCATTAATCGTGAGAAAGCACGCGGCATTCCTGCAAACCATATTTTTGTTGCGGGCTTTTCGCAGGGTGGAGCAGTCGCCTACCTGACGGGGTTATCCAACGCAGAGACCTTGGCCGGCATCATTGCACTATCAACCTATATGCCAAGCCCGACCCAGGTTGAACAAAGTGCCACCGCGATGAGTCTGGCGACACCGTTGTTTATTGCGCATGGCACGCATGACGATGTGGTATCGCTGAAGCTGGGTGAAATTGCCAGAGACACCGTTGCCCGTCTCGGATCAGACTTCGATTGGCACACCTACCCGATGGGGCACGAAGTCTGTCTGCCCGAAATTCAGGCTATTGGTGCCTGGATTAACGCTCGGATTTCTTAGTAGTCTTTTTGGCCTGGCATTCGGGGTGTGGTTCAGCAACCCCGGAGTGAACGGCAAAACACCCATCTAATGGACACTGAGTTCCTTTGGGGCAATGGTGCTCCAACGCACACTCGTGTTGGGTCTGGTCGGTGAGGACCATTTCGCCAGCTTCTTCGCAACGTGACACTGAAATATCTACACCACCCATGATCGTCTCCACGCATTAATTTTTATAGTTTCATCGTACGCCCCTTGGATGCAGCAGGGGTGATTTTTTATTGGTCGTTAGCCGCAGGCCACCAGGTTTTGCCGAGCTTGAGGGCGCTGGCATGGCGTATGGCATTGACCACGGCCATAGCGGCCACTTCACCGGCCGCGGTCGCCAGTTGCATCACATCAATCGGGGCAGGATTGCTGCCAGTAGCAAGTGCAAACAGGGTGTCGCCATCCATCGCCGTGTGCACGGGGCGAATGGTGCGGGCTAAACCATCGTGCCCGACTTGAGCCAACCGTTGAGCCTGAGCCTTGGTGAGCGTGGCATCGGTCATAATGACGCCAATGGTGGTGTTGCTACCGGCCTTTAAACCGCTGGCCGAAAGACCGTCCAGTTCGGCGGATACAGCATTGAGTCGGGTAAGCGAATCAGGCGAGGTGCGGGCCCCGGCAAGGATTGCCCCTGTCTGGGGGTCAACGACATCGCCAACGGCATTGCAAGCAATGATGGCGGCAACAAGCGTGCCGTTGACATTAAGAGCGGCCCAGCCAATGCCGCCGCGCATGGCGCATTCAGGACCATTCAGTTTGCCGACGGTTGCGCCGGCACCGGCACCGATATTGCCCTGGGCCAGTTCGGAAGAAGGGTTTTGCATGGCATCGACACAGGCCTGATAGCCTGCCTCGGCATCTGGATAGATGCCCGAGCCCTTGGGCTTTGCAAAGTCATCAACGAGCAGATCAAAAAGCACGGCACCAGGAACAATCGGTACGCGCACTGGGCCAACCTCTAAACCATAACCATGCTCGTGTAGCCAGCGCATGACACCACTGGCAGCATCCAGACCAAAAGCGCTGCCACCGCTCAGAACAATGGCGTGCACTTCATTAACGGTACTTGTCGGGTTCAGGAGATCCGTTTCGCGCGTGCCGGGAGCCGCCCCTACAACAGCAACCCCACCGACAGCGCCTTCCGGACAAAGAATCACGGTGCAACCGGTGGGCCGTCTTGTGTCGGTAAAGTGACCGATATGGATGCCGGCCAGATCAGCAATGGATGCCTGTTTCATTAAAAACCAGTGTGGGAATCACGTAGCGTACTAGTGTACCGAGTCGGATTGCATCTGCGCTGTTCTTCTGTGGCGATTCACCACTAGACCATCACAACCGCTTTCATGGTGATTGCATCTAAAGCGCGTACGCGGTACTCGGGATAAACCTGTTTTAGCAAACGGGCATAGTTGCTAATGGCATCCATGGTGTCTTCAACCATTTCCAGGAAGACCCACTCACCCGTGGTCGGCACCCGGATTTCTATTTTGAACTTCATGTCTCACTCCACGTCCCTTAGGGGATCTTTGGACATTATCGCCGATTGTCCAGTACATAAACACTTCACCAAAGATAAATATTTTTGATATGGGTCAAACTTTCACTTGTTTAGCGCCTAGTTATTTCAATGACATAGCCTGTAATGTCATCAAATTAGGGTGTAATCTTCCATCAGAGGGCAACATCAAGATTGTCCTAAGCTAAATACCCTGCAACAGGAACGCATATGACGACACTATTTGACCCGATCACCATCGGTGACATCCCACTGAGCAACCGTATCGTGATGGCGCCATTGACGCGTAATCGCGCTATCGCAGGTAACTGCCCGGGGCCAATGACCGTAGATTACTATCGCCAACGCGCCAGCGCCGGGTTGATCATTGCCGAAGCAACACAAATTAGCCCGATGGCCCAAGGCTACCTAGACACCCCTGGCATCTATTCCAAGGATCAAGTGGCTGCATGGCGCAAGGTAACGGATGCCGTACATCAATCGGGTGGACGAATCGTTCTTCAGCTCTGGCACGTAGGTCGTATTTCACATTCGTCTTTATTGCCGGATGGTGCAGCGCCTGTCTCTTCGTCAGCACGTCCTTCGAAGGCCATGACCTTTACGCCCAATGGTTTTGAGCCGGTGTCGCCTGCACGTGCTTTGCGCGATGATGAAATTCCAGGCCTCATTGAGGATTATCGTAAGGCTGCACGCAATGCCATAGAGGCAGGTTTTGACGGTGTCGAGATTCATGCAGCCAACACCTATCTGATCGAACAGTTTTTGCGCGATAGCGTTAATGATCGTAGCGGCCCGTATGGTGGTCCTATAGAAAATCGTGCGCGTTTGTTGCTTGAAGTAACCCGGGCCGTGACTCAGGAGATTGGCGCTGGCAAGACGGGCATCCGTCTTAGCCCCATGACCACCTTTGGTGATACAACCGAGCTTGATAGCAACCCGCAGGCACTTTACGGCTATGTGGTTGAGCAGCTCTCTCCGATGGGCCTTGCATACCTGCATGTTATCGAGGGCGAAACAGGCGCGACGCGCACGCCGGATGGGCAGACATTCGACTACGCTGCCTTGCATCGTCAGTTTACGGGTGCCTGGATGGTGAACAATTGCTATACGCGCGATGCAGCCCTGAGCGAAGTGGCTAGCGGCGAGGCAGATCTTATCGCCTTTGGCCGTCCATTCATCAGCACGCCCGATCTGGTTCGTCGTCTTAAAGACAATCTGCCGTTTAATGAGCTCGACGCGGATAAGCTCTACGGCGGCGGTGCAGAGGGCTACACCGATTATCCGGTGTTGCCTGCCTAAAGCATAGGAACTAGGGTCATGAGCCAGATAGGCAAATATGCAGCCAGGTTAGTAGGCCTGAGTCTTTGCTTGTCACTACTCGGATCTCCGGTACTGGCCAATGACAGTTATGAGCCAGTTAACGGGATGCGCCTGGCACCGATTGGCAAGGGTGAGTTCAGACGTTTCGGATTTCTGATCTATGAAGCAGCGTTATGGGGCGGCAGCAATCCACAGCAGCCCCCATTGGCACTGCAGCTGACTTATAAGCGGAACATCGAGGGTCGCAAGATCGTCGATGCCAGCGTACAGGAAATGCGTCAGCTGGGTGCTACTGAACCCGCGTTGAAAGTCTGGGAAACACAGATGACGCAGATTTTTCCGGATGTGAAACCGGGCGATCAGCTTACTGGCGTCTATAAACCCGGTGGGGCGGTCTTTCTGTTTAACAACCGGGAGGTTGGCGAAATCAAAGATCCGGAATTTGCCCGTTATTTCTTCGCCATCTGGTTAGACCCTAAAACCAGTGCGCCGGGATTAAGGCAGAACCTGCTCAGCAACAAACCAAGCTGATGCGCAAAACCCAAACGATCAACTATGGGCTGCTGGGTTTACCACTGGCCTTTGGTGCGCTGCCGGTTTATCTGTTTGTTCCAGATTTCTACAGCCGGAGTGGATTGCTCGATCTGTCGTTGCTGGGTTGGATTTTGCTGGGCACACGCCTGGCTGATGCCGTTGCCGATCCATTTTTTGGCTGGCTCAGCGATCAGGGCGCACGCAAAACATTTCTGGCGATAGCCCTTGTTCCTTTTGCTTTGGGGTATCTGGCGCTCTTTAATCCGGCGGCAGGGGTTGATCCCGCCTTATGGCTATTCGGATCGATTCTGGCGTGCACCTTAGGCTTTTCTGCCGCCATGATTGCCTATCAATCCTGGGGGGCAGATCTCGGTGCGCATACCAGTGAACGCTTAACGCTGGCCGGTGCGAGAGAAAGCTTCGGATTGCTCGGTGTGGTGTTGGCCTCCTTGCTGCCATCCTTGTTGTCTGATAACTCAGCACAAGGTTTGCAACAATCGGGCTGGGTCTTTTTGCCGATGCTCATTGTCATCGCTGCGATCACCCTGGGGGTGCTACCTGCCAGCAAACCGACGCATGTGGCCAGCATGGGGTTCATCAAATCCCTCAGCCAGGTGCTGGCTGACAGCACATACCGGCGGCTGGTGGCGGTATTCATTGCCAATGGCATTGCATCGGCATTTCCGGCCACGCTGTTTGTATTCTTTGTTGCCGATGTGCTCGGTGCGCAATCGCTAACTGGTTTGCTGTTGGGGCTCTATTTCATTAGCGCCGCGATGGGTGTGCCTTTGTGGGTGAGTCTGTCGAAAAAATTTGGCAGGCCTAAAGCATGGTTTGCTGCCATGTTGCTTGCCGTGCTCGCGTTCGTAGGTGCGGGCGCATTGGGCAGTGGTGATTGGCCCTGGTTTGCCGTGATCTGTTTTGCGTCCGGTATCGCCATGGGTGCGGATCTCACCATACCGTCTTCTATCGTGGCCGATCTGGGTGAGTCTCGTGGCCACACCGCCAGTTATTTCGGGGTCTGGAATCTCATCGCGAAGATGAATCTCGCACTGGCTGCTGGCGTTGCTTTACCGCTGCTGGGTTGGATGGGATACACGCCCGGCACCGGCGCGCAGACTGACGTGTTGGTTATGGCTTATGTTCTATTGCCATTGAGTCTGAAGCTGGGTGCCATGATCTTGCTCTGGTGCTGGCGCAAACCTCTGTCTTTCAGCACCTGAGCATCGTTAGTGGTTCAGGCGCGCAACATCTTCTGTAATCCGCGCATGAGCACACCAATTACGGGTAGCCGGCTATACAACTCTTCAGCGGCGTCCCAGTAGTCGCGATGTAGGGTCACCATGCCGTCAGTATTCAATTCCAGATGCGAAACACCTTCCAGTGATTGCATCTCCTTGCAGCCCATGCCCTTGAACCTGAAGTGAAACGTCCAGAAGAGAATCGCTTCACCATCCCCAACAATGCTTTTGCTTACCGAAAAGACGGGTTCATTGACCTGCACAAACATGTGTCTGAAAATCTTCTTGATCGCCTCGATGTCTGCTACCCGGTTGAAGGGGTCACGAAATTTGGCGTCGTGCGCGTAAAAATTATCAAAGCCTTCGATTGAGCCCACTGTCAGTGATTCATAAAACGGCACCAGCCGGTCAATGATTGCTTGGGTTTGTTCTCGAGTGAGCGTTGCATTAGTAGTCATTTGAGTGAACCCTCATCGGTTTTGGGCGATGCAAAATCTGTTCGGCTAAGCGGCGGCACCAGGCGCTGCGAGAGTCGCAGATACCAGCTAATAGGCAATAAGCGAAGCAGCTTCATAAACCGGGTGAAACGCTTCGGAAAATGAATTTCAAACTGACCCGCTGCCAGACCCTTGATAATCTCCTCAGCGGCCGTATCGGCATCAATCAAGGCCGGCATATGAAAGTCGTTTTTATCGGTGAGGCGGCTGCGCACAAAGCCGGGATTAATCAGCCAGACATTCAAGCCGAGCGGGTTCAGGTCTTGCCATAACGACTCGGCAAAGCTGATCAAGGCAGCTTTGCCCGGGCCGTAGGTCAGTGAGCGCGGTAAGCCGCGATAGCCTGCAACGCTGGAAACAAAGGCAATGCCCCTGGGGGCGTCTGTTGCCGGCATCTGTGACACCAGCGCAGGCAGCACAACAGACGTGATGCGCATCGGTGACAGCAGGTTCGTCTCGATAACCGAGTTGATGCTTTCGGGATTGAGTTCATTGGCGCGTGTTGCCTGGTAGGTACCGGCATTAATCACAATGAGATCAATGCCGCCCATCTGTGCCTGAATGGATGCAAGCGCAGTGGCAACGGCATGGGTGTCATTAATATCCAGAGGCAATTGTAGTGCCGGACGTGAAGCGCCAACGCTTAAACACTCGGCGGCTGTTTCTGTCAGTGCCTCGGCCCGTCGCCCGGAAATTGCGAGCACTGCCCCGCGCTTGGCCAGTGCAACCGACAAAGCGGTACCGATGCCGCCCGAGGCGCCTAATATCCAGACGCGAAGTCCAGCCCAGTCTTTGGGGCCTAGGCGCTGATTAAGAGACATGGATGCCGACCCGCCTAACGCTTAACAAAGGTGAGGGTTACCTCGCCAAGGTCGAAACCCCATTTGCTCATCGACGAACGATTCAGCATGATCCGGTCGTCCATCAGGAACATCCAGTCATCAAAATTGACTTCGTAAACCTTGCCATCGACGGGCAGCGATAAGACGTACTGCCAACGCAGGGCATTCCCTGAGGCTGTCCCTTTTGCTTCGCCCACAACATCTGCTGCGGTTCCGATATAGTCCTGCGGACCCGTTTTGCGGATCGTCCAGATGCGTTGCTGGGTGGTGCCATCGCTATAAGTGAACTGCTCATCCAGCGTGCCCGTATCGCCTTCCCAGTGTGACTTAATGACGACGTGGAAGCGTTTGACCACTTCGCCGGATCGGTTCTGGAACATGCCGTAGGCATCCATCGTGCCCGTAAAGTACTTACTCAGATCCAGTTGTGGCGTCTGCGCTGCATACTGGGTTACTTGGACGCCACTGCAGGACGATAAGCCCAGGATCGCACAGAGCGCGATCAATGGGCGGCTGATCAATTTACTCAGTCGTGACATGGTTTAAGCCTTTGTATTCAGGATGCGGCAAGTGTGTATTGGTGCACATCGATGGTTTGAGCCCGGAAGCCGGCCTCACAATAGGCCAGGTAAAAACGCCAGAGACGAACAAAACGCTCATCAAAGCCCTGAGCCTTTACTTCGATCAGGCGTTCCAGAAATGCTTCATGCCACAAGCCCAGCGTGCGGGCGTAATGCAACCCGAAGGCGTGGTCATCAACAATTTCGAAGCCGGCGCGGGAAGCCTGTTTTTGGAAGGCGCTCGGAGAGGGCAGCATGCCTCCCGGGAAGACGTGACGCTGGATAAAATCCGTGCCCCGCTTATATTGGTTGAAGGCTGCGTCATCAATGGTGATGACTTGAATCACAGCCTTGCCGCCCGGCTTCAGGAGTTTGTTGAGTGTCCGGAAGTAGGTGGGCCACCAGCGTTCACCCACGGCTTCAAACATTTCCACCGAGACGATATGGTCGTACTGTCCCTTCACGTCGCGATAATCGGTGAGTTGAAAATTGCTTTGATGTTGCCAGCCACCTGAGGCGGCACGTTGCTTGGCAAAAGCAAGCTGGGCGGGCGAGAGCGTCAGCCCGGTTACATGGCAATTCGCTGTAGCAGTGGCTTCTTCGGCAAAGCCACCCCAACCGCAACCAACCTCAAGGATTGTTTCGCCCGGTTGCAGGTTTAACTGATGAATCATCCGCTGGTTCTTGGCCCGTTGCGCCTCGGGCAAGTCCGACCACAGGGCATGATCCGGATGGTCATGGCCGGTAAATAAAGCGCTGGAGTAGCTCATCGTTTCATCGAGCCACAGCTTGTAGAAGTCATTGCCCAGATCGTAGTGCGCCATGATGTTACGGCGACTGCCACGACGTGTATTAGCCCGCAGTCGGTGGAGCAACCATTGACCCGCCAGACGCCAGCCACGGCCGTGTACCGCCTGGGTCAGCGTCTTTTTGTTGCGAGCAATCAGCGTGAGTAGGGGCGCTAATGATTCAGTGCCCCAGAGACCATCAATAAAACTCTCTGCAGCTCCAATATCACCTCGCGCCAGGATATCGCTAAATACCTGCCATTCATGAACCACCATGTCGGCAACGACATGGCCCTGTCCACAAAGTCGTTGTGACCCATCCGGAAAGGTTAGTTGAATTGAACCGTCCGTGATGTTGTCGAGCATTTCAACCAGCAGTCTGGCAGCACCAGGCATGCCAGTGCTGGGGGAAGTTGCAGCTTGCGCTCCCCCCCCTAACGACATCGGGTTCATCGTGTGTGAATCGGTTTTCATAACCTCAGAGCGGATGTTCATGGGGTCGTTTCCTTAAGAGGGGCATTGGGCTTGCTATAAAAGGGTACACGCTTAATCCACAACTTGAAGGCTTGCCAATGGATCCGTGTGATCACGTTTAAAGTCATGAGCGGAAATCGAAGCAATGCACTAAGCATGGCTTTTCCGGTTAGTGACGTTGCCCTTCCGCGGACCCAGGTTCTGAGGCCGCGTACACCCTGTGGATTTTGCGCACAGTCGGTTTCTTCCGATCGGTAGTCGATCATGGCGATCGGGTTGCCGGGCGTCCCATCAAAGCGGAAGCGGTAATGACCAGTCAACGGAAAGAATGGGGAAACATGAAACACCTTTTCAGCGGTCAACCACTCTTCTGGAAGTATGGGATCGGCATTTTCATGGGCGACCAGATAATTGTGTCGTTCACCGAAGGTATTGCTGACTTCGCAAATGACAGCGCGAAGCGCTTCTGTATCGTCGTAACAGAAAAAGAAGCTCACCGGGTTAAAGGTGTAGCCCAGTATCCGGGGCATGGTTTGTAAAATAACTTCCCCACTATCTGCCAGGTATTCCAAACCTTGCTTGGCTAAAGTCTGGCGTACCCACGGGAGCAGGGGCGAACCATCTTGAGCGCCGTGATCGCTATTAAGTATCTGGCACAGGCCCTTACGGTTTATAGACAGACCGGGAACGCTTAGAGACGCTAAACGGCTCAACGGCAAGCGCAAATAGAACAGTGGATAGATAAACTGGTTGCGAACTGGTTGGGTGCGGGAATGCATAACATCACCGACGCATAATGTCGGTTCAGTCCAGGAGGAAGCCCGTGTAGCCATGTTCATGCAGAGACAGCTTCCGTGGTGACATCTTTCAGATGGGTCGTACAAAGCGCAGGTTGTGCACCGAGCAACCAATCAGGTAACGGGGCCAGTCGGCCTGCTGCGCGTACAGCGGATGCGAAACCATCTTCATGAAATCCGTAGCCTAGCCACGCGCCGGCAAATGACGTGCGGTTCTGTCCTGAAAAGCCATTAATGGCTTTCTGCGCTTCGATCGCGGGGCCGTCAAATACCGGATGAGCATAGTTAATCTCACGGTATACAAAACGGTGATCTGGTTCGCGCCAGGGGTTGAGCGACACAATAACAGGCGTTTGCACTGGCAGTGGTTGCAATCGGTTGAGCAGATACGAAACAGCCACAGGGGGTGTTGTCCGGCCATCAGACATGCGCCCACCGGGAGAGGCATAGTTCCACGCAGACCAGACCTTCTTTCGCTTAGGAAGGAGGCTGGCATCGGAATGCAAAATAGCCCGGTTGGCTTGGTAACGGATTTTTTCCAGGTTCACGCGCTCTTCAGTGGTGGCGTTCTCTCCCAGTAGCGCTAAGGCCTGATCGCTATGGCAGGCAAACACAACGTGATCAAATCGTTCGGGTCCTCGGTGAGTCTGGATCGTAACGCCCTCAGTATCACGGGTTACGTAAAGCGCCCCGCACTGGTTTTCAATTTTTCCGCCTCGGGCAGTAACGGCATCGGCCAGCATGCGTACATAGTTTCTCGAAC
>ERZ1034363.39-NODE-39-length-84412-cov-8.040695_pt1 | contig 84412 bp, 74 predicted proteins | sample MGYA00520616_ERZ1034363 | MGnify/ENA primary metagenome ERZ1034363 (study PRJEB33736, sample SAMEA104284506) | Azolla filiculoides | biome: Urban; feature: Water surface; material: Ditch water | place: Netherlands | collected 2015-10-28 | depth 0-0.1 m ...
ACGGCGAAGCACCGATCTTCTCGGTGGCCGACTACGGCCTGGAGGCAGACTTGTTTGTCGCCGTGCCGGAACTGACCCGCGCCCTGTAGGCGGGGCGGGGCCGGGTCGGTCCTCGTAGCGCATGGAAGGCGCCACGAGGGCTCTGGTTTACTGCGCGACGAAGCCGCTGGCCTTGATGATCTTGGCCCAGGTCTTGGTGTAAGCCTGCTCGCGGCTGCCGAGTTGCTGGGCGTTCATAAAGCCCACCGTCAGGCCCATATTGGTCAGGCGGTCTTTGACATCGGGCATCGCCAGCACCTTGGTCAAGGCTTCCGCAAAACGGTCGATCGCGGCGCGCGGCGTGCCGGCGGGTGCAAAGAAGCCGTAGTAGGGCAGGTCTTCAAAACCGGTCAGGCCCAACTCACTAAAGGTGGGCACATCGGGCAACAAGGCCTGGCGCTTGGCGCCCATCACAGCCACCACCTGCAGCTTGCCCGCGCGGTGGTTTTCAATGAAGTCGGGCACCGAGGCGACACCGGCACCAATCTGGTTGCCCAGCATGTCGGCCATCATCGGTGCGCTGCCACGGTAGGGGGCGGCCTGTAGGTCGAGCGCGTATTTCTGGCCAATCACCTGCACCAGAAATTCGGGCACCGAGGCCGGTGCGGGAATGCCCACATTGCCCTTGCCCGCACCCTTTTCCTTAACCCAGCTTGCATACGCCGCCATCGACTTGGCCGGCGTACCGCCCGATAGCGCAAAGGCGTTCACAAAGGTCGCCACACCGGCCACCGGCACAAAGTCCTTGGCCGGGTCGTAGCCCGGACTCTTGACCACCTGCGGCAGGATGGAGATGGCGTGGTCGTGCGAGAAGTACAGCGTGTTGCCATCAGGTCCAGCGGCCTTCAGCGCTTGCGCGGCGATCTGACCGCCAGCCCCGGCCCGGTTTTCCACCAGTACCGGCGTGCCCAGCACGTCCTTGAGTTTGTCGCCCAATGTGCGGGCAATGGCGTCGGTTCCGCCGCCGGGCGGGAAGCCGACCAGCAGGCGCAGCGGGGTTCCTTCGGCAAAGGCCGAACCCGTCGCCAAAAGCGTCAAAGCCAGCGAAGACCGCACCAAAGTGCGCAAGAAAGTAGAGCGTTGCATAGTCTTGAAAAGAGAAAAGTTTCAGTTACGTGCATAGGCCATTTCAAAGCCCTGCACCCCCGCCATTTGGCCCACGCTCCGGCTGAACTCCGAAATCGGCTGGGCCACCCGGTGATTGTGAGCCACCGCAATGAAGTGCCAGGTGTGCACATCGCCATCGCGGCGGATATTCAGCGAACCGCCGGCAATCGAATAGCCATTGGCCTCAGCCAATTCTGCCAAGGCCGACTTGAGCGGCACCACGCCCGGATCAAAGCGCAAGTTGACGGCCACCGCCGGGCGCGAGGGCAACCAGGCCTCGATCTTGGACACCCAAACCATGCAAATCGCGCTCAACACCGCCAGCGACATGGCGGCCGCATACAGGCCCACGCCGACCAAGATGCCAATCACGCAGGCCGCCCACAACGAAGCCGCCGTGGTCAGGCCGCTGATGTTGAAGCCCTCTTTCATGATCACGCCGGCACACAGGAAACCAATGCCGGTCAGGATGCCCTGCATCACCCGCGACAGGTCGCCGTTGCTAAAGGTCGTGGTGGTGGTGCCGCCGTACCAGAAGTGCGAGAAACCACCGATGACTGTGAGCGCGGCGCTGGCCATGCACACGAGCCCGTAGGTACGCATGCCGGCCGCGCGTCCGTGGTACGAGCGCTCGTACCCCACCAGCAGCCCCAGCAGCAGTGCCCCCACCAGATGCAACAGCACGAAAAAATTGGCCACCAGCATGGGCACTGACCAGTAAGCGGCATAGGTTTCGATATTCAGCATGTTCACAAGATACCGCATTCGTGGCCCAAAATGGAAGGGTACTAACTCCCTATGCGAGCCGCCATGCAAGCCATCGTCCTGATCACGGGTGCCTCACGCGGCATTGGCGCCGCCTCGGCCCTGTTGGCCGCACAGGCGGGTTACAGCGTCGCCGTCAATTACCGCGACAACGCCGCCGCGGCGCAAGCCGTCGTACAGCAGATTGAGGCCACGGGTGGTACCGCGCTGGCGGTGCAGGCGGATGTGGCGGACGAGCAGCAGGTGCTGCGCATGTTTGAGACGGTGGACGCGCAACTCGGGCGCTTGAGTGCGCTGGTCAACAGCGCCGGCGTGGTGGACCAGGCCAGCCGGGTTGATGCCATGTCGCTGGCGCGCCTGCGCCGCATGTTTGACACCAACGTGATCGGCAGCATCGTCTGCGCCCGCGAGGCCGTACGGCGCATGAGCACCCGGCACGGTGGACACGGCGGTGCCATCGTCAACCTGAGCAGCATTGCCTCCACCCTGGGCAGCCCGGCACAGTACGTGGACTACGCCGCCAGCAAGGGGGCGATTGACAGTTTCACCATCGGGCTGGCGCGCGAAGTGGCGGCCGAGGGCATCCGTGTGAATGCGGTGCGCCCCGGCATCATCGACACCGAGATTCACGCCTCCGGAGGCCAGCCTGAGCGGGCCCGCGAACTGGCCCACTTGATCCCGATGCAGCGCGCTGGCACCGCCGAAGAGGTGGCACGGGCCGTGCTGTGGTTGCTGAGCGACCAGGCCAGCTACGCCACCGGCAGCCTGCTCGACGTGGCAGGCGGCCGCTAAGCATTCGTTTGGGCATGTCGTCAAAAACGGCGGCTAATTGAGTTAAATTGGCAGCCGTAACACCTACGCAAAATCAGGAAGAGGGACACCGCATGTCGAGCATTGAATCGTTCTTTGAGACCGTCCAGTTGCCGTCCATTCCGGACCTGGCCCACTCCCTCATCAAAACCCTCAACGACGAAGACGCCACCATCGAGGAGGTGAGCGACCTCATCAGCCGCGACCCGGCCATTTCGGCCAAGTTGCTGCGCCTGGCCAACAGCGCGCAATTCGGTTTGCCGCGCGGCGTGGGCTCGGTGGACGACGCCATTGCCATGGTGGGCATGAACAAGGTCCGCACACTGGCACTCGGCGCCTGCTTGGCCGGCACCTTCCCCAAGCTGGCAGGGCTGGACACCCACACCTTCTGGAAAACCTCGATGGCCAGCGCCGGTTATTCCGAATGGATCGCCCGCAAGTTGGGCGTGGACACCTCGCTGGCCTGGCTGACCGGCATGATGGTGCGGCTCGGTGAACTGCTGATTGCCCAAGCCGAGCCCGACACGCTGGCTGAGATTGAAAAGCTACCGGTGTGGCCCGGCGTACGCTGGAAGCGTGAGCGCGATTTGGTGGGCTTTACCGAAGGGCAACTCACCGCCGAACTGGCCTTGCGCTGGAACTTTCCGATGCAGATGGTGCAGGCCTTGCGTGTCAGCGCCGACCCGCTGGTGGAACAGGCCTTTTCGCGGTTGGGCGCGGTGATTCACATCGGAAGCCTGCTGGCAGACACCCCCAACGCCGGACCGGAACATGTGGAAGGGCTGCCCACCGATGTACTGGCTGCGCTGCACCTGGATGCCGACTGGATGCGCGATCACTTCCCGAGCAACGCCGACTTTATCGACGCGAGCTGAGCACCACGCTTCAGGGCGTGGCAGGGACTTGTGCCACGGCGCTACGCAGGTTGGCCAACCCGGCCTCGAAGTCGCGACCGATCATCTTGTCCATGTTGAAAACCAGCCCCATCAAGCGGGAAATAAAGGGGCTCGGCCCGAACATGGCCCAAGTAACCTGGGTGCCTCCGTCCTGCGGCACCATTGAAAATTCCACCGTATTGCAGGCGGCGAAGGGTTTGAAGAATTCAATGCGGATGGTGATGCGCTCCGGGTTGGAGTCGGTGATTTCCATGCGCCCGGCACCGGCCTTGCCGTTGCCGCTCCAGGCATACACCGCGCCCTTGCCCGCAGGCTCTCCGCTGTAGCTGCGCTGCATGCTCGGGTCGAGCTTTTCCCATGGCGACCAGGCCGTCCACCGGTGGAAGTCGTGAATGAATCCATGTACCTGCTCAGGATGTGATTCGATGTGCAGCGCCCGCTCCACGCGAAAGCTGTTGGGCCGGGTTGCGGCGGTCAGCAACACCGACAGGATCAGGGCCAACAGAGCCCAGGCGATGAGTACCCATACAGACATTGGCGAAGCCTTTCGTAGTGGTTGCGGTTTCGCGGGATCAGGGCTTGGCCAAGCCAAACAGCCGCTGCCCGTTCTCCCACGCTATTTTGCGTGCAACGTCGGCCGGAAGCTCGCCCAACCAGGACCGGTATTCCGCAAAGGTGGCTTCGTAATACTGCCAGCGCTGGTTGACCCAGGTATCGGAACCGAGCAAAAAACGGTCGGGGTAATCCAAGAACAGACGCTTCCACTCCGGGCACAGCGCGCGTGCATCGCCGCTACCGGCGCACGTCAGGCCGGGCCGGTATGAAAGTTCCCCCATCAGCAGCGGATAGGTGTCCAGCAGGGCCCGAATGCGGTCCACCGACGCCCCGCCAATTCCGGTGTGGGCCCACACCAGGCGCACCGCCTTGCCGCGCGAAGGGGTTGGCTTCAGCAACCCGTCGATGGCGGCATCGTCCACATGGGCCAACACCACCAGGGCGCGCTCTTCGGCCAGCGCCATCAGTTTCTTGGCTACCGGCCCGGCCGCGTTGGCACTGTCGTACAGATGAAATTCACCGATGCCCCGGTACGGCCCGGCGGCCGTGCCGCGGGCCAGTTCAGCCAGCACCATGGCGTAAATGCTCTCGTCATTGAACCAGCCGGTGTAGTCCGCCCGGTTGCGGTACAGGCGCACAAAAGGCACCACGGCAACACCGGCCGCCGCCGTTTCGGCACGCGCATCGGCCAGGGTACGGGTGCCATCGTTGGGCCGCGAGTTGGCCACGATGGCGCGCACGCCGCTGCGCTGCATGCGCCCCAAAACGTCGGGCAACGGGTGGGCCACCTGGGCCTCCTCGTTGTAATGGAGGTGCGCGTCAAACAACGGGCCGGTGTAGTCGGCTGCTTGCGCGCTGCCACACCAGGCCAGCAGCGCGATGCCCACCCCGTGCCAGAGTGCCAGGTGCTTCAACATGCATGCCTTTCTGCCGCGTGTGCGGCTAGGGTTCCCCAGGCCCCGGTTGTAGCGCGTTTAAACAATTCCTGCAGCGCTGTGCCTTACCATCGCCCCATGGACCTCAAGCCACTCATCACCCTGCTCGCCATCGTGAACCCGCTGGCCATCGTGCCATTTTTCATTCACTACACGCAGGGCTTTTCGCGCGAACAGCGGCGTCAGACGGTGATGGTGTCTTCCTTCACCACCTTTGTGGTGATTGCGGTCAGTGCACTGGCGGGCCTGCAGATTCTCGAATTTTTCGGAATCTCGCTGGCCAGCTTTCAGGTGGGTGGCGGCATGTTGCTGCTAACCAGTGCGCTCAATATGCTGAACGCCCAACCGGCTGAGGCCAAACCCAACGCCCATGTGATGGAAGACGGTGCTGAAAAAGCCGCTCAGGGTTCCAGCATTGCCGTGGTGCCGCTGACCATTCCGCTGCTGACCGGCCCGGCCACCATGTCCACCGTGGTGATTTACGCCGACAAGGCCAAGACCTTTCTGCAACTCAGCACGCTGGTGGGCTACGGCGTGGTGGTGTCGCTGGCCACGCTGCTGTGCTTCCAGTTGGCCACCCCGATTGCGCGGGTGCTCGGAAAAACCGGCATCAGCGTGATGACGCGGCTGATGGGCCTGATTCTGGCGGCGCTGGCGGTGGAAGTAATGTCGGACGGGTTGGTCAAGCTCTTTCCGGCGCTGGGGCATACCTGAAGCGCTGAACTCGTCGCGCCTGCACCCTAGGCGCCTGCCCGATTCAAAATATCGCCCACCAGTTCGAGCCGCAGCAGCGGGTTGTCGAGTTGCAGCAGGCTTTGCTTGAGGCTGGCCGGCATCGACAGCAGATCACACCAGCGGTTGGCTACCCAGCCGCAGTCATCCAACCGGTAAGGCTGCGCAAACGGCGGCAACTCAAACGGTGCCTGCGGGCTGTTGGCCTGCTCCAGCACTTCGGCCAGCGCATGGGCCACCGGCTTCAGATCATCGGGAACCGACACCACCCAATCCGCCGGCAGATGCGCGATATCGGCCACCCACAGCCCATGTTTGAGTTGTCGGCGCGCCTGGATGCGGAACTTCTCACCACCCGTGCAGCGAATGCGCATCAGGCCGGCCTGCGGTGCAGAAAACTCAACGATATGGGCCAGCGTTCCGACGTCGGCAAAGTCTTCTCGCGCAAAGGCGTCTCCCGTAGGCAGCGCCGGGTCACGCGTGCGCACCTCTTGCCCCTGCGTCAATGACACCACGCCAAAGGGCGTGCCCAGCCGGTGGCATTTTCCAATCATGTCGAGGTAACGCACCTCAAAAATCTGCAGGCTCAGGCTGCCCTCGGGGAATAGCACGGTGTTGAGCGGAAACAGCGGGAAGTCTTGCTGCACGCTGCCGGGCGCGTTGGTATCCGCGCTGCTCATGGCGTGGTGGCTTCGGCGGCGGCGACCTGCTGCATCCACTGGTCAAGCTGGCGCACCAGGGCATCGCTGGCTTGCGCCAGCGCACGCACGCCACCGGCGGCATCGGCCGTCGCAGCCGGTTGCGGCACCACCAGGCTGGTCTGGGCCAATGCTTTGGGCGGGCTTCCCGTGCGGCCCAAGGTGGCGCGCACCCGCACCAGCCCCGCGCTGCTGGTCGCGGAGTCAAACAACTGGCTGAACTCTTCCAGTTCCACGCGCAACACCAAGGTGCCGGGGGCGACCGCATCGGTCGAAGCCAGCACCGTGCGCTGCGTGCCGAGTTTCTCGCGCAGGCGTTGGCGCAGCAACTGCGTGGGCGGCATGGCCCAGCGCGCCTGCGCGTAGGGGCGCAACTGATTGGCATCGGCGTAGGCCAACCGGTACAGCACGGCGGTGCCCTCCAGCGCCGCCGATGTTTCCACCTCGGCCAGCAGCACCGGTGCCAGCGGGGCCATGCGCGGGGTCGGCTCCGGTCGGGTGGCACCGGGGCCAAAGTCGTACACCGCCAGCTTGGCCGGCGGGCTTGCGGAACAACCGCACAGCGCGACGGCGATGACTCCGGCTGCGGTCAGGGTTGCTAACCGGCTTGAAAACTGCATCTGCATAAGCTGCCTCATGGTTCCACCGTCGCGGCGGCTTTTTCTGCGGGGGCCACAAAACCGGGCTCGCCCGGGCCGGGCAGGGATGCGCCCTTGCCGAACAGCAGGCTCTGCGGCTGCTCGGCCAGCCCTTCGACGGCCCGGTTTACCTGGCGCGCGGTGCGGGCCGCTTCGTCGGTGGTGCGGTTCAGGCGCGGCAGCAGCGTGGCGTTCAAGGTCACGGTGGCCTGGGTCAGCGCCTCGGTGCTGCGGGCAATGCGGTCGAGCGTGCCGCCGGGCTCGTTCATGCGGGTGGTGGTGCGGCGGAAGTTTTCGGCGGAGAGCTTCACGTTGTCGGAACTATCCCGCAGCCGCTCGGAGGTGGTCTGCATGCTCTTGAAGGTAGCGTCCACCTGGGCCGCCATGCGCGGCAGACTGGGGCTGCCTTCGGGGCCGCTGCCGGTCAGCACCTGATCGGCGTGGCGGGTCAGTTGGTTGATGCTGGCGGCGGCCTGACTCAGGTTGGCCACCGCCGTGGTCAACGTCTGCTGGTTCTCCGCGGCCAGCAGGCTGTTCATGCGCTTGCTGGCTTCTTCCAACTGGGTCAGCAAGTTACCGCCCTGCTCGGTCAAACGCGACATCAGACCCGGACGCATGGGAATGCGGGCCGGGTGCGACATGGTGGTGGCCAGCGGCTGGGGCGCCGTGCCGGTGTCGTCCAACTGGACAAACGCCAACCCGGTCACGCCCTGAAAACCCAGGCTGGCAAAGGTGGAGCCAGTGATGGGCGCGTTGTCATTCACCGCAATGCGCACCAGCACATTGCCCTGCGTCTGCGGGTCCAGCCCAATGCTGGTAACGCGGCCGACAGTCACGCCCTTGTAGCGCACGCCGGCCTGGGGCTGCAGGCCGGTGACGCCCTCCTTGCTGGATATCTCATAGAGGCGCTGCTCGCTGGTGTCGCGCGTGAGCCAGACCACCATCGCAACCAGCAAGCCCATCAGCAGCAGCACAAAGGTGCCGGCAGCGATGGCGTGGGATTTGTTTTCCATAGGCTCTCTTTTTACACGTCCTGCACTTGCCCGTGCAAGACTTCCATGGCGCGCTGACCGCGTTCACCCAAAAAGAATTCGTGCACAAACGGGTGGTCAAAGCGAATCGCCTCGCGCGGTGGCGCGTCCACAATCACATGCTTGTCGGCCACCACCGCGATGCGGGTGCTCAGCTCGAAGATGGTATCGAGGTCATGCGTCACCATCACCACGGTCAGCCGCAACTCCTGGTGTAGCGAGCGCAGCAGCATGCAAAAGGCGTCGGACGCATCCGGGTCGAGTCCGGCGGTGGGCTCGTCAAGCAGCAACAGCGGCGGGTCCATCACCAGCGCGCGGGCCAGGGCCACGCGCTTGACCATGCCGCCCGACAGATCTGCCGGCATCTTGTGGGCAGCCGACGGGTCCAGCCCGACCATCTGCATCTTGACCATGGCCACGTCGTGAATCAGGTTGCGCGGCAACACGCCCAGCTCGCGCAGCGGGAAGGCGATGTTCTCCAACACGGTAAAGGCCGAAAACAGCGCGCCATGCTGAAACAGCATGCCAACCCGGCTGGAAGTACCGGCCCGCCCGAGTTCGCTGGCCGGCTCGCCCAGCACCGTGACGCTGCCGCGCAGGGGCGTCTCCAGCCCCAGCATCTGCCGCAGCAGCACGGTCTTGCCGCTGCCGGAGCCCCCCACAATCGACAGAAACTCGCCCCGTGCAATCGACAGGTTCAGGTCCTGGTGAATCACGGCCTTCACACCCCGGGTGGTAAAGCCCGAGCTCAGGCCCTCGATCACCACCGCCAGCGGTGCCGGGCGCATCACAGCCCCACCCCCCGGAACAGCACCGCAAACAGCGCGTCAAACAGAATCACCATGGTGATGGAAGTCACCACCGAGGCGGTGGTGCCCTCGCCCAGACTCTGTGTATTGGGCAGCACGCGCAAGCCGAAATGGCAGGCGTTCAGTGCAATCAGCACGCCAAACACCATCGACTTGCCCATCGCCAGCCACAAATTTGACAACTGCACCACCTTGGGCAAGGCAAGGGCGAAGTACTCGGGGGTCAGACCCATCGACAAATCGGCCGCCAACATGCCGCCCAGCAATGCTGCCGCCGTGGTCCAGGCGGCCAGCAGCGGCATCACCAGGGCCAGCGCCAGCGTGCGCGGCAGCACCAGCCGGTAGCCGCGCCGGATGCCCATGACACGCATCGCATCGAGCTCCTCGGTCACCCGCATGACGCCAATCTGCGCGGTGATGGCCGAGCCGGACCGCCCGGCAATCAGAATCGCCGCCAGCACCGGACCCAGTTCGCGGATCAGCGCCATGCCCAGAATATTGACGATGAAGGCATCGGCACCGAACTGGCGCAACTGGCGTGACATCAGGTAGGCCAGCACCACGCCAATCAAAAATCCGACCAGTGCGGTGATGGGCAGCGCAGTGGCGCCAATGCGGTAAATGTGGCCCGAAATATCCCGCCAGGGCGCCTTGCTCGGGTCGCGCAGAAACTGCAGCAGGTCAATAAAGAGCTGGCCGGTCAGGCGCAGCGCGCTTTCCGCGTGGCTTTCCACGCCCATCAGCCATTCGCCCAGCTTGAGAAACAATTCCTTCGGGGTGCTGCGGTGCGGCTTGGGCGGCACCACGGCATAGCGCGCCACGCGGTTCATGGTGGAACGCTGCAAATCCAGCACCAGCACCTGGCGCGGCCAGGCGTGGCCCCAGGTGTTCCATAGCAGTTGTGCGCCGGTATGGTCGAGCCGTTCAATCTGGCGCAAGTCCCAACTGGCGTCCAGCGGTGCCTTGACCTGTCGCGCCAGCGACTCTTCAAGGGCCGTCCAATGCTCCTGCTGGGCCAGCGCGGCTGCGCTCCAGCTTCCATACAGCGTCATGCTCTCGCCGGTGGCAGAGCTTTCCTTGACGATGCGGGGGGGTACGACTTGCACGGGGTTGCTGCGGTCCAAACGAAGTTGCATGCCATGGTACCGCTTTGGACCTACTTGCAAGCAAAATACGCGCATTCCATTGATCCGCAAGCACCCATGTCCTCCAGCACCGCTTTCACCTCCACGCCCGAGCTTTCCGTAGAACAACGGGGCGCTGTGCTCTGGCTCACCATCACCCGCGAAGAGCGCCGCAACGCCATGAGCCACGGTGTGCTGGCCGGCTTGGCGCAGGCGGTGACGACAGCGCAAAGCCAGCGCGATATACGCGCCATCGTGGTCACCGGCGCGGGCAGCAAGGCGTTTTGCGCCGGTGCCGATCTACAAAGTGACAAGGCCTTCACCACCGATTACTCCGAGCCGCACGGCCACCTGGCGCAGGTGCTGCGGGCGGTGCGGGCCAGCACCATCCCGCTGATTGCGCGCGTGAACGGCGCCTGCATGGCTGGCGGCATGGGTTTGATGAGCATGTGCGACATGGCGGTGGCCGCCAGCCACGCGGTGTTTGGTCTGCCCGAGGTTAAAGTGGGCGTGTTTCCGGCGCAGGTGCTGAGCGTGTTGCAGCACCTGATTCCCCGCCGCGTGCTGGTGGAAATGTGCCTGACCGGCGAGCCCATCACGAGCGCACAGGCGCTGGAATACGGCTTGGTGAACTACGTGGCCGACGACGTCGACGCCCAGTTGCAGTGGCTGCTGGACCGCATGCTCGACAAATCGCCCGCTGCCATCCGGCGTGGCCTGTACACCCTGAAAAAGGTGGAGTCGATGGCCTTTGAAGAATCCATGTCCTTCACCGAAAGCCAGATCGCTCTGTTCACCCTGACCGAAGACGCCCGCGAAGGCCAGTTGGCCTTCAAGGAAAAGCGCAAACCGGTCTGGGCTGGCAAATAACCATGGCGAGCATGGCCGTTGTGGTGGAGCACAGTGCCCTGATGCAGCAGGTTGGCGCTGCGCTGTTTGGCGTGGCGCTGCTGCACACCTTCTTTGCCAAGCAGTTTGAGGTGCTGGCACACCGCCACCCGCGCCATGCCGGCTTGCTGCACTTGCTGGGTGAGGTCGAGGTGGTGTTTGGCTTCTGGGCCTTTGTGCTGGTGGCCGCCATGGCGCTGCTGGCCGGCAGTGACCAGGCGATTGCCTACGCCGAGTCGCTGCAATACACCGAACCGCTGTTTGTTTTTGTGGTGATGGTGGTGGCAGCCAGTAAGCCGGTGCTGTCGTTTGTGCAAGCTCTGCTAGGTGGCATCGCCAGCCGTGTGCCGGGATTGCCCACCCCGCTGGTGCAGGCCTGGCTTGGATTGGCCGTGGTTCCGCTCATGGGGTCACTGATAACCGAACCGGCGGCCATGACACTGGCCGCCCTGATGCTCGGCCCGCAGATTTTTCGCCCCGGCATTCCTGAGCGCCTGAAATACGCTGCGCTGGGCGTGCTGTTTGTGAACATCTCCATCGGCGGCACGCTCACCTCGTATGCGGCGCCACCGGTGCTGATGGTGGCTGGCACCTGGAACTGGGACACCGCCTTTATGGCCCAGACCTTCGGCTGGAAAGCAGCGCTGGCGGTGCTGGTGAACGCCACCGGCATCAGCTTTATGTTGCGCCGGCATCTGGCCCTGGCCGACACCGCTTCCCCAACAAAAACCCTGGAACGGATGCCGCTGACGGTCAGTCTGATTCATCTGGCCGTGCTCGGGGGCGTGGTGGTGCTGGCGCACCACCCGGTTTTGTTTCTGGGCTTGTTTCTGGTTTTTCTGGGCTATACCCAGGCCTACGAGCGTTACCAGAGCCCGCTGATTCTGAAAGAGGGCCTGCTGGTGGGCTTTTTCCTGGCCGGGCTGGTGGTGCTGGGTGGGCTGCAGCAGTGGTGGCTGCAACCCATCATCTCGGCCATGCCGCCCACCACCCTCTTTTTTGGTGCCGTGGGCCTGACCGCCATCACCGACAACGCGGCACTCACCTACCTGGGTTCGCTGATTGAAGGGATCTCGGCGCCGGCACAGTACATGCTGGTGGCCGGTGCGGTCACGGGAGGCGGTCTGACCGTGATTGCCAACGCCCCCAACCCCGCTGGCGTCGCGCTGCTGCGCCATGGCTTTGAAGACGAATCGATTGGTGCCGGCGGTTTGCTGCTGGGCGCCCTGTTACCCACCGCGGTTGCCGCACTGTCCTTTTTGTTGCTATGACTGATACCACCTTTGATTACGTCATCGTCGGCGCCGGAACCGCCGGCTGCCTGCTGGCCAACCGCCTGAGCGCGGATGCCAGCAAGCGCGTGCTGCTGATCGAGGCCGGCCGCAAGGACGACTACCACTGGATTCACATCCCGGTGGGCTACCTGTACTGCATCGGCAACCCGCGCACCGACTGGCTCTACAACACCCAGCCCGACGCCGGGCTCAACGGCCGCACGCTCAAGTACCCGCGCGGCAAAACACTGGGCGGCTGCAGCAGCATCAACGGCATGATTTACATGCGCGGCCAGGCGCGCGACTACGACCAGTGGGCGCAACTCACCGGCGACGATGCCTGGACTTGGGAGCGCTGCCTGCCATATTTCAAGCTGCACGAAGACCACTACAAAGGCGCTAACGACCAGCACGGCGCGCGCGGAGTTCCGGCCGAAGTGCTCAAAGACGCCGGCACCACTTACCGCCAGGTGCTGCGCCACCACAACGCCGGGGGCGAGTGGCGGGTGGAAAAGCAGCGCCTGCGCTGGGACGTGCTGGATGCCTTTGCCCAGGCGGCGGTGCAGGCCGGCATACCGGCTACCGACGATTTCAACCGGGGTGACAACGAAGGCGTGGGCTACTTTGAGGTGAACCAGAAAGCCGGCTGGCGCTGGAACACCGCCAAGGCCTTTTTGCGACCCACCTGCTACGCACGGCCCAACTTCGAGTTGTGGACCAACGCCCAGGTGGCCAAACTCATCGTCGAACCGCAGACCGGCACCGACGCCGACCGGCCCCTGCGCTGCACCGGTGTGCAGGTCTGGAACGGCCAGGAAATGGTGAACGTGACGGCACGCTCCGAAGTAATTCTGGCGGCCGGCGCCATCGGCTCGCCGCAGATTTTGCAGCTCAGTGGCATCGGCCCGGCCGCGCTGTCGCAGTCGCTGGGCATTCCGGTGGTGCAGGACACGCCGGGCGTGGGCGAGAACCTGCAAGACCACCTGCAAATTCGCGCGGTCTTCAAAATCAAGGGGGGCGTCACGCTCAACACCCGGGCCAACTCGCTGTGGGGCAAGGCCATGATCGGGCTGGAATATGCCCTCAAACGCAGCGGACCGATGAGCATGGCGCCCAGCCAGCTCGGCGCTTTTACCCGCAGCGACGCGGCGCAGCCGCACCCGAATCTGGAATACCACGTCCAGCCACTCAGCCTCGAAGCATTCGGCCAGCCGCTGCATGCCTTCAATGCGTTTACCGCCAGCGTCTGCAACCTCAACCCGACCAGCCGGGGCCATGTGCGCATCACCTCGCCGGACTTCAAAGTGGCACCGGCGATTGCGCCCAACTACCTCAGCACCGACGAAGACCGCAAAATTGCCGCCGACTCGCTGCGCCTGACCCGCTCCATCGTGGCGCAGCCGGCCCTTAAGCAGTACGCGCCCGAGGAATACAAACCCGGCGTGCAGTTCCAGACCGATGCCGAACTGGCCAAGCTGGCCGGTGACATTGCCACCACCATCTTCCACCCCTCCGGCACCACGCAAATGGGCCGCGCAGACGACCCGATGGCCGTGGTGGATGCGCGCCTGCGGGTGCGCGGCATTGCCGGCCTGCGGGTGGTGGATGCCGGCGTGATGCCCCGCATTACCAGCGGGAACACCAACTCGCCCACGCTCATGATTGCCGAAAAGGCCGCCCAATGGATTGCCGAGGATGCCTAGAAAGCAATAAAAATGAACATTACAGGGTAATTCCGGATGCCCGTGTACGGGATTCCCGGTACAGTCCGTCCGTTCGCGTGTTGGAGCGTTTGCGTACATTCCATCGGCACGAGACCTGAAAAGAAAATGACCCCGAGGAACCGCCGGTTAACGGCAACTCAAAGCAAGAACAGTGGCGCCACGATGTGCCACAGAAAAAGCACCGGCAATCCCGGTGCTTTTTTATTGGCCGACTGCAAGGCGTCCCTTAGAAACCGGATGCGACAATTCCTGCATGGAACTGTTCATCGTCACCCTCGCCTCGCTGATGGCCGGATTTGTGGATTCGATGGTGGGCGGCGGTGGTCTGATTCTGATTCCGGCACTCTTGGCTACCTTTCCCACCGCACATCCCGCGACCCTGTTTGGTACCAATAAGGGTGCGTCGATCTGGGGCACCGGCATGGCCACCGTGCAATACGCACGCCGGGTCACCATGCCCTGGCATGCGCTGGTGCCAGCAGCCATCGCCGGTTTGCTGGCCTCACTGGGTGGCGCCTGGCTGGTCACCGTGGTCTCGCCCGACTACCTGCGCAAGATTCTTCCCGCCATCCTGCTGCTGGTGCTGGGCTACACGCTGGCAAAGAAAGAACTGGGCCGGCACCATTCGCCCCTTTTTTCGGGCGCCCGGGAGGCGGCTGTCGCCTGCGCAATTGGTGCCGTGATCGGTTTTTATGACGGATTTTTCGGCCCCGGCACCGGCAGCTTCTTTGTGTTTTGCATGGTGCGCTTTCTGGGCTACGACTTTTTACACGCCTCGGCCGCAGCCAAGTTGCTGAACACCGCCACCAATTTTTCGGCCCTGATGCTGTTCATTGCCAAAGGCCATATCTGGTGGCACTTTGCCCTGGCCATGGCAATCGCCAACGTAGTGGGCAGCATGGCGGGCACGCACATGGCGCTGAAACATGGCACCGGCTTTGTGCGCGGCATGTTCATTGCGGTGGTTTCTGCGCTGATTCTGAAAACCGGTTACGACGCCTTTTTGCGTTAAGAAAACGCCCCACATCCCGGCGGTCTGCTAGCGGCCCGCCGGCGGCCAGGGCACCTCGGCCACGCTGCGTGGCTTGCCAAGGGGCGCGGACGCCTGCCCTTTGCTGACGGCCGTCAGGTCCTCCTCATTGGGGTATCGGCCCAACAGCCAATAGTCCAGCACGCGGCGTGCAATGGGAGCCGCATGTTCGGCACCAAAGCCCGCGTTTTCCACCACCATGGCAAGGGCGATCTTGGGGGCATCGATCGGCGCGTAGGTGATGTAGAGGGCGTGGTCACGCAGGTGTTCCTCGATCTTGCGGGCGTCGTACTTCTGGTCTTTTCCAATACTGACGGCCTGCGCCGTGCCGGTCTTGCCGCCGCTGACATAGCCGGCACCGGCAAACGCCCGGGCGCCGGTGCCCTCGACCGTGACCCCCACCATGGCCTTGTGGATGACTTCCAGGTGGGCGGGTTTTAGTCCGATGTCCTTGGTCAGCGCTGGCTGGACCGGAATCACGCCATGGGTTTCAGCATCGTGAATGGCCGTCACCAGATGCGGCGTCATGCGCACACCGTTGTTGGCCAGCGTCGTCACCGCCTGGCCTAACTGCAACATGGTGAAGGAGTTGTAGCCCTGCCCAATACCCAGCGAAATGGTCTCACCGGCATACCACTTTTGCTGGTCAGCTCGCTTGTAGGCACGGCGCTTCCATTCGGTCGAGGGCAAGAGGCCCCGGGTTTCGCCCAGGATATCGATGCCCGTGAGTTCACCAAAACCAAAACGCTGCATCTGGTCGTGAATCAGGTCCACCCCCATTTCGTTGGCGAGGGTGTAGTAATAAGTGTCGCAAGAAACCACGATGGACCGGTACATATTGACCGAGCCATGGCCGCCCTCCTTGTCGTCTCGGAAGCGGTGGCTGCCGAACATGAAGTAGCCGGGGTCCGACACGCTGTACTCCGGGCTGCGGCTGCCGGTTTCCAGCGCCGCCAGCGCCATAAAGGGCTTGTAGGTGGAGCCCGGAGGGTAGGTGCCGCGCAGCGCGCGGTTTAGCAACGGCTTGTCGATTGACTCGTTCAGGGCCTGCCAGCTTTCGCTGTCGATGCCTTCGACAAACAGATTGGGGTCAAAAGTGGGTTTGCTGACAAAGGCCAGAATTTCGCCTGTCTTGGGGTCGATGGCTACCAACGCGCCACGGCGCTCGCCGTACATGGTCTCAATCAGGTGTTGCAGCTTGATGTCGATCGACAGCTTGACGGTATTGCCCGGCGTGGCGGGGTTGCTGGCGAGTTTGCGCATGGCGCGCCCGCCGGCCGAGGTTTCGATTTCTTCCACGCCGGTAACGCCATGCAACTGGGACTCGTAACTTTGCTCTACCCCAAGCTTGCCGATGTATTCGGTGCCCCGGTAGTTGTCAGCGTCGTCACCCTCGTCAATCTTTTCCTTTTCCGCCTGGTTGATGCGGCCGATGTAGCCAATCACATGGCTGGCCAGTTCGCCAAATGGGTAATTTCGAAACAGGCGCGCCTTGATTTCAACGCCCGGAAAGCGGTAACGCTGTGCCGCGAAGCGCGCTACCTCGGTATCGGTCAGCCGGGTACGAATGGGCAGCGACTCAAAGCTGCGCGACTCTTCCAGCAGTTTCTTGAAGCGGCGCCGATCGCGCGGCGTGATGTCGAGCACCTTGGACAACTCATCCAGCACCCCTTCAAGCGGACCGCTCTTGCTGGGAGTAATTTCCAGTGTGTAGGCCGAATAGTTGCTGGCCAGCACGATGCCGTTGCGGTCCAGAATCAGCCCCCGGTTAGGCACGATTGGAACGATGGAGGTGCGGTTGTTTTCCGCCTGCGCCCGCAACTCATCGTGGCGCCAGATCTGCAGATACCCTAAGCGCAGAATGAGCAGCACAAAGCACACCAGCACCACCAGGCTGATAACAAAGATCCGCGCACGAAAGCGCGCCAGATCCGCTTCGACATTCCGTAGAACGGTCATGGCTGCAACGCTCTACACGAAGTGAGAAGCGTGGGGGCCATGTGATTGCCCGCAGGACCGCCCCAAGGGCAATCAGCCCCCTCGGGGGGCAGCGAAGTACATGCAGTGACGAGCACGGGGGCCATGCGATCACCCGCCGGGCCGCCCCAAGGGTGATCCACCCCCTCGGGGGGCAGCGCACTACACGCAGTGAGAAGCATGGGGGCCATACTCACAGCGGCCGGTTGGCGTCCGGGTCGGGCGCACGGCGCTGCGGCGCCAGCAGAATGATGTTGGCCAGCGGCCAAAGGGCGGCTTCCAGCAGGGGGGACAGCAGCAGCGGCCAGCCGGGAAAGGCGCCACCTACCAGCAATCGCAGCGTGACTTCCACCACATGCGCCGCTACAAACAAAGGCAACACTTGAACCGACTGCGACAGCACTGGGAACCACAGCAAACGGCGGTGGATGGTGATCGCAAAGAAGCTCAGCACGGTGTAGCACAAGGCGTTTTGCCCCAGCAATGCCCCTTGCTGCACATCCATCAACAGACCAAAGACAAAGGCCGCACCGATGCCTACGCGCAAGGGCTGGTGTACCGTCCAGAACACCAGCACCACCGCCAGCAGATCGGGCACCCAGGCCGCTCGCCCGAACATGCCCATGTTCATGAGCATGTCGAACAGGAAAGCCATCAGCATGGTGCCCCAGACAAACAAGGGATTGGCGGGCAGCAGCAGTTGCTGCCCCTGGCGCATGATCATGGTTTCACCTCACCGCGTTTGTTGCGCTTGGGCGGTGGCGGCTCGGGCGCCGGCCGAGCGGGCACCTTGTCCGCCAGCGGCTCCAGCACCAACACATGGCTGGCCCCCGACACCAGCGCAGCGGGTACACAGGTAATGCGGGCAAAAACGGCGTCCACGCGCCGATCGACTCTTTCCACGCGGGCCACCGGCAAGCCCGGCGGGTACACGCCATCCACGCCACTGGTCGTGAGCAAGTCACCGGCCGTGGCATCGGCATTGGCGGCCATGTAACGGAGTTCCAAAGCATCGGCATGGGTCGAGGTATCGCCGAAGGCGACGCCCCGCGCACCGGTGCGCGTGTTCATGACAGGAATGGCATGGTCACGGTCGGTGATCAGCGTCACCTCGCTCACCATCGGATACACGCGGGTCACTTGCCCCAGCACACCGCGCTCATCCAGCACCGGCGAGCCTGGCGCCACTTTGGCGAGCGCACCCTTGTCGATGATGACCTTGCGCGAATACGGATCGGCCGCGTCGTACACCACCTGGGCCGCAATGCCGGTGGCCTGCACCCGCTCACGCAGTTCCAGCAACTTGCGCAAGCGCTCGTTCTCCAGGGTCAACTGCTCGACCTGATTGGCCTTCTGGGACTGCAAGCCGAGTTTCTTGAAGGCATCTTCGCGGGCGCGCTGGGCCGCATTCATGGTCGAAAAATAGTCGCTACCGCCCTGCAACAACTGCACCGGTTGCATCGCCAGCCATTGCACCGGGTAGAGCACCGTGCCCAGCAGCCCCCGCAACGGCTGCATGACCTTGAAGCGGGAATCGGCCACCATCAGAAACAGCGCCAAGGCGCTGCAGACGGCCAGCTTCGACAGGGCCGAGGGGCCCTGGCGGAAGAAGGGAGGGGGAGCTCTGTCCAGCGTACCCAGTGGCATCGCGGACCTCGGGGATTATTCGCTGGTGAAAATAGAGCCCAGACGCTCCATCTGTTCCAGCGCGATACCGCAGCCGCGCACCACGCAGGTCAGCGGGTCTTCGGCCACCAGCACCGGCAGACCGGTTTCCTCGGCCAGCAGGCGGTCCAGATCACGCAACAGCGCGCCACCACCGGTCAACATCATGCCGCGGTCGGCAATGTCGGCACCGAGTTCGGGCGGGGTTTGCTCCAGCGCGTTCTTCACGGCGGAAACAATGTTGTTCAGCGGATCGGTCAGGGCTTCCAGAATTTCGTTAGAAGAAATCGTGAAGCTGCGGGGCACGCCTTCAGACAGGTTGCGTCCGCGCACTTCCATTTCCTTGACTTCGGAGCCAGGGAAGGCCGAGCCGATTTGTTTTTTGATGGCTTCGGCAGTGGGCTCGCCAATCAGCATGCCGTAGTTGCGGCGGATGTAGTTGATGATGGCTTCGTCAAACTTGTCACCACCCACGCGCACACTGCCCTTGTAGACCATGCCGCCCAGGGAAATGACGCCGACTTCGGTGGTACCGCCGCCGATGTCGACCACCATGGAGCCGGAAGCTTCGCTCACCGGCAGGCCGGCACCGATGGCTGCGGCCATGGGTTCTTCAATCAGGTACACATCGCTGGCGCCGGCGCCCAGTGCGCTTTCGCGGATGGCACGGCGCTCGACCTGGGTAGAACCGCAGGGCACGCAAATGATGATGCGCGGGCTGGGCTTCAGAATGCCGCGCGGATGCACCATCTTGATGAACTGCTTGAGCATCTGCTCGGTCACCGTGAAGTCGGCAATCACGCCGTCCTTCATGGGGCGAATGGCTTCAATATTTCCGGGCACTTTGCCCAACATGGCCTTGGCTTCACGACCTACGGCCTGAATCGTCTTTTTGCCCTGGGGGCCGCCTTCGTGGCGGATGGCAACGACCGAAGGCTCATCCAGAACAATCCCCTTGTCGCGTACAAAAATCAGGGTATTCGCGGTGCCAAGGTCGATGGCGAGGTCGGTAGAAAAATACCGACGAAAATTTCCAAACATCACAAATCCTCTCAGGCACAAATGGGGCTTCGCCCAGCTATCGCCTTGTTTTATCGTAAAAAGCGGTGGTTATGGCCTTCCAACTGGCGCGTGTGCGCTCATTCGGCCAAAGGCAGGATAATAACCCATCGTCCGGGAAATCCCTGCCCCCTGACTCCCGTTCGGCGCGTATTTACCTTTGCTTTCAACCTTACTTCATTCATGTCACTGACATCTTCCGACATCGCGCGCATTGCCAATCTGGCGCGCCTGGAGTTGAGTCCGGCCCACAGCGAACGCCTGCTGGGCCAAATCAACAGCTTTTTCGACATCGTGGAACAAATGCGTGCAGTCGACACCACCGGCGTTGAGCCCTTGGCGCACCCGGTTGCCGCCATCGGCGATATCGCCCTGCGCCTGCGGGACGACGTCGCCAGCGAACCGAACCAGCGTGAAGCCAACCAGAAGAGTGCGCCGGAAGTCCAAAACGGACTGTTCCTGGTGCCCAAGGTGATCGAATAAGGCCGCACGCAATGACCACACTGTCTCAAACCGCCCTGCACGACCTTAGCGTGCAACAACTGGCCAGCGCGCTGGCCAGCAAGCAGGTTTCCGCCGTGGAAACCGCCCAGCACTTCCTGGCCCGCTCGCAGGCCCACGGTGAACTGGGCGCCTATGTAGAGTTCAACCCGGAAGCCACGCTGGCCCAGGCTGCTGCCGCCGACGCCCGCTTGGCCCAAGGCACGGCGGGCGCGCTCGAAGGCGTTCCGGTAGCCCACAAAGATATCTTTGTCACCAAAGACTTCACCACCACCGCCGGCTCGCGCATGCTCAAAGGCTACCGCTCGCCGTTTGATGCCACCGTGGTTGCCAAGCTGGCGCAGTCCGGCATGGTCACGCTGGGCAAGCTCAACTGCGACGAATTCGCCATGGGCTCCAGCAACGAAAACTCCGCCGTCGCGCCGGTCGGCCACGAGGCCCCCGCCCCCGTGCGCAACCCATGGAACACCGACCGCATTCCGGGTGGCTCTTCGGGCGGCAGCGCGGTGGCAGTGGCAGCGCGGCTGGCACCGGCTGCGACCGGCACCGACACCGGCGGCTCAATTCGCCAGCCCGCATCGTTTTGCGGCATCACCGGCATCAAACCGACCTACGGCCGCGCCTCGCGCTACGGCATGGTGGCGTTTGCCTCCAGCCTGGACCAGGCCGGCCCCATGGCGCGCAATGCCGAAGACTGCGCGCTGCTGCTGAGCGCGCTCTGCGGCCCCGATCTGGACCGCGACTCCACCTCGCTCGACGTGCCCGCCGAAGACTACCGCCGCAATCTGAATGATTCGATTGAAGGCCTGCGCATCGGCGTTCCCAAAGAGTTTTTCGGCGAAGGCTTGGCCGACGACGTACGCGCAGCGGTCAACGCGGCGCTGGCGCAATACGAGCAGCTCGGAGCCAAGCTGGTGCCCATCACGCTGCCACGCACCGAGTTGTCGATTCCCGTGTACTACATCATTGCGCCGGCCGAGGCGTCGAGCAACCTGAGCCGCTTTGACGGCGTGAAGTTCGGCCACCGTGCAGCGCAGTTCGCCGACCTGGCCGAAATGTACAAAAAGACCCGCTCCGAGGGTTTTGGCGAGGAAGTGCAGCGCCGCATCATGATCGGCACCTACGTGCTGTCGCACGGCTACTACGACGCCTACTACCTGCAGGCGCAAAAGATCCGCCGCATGATTGCCGACGACTTCCAAAACGCCTTCAAGGAATGCGACGTGATTGCCGGCCCGGTAGCCCCCACCGTGGCGTGGAAGCTGGGCGAAAAGTCGGACGACCCGGTGGCCAACTACCTGGCCGACATCTTCACCCTGCCCGCCTCGCTGGCCGGTTTGCCCGGCATGAGTCTGCCGGTTGGTTTTTCGAACACGGCGCAAGACCAAGGCCTGCCGATTGGCATGCAGTTGATCGGCAACTACTTCAAGGAAGCGCAGCTTTTGAATGCCGCCCACCGCTTCCAGCAAGCCACCGACTTTCATCTGGCCAAGCCCGCAGGATTTTGATATGACAGCCCCCACTCTTTTGGACCGCCCGGATGCGCCGCTGGTTGGCGGATACGAAGTCATCATCGGCTTTGAAACCCACGCACAACTCTCGACGCAATCGAAGATTTTTTCGCGCGCTTCCACCGCCTTCGGTGCCGAGCCCAACACCCAGGCCTGCGCCGTGGACCTGGCCCTGCCGGGCACCCTGCCGGTAATGAACAAGGGCGCGGTAGAACGCGCGATTCAGTTCGGACTGGCCATTGGTTCGCACATCGCACCGCGCAGCATTTTTGCGCGCAAAAACTACTTCTACCCCGACCTGCCCAAGGGCTACCAGATCAGTCAGTTTGAGATTCCGGTGGTGCAGGGTGGTCTGGTCGAATTCTTTCTGGGCGAGAAAAAAATGGCGGTGCGCCTGGTGCGCGCCCACCTCGAAGAGGACGCTGGCAAATCGCTGCACGAAGACTTCATTGGCCAGAGCGGTATCGACCTGAACCGTGCCGGCACCCCGCTGCTGGAAATCGTGACCGAGCCCGACATGCGCTCCAGCGCCGAGGCCGTGGCTTACGCCAAAGAGTTGCACAAGATCGTGACCTGGATCGGCATTTGCGACGGCAATATGCAAGAAGGCTCGTTCCGCTGTGACGCCAACGTGTCGGTGCGCAAACCCGGCCAGCCGTTGGGCACGCGCCGCGAAATCAAGAACCTGAACAGCTTCAAGTTCATGCAGCAGGCCATCGACTTCGAGGTGCGCTGGCAGATCGAGCAGATTGAAGACGGCCACGCCATCCAGCAAGCCACCGTGCTGTTCAACCCCGACACCGGGGAAACCCGCGCCATGCGCACCAAGGAAGATGCAGCCGATTACCGCTACTTCCCCGACCCGGACCTGCCACCCTTGTGCATTTCCGACGAATGGGTGGCCAAGGTACGCGGCGAAATGGCCGAGCTGCCGCGCGCCATGGCGGCCCGCTTCATGGCCGACTACGCCTTGAGCGAATACGACGCCACACAACTCACCCAGAGCCTGGCCATTTCCAGCTATTTCGAGGCCACCACCAAGGCCTGCGGACAGGCCAAGCTGGCCGGCAACTGGATCATGGGCGAGCTGTCACGCCGCCTCAACGCGCAAGACCTCGGCATCGAACAAGCGCCCGTGAAGCCCGAAGCACTGGGTGCCTTGATTTCCCGCATTGCCGACAGCACGGTTTCCAACAACGCCGCCAAGCAGGTGTTTGACGCGTTGTGGGAAGACAGCAGCGCCAGCGTGGACGCCATTATTGAAGCCAAGGGCCTCAAGCAGATGAACGACACCGGCGCGCTGGAAAAAATCGTCGACGAGGTGATTGCCGCCAACGCGAAAAACGTGGCCGAGTTCAAGGCGGGCAATGAGAAGGCCTTGAACGGTCTGGTCGGTCAGATCATGAAGGCCAGCAAGGGCAAGGCCAATCCGCAACAGGTGAATGACCTGCTGCGCGCCAAACTGGCCTAAGTCCAGCGGGAGCCGCGCCGCCTATTTGGACGCGGCGGCTGCGGCCCAGATCTGGCGCAACCGGCCCAACTCTTCGTCAAAGCGCGTGTTGACGCGCTGGGTTTCGACTACCTGGTCGGCGATAAAGCGCTTTTGCATTTCGGCGCTGCGGGTGTTTTCCTCGACCTGACGCTTCAGGTTCTGCGGCGCCTTGCTCGGGTCCTTTTTGTAGAACTCCATCTCGTCGTCGAGTTTCTTGCGCTGGGTTGCCAATTCCACCAGACGATCAGCGGCCGCTTTGCTCACCACGGCGATCTGATCCAAGGCATCGGCGCGTTCCTTGTCATGGACTGCTTTGCTGGGATAGCGAATCAACAACGCCCGCTCGCGGCGGTGCTCCTCCTGCAGGCGGTTTTGCTCCTCGATCTGCTTTTTTTCCTTGGCTTCCTGTTGCGCACGTTCGGCTGCAGTCAGGCTGGGGCCTACTTTCAGTTTCAGCGTGCCGCTGGGATTGAGCACTTTTTGCTCGCGGTCCAGGCATTCGGGAATCGGCCGGTCCGAGGTCAGTTTGCGCCCATGGGCGTCCACGCAGGTGTAAATGCCGTTGACCGGGGCGCCTTGCGCCAGCACTGCGCCTGCGGCACCGCTCCACAAGACCCACAACGCCCACCTGCAAACTTTATTCATAGGAGCGTTACTCTACCCCATAGCGCTGACGGTACGCCAGTACCCGCTGGTGGTCCTCAGCCGAATTGGCGCTGCCGCCTTGGGCCAGAAACTGCATCAAATCCGACAACCGGGCAATCGCGCAAACGTGCAGGCCCAAGCGGTTCTGCACGTATTGCACCGCGCTGTAGGGAACGTCCTGCCCGTTTTCAGTGGCCATCTCCTGGCGATCCAGCGCAATGCACACCGCATGCGGCTTGGCTCCAGCGGCCTCAATGATGGCAATCGACTCGCGCGCCGCCGTGCCGGCCGACATCACGTCGTCCACGATCAGCACCCGGCCCTTGAGCGGTGCGCCCACCAGGGTGCCGCCTTCGCCATGGTCTTTGGCCTCTTTGCGGTTGTAAGCAAACGGCACGTTGCGGCCCCGGCGCGCCAACTCCACCGCCAGCGCCGCACCCAGCGGAATGCCCTTGTAGGCGGGGCCGAACACCATGTCGAACTCGATGCCGCTGGCCAACAAACGCTGGGCATAGAATTCGGCCAAACGCATCAGCCTGGCGCCATCGTCGAACAGGCCCGCGTTGAAGAAATACGGGCTCATGCGACCCGCCTTGGTCTTGAACTCGCCAAAGCGCAGCACCCCGCATTCCACGGCAAATGCCACAAAATCCTGGGCCAACGGGTCCGCAACAGCGCCCGGCAAAGGGTCTTGAATCGACATGGGAAATTCCTTGTTTAAGTTAACCAGCCTGAACCTCAACGGCATCCGTTCCGCCACCAGCAAAGGGCTGGAAAACTGGCTTGCCCAGGCTACTCCCGATTGTATTTGCGTGCAGGAAGTCAAGGCCCAGATGCCGGACCTGGCGGGCAAGTTTGAGGTGCTGGCCGGGCTCAAAGGGCACTTTCACCTGGCCGAGAAAAAGGGCTACTCCGGTGTGGGCATCTACACCCGCCTGGAGCCGAGCGACGTGGTCGTGGGCTATGGCTCCAAAGAATTCGACGCGGAAGGCCGCTATGTAGAGCTGCGTTTTGACACGCCCACCCGCAAGCACTCCATCATCAGCGCCTACTTTCCCAGCGGCTCATCCGGCGAAGAACGCCAACAGGCCAAGTTCCGCTTTCTGGCCGAGTTTTTCCCGCACCTGATGGCGCTCAAAGGCCAGCGCGATTTCATTTTGTGCGGCGACATCAACATTGCCCACCAGGCCATTGACCTGAAGAACTGGAAGAGCAACCAGAAGAACTCCGGCTTCCTGCCCGAAGAACGCGCCTGGATGACCAAACTGTTGACCGAAGGCGGCATGGCCGACGTGTACCGAAGCCTGCACCCCGACACCACCGACGATTGCTACACCTGGTGGAGCAACCGCGGCCAGGCCTATGCCAAAAACGTGGGCTGGCGGCTGGACTACCACCTGGCCACACCTGCGCTGGCCGAGGGCGCGCGCAGTGCCGCTATTTACAAGGGCGAAAAGTTCTCCGACCACGCCCCTATCACGATTGAATACGCCTGGTAATCACCGACCCCAGCACGGAGCCCCGCCATGTACATTCCCGCCCACTTTGCCGAAACCCGTCCCGACGCCCTGCACCGCATCCTGCGTGCGCACCCTTTGGGGATGCTGGTCACGCACGGCAGCGAAGGGCTGGATGCCGACCACATTCCGTTTGAATTGGACGAGACCGAAGGTCCGCACGGCACGCTGCGGGCGCATGTGGCCCGCGCCAATTCACTGTGGCAACGCTGCCCGACCGGCACGCCGGTGATGGTCGTGTTCCGGGGGGCCGAGGCCTATATTTCGCCCAACTGGTACCCCAGCAAACATGAAACCCACCGCCAGGTGCCGACCTGGAATTACGAGGTGGTGCATGCCCACGGCGTCTTGACCGTGCAGGACGACGAGCGGTTTACTCGGCGTCTGCTGGCGCAACTGACCCGCCGGCATGAGGCCGCCGAGCCCAAGCCCTGGAAGATGGGCGACTCGGCCCCCGACTACATCGACAGCATGCTGCGCAACATCGTGGGCATCGAAATAGCCATCACCTCGCTCACCGGCAAGGTCAAGCTCAGCCAGAACCGCGAGCCACGCGACCGGCTCGGTGCCGCCGACACGCTGGATGCACGGGGCAGCGCGGACCTGGCGCAAGCCATGCGCAACGCCGGTTAAGCCGGCAGCCTTTGAATTAGCCGCCGCTGGGCACGACCTCGGCGGCACTGCGAAACGCCTCCACCGCAGCCGGAACACCACAATAAATGGTGGCGTGCAGCAGCACCTCCTGAATTTCCTGCACCGTGGCCCCGTTGTTCAGGGCACCGCGTATGTGGCCCTTGAGTTCATGCTGTTTGCCCAAAGCAGTCAGCATGGCCACTGTCACCAGGCTGCGGGTTTTCAGGTCCAGCCCCGGACGCTGCCAGACATCGCCCCAGGCATTGCGGGTGATGTGTTGCTGCAACGGGGCGGTGAAATCGGTCACAGCCGCATAGGCGCGCTCCACAAAGTCTTCTCCCATCACCTGTTTGCGCATGGCAAGCCCGGCTTCAAACTGTTCGTCTTTCTGTTCCATGAATCGTCACTCCTATTTCACGATTTTCCGTTGTTACCGATGTGCCACGCGCACGGCGCTTCATTTGCGAAAGTGCTTTTGCGAATGGTATTCTTGGAGTCTGAACATTAACGGAGGACGGATGGACGCTTCGATGGGCTACTGCTTGCCAGACGGGCGCACCGTCTTTCATTCGCGTAGCGTCCTATGAGCTCTCCGACCTTAGACCGGGTTCTGGATGCGGTGTTACGGGTCGATGCCCAATTTGACATCCGCTTCATCTCCGAGCCGGGCCAGCGCTGGTTTACCGCGATTCCTGGCTCCGAACTTCCCACCAATTTTGTCGACATCCTGCATCCTGATGATGTGGCGGGCTTTAAGCAGACCCTGGCCGGCACCCCCGAGACGTTTTCGCTGGACCTGCGGATTCTCAAGGGCGGCACTGAATGCTGGATCAACCTGCGCAGCTACCGCTTGCACGCGGCGCACCAGCATGTGTTTTGCGTCTTCGATATTTCCATGTGGAAAACCGAAGATTCGGCTCTGCGCCACGCCGCCCAGCACGACGAGTTGACCGGACTGCCGAACCGGGCGCTGCTGAAGTCCACGGTGGAACAGCGCCTGAAGTCGGGCGGCAATCCCTTTTCTGTAGCCCTCCTCGATTTGGATGGATTCAAAAAGGTCAACGACACCTACGGTCACGCCATGGGCGACGCGGTGCTGATTGAGACCACCAAGCGCCTGATCAAATTGCTCGGCCCCGGCGACATGTTGGCGCGCCTGGGGGGCGATGAATTTGTGCTGCTGTACGACAACAAGAACGCCGAAGCGGCACAACAGGCTCTCAAAAATGTGCTGCTGGCCGTGGCGCGCCCCTATGACGCCGCGCCCCACAATGCCTACCTGGGCGTGAGCATCGGCTTGGCTGAATACCCGGCGCATGGCGACGATTACTCGACGCTGCTAAAAAACGCCGATACCGCCATGTATTACTCGAAGAACGCGGGTAAGAACCGGGTGACGGTGTTTACGTTGACCGAGGCCAACCTCGACTTCTCGATCCGAGCCGCGATCCACAACGGCATTCAGGACGGTGAGTTCTATATGGACTACCAGCCCCAGTACGACATGGACCGCAGGCTGATTGGCGCCGAGGCCCTGATGCGCTGGACCAACCGCGATCTGGGCCGGGTCGGGCCCGACCAGTTCATCCCGATTGTGGAAGACGCCGGCCTCATGCCGTTCCTGGGCAAATGGGCGCTGCGCTATTCCTGCCACCAACTCAGAAAATTCCAGAAGCTGGCGCCCGACTTTGTTATGTCGGTCAACGTGTCGCCGGTCCAGTTTGGCAGCGACCACTTTGATGTGGAAGTGATGGACGTGGTGAAGGAAACCGGGATCGATCCTTCCAAGCTGGTGCTGGAAATTACCGAGTCGACGCTGATGAGCAGCCAGCAAAAGACCGAGCGGGCCCTGGCCCGGTTACGCGAGCAGGGCATTCGCTTTTCCATTGACGATTTCGGCACCGGCTTCTCCAGCCTGGCCTACCTGACCCGTCTTCCCGTATCCAGCATCAAGATCGACAAAGCCTTTATCTGGGCCATGGGTGAAAGCGAGCCGACCCCGGCCTCCAGTTCCGACCGCAAACTGATCAGCGCCATGATCAACCTGGCGCACAGCATCGACCTGAAGGTGGTTGCCGAAGGCGTGGAAACCGAACACCAACTGGCCTTTCTCAAGGCGGCCGGCTGCAATGTGGCACAGGGTTACCTGACCGGTAGACCCATGTCGGCATCCGACATCCTGCGGCAAATTCAACCGGAGGAGGCTCTCGCATGAGCGCGCCGGTTCTCGACAAATTGTTGCTGGCCATGAAGAACTCCAAGGGGGTTCCGGCGACCGAGCGTTCGGTCGCTTCGGTATTGGGTGCGCTGGACAACAGCCAGCGCGGCAAGCAGGAGGTGGTGGGCCACATCATTGAAGACTTTGCCCTGACGCAAAAGGTACTCAAACTAGCCAATTCGGCCATGTACGCGCCCTTTGGCGACGGATCGGCCTCGGTCAGTTCGGCAGTCGACGTGCTGGGCTCGGAAGCGGTGCTGCACCTGGTGCTGGGTGCCGATCTGGTCAGCGACGAAGAGCTCCACCAGGACGCGCACCTGTCCCAGTCGCTGCTGGCCTCCGAACTGGCCCGCACCGCGCTGGCAGACCGGGCGGAAGACGCTTCCATTGCCACGCTGATGGTCGAAATCGGGCGCTTGATGGTCGGCAAATACCTTGCCGCCGAGTCGGCAGCCATCGCCATCCAAGTCGCTGCGGGGACCGCCCCGGAAATGGCCGCCAAGGCGGTGATGGGCATGAGTTACCAGGAAATCGGCGTAGAACTGGCTGCGCGCTGGAACCTGCCTCAGACGCTACGCGCCACCATCGATGGAACCGGCGACCCGACACTGGTAGGCATTGCCCGCTTTGCCAGCACCGCGTCCACCCTGATCCATCAGGGCCAGAGCGAATCGGTCGCAGCGCTGATCCAGAAGCTGGACCTGCCCGGCATCGACAAGGGCAAACTGGGCGCCTTGGTTACCCACCGGTCGGATCAGTTACGCGCTGCGCCGCCCGCCCGCGAAGCGCTCTCGCGTGAAACTGCCTTGGCCCGTTTGCTGCAGGACCTCATCGACACCGAGTGGGACAGTCTGGATGCCCTGGCTGCAGCCTTGCTCCCCGGGCTGGGGGGGCTGCTGAAGACGGCGCATTGCCTGCTGTTCATGACCACCCGGACCGGCGAAATGCGGGTTCGCAGCGCCTATGGCAAAGGGGTGGATGAACTCAAAAGCCGGTTGCGCATATCGGCCGAATTCATGCCTACGGCCTTCCACGCAGCGATCAAAAACAAGATTGATGTGTCGATAGCCGATGTGTCCAAACTCAAGGACGCCTCCCTGCCGGAGCACTACCGCACCCTGTTGCCGCACGTCACCAAGTTCATCATCCTGCCGATTGCCAATGAGCGCGTGTCCGGCCTGCTGTATTGCGACTGGGACTCGGATGCCCTGCTGCGCCCCGCCGAAATGGATGGCGTGAAGCAACTGCGCAACCTGTTGTTGCCTTACTTTCCGGCATAGCGCCGGGAAAGCCCCGCGCGAGACCTTCAAACGGTGCTGAGCGATTCGTCGCGATGCGCCACCGCTTCAAAGTGGCTGGCGATTTTGTGAATCAGGTCGTGCGCGCCAACCGGCTTGCTGATGAAGTCGACGGCACCCATGGCCAAGCCGCGCGCAGTCGCCTCGGCTTCATGCAAAGTGGTGAGAAACATGACCGGAATGTGGCGGGTCTTGCGGTTCATTTGTAGCACTTCACACACCGCAAAGCCATCGATTTCCGGCATCAAAATGTCCAGCAAAATCAGGTCGGGCGTGTCTTCGGATAGGGCCAGCTTCAGGCCTTTGGCGCCGCCAACGGCGACCTTGACGCGGTAATCGTGGCGCAGCAGGTTGTCGAGCAGAATAAGGTTGCTGGGAGTGTCATCAATCAGCAAAATCGTCTTTTTGTCCATGGTCTGGTCCCTTTAATAGTCGATGGATCAACTGCCACAAAACGCTCTGCATCAGGATGCAGAGGGCCGTTCGGGGCTGACGTTGATTGTTCCGTCGGACGCTATTTCGGGGCGGACAAAAGATCCACCGGCGAACAGATTTGCTAAGGTCGTGGTTCGCTGTTGCCGGACTCCCAAAGGCCACCGGCAATCTCTTTCAAGCGGCCGAAGTCGACCGGTTTACCCATAATTTCCACGCGCCCGGGCAAGCCGCCGTGGGCGTCGATTTCAGGCACCGGCAGGCCGGACACCACCACAATGCCCATGTGCTTGAAGCGCGGCATGTCGCACAGCGCCCGCACGATGTTGAAACCATTCACACCTGGCAAGCGCAGATCGCAAATCACCAGGCGGGGTTGCACCTCACCCACCAGCACCAGGGCCTCGTAGCCGTTGGGTGCCACAAAAATGGTGACTTCAAAGGGCCAGGCGCGCATTTGCGCCCGGTACAGCGCAATCAGGTGGATGTCGTCTTCCACGATCAGCACCGGCATGGAATACGGAATGTGGGACTCGGACTCCTTGCGCTGCAACTCGGTTCGCAGCTCCAGCACCGAGGAGTGCTGGATGCGCCGGTGCCCGCCCTCGGTTTTCCAGCTTTTCAGCAAGCCCTTTTCAACCCACTGCTGCGCAGTAGGGACCGACACGCCGAGCAAGTCGGCCGCTTCACGGGTAGTTAAGTAGTTAGAAGAAGACACGACATTACTCCAGACGCGCAAACGGCGCCATTTGCAGCAAGGTTTTTTGTGCAGCGTCGCGCAGCACCTCCAGCAAGCGCTCATCGGTTGCGGGCTGTCCGTCCATCACGTCCGCCTCGCCCATGCGCGCAGTCTCTGAAAGTGCCATGGCGCCGATGGTAGCCGCCGTGCCCTTGAGCGTATGCAAGGTGCGCTTGGCATCCATGCGCTCACCCGCCGCGAGTTGCTGGGCCACGGTGGTTGGCAGGTCTTCCAGCTCGGCCAGGAAGGCGCGCAAGATCTGCACATACAGAGCGCGGTCATCGCCCAGCGCATGAATGGCACCTTCCACGTCCAGCCCATCCTCCATGGTGGAAGCGGGTGTCGACATCGGGTCCGCCATGGCCGGCCGGTAAGGCTCCCGTCCGCATTGCCTGCGCAACACTTCGACCAGATAGGCGATATCAAACGGCTTGCCAATGTGGTCATTCATGCCGGCAGCCAGGCAGGCATCCTTGTCACTTTGCATGGTGTTGGCGGTCATGGCAATCACGGGGAGGTCCTTTAGGCCCAGCGTGGTGCGAATTTCCCGCGCGGCAGTGCAACCATCCATAACCGGCATTTGCATGTCCATCAGCACGGCATCAAAGGCCTGCGGTTCTGCGGCCAGCATGCCGACCCCCATGGCGCCGTGGTCGGCGGTCTGCACCAGCGCACCCTCTGCAGTCAGCAATTCGCGCGCCACCAACTGGTTGAGCGGGTTGTCCTCCACCAGCAGAACGCGCAGCCCCTGCAGCCGTTTGCCCTTGGGCAACAAAGACCGGGGCTCCGCACGCACATTGCCTTGCCCCTGGCGCGCACCCCGTACGGCCTCGCTCAGCATGGACAGGGTCAGCGGCTTGGTCAGATAGGCCGAGATCAAGGCCTGATCCTCGGCCGAGCGCTGGCTGAGCACATCGCGCCCGTAGGCACTGACCATGACACACATCGGCATGGCGCCCTTGGGGTAATACGCCCGGATGCGCCGGATGGTCTGCCAGCCATCCAGTGGCTCCATTTTCCAGTCCACCAGAATGGCCTCGTACAACGGTTGCCGTGCCATCACCATGGACTGCACCCGCTCCACCGCGCGCGAGCCGTTTTCAACGCCTTCGGCACTCCAGCCCAGGGCCTTTGCCATCACCAGCAACAACTTGCGCGCCACCTCGTTGTTTTCGATCACCAGCACGCGCAAGCCAGCGTCCGACGCATAAGAGTCATCTACTTCCAGCTCAGGCTCTGCCGGTTCGGCCACCGGCAGCGTCAGATCGAAATAGAAGGTGCTGCCCTTGCCCGGTTGGCTGGCCAACGCCAAGTCACTGCGCATCAGCGTCAGCAAGCGCTTGCAAATCGCCAGCCCCAGGCCGCTGCCACCAAAGCGGCGCGTGGTGGTGGCCTCCGCCTGCGCGAACACCTCAAAAATATGGCTCTGGTGCTCGGGTGCGATACCGATGCCGGTGTCGCGCACCGAAACCCGGAACGTGGCATCCCGATCGGTCCGGCTCTGCAAGGTGAGCTTTACCAACACCTCGCCTTGGGGCGTGAATTTGATGGCGTTGGAAAGCAAATTCAGCAGCACCTGCTGCAGGCGCATCGGATCGCCCACAAAGTCCGTCGGCAGGTCGCGGTCAATATCAAACAGCACCTCGACCGGTTTGACGTCCACCATGGTGGGAATCATGTTGGAGAGGTCGCGCAACAAGCGCTCCAGAGAAAAGGGAATGGACTCCAACTCCAGCTTGCCGGCATCCACCTTGGAAAAATCCAGCAGATCGTTCAGCAACACCAGCAGCGACTTGGCCGCGCGCTTGGCTTTGTGCGTGTAGTCGGCCTGCACATGGGTCTGCTGGGAGGCCTGCAACAGCTCCAGCAAGCCCAGCACCACGTTCATCGGTGTGCGGATTTCATGCGACATGCTGGCCAGGAACTGGCTCTTGGCGTTGCTCGCCTCCTGCAACTCGCGCGTGCGCAGGGCCACGCGGGCTTCCAGTTCGGCATTGGCGTCGAGCAAGGCCTTCTTGGAGCGCTCGGCAAACTCAACCCGTTGCTGCTCGTACTGTTCCTGCAGTTTCTTGACGTCCTGTTCAGCCTGGTACTTGCCGGTTTCGTCGCTGATGGCGACCTGCACGGCTGGGCTGCCTTCCCATTGAATGCGCCATGCCGAAATTTGCAGGAACAGTTGCTCGCCCTGCCGGTTGAGGCAACAACATTCCGTGTCAATCACCTCGGTTTCGCCGTCCACCAACTTGCGGAAATCCGACTGCGCCTGCACGCGCTTTTCCGGCGTGAATTTGGCAATGACATCGCCCTGAAGCAAAGCCTCAACCGACGGATACCCAAAAATGTGGGCTGCCGCTGGATTGGCGTATTGCAGCCCCGCATCGGTTACCACCACGATGCCCAGCACCGCCTTGTTGCTCAAGACTTTGTAGCGGTCTTTTTCTTCCTGAATGGCGGTCTGTGTGCGGGCCATTGCGGCGGCCATCAGGGAAATGCCAATCGCGACCCGCATCACAATGCCCACGGCGAACAAGGGAAGCATTCCATCGGCGCCGTAGAAGACCAGAAACAGGGAGTTCACCCCCCCGCAGGTCAGCAAAATGCCCACGGTGCGGTTCAATCCGCCCTGGTTCCAGAGCAAACGGGTGGTGACAGCGCCGGTAGCCAGCCAAAGGGTGCTATTGAACAAGCCGACCCACGTGTGTTCGCCACTTTCAATCAGGCCCAAGAAAGCAAAAAACAGCACGGTGCCGGCTGCAATCAGGGTTCGACGGCTCAGGCGGGTGTGGTTTAGCGCTGCGGCGCCGTGCCAGAGGCAGACAAACATGGCACTGTTCGACAGCGCTATGCCCAACAAACCGACGACATGCCAGGTCGGCCCTGGAGACTTCCACAATACGAAGGCGATGCCGGTTACGCCATTCAGCAGCATCATCAGCGCCATGCTGAGTGCAAAGCGCTGCGTTTTGTCAGATCGCCAGACTAGCCACAACCCCGTCGCCATTACGAACGACACGGCCATGTTTACGAAAAAGATGATCTCCAAAACGCCCCCCAAAGGCACGACCAGAATTATTAATGTTTGACACCGCACACATAGTGCATGTTGCAGCGCAAACTGCCTGCGACTGTAGGGGGTGCTTTGCGTTGGGTCAAACCAACGCAAAAAGTGAAGCTTCGCTTTCACTTTTTTGGTGCCGTATGGCGCTAACCTTGGGAGAAATCGTTCCCGCTAACGGTCGAGCCCCTGCTGTAAGGCTATAGTTGTCAGCAGTGCAGGCGCCCTCCATAATGAATTGGGGGTCAGACCGGGAAGCCGGGAAGCATCGCCAGCGTAAACGCACCACGCGGGTGCATTGAACATAAAGAGGAGTCCGCTTGTTCCTGCTTTTGGCAGCCTGGAGACCGCAGTGAGCCCCACCCATCTCGATGGCGCTGTGCTGGTCGTGGACGATGATCATTTCCAGCAGGAACTGATCGGACAACAGTTGCGCGACATCGGCTGGACCGATCTGCTGCTGGCCGATTCCGGCGACGCGGCTCTGCAGATCTACGACGCCCACCGGGGCCGTATCCGCCTGGTCATCAGCGATTTGTCCATGCCCGACATGGACGGTCTGGTGCTTATGCGCCACTTTGCCAAACGCAAACTCGACGCGGCCCTGATTCTGATTTCAGGCGTTTCCGACGAAATTTTGAATAGCGCGGCCGGTCTGGCCAGCGCCCACCAGTTGCGGCTGCTCGGCGTATTGTCCAAACCCAACACGCCGGAAATGCTCGCGGCCCTGGTGTCCAAACTGAACCATCAGGCGTTCAGCCGGCAAACCAGCTCCGATGCCAGTTTGTCACCCGAGCGCCTGCGCCTAGCGCTGGACAACGACGAATTTGTGCCCTGGTTCCAACCCAAGGTCAACGCGCAGACCTGCATGCCCGAAGCCGTTGAGGCACTGGCCCGCTGGCCGCGTTCGGGCGGCGGCATGGTCGGCCCCGGTCAGTTCATACCGGCCATTGAGAACGCCGGAATGGCCGACGCGTTGTTTTATGCCATGTCGCGCCAAGTCATTGCAGCCATGAAAAAGTGGCGACAGCAGGGCATTCGTCTGAAGGCGGCCATCAACTTGTCGATGGACACCGCGCTGAACCTGGACATGCCGGAGCACCTGCACACGCTGGTACGCGATGGGGGGCTGCAACCGCGCGACTTCATTATTGAAGTGACCGAAAGCCGCTTGATGGTGGAACGCTCGCTGGCCATGGAGAGTCTGACGCGGCTGTCGCTGATGGGTTTCACGTTGTCGATTGATGACTTTGGCACCGGCTATTCGAGTCTGGTGCAACTGATTGACCTGCCGTTCCGGGAACTCAAGATCGACGGCAGCTTTGTGCAGCGCTCCAGCCAGGAAGACAAGGCGAAAACCATTTTGCGAATCTCGGCCTCGCTGGGCAAGAACCTGAATATGGAAGTTACTGCCGAAGGCGTAGAGACCCTGGAACAACTCAGCTACGTGCGCGACTGCGGTTGTGACACGGTGCAAGGCTATTACTTCGCGGCACCCATGCCGTTTGATGCCTGCACCCAGTGGTTGCTGGCGCAAACACCCGCCCAGTGAGACGGCCGCGCAACCCCCGATTCCCAGTTGCACCATGCAGAGCCCCCCATCGTTTTTGAACCCGACTTCTGCGCCCGCGCAAAGGCCTTGGCTTTGGCTGGTGTCGCCTGCGCTGGTTTTGCTGCTGGCGGCCCTGTCGCTGGTCTTTGACGACATGTGGCTGCGGGTGTTGTGCGTGGCGGGTGTGGGCCTGGTGTCGTTTGTGACGGTTTGGTTGCTGATTCACCGGGACCATGCCCCGGACACGCAACTGACATCTGCCACGGCCGCAAACGGCTACGACCGCTCCGAGGAAGTGGTCACCCTGTTGCTCGAAGTGCTGCCTGCCTGGCAGCACCATGTGGCCATCGTCAAGGAGCAAACCGAAGAGGCGGTCAACAACCTGACCCGCAGTTTTGCCAGCGTGCTACACCATTTTGATGAGGCCGGAATTGGCCACAGCGGGCAGAGCGGCCAGCCGCGCGATCAGGAAGACCGCACCATTCAACTGCTAGCCCTGTGCGAACGCGAATTGCAGCCGGTGGTGCAATCGCTCTCCAGCATGATTGATGGCAAAGATGCCATGCTGAACCATGTGCGCAGCCTGGCCGATGAGACCCGCCAGTTGCAGGAGATGGCGGCCGAGGTGGGCCACATCGCAGCGCAAACCAACCTGCTGGCACTGAATGCCGCGATTGAGGCGGCCCGTGCCGGCGAAATGGGCCGTGGCTTTGCGGTGGTTGCCCAGGAGGTGCGCATGCTGTCGCAGCGCTCCGCCGAAACCGGCAAGAAAATCGGCGAACGGGTTGGGCAAATTGCCAACATCATGACCACCACGCTCAACACCGCCGAAGAGGCCACCAAAGACGACAAATACGCGGTGTCGCTCTCGGGTGAACTGGTGGAACACGTGCTCAGCCATGTGCGCAAGTTGGGCGAGTCGGCCGACAGCATGCACACGCATGGCATGGTGATTCGCCATGAGGTGGAGCAATTGCTGATGGCCATGCAATTCCAGGACCGGGTTTCGCAAATTCTGGAAGGCGCGCGCAACAACATGGGGCTGATGGAAGACTCCCTGCAGCAATTGCCTGACCAGGCGCTGCCCTCGCCGGCCGACTGGATGGACCAGATGAACCAGACCTCGCGCATGGATGACCAGATTTACCAAGGCCGACAAGGCTAAGACGCCGATGAACCCATCTACACGCCCCAGCCTGTCCACCCCCCTGCATCGCAGCACCAGCAAGGTGCTGGTCGTGGACGATGACCGGTTTCAGCTCGATGTCAGCACCGAATTGCTCAAGGGCATCGGGTTTAGCGACATCACCTGCGCCACCGGTGGCCCCGAAGCATTGCAAAAAATTGCACACCGCCCGGAAAACTTTCAACTGGTGCTGATTGACCTGCACATGCCGGGCATGGATGGCTTCCAGTTTATGGAAAGCCTGGCCCAGGCCGGCTACAAGGGTGCGCTGATCATCGTGTCGGGCCAGTCCGACGACGTCATGCGCGGTGCCACGCTGGTTGCCAAACTGCGCCGCTTTACGCTGCTGGGGGCCTTGTCCAAACCGCTGGATCGCGCTGCACTGTCAAGCCTGCTTTCTCAGGTCTGAACGCCATGGAAACCCATCCGTTGCCCGCGGCAACGGCGCCGGCAACAGGCGCCAGTGCCGGCGCCATCGACACCACTGTGCTGCAAACTTTGTTTGGCGCCATGCCGCGCGGCATGGTCTACGGCCGGCTGGAAACCACCGGGGACGCACCGGCAGGTTTTACGGTGCTGTATTTCAACACCGCCTATTCCGCGCTGTGCGGTGACGCGGTGATCGGACAACGCACAGCGGCTCTGCCCTTCTCCGGCACCGAGCACGATGAGGCGTTGCTACAGGCACTGGTTCGCATGGTGCAGCATGGGGAGACGCCCACCTTCGAGCGCTATGTGGCACACCTCGGCAAGTGGTTGCTGATGGACCTGCACAGCCCCAATCCGGGCCACTTCATCCTGCTAGTCAGCGACGTGTCGAGCAAACGCCGCGCAGAAGCCGAGGTGGCTGCGAGCGAAAAGCGCCTGCAAGCCATCTTTGAAATCTGTCCGGTTCCGTTTTGCCTGAATGACACCCAGGGCAACATCACCTTCCTGAACAAGTCCTTCCGGGAAACCTTTGGCTACACGGTGGACGATATTCCCACCCTCGATGCCTGGTGGCCGCTGGCGTACCCGGAACCGGACTACCGCGAATGGGTCGGAAAGGCCTGGCTGGAGCGCGTGGATAAAGCGCGCCGTGAAGGCCGGGACTTTGAGACCATGGAGGTCATCATCCGCTGCAAGGATGGAAGCCGGCGCACCGTGCTGGCCCAGGCGGTGCCCCTGGGAACGGCCTTTGTTGATATTCACCTGGTGGTGCTCTACGACATCACCGACCAAAAGCTGGCTGCCCTGTCCATTGCCGAAGCCGATCACTATGCCCAGCGCATTCTGGACTCGGTGGGTGATGGCCTGTGCCGGGTCGACCTTAACGGGGTCGTGACCTTTATCAACCCGTGCGGCGCCGAGCTGCTGGGTTACCAGCCCGAAGAAATCGTTGGTCAACACGCGCACTCGCTGTTTCACCACACCCGCGCCGATGGCAGCCACTACCCCGCCTCGGAGTGCAGCGGCCATATGGCACTCAAACTGGGGCGTGCCTTCAGTGTCGACAACGAAGTGTTCTGGCGCAGGGATGGCAGCAGTTTTGACGTGCACTACACCAGCGCCCCGATGCGCGTGGCGGGCGAGGTGCAAGGTGAGGTGCTGACCTTCCGGGACACCAGCGAAGAGGTTCGCATCCGGCAGGCGCTACTGAATAACGAAGTGGTCATCCGCAAGGCCCAGGAACTGGCCGGCTTGGGCACCTATGTGCTGGATGCCCACACCGGGCTCTGGGAAAGCAGCCCGCAGCTCGACGCGCTTTTTGGCATCGGGCCGGACTTTGTGCGCGACGTCGCCGGTTGGAATCAGTTGATTGACCCGGAGTTCCGCCAACTTGCGACGGACCATTTGGAGTTGGTGATGCGCGGAAATGTCGATTTCCGCCTGGACTACCGCATCACGCGCCCGAGTGACGGCGCCAAGCGCTGGGTTGCCGGTAACGGCGAAGTGGAATTCGACGCCCATGGCAAGCCGCTGCGCATGGTGGGCAGCATCCAGGACATCACCGCGCGCAAGCGCATTGAGGCCGAGCTGCAGGAAAGCCATGACCTGTTGCAGAAGTTGTCGCAGGAAATTCCGGGCGTCCTGTTCCAGTTCATGATGAATCCGGAAGGCAAGTTCAGCGCCCCGTTTGCCAGCGAAGGCGTTCGCGACATGTTCGGACTGACGCCCGATGAGGTCTGGCAGGACGCCTCTCAAGTGTTCGACGCCGTGGTTCCGGAGGGCCGTGATGCATTTGTGCAGTCGGTTTTGCGCTCGGCGCGCACCCTGAATACTTGGGCCGAAGAATTTCAAGTCGATATTCCAGGCCGGGGCCGGCATTGGCGTCAGGGGCAGGCGCGCCCCGAATCATTGCCCGATGGAAGTGTGGTGTGGCACGGCTTTATCAGCGATGCGACCGAGCGCGTGGCGTTCCAGCACCAGTTGCAGCAGCTCAATGAAAGCCTGGAGTCGCGCGTGCTCGAACGCACCCGCGAACTGGCCGTGGCGCTGGACAGCGCCGAGTTGGCCAAACGCAGCCGCGGGCAGTTCCTGGCCAATGTGAGCCACGAAATCCGTACCCCCATGAACGCCATCATGGGCATGGTGTACATGGCAATCAAGAACGAGCCCACGGCGCAGCAACAGGAATACCTCGAAAAAATTCAGCGCTCGGGCACGCACCTGTTGAACATCATCAACGACATCCTGGACTTCTCCAAGATTGACGCCGGTAAGCTGGAACTGGATGTCAACGTATGCGACGTGCAGCAACTGCTACAGCAAGTGGTGCACATGGGCGAGGGCAAAGCCCACGAGAAGGACCTGAGCCTGGCACTCGAAGTGGCGCCCGAGGTGCCGCGGTTTATCCGCTGCGATGGACTGCGGGTCGGTCAAATCCTGATCAACTTTCTCAACAACGCCAGCAAATTCACCCAGCATGGCCGGATCACGCTGCGCGTCGGGTTGTTGCGGGACCCGGCATCTACCGACCAATCCGGCACCTGCCAACTCAGTTTTGAGGTGGAAGACTCCGGCATTGGTATGGAAAGCGAGCAGATTGCCCGCTTGTTCCGCGCGTTTGAACAGGGTGACAACTCCACCACGCGCCGCTTTGGCGGCACCGGTCTGGGCCTGGCCATTTGCCGGCAATTGGCCTACCTGATGGGTGGCGAAGTCGGAGCCGTGAGTGCGCCCAACGTGGGCAGCACCTTCTGGTTTGTGTGCCGCTTTGAAACGGCTGAGAGCCCGGCACCGCAGGAGGAATGGGACACTGACCCGGTACACGCCATTGCCGCGCTGCGCGGTAAGCGCGTGCTGGTGGTGGACGACAACGATTTCAACCAGGAGGTTGCCAGCGACCTTTTGAGCGATGTGGGCGTGGAGGTGGCACTCGCAAGCCATGGTGCCCAGGCGCTGGAGGCGCTGCACGGCGGCCACTTTGACGCGGTTCTGATGGATGTGCAAATGCCAGTGATGGACGGGCACGAAGCAACCCGGCGCATTCGCAGCGATCCGGCGCTGGCACAAACCATCGTGCTGGCCATGACCGCCAATGCCGGGGCAGAGGACCGCGAACGCTGCCTCGCCGCCGGCATGAACGAGGTGCTCACCAAACCGATTGATCCGGACCTGTTGTTTGTCACGCTGGCCCACTGGATTGCGCGGCCGCAGGGGGCAGCGCGCAGTCACAGCCATGGCCCCAGCCACAGCCCAAGTCCCATTGCCGCGCCATCGGTGGTTGCCTTGCCTGCCGAACCTGTAGCCGCACCGCAGATTCCTCCGGTAGCAGCCGTTGCCGAAGGCCTGCCCGTCTGGGACCCCAGCGCCCTGCAACGCATCGTGGGCGACAACCAGGCGACCCAGACGCGCCTGCTCGACAAATACCTGCTCACCGCTGGCGAAACCATTACCGGTTTGCGCGAAGCGGCAAGCGCTGCCCATTGGCCGCAGGCCGGCGAGTTGGCGCACAAGCTGAAATCTTCTTCGCGTTCGGTCGGCGCCATGCGGCTGGGTGCCTTGTGCGAGGCGCTGGAACGTGAAGGTCGGGCCGGTTCTCCGGGCACCAGCCAGGCGCTGGTGGCACTGGTGATTCAAGGTTTTTCCGAGGTCGAGACCCGTATCCGGTCACGCGCGGTCTAGGCGTCCCGAGCCCCACCGGCCTCCCAGTGCCGGTGGTCAAAAAAAATCCTCAAGTTCAGCAAGGCGACGTCGATAACCTCCTTGGGTTATGGCGTTTTGCGTCGCCTCCATCCGCCCCAGGGTCGGGTGACGCAGCCGCTTGCTTTCAATTCTTCGAAAGGTTCATCATGGCAATCAGCACCATGTCCACTATCAGTAGCACCGCAAACATGCCGGCTGTTGGTATCGGCAGCGCGTTGCCGTCGGGGTCGGGTCGCGTCGCGTCGGCAGGCACAGCGGCTCCGTCACCCGTACAAGCTGCGCCAGCGCCCGTGACCGCCGCGCAGCAAGACCCGACGCCCGGCCCCGAAGAGCTGAACAAGCTGGTGGCCAGCATGCAAAACCGGGTGAGCAACCTGAGCTCGGATCTGGAATTTTCGGTGGACGACGATAGCGGCAAGTCGATCATCAAGGTAACCGAGCGCACCACCAAGGACGTGATCTGGCAGTTCCCCTCCGAACAGGCGCTGCAGGTCACGCGCGAACTCGACCGCTTTCAGAGCATGCTGAGCCGCAAGGTCTAAGCAGCACCTAAAGCGTCTCGGTGTGGCCGTCGACCACCAGTTCCTGCCCCGACACGCGCGCGCCTTGCGGCGACGTGAGGTAGCGGATGGCAGCGGAAATATCCTGCGCTGAAACAAAGCTGCGCAGCGAGGCGGTCTGGGTAAACAAGTCGCGCACCTCAGCCTCGGTGCGGCCGGTTTTTTGCGCCTCGGCCGCAATCACGCGGTCCATGCGATCCCCCTCCACCGACCCCGGACACACACAATTCACCCGCACACCGGAGGGGCCCAGTTCCTGCGCCAGCGTTTTGGTCAGGCCCCGGATGGCCCACTTGGCGCTGGCGTAGGGCGCCCGCCTCGGAAAGCCATAGAGCCCGGCCGTGGACGAAAGGTTCACGATGGCACCCGAACCCTGCGCCCGCAACACCCGGCCTGCCTCGCGGCAGCACAAAAACGTGGCGTCCAGATTGACCGCCAGGCACTGACGCCAGTCGGCAAAGGCCATGTCAACCACCTCGGCGGTGGGGCCGGAAATGCCGGCGCAGTTGACCAGCACGTCCAGTCCGCCCAGCGCCTGCAAGGCCGTGGCAAACAACTGCTGCACCTGCGCCTCCTCGGACACATCACAGACCATGCCGGACAGATGCGGCTGTTGCGCCAGCGCGGCATTGAGCGCGCGGGCATCGACATCGCAAATGAACACCTGTGCGCCGTCGGCCAGGTAGTCGATGGCCGTCTGAAAGCCGATGCCACTGCCGGCGGCAGTGATCAGGACGCGCTGGGAAGGGTTGCTGCTGGATGGCATAGAGGCTCCTTGAACCAGTCCATGGTGCCGCAGGCGCGCTGCTACTGCATCGGGACTAACGCGAGCGGCTGCGCAACCAGCCCTCTACGCTGTAGACCGCCAGCGCTACCCAAATCAGCACAAAGCCGACCAGGCGCGGCCCGGCAAACGGTTCGTTGTAAAGCCACGCGCCGAGCAGCACCAGAATGGAGGGCGCGATGTACTGCAGGATGCCCATCATCGACAAGGGAATGCGCCGGGCCCCGGCGGCAAACAGCAGCAACGGAATGGCGGTGACCGGACCGGCCAGCACCAGCCATGCCACCAGGGATGTGTCTTGGCCTGCCAATGCGCCCTGACCCCGCCAGGTCATCCAGACCAGCAAGCCCAGCGCAAAAGGGGCCAGCAGCAAGGTCTCCAGTGACAGGCCTTCGAGCGCGCCCAGAGGGGCCAATTTGCGCAGCAAACCGTACAGGCCAAAGGTCAAGGCCAGGGCCAAGGCCACCCAGGGCACATGCCCGGCCTGCAGCGTCAGCCAGGCCACGCCGGCGCAGGCAATCGAAAACGCCAGCCACTGCACAGGGCGCGGTCGTTCGTGCAGAAACACAAAGCCCAACGCCACATTGACCAGCGGCAGAATGAAGTAACCCAAGCTGGCGTCCAGCACATGGTTGTTGGTAACGGCCCAGATGTAGATCAACCAGTTGGCCGACAGCAAGGTGGCAGATAGGGCAAACGTTGCGACCACCCGCGGCGTGCGCAACACGTCACGCAACCAGCCCCAGCGCTTGAGCACTGCCAGCACCACCAGCACAAACACCAGCGACCAGACCACGCGGTGCAGCACCACTTCCAACGGTTCTACCGCAGACAGACGCTTGAAGAACAGCGGAAACAGCCCCCACAGCGTATAGGCCAGGGCCGCGTAGACAACGCCGATTTGCATGGAGTGAGGGGCAGGTAAGGGTAAAAAAAGCGCGCCCGAAGGCGCGCGAGAGTAAAGAGGCTTCCGAAGCGTGTCTGACGCCAGGGCTACCGCAGACCCGGTTTAGCCGGTCTGCCGGTAGCGCCCCCTGCAAGGGGGAAGGCGGCGCCAGCCGCCACGGGGGTGAACCCTATTTGGCCACTACCCGCACCATTTCCAGGCACTTGTTGGAGTAGCCCCACTCGTTGTCGTACCAGCTCACCAACTTGACGAAGGTGCCATCCAACGCAATGGAGGCGTCCGCATCAAACACGCTGGTGCAGGTCTCACCACGGAAGTCGGTGGCCACCACTTTGTCGTTGGTGTAACCCAACACGCCCTTCAACGCGCCTTCGCTCTGTGCCTTCATTTCAGCGCAGATTTCTGCCAGTGTGGCGGGGTTGTTGAGTTCGCAGGTCAGATCCACCACCGACACATCCGAAGTGGGCACGCGGAAGGACATGCCGGTGAGCTTCTTGTTGAGTTCCGGAATCACCACGCCCACGGCCTTGGCAGCACCGGTGCTGGAAGGGATGATGTTTTCCAGAATGCCGCGGCCGCCGCGCCAGTCTTTGTTGGACGGGCCGTCCACCGTCTTTTGTGTGGCGGTAGCAGCGTGCACCGTGGTCATCAGGCCGCGCTTGATGCCCCACTTGTCGTGCATCACCTTGGCAATGGGTGCCAGGCAGTTGGTGGTGCAGGAAGCGTTGGAGATGATGGCCTGGCCGGCATAGGTCTTGTCGTTCACACCAAAGACGAACATGGGCGTGTCGTCTTTGGAGGGAGCCGAGAAGATGACTTTCTTGGCGCCAGCCGCCAGGTGTTTCTCACCACCGGCCTTGTCCAAAAAGATGCCGGTGGACTCAATCACGATGTCGGCACCGACCTCGTTCCACTTCAGGTTGGTGGGGTCTTTTTCCTGGGTCAGGCGAATCTTCTTGCCGTTCACCACCAAGGTGGTTCCTTCCACGGAGACAGAACCCTTGAAGCGACCGTGCACCGAGTCGTACTTCAGCATGTAGGCCAGGTACTCGGGGTCCAGCAGGTCGTTGATAGCGACCACTTCGATGTCGCTGAAGTTCTGCAGAGCAGAGCGCAGCACGTTGCGACCGATACGACCGAAACCGTTGATACCAATCTTGATAGTCATTTGCTTGTCTCTCTTCCGTTAAAAGTTGTCTGCCGAAAAAAACTTGTCTTACTTGCGTTGCAACACGGCCTGCACCGTATCCGCCACGTTCTGCTCGGTAAAGCCGAAGTGTTTGAACAGCACCGGCGCAGGAGCGGACTCACCAAAGGTGTCCAGACCCACGACGGCCGACACGCCGTACTTCCACCAACCGTCGGTCGAGCCCATTTCCACCGCCACGCGGGGCAGGCCCGCCGGCAGCACGCTGCTCTTGTACTCAACGCTTTGCTTGTCGAAGGTGGTGTTGCTGGGCATGGAAACCACGCGCACCGCAATCTTGCGTTCGGCCAGCAGTTGCTGGGCCTTGATGGCCAGTTGCACTTCGGAGCCGGTGGCAATGATCACAGCTTGCGCCTTCTTCTTGAGCTTCACATCCGACGGTTCAGACAGCACGTAGGCGCCCTTGCTGATGTTGTCGATGCCGCTGGCATCCGGGGCCAGAGCCGAATCGCCCTTGGCGGCGTAGGCCAGGTTCTGGCGCGACAGCAACAGCGCGGTGGGCTTGGTCTCGTTCTGCAAAGCCACGGTCCAGGCGACCGCCGTTTCAGCGGTATCGCCGGGACGCCACACGTCCAGATTGGGGATGAGGCGCAAGCTAGCTGCGTGCTCGACCGACTGGTGGGTCGGGCCGTCTTCGCCCAGACCGATGGAGTCGTGGGTGAACACATGCACCACGCGCAGCTTCATCAGTGCGGCCATGCGGATGGCGTTGCGGCTGTAGTCGCTGAACGTGAGGAAGGTGCCGCCGTAGGGGATGTAGCCGCCGTGCAGGGCCACGCCGTTCATGATGGCGGCCATGCCGAATTCGCGCACGCCGTAGTTGATGTGGCGTCCGCCCACCAGGTTGCCGTCGGCGTCCGCCGTCTGCACCACGTCGCCCTGGGGCGTGACGCGCAAATTGGGCGTGCTCTTGGTGTTGGTCAGGTTGGAGCCGGTCAGGTCGGCCGAGCCGCCCAGCAGTTCAGGGATGGCAGCGGTGAACGATTCGAGCGCCAGTTGCGATGCCTTGCGGCTGGCCACGGTTTCGGCCTTGTTGTGCGCGCCGATGATGGTGTCGACGGCGGTTTGCACAAAGTTCTTGGGCAACTCGCCCTTCATGCGGCGCACCAGCTCCTTGGCGAGCTTGGGGTGGGCGGCCTTGTAGGCGTTGAACTTGTCGGTCCATTCCTTTTGAGCGGCAGCGCCGGCCTTCTTGGCGTCCCAGTCGGCGTACACCGCCTTGGGGATGACAAAGGGCGCGTGCTCCCAGCCAATGGCTTCGCGGGTGAGCTTGATTTCTTCGGCACCGAGCGGCTCGCCGTGGGCCTTGGCGGTGTTGGCGCGGTTCGGGCTGCCTTTGCCGATATGGGTCTTGCAGATGATCAGTGTGGGACGCTCGGCCGACTTCTTGGCCTCGGCAATCGTTTTGCTGACCAACTCGGCGTCGTGGCCGTTGATCGGGCCGAGCACGTTCCAGCCGTAGCTCACAAAGCGCAAGGCGGTGTTGTCGCTGAACCAGGGGGCCACTTGGCCGTCGATGGAGATGCCGTTGTCGTCGTACAGGGCGATCAGCTTGTTGAGCTTCCAGGCACCGGCCAGCGATGCGGCTTCGTGGCTGATGCCTTCCATCAGGCAGCCGTCACCCATAAACACGTAGGTGTTGTGGTCGACCACGGTGTGGCCTTCACGGTTGAATTCTTTCGCCAGCAGTTTTTCAGCCAGCGCCATGCCCACGGCATTGGTGATGCCCTGGCCCAGCGGGCCGGTGGTGGTTTCCACGCCGGGGGTGATGCCGAACTCGGGGTGGCCGGCGGTCTTGCTGTGCAACTGACGGAAGTTCTTCAGTTCCTGCATCGGCAGCTTGTAGCCGGTGAGGTGCAACAGCGCGTAAATCAGCATGGAGCCGTGGCCGTTGGACAGCACGAAGCGGTCGCGGTTAATCCACTGGGGGTTGGCCGGGTTGTGGCGCAGGTGCTCGCCCCAGAGGGCAACTGCCATGTCGGCCATGCCCATGGGGGCACCGGGGTGACCCGAGTTGGCTTGTTGAACTGCGTCCATGGCAAGTGCGCGGATTGCGCTTGCCATCTGTTGGGTATTGGCCATTGTGGGCGGCTCCGGTGATTAAGTGTTGCGAAGGAGAATCGTGCATTTTACCGACGCTGGTTGGCTGCGAGTTACCGAGCGTTTACAGCGGCGCTATGCTTGTGCCATGAGCCTGCTTTTCACCCCCTTTTTCCTGCCCTCGCCGCGTGGCGGCATCACCCTGCCGAACCGCATCGTCATTGCGCCCATGTGCCAGTACTCCGCCACCGATGGCGAGGCCGGCGACTGGCATTTGATGCACTGGGGCAACCTGCTCAATAGCGGCGCATCCCTGTTCACTATCGAGGCCACCGCCGTGCTGGCCGAGGGCCGGATTACCCCCGGCTGCCTGGGCCTGTGGGACGCGCGCACCGAAGCCAAAATGGCCGACACCCTGCAGCGCGCACGCAAGTTGGCACCAGCCACCGCGGTGTGCATTCAGTTGTCGCACGCCGGGCGCAAGGCCTCCAGCAACGTGCCGTCGCAGGGCGGCCAGTTGTTGGGTGCCGCGCAGGGCGGCTGGAAACCGCGCGCTCCATCGGCGCTACCGCATTTGCCCGCCGAAGAAGCGCCCGAAGCCATGGACGCGGATGAATTGGTGCGGGTGCGCGAAGCCTTTGTGGCGGCCGCCCTCCGCGCTGACGCCATGGGCATTGACGCGGTGGAGTTGCACGCAGCACACGGCTATTTGCTACACCAATTTTTGTCGCCGTTAGCCAACCAGCGCACCGACGCCTATGGCGGCAGCCTGGACAACCGCATGCGCTATCCGCTGGAGGTGTTTGCGGCGGTGCGGGCTGCCTTCAAGGGCGTGCTGGGCATTCGCGTATCCGCCTCCGACTGGGTCGATGGCGGCCTGACACCTGACGAAGTCGCCACCTTCAGCCAGCGCATCAAGGCGCTGGGCTGCGACTTTATTCATGTCTCCAGCGGCGGCATTTCGCCGCAGCAAAAGATTGCCATCGGCCCGGGCTACCAGGTGCACTTTGCCCGGCAGATGCGCGCCGCAAGCGGCCTGGCCACCATGGCCGTGGGCTTGATCACCGACGCGCACCAGGCCGAGGCGATTTTGCAAGCGGGTGACGCCGATCTGGTGGCGCTGGCCCGCGCCTTTTTGTACCAGCCGCGCTGGGGTTGGCAAGCTGCCGCTGCACTCGGCGGCACCGTGCAGGCTACGCCCGCCTACTGGCGCTGCCTGCCGCGCGAGGCGCAGGCTGCGTTTGGCAAGGTCTCGGTAGGCCAGCGCTAAGGAAGTCGGCCATGCACGGCCTGCACCTGACCGCCGACCTGTACGACTGCGCCTGCGATGCGGCGCTGCTCACCGATGCCGAAGCGCTGGGCGCGCACTGCATGACAGCGGTGCAGCAATCGGGCCTGCAGGCGGTCGCCCAACTGTTTCACACCTTCCCGGCCTCCGCCCACGGCCCCGGCGGCGTCACCGCCACCGTACTGCTGGCCGAGTCGCACCTGTGCGTACACACCTGGCCCGAGACCGCCTCGGTCACGCTGGATGTGTATGTGTGCAACTTTGGCGGCGACCACTCAGTCAAGGCGCATGCGTTGATGGGGGCGTTGCAAGCCCTGTTCAAGGCCCGCACCTGCACGCTGAATGAGTTGCTGCGCGGCAGTAACTGAATACTTGCGCTGCAGCGAAAAAACATCCATACGGATGCGCATCGGCGGTGTGTAGAACTACACAGTCAGCCGCTCAGGCCTGCCCCGCCGCATGCCCCGCGGCAAACGCCTCTTCAAACACCGAGTAACCCGCCCAGTCGCTGTGTGCGAAGCGGATGCGCCCATGCGCTGGTGGCATCTGACCGCCCCTGCCTTGTGCGTCGGGCACCGGAATGGCCATGGCGTGGCCGTAGCGTGTGATGTCCATGCGGGTGGCCTTGCTGGCCAGATCGGGATGGGCGGCCGAGAGCTCACGCACGATGCCATCGCGCCAGGCTTCCCAGGGCTGTTCCATGAGTTGCGCGCGCCCTGCGCCGGGCCCGCCCGCCACGCCACCCAAGGCACGGTAGTAGGTCAGCACGGTCGCACCGGGCACCGGGTGCAGGCTCTGGTGCATGGCGTCCACATAGCCGAGACCGGGTGCCGTTTGCGCATCGCCGTACAGCACGTTGTCCCAACTCGGTGCCGGGCCGGGCCGATCGTTCAGTGGCTTGGCAATGTGAATGTTGGCGACCAGCCACGGGGCATACACAGTGCGCGCAGCCCGCTCACGCAGAAACCCGGGCGCGTTCTGCAGCACGCGCGCCGCCACAAACAGCGGCAACGCCACGATGACCTGCTCGGCCTGCCAGCGCTCGACTTGCTGCGTGCGCGTGTTGAAGGCATGCACCGCCACGCCATGCTTGCCCTGCTCCACGCGCAGCACCAATTGCCCGGTATGCAGCCGCTCGCCGAGTGGCTCCGCCATGCGTCGCGTCAGCCAGCCATTGCCCTCGGGCCAGGTGAGCAGGCCCTCGCGTTCGGCCGTCTCCTGCCCCGGCACATGAAACCCGTGCCGGCTGGCAAAGTAGTGCATGCCGGCCCACGCCGACACCGTGCCCATACCGGCGCCGTAGTCGTCGCGGCAGCAGTAGTCGAGGTACCAGCGCAGGTGCGGGTCAGTGAGACCCTGCTGGTTCAGATAGCGCTCCAACGTGAGCGTCGCCAGGGCCTGCTTAAAGGGCGTGTGCGGCGCGCGCGCTGCGGGAATGCGCCAAGTCGCGGCCTTGCGTGCACCGTCCACCAGGCGGGCAAACCGGCGGTACTGCGCCAGCGTGTCGGCACCCACGTCCTGCATGGGCAACAGCCCGTCCTGCCAAGCGCCGTTCATAAACAGGCGCTCCTGCGGGCTATGGCACAGGTGGCGCTCGTCAATCTCCCAGCGCCCGGCAACGCGTCTGCGCAACCCGAGTTCCTGCAATAAGTCCTGCACATCCGGCAAGTCGTCGCCCGGCACCGGCAGGTAATGCGCACCCAGCGGACAAGCGATACCTGCCACGGCTCCGCCTCGCGCGTTGCCTCCGGCTTCGTCTTCGAGTTCCAGCAAAGCAAAGTCCTGCACACCACGCAAGCGCAGGGCGCGTGCGGCCGACAGCCCGGCCACACCACCGCCTGCAATCAGCACCCGCGTGGTATGCGACACGGCGGGCGCCGGCCATGCCTTGGTGTCGCGCAACCGGTGGCCGCGCTCCTGCTGGATGCCGGTAAAGCTGCCTTGAATATGCGCGGTGTCCTGCGCGTCGCTCCAGCGCGGCTTGCAGGCTGCCAGCAGCGTCGCAGCACCCGCAGCTTGCAGCAGTGCGCGGCGGCTCGTTGGGGCCGCACCGCTCATTTGGCCACCCGCCCCCACTCTTCCTCGTAGGTGGTCACCAGCACCTGGTTCGACAAGCGGTTGACCTCGGCGGGCACACGCGCCATGTCCTGTGGGAAGTCGAACAGCAAGGGCAGGCTGGTGAGGTTAAGAAAGCGCAGACCTTCCGGCAGGGCTGTGGGCAAGCGGTAGGGCCTGCGGCTGGCAACCACGAAGCCCCACTCGCCAAAGCTGGGCACATGCGCGTGGTAGGGCGTGGCTGTCAGCCCCACCGATTCAATGGTGTGCACCACCGTCCAGAAACTCTTGCGCGCCACCAGCGGCGAGGTGGTCTGAATCACGGCGTAGCCGCTGGCCGACAGGTGCTTGTCGAGCAGGGCGTAAAACGCGTTGGTGAAGAGCTTGCCGATCGCAAAGTTGGTGGGGTCGGGAAAGTCCACCACCACCACGTCAAACACCTCGCTGGAGTTCTCCAGAAAAGCAAAGGCGTCGGTGTTGACGATGCGCAGCTTGGGCGACTGGAGCGCGTCGGCGTTCAGTTGCGTCAGCAGGGGCTCGGTTTGAAACAGTTCGGTCATGGCCGGGTCGAGTTCGACCAGCGTGACCTGCTCCACGCCGGGGTACTTCAAAATTTCCCGCACTGCCATGCCATCTCCGCCACCCAGCACCGCCACCTTTTTGGGCGCGGCGCGTTGCGCAAAAGCAGCCATGGCGGGGTGCACCAAGGCCTCGTGGTAGCGGTATTCATCGCGCTGGGCAAACTGCAAATTGCCGTTCAAGAACAACCGCAACCCAAGCCGCCCCTCGCCCGGCGCGTTGGTCACCACAATGCGCTGATAGGGCGTGGTGCGCGCGATCACGGCGTGGTCCTGGTAAAGCTTGTCTTCGGCCCAGGTGGTGATGTGGTCGGCGCTCAGCATGAAGCCCATCAGCACCGCCAACGTGGCAAAACAGGCCAGCGCGTGGGCACCCAGGTGGCGCAGCGTATGGCGAAACAACCACAGCGCCCATAGGGCAACCAGGGCATTCATCAGCCCGAACAGCAGCCCGGTGCGCGCCAGCCCCAGATGCGGCACCAGCACCAGCGGAAAGGCCACCGACACCGCCAGCGCACCGAGGTAGTCAAAGGTCAGCACCTGCGACACCAGGTCCTTGAGGGCCACGTTTTTGCGCAGCATGCGCATCACCAGCGGAATCTCCAGTCCCACCAGAATGCCGACCAGCACGACCATGGTGTACAGCACGAAGCGGAACGCATGGGGCAGCGCCGCGTGCGCCACAAACAGCAGCACCGGCAACAGGCCACCGGCCAGCGCGACCAGCAGTTCAATGCGCAGAAAGTGGGCGCTGAGCTGGCGCTCCAGAAAGCGCGACAGATAAGAGCCCACGCCCATGGCAAAGAGGTAGGCACCGATCACGGTGGAAAACTGCAGGACCGAGTCGCCCAGCAGATACGACGCCAGCGCGCCCGCTGCGAGTTCATAAACCAGCCCGCAGGCCGACACCACAAACACCGAGGTCAGCAGCGCCAGTTCCACCGGGCTGGGGCCGGGACTGGTTGGCGTGGGCGTTTCGTTGCGGCTCAAGCGACGGGTGCCCCTGCCGGACGGCTGATCCGGCTCTGCGAAGTGTTTTCGGCGATGACCATGCTTGCACCTTTTTCCTTGGCGGGAATGATAAGGCGTGGGCAATGCCGGGGCTCGAGGTGCGCGCCCTTTGAGGGCCGCAGTGCCTCGCGGCGCGCGCTGGCGCTTAGCTTGAAGTCCAGTCGCCCCGCAGCGTCAGTGGCAGCGTTGCCAAAATATGCTCGGCCGAGGTGCCGAGGTGCAGCGTGAACGCACCAGCCTCGGCCTTCCAGCCCGGCCGGGATTCGTCGTAAAACGCCAGTGCGCGCATGTTCAGCGTCAGGCGCGCCGTGCCCTGTTCGCCCGCGGCGATGTGCAGCTTGGCAAAGGCCTTTAGCTCCATGGCCGGCCGCTCCACGCTGGCTTGCGGGTCACCCACATACAACTGCACCACGGCCTGCCCAGCCCGGGCGCCGGTGTTGCGCACATCGACTTCCACACGCAGCGTGCCACCGGGTTGGATGGTGTCCGCCGATGCCCGCACGGCACCCCAAACGAAAGACGTGTACGACAAGCCGTAGCCAAACGGAAACTGCACGGCAAGGCCGGCGCGCTGGTAGTGTCGGTAGCCAATGAACACGCCTTCGTCGTAGCGCACATGGCCATCCACGCCGGGATACAAAGCGAGCGAACCGTGACCCACCATGTCGGCCAGGCGCAGCGGCCAGGTCTGCGGCAAACGCCCGCCCGGCTCGGCAGCGCCGAGCAGCACGTCAGCCATGGCATTGCCACATTCCTGCCCGGGATACCAGGCCTGCAGCACAGCAGGCACCTGGTTCAGCCAGGGCAATGCCACGGGCGAGCCGGTCTGCAAAACCACCACCGTGTTCGGGTTGGCGGCAGCCACGCGCTCAATCAGCGTGTCTTGCAAGTGTGGCAATTGCAGGCTGTGGCGGTCCAGACCTTCGTTGTCCCATTCCGCGTTCAGGCCGGCAAACACAATCGCCACATCGGCATGGCGCGCGGCCTCGACCGCCTCGGCGATGTCCGACGCGTCGAGCATGCGGTGCGCGCCAAAACGCAGTGCACGAAAGTGAATATCTTCGTGCGTCTTGGTGGTGAATTCGAGCGTGATGTCGCACACCTCACCGGTCTGCAGGGTGCGGGAGTGGATGACTTCTTCGCAGCCAAAGGTGAAGTAGGTTTCGCCCCGGCTCCAGTTTGTCCATGCGTCCACTGCCAGTGCGCCATTGATGTAGGCACGGCTTAGGCCCGAGCTCACCAGCGAGAACTGGTGCAGGCCCGCACGCTGCGCCACAAAGCGTAGCGTGGCGCGCGCGGAGAAGTGCTCGCCGGTCACGCCTTCGGGTGAATGGCCGGCCCACAGTTGCTCGGTGTTGTCAACCGTTTGGCGGGACACCACCGGGCCACTCAGGTCCACCGAGTCATAGAACGCAAGCTCCACCGGCGCATTGACCACCGGCACCCAACGATGAATGTCGGCGCCCACATGGTGGGTGAAAGTCGCTCCGGGCCACTGCGCGCGCAGCCCGTCGAGCGGCGACACGCGGTAGTGCGCATTCACGGTGGCGCTGCCTCCGCCCATGATTTGCGGCACGGTGGCGGCACTGCCGATCAGTGCCACCTTTTTGCCGGCAATGGGGGCCAAGGGCAACGCGCCGGCCTCGTTCTTCAGCAACACGGCGCCCTCTGAACCCAGCTTGCGGATGAGGGCGCGGTGCGCCGGAATGTCATCGTCGCGCTCGGCAGGAATCACCGGGTCCGCAAAGCTGCCAACCCGCTCCATCAGCCGCAGCACGCGGCGGGCACAGTCGCGCACGGCTTGCGCGGGCAACATGCCATCGTTTACGGCCTGCACCAACTGAGCGCCGCGGTGCCGCGTGGGGCCTGGCATTTCCAGATCGGTGCCGGCCAGCACGCCGGCCACGGTTTCGTGCTCGGCAAACCAGTCGGTCATGACCAGCCCGTCAAAGCCCCATTCATCGCGCAGCACTTCGGTGACCAAGCGGCGGTGGTTGGCGGCAAAGGTGCCGTCGATGCGGTTGTAGGCCGTCATCACGGCCCAGACGCCCGCCTCTTTCACGGCGCGTTCAAACGGCAACAGGTACAACTCGCGCAGCGCCCGCTCCGAGATATCCGAGCTCATGCGCATGCGCTGAAACTCGCTCTCGTTGCCGACAAAGTGTTTGATGGTGGCCGCAACGCCCATGCTCTGCACACCGCGCACATAGGCCACCGCCATCTCGGACGACAGCCAAGGGTCTTCCGAGTGGCATTCAAAGTTGCGACCGTTCAACACGGTGCGGTGCAGATTGACGGTAGGTGCCAACAGAACGCGCGCGCCCTTGAGCCGTGCTTCGGCGCCCAGCGCGGCACCGGTCTGCTGCAGCAGCTCCGGGTTCCAGGTGGATGCCAAAGCAATGCCCACCGGGAAGCAGGCGGTAGTGGGCCCATCTTTGAAGGTGCCGCCACGTGCGCCGTTGGGGCCGTCGCTCACCTTCACGGCCGGCACGTTCAGCCGGGGAATGGGAACCGAAGTCCAGAAGTCGGCGCCCGCCAGCAAGGACACCTGCTCCTCAAGGGTCATCTGGTCCAGCAGCGATTCAATGTTGACTGTGCGCATCGTGTTTTCCGTGACGTGGGTTGATGTTCAACATGCACGATGCCAAAGCGCTTGCTGTAGCCATACGCCCCTTCGTAGTTGTCGCGCAGTGCCCGGGCCCATCTTTCGCAGGGCCTATTGGAGAGGCAGCCGCTTGAGGGTCAGACCGTGAGAGAGTGGAACCGATTCCACAGACAGGCGAGATTGTTCAGCGACCAAACAAAGTTGAGAACTGGTGGAAACCCTGAAGAATGATTAGAAGAAAAAATGGCGAAGGGGAGCCCTGTTTGGGCTCCCCTTCGCCAAGCACTTACACCGGGTAGGCTTGAACCGAGGGTTCGATGGTGATCCACTTGAGTTCGGTGAACTCGTCCACCACGGCGCGTCCGTCGAACTTGCCGTAGCCGCTGTTCTTGGTGCCGCCATACGGAGCCTGCGCTTCGTTTTGCACGGTGGAGCCATTGACGTGTACCGAGCCCGACTCGATACGCATCGCCACATCCAGCGCACGGGTCACGTCGCGGCCAAACACGGCCGCAGACAGACCGTAGTCGCTGTCGTTGGCAACCGCCACCGCTTCTTCCACGCCCTTGACGCGCACCACCGTGGTGATGGGACCAAAGGTTTCATCACCGTAAATGACCATGCCGGGTTTGACATGGTCGACGATGGTGGCGGGCATGATGGCACCGTCGGCTTTGCCGCCACATGCCAGCGTAGCGCCCTTTGCCAAGGCGTCGTCGATCATGGCGTTCAAGCGCGCCCCCGAAGCGCTGGCCACCATGGGGCCAATCACGCAGGCCGGGTTGACGCGCGGGTCACCCATCACCAATTCCTTGGCGCGGGCGGCAAACTTGGCAACAAACTCGTCGGCCACCGACTCGTCCACCACCAGGCGCTCGGTGGACATGCAAATCTGGCCCTGGTACAGGAAGGAGCCAAACACGGCGGCCTTCACGGCTTCGTCGATATTGGCATCGTCCAATACCACCTGCGGCGACTTGCCGCCCAGTTCCAGCAGGCAACGCTTGAGCTGCGTTGCAGCCTTCTGCGCAATGATGCGGCCCACGCGGGTGGAGCCGGTGAAGTTGATGCGGCGCACCGCCTTGTGCTCAATCAGCGCGTCGATCACTTCGGGTGCGTCCTGCGGTGCATTGGTCACCATGTTCAGCACGCCGGGCGGGAAGCCGGCTTCCACCAGTGCATCGGCCACCAGTACGTGGGTCTTTGGGCTGGCTTCGGAGGCGCGGAACACCACCGTGTTGCCGCAGGCAATCGGGTACGCAATGGCGCGGGCCGCCAACACCACCGGGCCGTTCCACGGCACGATGCTCAGGATCACGCCCACCGGCTGGCGCACGGTCATGGACAGCGCTCCGGGCTTGTCGGTGGGAATGGTTTCACCCTGAATTTGGGTGACCATCGAGGCGGCTTCACGGAACACGTTGGCGGCCAAAAACACATTGAAGCCGGCCCAGAGACCGGAGGCGCCCACTTCGGCACCCATGGCTTCGATGAATTGCGGCGTCTTGGTCTCCAGCACATCAGCCGCCTTGAGCAGCAAGCGGCGGCGCTCGCTCGGAGCGCTGTTGCGCCAGGTTTGAAAGGCTGCCTGGGCGGAGTTGGCTGCGGCTACGGCATCGGCTACGCCGCCGGCGGCTGCGCTGGTGACCACTTCGCCGGTGCTGGGGTGCACCCGGTTGAAGGTGGCACCCGACTGGGCACCTACGGATTGGTTGTCAATAACGAGTTGGGATTGCATGGTGTATTCCTTGATTCACTAGTTGGGGGGTGAGGGATGCAGCGGCGGCTCAGGTGCTTTGAGTCAGGATGTCGGCCATGCGCTCGCCAATCAGGGCGCAAGTGGCCATGGTTGCCACGCCGGCGATGCGCGGCATGATGGAGCTGTCGGCAATGCGCAGGCCTTGCACGCCATTGACGCGCAGCTTGGAGTCGACCACCGCCTCAGCGTCCTTGCCCATGCGGCAGGTGCCCGACTGGTGGAAGTAGGTGGTGGCACCGTTGCGCACGAAGTCTTCCATCTCCTTGCCCATCAGCTTCTTGCCCGGAGCCACTTCGCGCTTGACGAAGTCTTTCATCGCAGCCGAGTTGCCAATTTCGCGCGCCACTTCAATGCCGAAGGCCAGCGCCTTCACGTCATCCGGGTGGCTCATGAAGCGCGCATCGACCACCGGGCGGTCTTCCGGATTGGCCGAGCGCAAGCGGATTTCTCCACGGCTCTTCGGCGCAACCAGACCGGCGCACAGCGCCCAACTGGTGCCAGGGGGCGAATACGCTTTGCCGACCACATCGCTGGCGTAGGGCAATTCGATTTGCACCAGGTTGACGTCGGGCGAAGCCAGTGAGGCGTGGCTCTTGAGGAAGCCGGCGGCGTTGGCAGCGCTGTTGCGGTGGGGAATGTGCTCCTTGGGTTCCCAGATGCAACCACCGTGCAGGATGTGGTCCTGAAAGTTGCGACCCACCTCTTTGGCGTTGACCAAAGTCTTGATGCCATGCTGGCGCAGTTGTGCATCGTCGCCAATGCCGCTGAGCATGAGCAGCTTGGGCGTGTTGATGCCACCGGCGCTGACTATCACTTCGGTCTTGGCGTTGATGACCTTGGAGCCACTGGCGCTGCCCAGTTGCACACCAGTGACTTGGGTGCCGGAGAAGGTCAGGCGGTCCACATGCGTGTTCACCAGCACGGTGACGTTGGCGCGTGACATGACCGGGTACAGGTAGGCGCGGGCCAGGCTCTGGCGACGGCCGTCGCGAATGATCTGGTTCATCAATGCAAAGCCGGTGCCGCCTTCTTCACGTGCGCCGTTCTGGTCGGCGAACACGTTGTAGCCCAGCGAACGGCAAGCGGCCAGCATGGCAGGTGCCACCGGGTGCGGGTCTTTGGCGGGCTGGCACCACACCGGGCCGTTTTGGCCACGGTAGCGGGCGTCGGGTGCGCCTTGCCAGCTTTCCATGCGGCGGTAGATTTCCAGGCCCGCCTCGTAGTTCCAGGCACGGTCGCCGCTGACGTCGGCCCAGTGGTCCAAATCGGCCTTGAAGGGCCGTGCCCAAATGGTTGCGTTGATGCTGCTACCGCCACCCACCACGCGCCCCATGTGTTCGGGGATGGCACGGTTGTTGGTGCTCGGCGATGCAATCGCCACGTCCTTCCAGTCGCGCTCGGTGCCCAGGTTGGTAAACCACACGCCCGGATTCATGACAGAAGGCGCGGTGTCCCAGTCGCCGGCCTCAATCATCAGGATGGAAGCGTCTTTGCGGGTGGCCAGGCGGCCCACCAGCGCACAGGCCGCAGAGCCGGTGCCCACCACGATGTAGTCGTAGGCCGCCTGCAACTTGGCGCTGCGCTCGATCTGGTTGGCACGCATCGCGTCCAGCTCGTCAGCCAAGGCGTTCAGGCCCATGCCGGTAAAGCCGACGGCAGCGGCGGCACGCATAAAACCACGGCGGTTGAGGCGACCCGCGATCAGCGCGCGCTCCAGGTGCTCCAGCAAACCGTCGTTGTGTTCACTTTGGGTGTTGGGATCAGTATTCATTTGGATGGGATCTACCGTGTTGGGTTGAAGAGAGTTCTCCTGGGGCCGACTGCGCGCAAGCGTCAGGGCCACCGGTCACGGACTTTAGGAAGTTGGGGGCATCCCAAAAACATCGGGAAATCCCTAGGCCGAAGTTGTTCCATATGAGAACAACTCGCACCGATCGAACGATCCACAACGCAGCGCAATGGGCGACCGCGCGTGGCAGCATTGCCCGTGCGCGAGACATGCCACAGACTGCGGATAATTCAGGAATTGGGTGTGCGGTGCGATGCCAGTCGCATCGCGTATGGAAACTGAGCCCCCTTTCCACCGCAACGCCCAGCGTCTTTTGCAGCAGCAGTCACCATGAAGGTAGGCCTTGTTACATATGCCCCACACGCTCCTCGCCTATTCGACCACGGACGGTCAAACACTTCGGATTTGCGCCCGCATGCAAGCCGCACTCGAAGCCGCTGGACACACGGTCACGGTCACCGAAATCACGGATGGGTTGCACTGCGACCTGCAGCCCTTCGACACCGTGGTCATTGGCGCAAGCATCAGGTATGGCAAACATCGGCCCGCCGTGCTTCGGTTCATCGCGTCACACCAGCATGCACTAGAGGCCAAGCCAAGCGCGTTTTTCTCCGTCAATGTCGTCGCCAGGAAACCCGGCAAGGACCGTGCGGACACCAATCCCTATGTCCGGACGCTTCTGCGAAAGACCGCCTGGAAACCAACGCTCGTGGGCGTCTTCGCCGGCAAGATCGACTACCCGCGCTACGGTGCTTTCGATCGGCAAGTCATCCGGCTCATCATGTGGCTCACCCACGGGCCAACCGACCCTTTGGGCACCACCGAATTCACCAACTGGCAAGCCGTGGACGCCTTCGCCGCCCAAGTCGAAGTCCTGCACAAATGAGGTGTATTGCGCGTTCACTTTGCACCGAAGGATCCACCGGATTACCCTGGCAAAGTGCCCCCATCCGGAAATTCGGGGCGTGAATTCAGAGCGACGGAGAACGACCTTTTCGCCCTTCTCGCTCAGCTAGTATTGGTCCATCCAACCGAGGAAAGTTACGCCGCAATGCAAGCCACTTCTAAACATCTCAATGATTTCGAATGGGAGAGTTGGCCCGCCGATCAGGTCGCCGTTCGCGGAAAAGCGCAGTGGAAGGAACTGCTTGGCAGCGGCTCTGGATGCCAGAACGATATGACGATGGGCGTTGTGCGTCTCAGAAAAGGGGAATCCCTCGAACCCCATCGCCATGCGCAGCCAGAGACTTATTACACCCTGTCAGGGCGCGGGACGGTCACCATCGAAGATGTGGTGCACAGCGTCGAGCCGGGAAGACTGCTGTTCATTCCTGGCAACGCACGCCATCAGATCAATAACGTGGAAGATGAAGAATTGATGATCCTGTATGCGTTTGCGATCAGTGACTTCAGCAAGATTCAATACCACTTCTAGTCTGCCCCGGAAGCCGCGGCATCCTGGCTAAAGGGCATTAAGGCCCTCCATGTCCACATTGCGAGGCCACCCATGCGTGGCCTCGACATATTTTCCGCTATGCGGTGCAAGCTTGATTTGCATCAGTAATGCCTGATTCAGGTGGAATAAAGTGACTCCAGGGAGCGCTTTTGGGAGATCCCGCCATGGACACTTTAATCAAGCCGTTTCGTGAAGCACTGGAGTCACTGGATCGCGTCCAGGCCGAGAGCCTGTTCCAGCGCGCACTTGGGCAACACACACCGTTAGAAGCCGTGGAGCAAGTGGTGGTGCCCGCGTTAGAGCAGATTGGCACTGCCTGGCACGAGGGGAGTGTGGCCCTATCGCAGGTTTATATGAGCGGCCGTTTTTGCGAAGCGCTGGTTGACCGGGTGCTGCCTCCCAGCGACCCGGACCGCAAACACCAGCCTCGATCAGCCATCGTTGTTCTGAGTGATTACCACGACCTTGGCAAGCGCATTGTGTATTCCGTGATGCGTGCCAGTGGCTTTGAGATCTTTGACTACGGGCGTATGGATGTGGATGCGCTGGTCGAGCGGGTCATGACCGATCGCCTGCGTGTACTGCTGATCTCTGTCTTGATACTGCCTTCGGCGCTGAAGGTGAAAGAGGTTTGCGCCCAGCTCAAAGCCCGGGGCGCCGACGTGAAGGTGGTGGTTGGGGGGGCGCCATTTCTGTTTGACGACCAGTTGTGGAATGAAGTGGGCGCCGATGCCATGGGCCAAAGCGCATCGGATGCGGTTGCCATCGTGGAACGCTGGATGGGAGAAATGCAATGAACACCCCCACCATGAACAGCATGCAACGCACATTGACGGCGCTGGGTCAGAAAGAGCCGGACCAGGTGCCTCTTTTTTTGCTGACCACGCTCCACGGCGCCAAGGAGCTCAACCTCACGATTGAAGACTACTTCTCACGCGCTGAACACGTGGTGGAAGGGCAGATGCGACTGCGCCAGAAGTATCGGAGCGATTGCCTGTATGCATTCTTCCATGCCTCCATAGAAACCGAGGCCTGGGGGGGGACCACCATTTTTCTGCCCGACGGACCTCCCCTGTGTGGCGCACCGGCCATTCAGCGGCCCCAGGACATTGACACGCTTCAAGTCCCCCAGGTCGTGACTTGCGCGCCCCTGGCAAAAGTGCTCGCCACCATTCGCGCATTGAAGCAGCGGGTGGGCGACACGGTGCCGATTGTGGGAGTGGCGATTTCGCCTTTTTCACTGCCCGTGATGCAGATGGGATTTCATGCCTACCTGGAGCTCATCTATGAGCAGCCAGAGCGCTTTGAAAAGCTGATGCAGGCCAACGAAGCGTTTACGGTTGCTTGGGCCAATGCCCAACTCGAAGCAGGCGCTACTGCCATTTGCTATTTCGATCCGGTGGCATCCAGCACGATCGTGCCGCGGGAACTCTACCAACGCACGGGCATGCGGGTCGCGCAACGCACCATATCGCAAATCAAGGGGCCGACCGCAACCCACCTGGCCTCTGGCCGCGGCCTGGGCCTTGCTGAGGACATCATGTCCACGGGCACGGCCGTGATTGGCGTTAGCGCACAAGAAGATCTGGCGCAGTGGAAGCAGATCGCTGCAGGTCGCATCAATTTGCTGGGCAATCTGAACGGCGTGGAAATGCGCCGCTGGACCCCGCAGCAGGCGCAAGACCATGTGAAGACGGCCATCGCCAAGGCAGCACGCGGCGGGGGCTTTATCCTGGGCGATAACCATGGCGAAATTCCATGGCAAGTCAGCGAGGAGGTGTTACTGGCCATCGGTGATGCGGTTCAACGCTGGGGGCGTTATCCATTAAGTTGGGTTGCGGATGAACATGCAACTGAACCCGCCTGAAAGGGAGCCAGGGGCACGACTCTGCATCTTGAGCTGCGCTGGCTTTCATGCTGAGTTGCAAGCCTGTGTAGACGCGGAAGGATGGCCCGACGTCTCCTGTGTTGCATTGCCGGCGCGCTGTGGCAGGCCGGCACTGACATGGGACGAGATCGGCACCGTGATCCCCGAAGACTGCACGCAACTGGTCTTGCTGGGACGCGCCTGCCATGCTGGCTTGGGCCAGCCCCCTGCGCATTTCCCTCCGGTGCGCGTGCTGACGCAAGAGCAATGCTTTTACCTCATTGCCGGCCCCACACAGGTGGACAAGGCCATTGCGGACGGCAGCTACCTGATGTCGCCGGCTTGGCTGCAAGACTGGCGGCGGCATTTGGAAAAGATGGGCTTTTCAGCGGATTTGGCCAGCGGATTTTTTCAGGACTTTTCCAAAGAACTGCTGCTGCTGGACACCGGCCTGGACCCGCAAAGCGCCACGCATCTTCAAGCAATGTCGGCGGCACTCGGCCTTCCCGGAAAGGCCATCGCAGTGGGCCTGGACCATACCCGATCCTTTCTGCGAAACCTGGTGCTGGAATGGAGACTGGCGGAGGCTGAGCAAAGCGCCCATGAGCGCCAGCGTCAGCATGCCAAGGCTTTGGCAGACCATGTCACGGCCCTCGACCTCTTGGGTCAATTGACCCGGCAGCGGCAAGAAGCCGAGGTTCTGTCAGGAATAGAAGACCTGTTTCGCATGCTATTTGCACCGACGGTGTACCGCTATTTTGCCAATGCCGAAGCAGCATCCCCCGAGTTGCCCGGCGAGGTAAGGCAATGGTTACAGACCATGGAAACGTCCCATGTCTGGACCGCGGCCCAAAGCGGTTTTGTGCTGCGCCTTGTGCGCGCCCAGCAATGTCTGGGTTTCATTTACGTCGATGCGTTTCAGTTTCCTCAGTTCAAGGAACAGTACCTGAACCTGGCACTGGCCATGATTGATGTGTGCAACTTGTCGCTGGAAAGCGTGCGCACGCGCAAGCGACTGATTGAGGCGGAAAAGATGGCGTCCCTCGGCTGCATGATTGCGGGCATTGCACACGAAATCAACACCCCCGTCGGCGTGGGCGTGTTGGCGGCATCGACCCTGCAACACCAGACGCGGGACATAACCGAACGCTTTGCTCAAAGAAGTATGACGCAGTCTGATTTGCGGAATTATTTTGATGCCTCCACGGCAGCGAGCGACCTGATTGCCAGCAGCCTGGAGCGCGTAGGCAAACTCATTGCATCGTTCAGGCGCTTGGCGGTCAATGGACATCGGCAGACTGTGCAGGCCATTTCTGTAGCGGCGTGTCTGAGCGACACGCTTGCCAGCTTTGGCAATCGCCTGCTCAAGGGGCAGTACCAGGTGGAGGTGAACTGTCCGGATACCGTCATCGTGCAGGGCTACGCCGGAGACCTTGAGAGCGTGTTTACCAACTTGGTGGCCAACTCCCTGCAGCATGGATTTAAGGGGCGAACCCATGGCAGCATCCACATTCAGGTAGTACAACAAGAGAACACGGTGCGCATGGTCTATACCGACGACGGCAAGGGCCTGACCGACGAAGCTGGCAAGCGCATCTTTGACCCCTTCTTCACGACCGACATGCAAAGCGGCATGGGGTTAGGGATGCATCTTGTTTACAACCTGATTACCCAACGCATGGGTGGAAGCATCAGCGTCGACATGACTTGCAGCTCCGGCATCCGTTTTCTGATGGAGGTTCCGACACAGGCTGTCTGAAACTATTTATGACCCACGCCGACGCTTTCCTCGATCTTTTTGCACCTGACGCACCTGAGGCTGTCGAAGTCAGGGATGTCTGGAAAATTTTGCTGGTGGATGACGACGAAGACATTCACCGGGTCTTGCACATGGCCTTGCGCAATATGCGGGTAGAAGACCGTGCCTTGCAGTTGCTGGATGCACGTTCGGGAAAAGAAGCGAGGGACATGCTGGCCAGCCATTCAGATATCGCCTTGGTGCTGCTGGATGTGGTGATGGAGACCGAGCTGGAGGGTCTGAATTTTGTCAACCATGTGCGCAATGAATTGTGCAACCGCATGGTGCAAATCGTCCTGGTGACCGGGCAACCCGGTTACGCCCCCGAGCGCGACGTGGTGGCGGACTATGCAATCGACGGTTACCGGCTGAAATCCGAGCTCTCGTCCGACAAGATCTTTGTGTCCGTCTACGTGGCCTTGCGTACCTACAAAGCCTTGCGCGACTCAGAACACCAACGCAAGCAACTAGAGCGTTTGTCCCAAGCCCTGGGGGAAAAAGAAGAGCGCATGCGTTCGGTCGTGGAGACTGCACCCGATGCGATCGTGCAGTTCGATGCGGCAGGCCTGATTGTGGGTTGGAATGAAGGTGCGCGGCACTTGTTTGGCCATGCGGCATCCGAAATATTGGGCCAATCGCTCGCCCAACTGATGCCTGCGCGAAACCGCCCGGAACACGGCGAGAACATGCGCAAGCTGAGCGCCGGTTCAGACTCCAGACTGCTGGGCAAGGTGCTTGAGATGCCTGGTTTACGCGCCAATGGCGAAGAGTTTCCCATTGAGCTGGTGCTGGGTACATGGCGCAGCGCTTCAGGACCGCACTTTAGTGCCGTTATCCGCGATGTTTCAGAACGCCGGCGCTCCGAAGTCGGTTTGCGTCTAGCTGCCAGTGTCTATGCCAATAGCTATGAGGGCATCATCATTGCGGACGCCAACAAGGCTATTGTGGATGTCAACCCCGCCTTCACCCGCATTACCGGCTACTCCAAGGCAGAAGTTGTGGGACGCACGCCTAAATTGCTTTCGTCGGGAATGCACGATCTGGAGTTCTACACAGCGATGTGGAGCTCCATCGGGGAGCATGACTTCTGGCAAGGCGAAATTTCCAACCGGCGCCGCGATGGCGCCTTGTATACCGAGATCCTGTCCATCTCGGTGATACGGGACGGCGAAGGCGCCTTGCAACACTACATCGGCGTCTTCTCTGACATCACCCTACTCAAAGCCCACGAAGAAGAGCTCTACCGCATCGCCCACTACGACCATCTGACCAACCTGCCCAACCGGCGTCTTTTCTCAGATCGGCTATCGCAAGCACTGGCAAGGTCCAGACGTAGTGAAACCTCCGTTGCGGTCTGCTACCTTGATCTGGACGGATTCAAGGCGGTCAACGACAGCTATGGGCATGCGGCGGGCGACAAATTGCTGATTGAACTGTCGACGCGACTCAGTGGCGTATTGCGTATCGATGACACGCTGGCCCGCTTGGGAGGCGATGAGTTTGTGCTGCTGCTGTCATCGATATCGGAACTGCAGGAATGCCAGTCAGCGCTTGAACGGGTGCTGCAGGTTGTGGCGACTCCCGTTGAAATTGAGGGGAAGACGGCATCGGTCACGGCCAGCATTGGGGTTACGGTATATCCGGCCGATCCGGTAGACGCCGATACCTTGATGCGACACGCCGATCAGGCGATGTACTTGGCCAAGGAAGGCGGGAAAAACAGTTTCCACTTCTTTGACCCGGTGCACGACCAGCAGGTGCAAACACAACGGCACTATATGCAAAGGTTGCGCGAGGCCCTGGACCAAGGAGAGTTCGCGCTGCACTACCAGCCCAAGGTCGATTTGCTCGACGGCGCGGTCATTGGTTTTGAAGCCTTGATCCGTTGGAATCACCCGCAGGAGGGATTGATCGCACCGGGCTCCTTCCTGCACTACCTGGAAGGCAGTGAGCTCGAAATTCTGGTGGGCGAATGGGTGCTGAAATCTGTGGTCCGGCAGATTCAGGATTGGCGAAATGCCGGTGTCTTTGTGACGGTAAGTGCCAACATCAGTGCGGACCATTTGCTGAGAGACAACTTTGCCGAGCGCCTGCAAGAAATTCTGGCGGACTACCCCAGTTCGGTGGCTGAAAGTCTGGAATTGGAAATTCTTGAAACGGCAGCGCTGGCCGACCTGAAGAAGGCTGTTCACACCATTACCCAATGCCGCAAGCTGGGCGTGAAGTTTTCGCTTGATGACTTTGGCACTGGGTATTCTTCACTGACCTACTTCCTAAACCTACCGGTGCAGGTCTTGAAGATTGACCAAAGCTTTGTGAAGGTCATGCTGGACGACCCCGGTGGTCTTGGCATTGTGGAGAGCGTAGTCAAGTTGGCACAGGCCTTTAACCGCCCCGTCATCGCCGAAGGCGTGGAGACGCTGGAACATGGGGCTGCATTGCTGCACTTCGGCTGCCGGTTCGCTCAAGGGTATGGCGTCGCACGACCCATGCCTGTGGAGCAGACCCTGGAGTGGATGACGCAGTGGCAAACCGACGCGGCTTGGCGCGCAATGCATGCGCCTGCGCCAGATGAAGATCTCATGTTCAAAGTGGCCGCCCGCAGCAGCAGTCTGTGGCTGGATGCGATCGCCGACCAACTTGAGCGCGATGACATCACCGTCCTCCTGAATGCGGAGCCGGAAAATTGTAGTTTTTGCCGCTGGTTCCGAAGCGCCGGCTTTACCCGCTACGGTCAGTATTCAGAGTACCAAGATCTATCCGCCTCCCATGATCGCAGCCACGCGATCGCACTGGGGGCGCAGAAGGCACAGCGCGAAGGCCACCGAGAGGAGTGCAGACTCCAACTGGTTGCGCTGCAAGAATCCAAGGAGCAGCAAGTGCGGGATCTCATGCGCCTGCAAGAGAGTGCCCAATCGAAGGAATGAAATGGAATCATCAGCTTGGCAGTCGCATGGGTCTAATCACTCGCTCCCATCCCCGCAAGCTGTTGGGGCACTGGCGAACTGACGGACCGTCACCCGGACAAGCCGCACGACCTCCCTTGTCCATCAAGGCAATGGCGTGCCCTGCGTGCGCCGATAAATCAGCCCCCGCGATACCCGCAACTTGCGAGCTGCGGCCGACACATTGCCGCCGCATTCCTTGAGCGTTCTGGCGATCAAATCCACATCGGCATCACGCAGACTGGCGGGCTCAGAAGGCTCGGCTACGGGTGACGCGGGTGTATTTTCTTGAGCACCCCTCTCGGGTACCAACCGATTCTCAGGCGCGTCCACCAGCGGCGTGTCTAGCGCAGGCAAGCCCACAGCAAACAGCTGCCGGTGCCCGTCGTGCGCTTGCAGTTCACAACGCACATGCACCAGCAATCCATTGGGCAGGCGCAGCATGGAATGCGAGCCGTTGCGCTTGGAGGCGAGCTCTGAAAAGCTGCTTTGCAATATCTCGTCCACCTGGCCCAGGCTGTCCTGACCGCCATTGGGCGGCACCCCCAACAACCGGGAAGCTGCCGCATTGCGCCAGACCATGCGCCCCTGCAGATCCACGCCCATCAGGCAGGCCATGGGCGTATCGAGCATGGCCGGTGAAATCTGGAAGCGCACGATCAGGTGCTCGGTGGACTGCGACACCAGCAACCGGTTTTCAATAGAGGACGCGTACAGGCCCACCACCGATGCGGCATCAAAGTTGAAGGCGATGCCTTCGCTGGACATATCCAACACGCCCGCCAGATGGCCATGGATGTCGCGAATCGGGGCGGCCGCGCAATGCATAAAGTTCACACTTTCCGAGAAGTGCTCGGCCCCTTGCACCGACGCGGGCTTGCCGGTGCGCGCCACGATGCCGGGCGCGGTAGTGCCCACCGCTTCTTCGGCAAAGTTGACGCCGATGCGGTGTGCCACAGGGGTAATCTTTTCATGCACGCGCCGGGAACTGGTGGCACCGATCAACACGCCGCTGGGGTCGGTCAGCATGGCGCCGCAATGGGTGGCGCCCAGCACCGCGTCGAGCTCGTTGACGTCTGCCAACCAGGCATCACGCAGCAAGCGGTTTTTCTGCAGAGCCAACTGCGCCCGGCTGGTGCTGACCGGCTGAAACTCCAGTTGCGCGCGCGGGTCTTGCTTGAGCCGCAGGCAGCGGGCCCACGACTGAAACACCGCCTCACTGACCACGCCCGAGGGCAGTTCGCCCTCCTCAAAATAGCGCTGGCGCGCCAATGCAATCCGGTCTGCCTGGGTCGAGAAGAAGAGAGATTGCATGGGGGCAATGGCTTGCTTAGTCCAGCTTCAGCATGACGCGCATGGCTTCTATCTTCACGGCATAGGTCTTGATGTTTTCCGTGAGCGGCGCACACAACGCCTTGCCGGTACACACGTCAAACTTGCCCTGGTGCAGAGGGCACTCAATCTCGCGCCCTTCCAGAAAGCCATCGCTCATGCGCGCATGGCCGTGGGTGCAGATGTTGTCGGTAGCAAAGACTTCGCCGTCTACTGCGTACAGCGCAATGTCCTTGCCCGCCACATTCACACCGATGACGTCACCTGGCGGCACGTCGTCCAGCGCTGCGGCATCAATCCAGTTTTCAGCCATGGCGCAACCTCAGATGGGGTAAATGATGGAGTTGGCAATCATCTCGCTGTCGTACACACACAGGCGGGACTGAAACTTCAGGCCTTCGGGCGTGCGCACGATCACGTCGCGGTAGTAACCCACGTTGAACACCGTGGACTCGCCGTCGTACTTGGTACGGATAACGGTGTAGTTGGCCTCGGACCTAATGCGTTCGCCATAGATATCGCGCTCGACCGACACCACGCGCGGCGTACCCACAATGTGGCGCTGGTAGTAGGGGTCGTGGTACATGGTTTCCTTCACGCCATACACGCGGTCGCGAATCATGTTCTTGCTCTCCAGCGCCAGCAGGCACAGGGGCATGCCACGGTCAAAATTCTCGCGTGGCTGCAGGCGGTAGGTACCTTCCTCCACAAAGAACTCGGGCCATTTTTCCCACTCAGCGGAATCGCACACCATGGCGTAGTCGCTGTAGAGGTTGAGCAGTTCGAAATAGGTCTTGAAGTCGATCATGTTTATTCCCCCATCACCTTGCGCCAGTAGTTGTACATACCGCGAATCAGTGTCTCGGTCACCATGTGGTCGGCATTTGCAATGTCGGTGCCACCCATTTCAATTACCGTGCGGTGCGACGGCTTTGTCTCAAAGCCTTCCTGCGACCACTCGATCACTTCGCCATCGTCTGCCGACACAAAGCCGGCAGGTCCGAACAGGTTGGCCTGGATCAGGCGGCGTTCTTTCATTTCGGGTGTGTCATCGGCAAAGCCGAAGTGGGTCCAGACAAAGTCAAACGAACCGTGGCCGTTGGGCTGGATGTGGCGTGTGGACACGCTGTTCACCTGCTGCTGCAGGATCACGCTCGGGAAAATGGTGGTCATCACCGCTGTCGGGCCGCCCCACCAGGGCTCGGGCACGATATCGAGCAGGCGCGGGTCGTTGACCTTCATCTGGTCCTTGAAACTGTCGACTCCGGTGACCACCTCGGCAACCTTGCCACCCTGGCCGCGCGTGGAAATCATGGCAGCGTGGCGGAATTGATCGTCCATCTTCAACTCGGACTTGTTATCCGCGCGCCACAGGCCAAAGGTGGAGAACCAGGTGTGCAACAGACCGGGGTGGTACGGGTCCTTGATGTTCTCTTGCATCAGCTTCCAGTTGCCCGGAATGCGCTGGCGGCGGTAACCCAGAATCTCCAGCTTGCGACCGTCAAACATGCGGTCGAAGTATTTGAGAATCGTCGGGCCCAGGAACTCTTCAAAGGGTTCCACGTTGTGGTCAAACGAAGCAAACACCACACCACCGCGCACCGCCACCTTCAGCTTGGTCAGGCCGTGGTCCGCTACCTTGAAGTCCTTGGGCATGCCGCCGTTGACCTTGCCCTCTTGCTTAACGCCGCGAATAAAGGGCACACCCTGCAAGTCGCCCTTGAGGCTGTAGTTCCACTGGTGGTAGGGGCAGTAAAAGTCTTTGGCGTGGCCGTTGCGCTCACGACAGAAGCGCATGCCACGGTGGGCGCAGACGTTCTCCACCACGTTCACATGGCCTTCCGGGTCACGCACCATGATGACCGAACGCTCACCCACCACCGTGCGCTTGAAGTCACCGGCATTGGGAATCTCGGCCTCTAGGCCGACATAGCACCAGTGTTTGTTGTAGAACAGGCGGTCCAGCTCCTTCTTGTACAGGTCTTCACGGGTGTAGGCCCAGAAGGGCACCCGGCTGGTTCCCTCGCCGGGCCACGTGGGGCTTTCGGGGAACACAGTGGTTGGTTCACTCATGGTGGGATCTCCTTGCGTTAGTTATGGGTTGACGGGGCGTGGATGTCAGACGCCACTGGGGTAGAAGGCGTCGGCGTGAATGTGTCCGGGCTGCAGCCCCATGCGCGTGGCCAAGATGTTCAACGCCTCCACCATGGCCGGTGCGCCACACAGGTAGGCGCGCCAACCGTCCAGCGAGGCAATGTCCTTTTCAATGGCGTCGGTCACCAGGCCACTGCGCATGCCCTTCGGTACCGGCCCCATGGCAATCACCACCTGCACGTTCAGGTTGGGGTGCTGGTCGGCCAGGGCCTGCAGGCGGTCTGCGTCATACAGGTCTTCTGCGCTACGCACACCAAAGTACAGGTGAATCGGGTTGGTCAAGCCCGCCTCCAGTGCGCCACGCACGATGGACAGCACCGGTGCCAGGCCGGTGCCGCCGCCCACGCACAGCATGGGGCCTTGGTGTTTTTTTCGCAGGTAGGCGGTGCCCAGCGGGCCGCTGATGCGAATGGCAGCGCCCACCTGAAGTTGGTCAAAGATGTATTCGGTTACCCGGCCATCGGGGACGCGACGGATCTGAAATTCCATTTCGGCATCGCCCGGCAACCCGGCCATGGAATAGGGGCGGATGTGCTCCGGCGTGAACTGCACCGTGGCGTACTGACCCGGGCTGAAGTCCAGCGGCTTGGCCAGCTTGACACGGATGCGGCGAATGTCGTGCGTGGCCTCTTCAATGGTGGTGATCGTGGCCTTCAAGATGCGCGCGGGGTGCACCACCACGTCGTCCACGTCGGGCAATTCAATGGCGCAGTTGTCGGTCAACACCGCCTGACAGGCCAGTACATAGTCGTCTTCGCCGGCGTGGGGCCGACCCGCCTCTGGCCCACTGTTCAGCACCCGCCCCGACACCACCTTGCAGCGGCAGGTGCCGCAGCGGCCCGACATGCAGCTATAGGAAATCGGCAACTGGTGGGCGCGCAAAACCTCCAGCAGATTGCTGCCGCTTTCCACGTTCAGACGCCTATTCAGGGGTTCTACGACGAGTTCCATTGTGTTGAGGCGAATGCCTTTGTCTCCAGTTGCGCCGATTCTGGAGAGCGCCGCTTTATAAGTCCATAAAGCAAACCTGATGCATACAATCACCGTTGTGAATAATGGGGTGAGCCATGGATTTGCGAGAGATAGACCTCAACCTGCTGGTGGTCTTTAACCAGTTGCTGCGCGAGCGCAGCGTTTCAGCTACCGCCGAAGCTTTGGGCGTAACCCAGCCCGCCGTCAGCAATGCCTTGAAGCGGCTGCGGGTGGTGCTGAAAGACGAATTGTTTTTGCGCACCTCGCGCGGTATGGAGCCCACGCCTTATGCCCTGCATCTGGCCGAGCCAGTGATCTATGCCCTGAACACGCTGCAATCGGCCTTTTCCAAACGCGACACCTTCGACCCCCAAAGCAGCACGCGCAAATTTCAGATTGCCATGACCGACATTGGCGAGATGTACTTCATGCCGCCACTCATGGAGGCCTTGTCCAAAGTGGCGCCCAACGTGTGCATCAGCACGCTTCGCCCCAACACCGGCAACCTGCAGGACGACATGGAATCGGGCGCGGTCGATATTGCACTGGGGCTGCTACCGGATTTAAAGGCCGGCTTCTTTCAGCGCCGATTGTTTCGCCACAAATATGTGTGCGTGTTCCGCAGTGGGCATCCGGTGGCCAAGGCCCCCATGACGCTCAAGCAATTTAGTGAACTAGGGCATGTGGGCGTGGTGGCGGCCAACACCGGACATGGTGAGGTGGACGGCCTGCTGGACCGCGCGGGCATCAAACGCAAGATGCGCCTGGTGGTGCCGCACTTCGTCGCGGTGGGTCACATCCTGCAATCCACCGACCTGATTGCCACCCTACCGGAGCGCTTTGCCGAGCGCTGCAAGCTGCCGTTTGACCTGGTCACTTCACCGCACCCGGCGCGCCTGCCCGACATTGCCATCAACCTGTTCTGGCACGCCAAGTACAACCGGGACCCCGGCAATATGTGGATGCGCCAGTTGTTCGTGGAACTGTTTGCCGACGGCAAGGCCGGCTAACTACTTACTTCTTGGCGCCGGAGGCGGTGTAGGCCTCGCGGGCCTTTTCGACTTCTTTGTACAAGTCCTTGCAGGCGTAATTCACGCTGTAGAAGATGCCCTTGGTTTTGGCAATTTCGAACTGGCTGATGGTCAGCTCCAGGCTGGCATCTTCAGGGTCTTGGAAGTGGTGGCTGTTGGTAACGCCAACTTTCTCTTCCTTCTTGGAGGTGGTGAATTTGTTGCCGTACTTGGTTTCAATGCCGCGCACCATGTCGCCGGCATTGCCCACGGAAACATAAACGACCTTGCCCTTGTAGAGGGTGACGCTCACGCTGCGGGGCGCCGCATCTACGGGATAGTTGCTGGCAATGACGATCAGTTCGTCGGGGTAGGTGTTATCAATCACGCGGGCGACTTTGCCGCCGGCACCTTCCACCACGCTCTTGACTGACGCTGCGGTAGCCGGGCCACACAGGTCAAATCCAGCGTAGTTTTTTGCCTGGACAGCCATCGGAATCGCCAGAAGGGCAGCAAAAACGCACAGCGGAGCTTTGAGGTTTTTCATCGGTTGGGTTTCCAAATTAGCAAGGGTGAAGAGTTGCTAAATTATTACCGCAATGAAGAAGGGGTCGGAGCACCCACTTATGCCAGCCTCTTTAGCGGGGCATCTATATGAAATACCGATACGGTTGCCACCAGGTCCGATGCCTGCGACTTCAAGCTGCTGGCGGCAGCCGCCATCTGCTCCACCAGTGCGGCGTTCTGCTGGGTCACTTGATCCATCTGGCCCACCGCTTCACCCACCTGGGCGACACCGGCAGACTGTTCGTCGCTGGCTGAGCTAATTTCACTGACCAGGTCGCTCACTCTGCGAATGGAGGTCACCACTTCGGTCATGGTCGTACCGGCTTCGTCCACCAGCACCGTTCCTTGCTCGACCCGCTCGACGCTGGCACTGATCAGTTGCTTGATTTCTTTGGCCGCCTCCGCACTGCGTCCGGCCAAGCTCCTTACCTCGCTGGCCACTACGGCAAAACCACGGCCTTGCTCGCCAGCGCGAGCGGCCTCCACTGCAGCGTTCAAAGCCAAAATATTGGTCTGGAAGGCAATGCCGTCAATGACGCTGATGATGTCGGCAATCTTTCTGGAGGAGTCGTTGATTTCCTTCATCGTGTCCACAACACGGCTCACCACTTCGCCCCCCCGAACGGCCACGCTCGAAGCACTGGTGGCGAGTTGGTTGGCCTGCTTGGCGTTGTCGGCGTTGTGCTGCACCTGAGAGCTCAGTTCTTCCATGCTGGCCGCTGTTTGCTCCAAGGCGCTGGCCTGACTCTCGGTGCGAGCGGACAAGTCGTGGTTGCCTTGCGCTATTTCTGCGCTCGCAGTGGCAACCCCTTCGGAGCCCTGCCTGACCGATGTCACAACCCGGATGAGTTCATTCTTCATCTGGTTCATGGCATCCAGCAAAACCGATATTTCATTCTTTCCGGCCAGCTTGGCTTCACGCAACAGATCACCCGAGGCAATCGCTTGTGCAAACCCGACCGCAACGGAAATGCCGTCGCCTATGGACTTGGTGATCGTCCGGGCAACGCTCACTCCCAGCACGACCACCAACACCGCAATGACACCAAACAGAAGCTGGGTGCGCTCATAGGCGGCATTGGCCGTCTTGTAGATCAGCGCCGATTCGCGCTGCTGAATCGAAGTCAGCGCATCCATCTGCTCCCCCAGAGCATCGGTTACTTCCAGCAAGGGCTTGATCGCGGCCTCAATCCGGCCCTTGTCGCCCGAACCCAGTGCCGACTTGGTGTTCGCGACCACCGGTAGAAAGCGCTGCAGGATGGCGTTCACTTTGATGACGCCCGCCTTTTCGTCTTCCACCAGATACGTGGCGCAATAGGCCTTCCACTGGGCATCGGCCTTAGAAACGGCCGCATCTATTTTTTGCACCGCTTCCTTTCCATCCAGAAGACCGTGCATGCCTTTGACTGTGACCTCAAATACTTCGGTTCTGAGTTGATCAGACACCACCCCAAGCTGCTTGAGTGCGACGACCCGGTCGTCGTACATGCTCTTCATCGCCGCGTTGCCCTGGTGAACCTGGTAGAGGCCAAAACTGGCCACAAAAAGCGTCGCAAAAACCAGCGAGGCAAAGCCCGCCGACAAGCTCGTTGAAATCTTCATGTTCTTCTCCGTTTACAGCCCCATCGCGGCGCTATGGCACCAGACGCGCTTTGACGTATCTGGTATCGACTTTTGCACTCTATTGGTGCGCCATGTTAATGGTGTTGTTTGAAGAATTCAATTTAGGTTACCTTGACTGCTGCGGTCACACTCAGGGTGTGGCGCAGCGTATCGGGCCAGCCGCCTCGCAACTGCAAGCCAGAATGTGCGTCTGCCGGTTAATTTCAACCACGGGGTCACGGATCCAGTGCACCTTTCCCTCCAGCAGTTTCATCTTGCAGCCGCCGCACTCCCCGGATTGGCATTCGGCATGGGGCAGATGCTCCCATAGCGTGTTGAGAAGCACACCGGCCTCCAGCGCCAAGGTTCCGATGCCTTCCAGGTGAACGGTGGCTACTGGGGTGGCAGGTGCAGATGCAGATGCCGCCGGCGCAACTACCGCCTTGCCGGGGCGAACCAGCAAGTAGCGGATGCCTGTCAGCGTCAAAGCAATAGAACCTCCCAGGCAAAGCAGGCCCAAGCCAATCAGAATCGGCGCGATCATGCGGACACCTTTTTCAGTTCGCCTGCGCTGACCGAACCCATGACCGAATGCGCTGTGACGCCCGCCCGCTCAGAGGCCTTTTGACGTTCCCGCTTGAACCACATCCACAAGCCGGTGAGTGACAGCAAAACCAAAATCCAACCCATCAGGTTGCTCCAAACCATTTCACCCGGTCCTTTGCCAAAAAAGAATGCGCCCGAGTGCAGCTCACGCATGAACTGATGCAAAGCCACCGAAGGGGAATCCAGCTTTGGCAACTGCCGATTGGCCTGCATGGCAGGCATATAGGGTTCCCAGTTAATGCCGTCGCCACTGACCATCGGCTTTCCATCGGCCATTTCGCCTCGGCCGCCAGCAATCACCAGCACCCGCCCATCGCTGAGCTGCGATACCTGCCGAACACGCCCGCGCCGGACGGCCTGCCAGGCCCCGTCCACCTCGGTCCACACTGCCATTCGCGTGGCGACCAAGGGACTTGCCTTTCCTTGCAGCGTTGCCAGGCCCATGATCTCTTGACCGTCAAAGTTGGGCACGGTCTGGGTCACACCGGTTTTAACTGCGTTCAGACCATTGGCATTGCCAATCCAACGGGTGCCATCGGCACCCTCCAGATAGGCCATGATCGGCAATCGCTCGGGCACGCTCTCGGCACCCAGCCACTTCATGGGAACCGGCACGTTGGCCACGCTGCGCATGGCAATCAATATGCCGCTGATCGCCATCAACACAAAGGGAATCGCCAAAATAACGGCGACCCACAAGTGAATGCGCCGGGCCGTCCAGGGTCGTTTTGCTTTAGTCATGCTGTGTGCCCCTGATTAAAAGCTGGCCAGCATTTCGACGCCCACTACACGACCCACGTCTTGAACGCCGACGGCGGTTTCGAACTTCTTGTCAGCGAGATTGCGGGCATACAAAGTGGTGCGAATGGGCGTACTGCTCCATTTCCAGTCATAACCCAGGCCCAGGTCGAGCTTGGTGTAGCCGGAATAGGGCACAGGGCCAATGGTTCCGTTGGATGCCCCGTTGTAGGTAGCAACATACTTGACGGCGCCCGTAAGCGTATAACGGTCGAAGCCGTGACTGGCCGTGATTTCCGCCACATCGCTTGGGGTTTGGCCTTCCAGATCGGCACCACTTACGAAGCCGGATAGTTCCGTGAAGTGCGTCCAGCTAAAGCGGTAGCGGCTACGCGTTGCGAGCTCGCCGGAAACCGTGAGCTCAACACCCGCGCGGGTGGTATCGCTTTGCGAATAACAAGGCACGGCGCGAGTTAGGGTTGCAGCACCGGCCGTACAAGCAACTGTTGTGCTGCTGTAACCAGTAATTTGCTTCTCGTTGCTGGAAACGCGACTGAAGAAGTTGAAGCTGGCGTTGACTTCCCGACTGATGTTGCTCTCTACGCCCAGTTCCCATTTGGTCTGCGCATCCGGTTGGAGATTGACTCCAGAAGCAGCCTTGATCCCCGGCAACAAGGGCTGGCTTGCAAGGCCATAGCGAGCCGTCAGCGCCCACTGCGTATCCAGGTTGAAGCGCGAACCCAGTGTCGTAAATTTAGCCGCAGGAAGTTGAACGTTATAGACCTTGGTATTCGTGGCGCCAGCACCTGAACCTGCGAACATGAAGTTCAAGCCATTCGCTACATAGACATTGTCTTCTCGCATACTGGCATCCAGATTTAGGCGCCCGTCCAGCAAGGCTTGTTCGCCCTGCACAAACCAACCCCGTGTGAACTCTTCGCGCCTTGTGTTGGGGTAATACTGCGGGTTTTGTCCGTTGGGAACTTCCCAGTGGCGATAGTCACCACCCATGCTCAGCTTGGTTTTTCCCAAAAATAGGTTGTGACGAAGATTGACATGTTCGGCATTTACCAAATTGGGTTTGTTGACAGCAGGGGAGTAGACGGTCTGCTCGCCCTTGACTGTAGAGACGCTCCACAAGGTGGTGTTGCGGGCGTCCCATGAGCGGCTACCGTTCATGCTCAAAATATGGGTCTTAGCGGGATCGACATACCAACCCAAACTGCCCACCACGTGGCTGTTGGTATTGGGAATTTGGTAGCTACCTTCGTCCTCGTAGGCCATCAGGTCGACGTTCCAACCGGCCACGTCAATGCCACCTTTGAGCATAATTTTGCGTGACTCCCTATCCACGTTGTAATCATTGCCGTTGTCCAGTTTTTCGGTTGGACTGTCGGTGTATGCGTTGGCCAGCAGTGCCGCCACATAGCCTTTGGTTTCACCTTCCAGGGTCTTACCCAGCCAGACGCTTTCCTGATGGCCCTGATTCGACTCCACCGCCAAGCGCACCTGCGCTTCGGTCTTTTGCGGTTTGCGCGTGCGAACCACCACAAACCCATCTACGGCAGCACCGCCGGATGGGTTCTCTGTATTCGTCATCGGACCGAAGGTGAGCGCGCTGCTACCCCGCACCACCTGAATTTCCTCAACGGCTGCGATGGGGACAGCGCTCATGATGCGTGAGGCGGTTCCGGCATCCAGGTAAATGCCATCAATCATCCAGCGGAAGTTGCTGTCACCGCGGATGCTGAGGCTGCTAAAGCCCATACGCGAACTTCGGGGTGTCGCAACCACGCCGCCCGCCATATTCACCAACTCAAATACATCGGCTGGACGTAGTTGTTCGATCTCTTCACGGCTAATGACTTGAACGTGGCTACTGCTGCTCTCTGTGGTGCGAAACGGATTCTTGGCACTCGCAGGGCTCAGGTCCTCGCGAAAAGCTGCGCCGGTCACGGTCACCGGTTTGAGTGATGTACTTTGTTCGGCGGTCTGCGACAAAGCGTAGGTCGGCAACGCCAATAGAAGGGCTGCACCAATAGGAGTTAGTTGGAATTTCATAGTGTGTGACGAGTCAAAAAATAAATTGTTTGTTGTGTAGTTAGAAGAGCGCGAAAAGTGGCTCACCCCGGCGGCCCCCTTAGTGGAGGAACCCACGCCATTCGCCTGTCGGCGAACCAGGCCAGTCGCGCTGACCTGGGTTGTGCATGTGTGGACTTGAAGTCTGGCAATGCGACCGGCTCAACAGGTAGCCCGAAACTTCCCTCGCCACAAAGACAAAACAGACAATGCGAAAGCGTGGTGTGGTCCGGCGCAGGCTTTTCTGATTGCGACCGGACCTCGTCCGATACGAACTTTGGAGCACCCGGCGCACTGCAAACAAAATAGTCGCCCGCCCCATCTGACCAGCCCTCCATTGGGGCGCGCGAAATCGTAGGAGCCAACGCCATGACCAGTGCTAGACACAAGCTCAGCCACACCGCAAATCGGCGTTGTGGTCGGAGCGCGTGCACTGGCATCGGCGTGGGCATATCGGTTCAGCGCCCAGCCGCGTAGTCGGGTTCCGACACAAAACCAATGCGCACCAAACCGGTCTTTGCCGCGACCGCCATCACCTTTGCGATGCTTTCGTAGTAGGCATGGCGGTCGGCGCGGATGTGCACTTCGGGCTGCGGCTGTTTGGCGGCCTCGGCGGCGAACCTGACAGGCAGTTCCTCGATGGAGACCGCCTCGCCATTGAAAAACAGATTGCCGTTTTCCCGAATGCCAAATTCAATGTGCTCAGGCTTGGTAACGTTGACGGCGGAGGATGCCTTGGGCAAATCGATCTTGACGGCATGGGTCAGCAAGGGTGCCGTGACGATGAAGATCACCAGCAACACCAACATCACATCGACGAGCGGCACGATGTTCATCTCTGCGATGGGCGCCTTGGCGCGATAGCGCTTGAACTGGTTGGCACTCATGGCCTAGCCCCCGCGCGCCGCATTGCCATTCGGGCCTGCCTCGCCGGACTTCACCGTCAGCAACACAAACAGGTCATGTGAAAACGATTCAAGCCTGGCCATCCAGAGCCGGTTGCGCCGGTTAAAGGCGTTGTACGCCAGCACCGCAGGAATCGCCACCGCAAGGCCCAGTGCCGTCATGATCAGCGCCTCACCCACCGGCCCTGCCACCTTGTCCAGCGTGCCCTGCCCGCTCATGCCAATCTGCACCAGCGCGTGGTAGATGCCCCACACGGTTCCAAACAGTCCCACGTAGGGGGCAGCCGAGCCTGCCGTGGCCAGTATGGTCAAGCCATATTCGCAGTCGGCCGCCTCCTGGTCCACTGCGTTGTTCAGCGTGCGGGTGAGGTACTCGCCCAAGCCCCCCGCCGCCGCCAAGCCGGCCTGGTTGCTGTTGTTCAGTGCCTCCAGCGATTGGGTGACCAGGTGTGCAGCCGGGTTGTCCGGTGTACCTTGCTGCATCATCTGTTGCACGGCCTGCAGAGACTGTGCCTGCCAGAACCGCTGCAGAAATGCGTCCGCCCTTTTGCGAGCCAGCCAGTTGCTCAGCGCCCTGGTGAAGATGAGGTACCAGCTTGCAATAGACAGCAGCAGCAGAATGCCCAGCACCAGGCGTCCTACACCGTCGGTGTGGGTTAAGAAGTGGGCAAATCCCAGGCCTTCCATTGATGTCGTTTCCATGTGAATCAGTTTCCTTGCAAAACAAAATTAAAGGGCTGCAGTGCAATGGCCCGCACTGCCTGGCCGTTGCGCTGCGGCGGCGTGCAACGCCAGTTGCGAACGGCGCTCAGTGCGGCCTCGTCCAACCGGGCCTGGCCGCTAGAGGTTTGAACGCGCGCATCGGCCACATGGCCACGCTCATCCAGTTCCACCTTGAGAATCACTGTCCCGGTTTCCCCACGACGGCGGGACACCGCCGGATAAACCGGTGGCTCACGGTTGGGGCAGGCCACCGACAGTTCGGACTCCATGACCAACGGCTTCACCGGGACGGGCACGGCGGCGGCCACCACGGCTGGTTTGGCAGCAGGGGGGGCCTCTGTCACAACCGGTTGCGGCGGCGGCGGAGGTGCAACGTATTCCGTGGGTGCTTGCACCGGCGCTTGCGCCACCAGTTGTTGGGGCTGCGGCTTTTCAACCGGCCGGGGCTTGACGGGCTGCGGCAATGGTTTGGGCGGCTCGGGCTTTTGCACCGGCGGCGGCGGTTGGGTAAAGGAGACAAACAAAGTCTTGGCCTGCTCCACCGTGGGTAGCAGCCCCTGCTGCCACAGCGCCCAGAAGGCTGCAGCATGCAGGGCGACCACCAACGCGAGGCCCGCCATTTGCTCGGGTTGCAGGCGCAATTTCATTGCAAGGTTCCCCTAGATCAACTTGCCGGCGCGTCGTGCCGTCGCAAAGGCTGTTTCGCGCAGGCCCGCAAACATGTCGCCCAAGAATTGATTGACCACTGCCGGAGCCTTCTCGGGTGACCCCGAATCGAAAGGCGGTGCAGGGTCATATTCCAGGTAGAGCTGAATCGCCTTTGCGTAGTCCTCACTGCGCAGCAAAGCCGCCAGCGTCAGGCCGAAGTCAATGCCCGCCGTTACGCCGCCACCGGTGATTCGGTTGCGATCCACCACGACCCTACCTTTGGTCGGAATGGCGCCCAATTCGGTCAGCACATCGTGCGTTGCCCAATGGGAGGTGGCTTTGTAGCCCTTCAACAACCCGGCCGCGCCCAGTACGAGCGAACCAGTGCACACGCTGGTGACAAAGCGTGCCGTCGCTCCCTGGCGTGCCAGAAACTTCAGCACCTCCTGGTCCTCCATCATGGTCAAGGTGCCGGGCACCCCACCCGGCACAAACAGCACATCCAGCTTCTCAGGACACTCGGCAAAAGTCGTGGTGGGCCGCACGGGAATGAGAGCCGTTTGTTTGGGGCCTTCGTTGCCCACAAAGCTCTTGTCCTTCCATAGCAGATGAATATCCCGGTTCATCAGGGATTCAAATACCGCCAGGGGTCCAATCAGATCCTGCAGGAACATTCCGGGGTACAGCACCATGCCAATGACGACTTTGTCGCCACCGGTCAGGCTGGCATAGCGCTCCATCGCATCCTGGTGATGCACATCGGCACTCTCTTTGGTAGCGGCTGCAGCGGGCGTTTCATTCGCCAAGCTGTTCTGGGGCAGCAGGGCGTTGGCTGTGCCCAGCGCCGCCGCCAGTTTTGCGAAGTCGCGGCGGTTCATGGCTTAGAACGTGAACACAGCGGTTGCAGTCAGCGCACGCGGTGCACCCGGCAATATCTGGCCACCACCAAAGTAGTTCGACGGAACGAGGTACTGCTTGTCAAACAGGTTGCTCACGCTCAAGCCGTAGCGGGCGCCCTTAACCTGGTAAGACACTTGCCCATCCCAAACCGCCGTAGCCGGTGTGAAGAAGCTGTTCGTTGAATCACCGGGAAGCTCAGACTGGTGGGTAACCCCCAGCCCCAAGCCCACGCCCTGCAAGCTGCCAGTGTGGAAGTCGTACCGTGTGGACAAACGCAATTGTTCCTTGGGAACATTGAACAATTGCTTGCCAACGTACGACGCCACCTGTGCGTAGGCCGTGCCGGTGTACTTCGCCGTTTGGTTGGTATAGGCCGCGACCCACTGCCACGAGGGGTTCACCTGGTAGCGCACATCGATGTCGATGCCTTGCGAGCCCTGGTCAGCGAGGTAGTTTTTTCCATCCCCACCTGTTGTTGCAGCGTTGTTGCGCTTGAGATCAAAGGCGGCAAACGTGGCGGTGATGCCGGACCAGTCCATGAGGCGCAAGCCCAGCTCGGTTTGCTTGATGTCTTGGGCGGTTGGCGGTACACCAGGCGCAAATATCGTGAGATACGGTGTTTGCACCGCTTCGGCATAGCCCGCGAAGGCAGACACCTGGGGTGTAAACGCATAGGTGACGCCGATCCTTGGCGTGGTTGAGTGTGTCTTTTTGGTAACGTTAGTGGTTTCCGGCAATCCGGTTGAACCGACCTTTGTGTCCACACTGTTTATCTGAATCTCACTGTCGCGTAGCGACGCCAAGAAGTTCCAGTTATCCACTTTGAACTGGTCTTGAACATACAAAGTCGTCGCGTCAAACTTTCGGTTCCAAGAAAAGTCAAAGCCCGAGTTGCCCGTGGGTTCGATCCATGTCGCATACGCACTGCCCGGCAAACTGAGCGAGCCTGCAATGGGCGAGATCCACGGAAGGCCAAAGAACGTGGCGTTCGCTGGGTTGGACCACACCATGAAAGCGTCCTCTTTGGATTGCTCATGGTCTACCCCAAACTGCATAGTGTGCAGGGTGTTCGCCCAATTGAATTTACCAGTGACGCTGGGTGATAGCACCGTGGATTCAAACTTCTGATTGATGCGATAGGCATACACATCTTGCGTTGGCTGTCCAAACGCAGGCATCCCGGTAAACGCGTCGATTACCGATGCGTTAAATGCCCCCACCTCGGTCAAGGCGAGCTTGTTCTGCGCCAGTGTCAAACCAAAGTCCCAGTTGGCATTCAGCTTTTGAGACCATTGCAAGTTGGCACCGCTGATGTCGTTGGTGCTGGGCGGCATTCCATCGGCACCAATGAACCGCGAGCGCGGCACGCCGCTAATCACATCGGGTGCTGAAGCCACGGCCCGTGGCAGTCCGGGGTAATCCAGCGTTTCGTTCTGCAGGCTGCGCAAGCGCAGCACCACTTTGGTATCTGCATTCGGAGTCAATGCGATGCTCGGTGATAGCGACATGCGCTTGTGGTACACGCGATCGGTTTCGCTGTCCTTGTTGGTAGATTCACCAACCAGGCGCACCGAAAGCATGGGGCTGATGGGCTGGTTGATATCGAACGATGCGCCCTTTTGGTTGAAGCTCCCCAGGGTGAGACCAACTTGTTTGGAAGCAACTTTCTCTGGCTCGGCTGTAGTGATTGCAATCGTGCCACCGGCGGTCGGGTAATTCATACCTTGTGAACCACCAAACAAGCCGCCTGCGGGACCCTTAATAACGGAAATTTGCTCAACCCCTGCCAGCGTTTCCTGGTTATGAAAGACTCCGGGCGTTGGCACACCGTCGATCACCGTCGCTGCAGAAAAACCGCGAATCTTGAAGCCCGTCAGATTGGAGTCGCGCTGATCCAGCGCCGTCACATTGCTCACGTTGCGCAGCGCATCGGACAGGGTTTGCGCCCCTTGGTCTTCGATCATGGATTTGGGCACGGTGATCACCGACTGCGGAATCTGCTCCAGCGGCGTATCCGTTCGGGTGCCAGCATTGGTACTCTTGACGATGTATCCATCGGGAGTTGCTGTGATGTCCATGGCTGGCATGGAAGTTACCTGCGCCTGGGCGGCACTTGCCATCAATGCCCAAATGGCCATCGTGACGGGGCGGAGATTCGTTTGGGCGTGGCCCTTGTTTGCTGTCTTCATTTTGTGTCCGTGTGCTGTTAAGTCAAAAGTTGTATCGGTCAATTGCCCCTGACTTCAGCGCGACGCTCGGCTGAAGTTCAAGGGCTCGTTCGTTTGCCTGAATGGCCAACCACAACACGCGCGGTTGTCGCGAAAGTTGGGGCAGCCTTGGTCGAAGTGGTCGCACTTCACCTGGGCATCGTCAGATGCAGTCACCCGCTAAGGCGCTGCCAATAGTCAGGCTGAAGAGCCTGCGGATTCACAGTTGGATAACAGCGGGCGGGCCACGCGATGGGGCCCACAGCGGAGTCTTGTCGAGATAGAAAAACGCCTGCCAAACCACTGGCACCTGGTTTCCGCCCTGAACCAAGAAGAGGTAGGGTTTCGGGTGGGGCGGAGGTACGTAGCGGTCTGCGGAATGCAGGCAAAACGGGCAAAGCTGGTGCGTTGAAGTGGACTCCTGCCCGTTCGGGGAATCCGTCGCATGCGCGTCATCTGGCGCAACAGTTTGAGGGCCCTGGAATGTGCATATCTCTATGCCTCCATTGCCCAGATTGGTATCCAAGGCCATTGCATGGGTCAGCAATGGGATGGCTGTAAACCATAGCGCGACCACCACCGTCCACCACACCGCCCGGGAGCGGCGTAGTTTGTCCGTGGACAAGGTGATGATCACAGGCGGCTGGCCTTGGCGTAGGTTTGGCGCTTACTTAGCTGCAGGCTCGCCATGGCCGGTGTGCTGGCCGTGCGCTCCATGGGCGCCATGTCCGTCATGACCGGTGGCAGGGTCAATCTTGATCATGCCCTCGAAGCCATCGAAAAGCTTGCTTTTCTTCGCACCCATTTTGGCCTCGGCAGCCACGACCGCTTTAGCCAAACGGGTCGCCGCATCGGGCTTCATGCCAATGGTTTGCAACACGTCCGCCTGTGTGAGGCCGGAGCCACCACAGACAGCGATAAACCATTGGTTTTTGTCCCGCTGCAGAAACGCGCGACCACCGCGGCCGTTTTGCGACCACCCTGCAACCGCGTTGTCTCCTTCGATGCTGATGGGCGCTACGGTTAGGGCAGCACCAGGTTTGTCAAATTGCTTTTTCAGAACCGTGGTGATCTGCTGCACGTCATCGCCAGCCGCGAAAGATGGAACGACTGCCAATAGCTGGGTCAGTCCGAGTGCAACTGCCATCAACCAGTTTTTCATCATTTCATGTCTCCTTGTTTCATCATTTCACCTTGCTTCATCATTGCGCCTTGCTTCATGCCGCCATGTCCGTGGGCCATGGCGTTAACCGGAACGGTGAGTTCGGTCTTGGTCTGCACGCCTTTGGCATCGGCAAAGACCAATGTCACAGGAATCGTGGTGTCCTTGGCCAGCGGGCCCTTCAGATCCATCAGCATCACATGGAAGCCGCCTGGCTTGAGTTCTACGGTTTTGCCAGCGGGCAACTCCAGCCCGTCTTTCAGGGGAGACATCTTCATGACGTCGTTTTCCAGTTTCATTTCGTGCACTTCGCCAACGCCCGCCACCGGAGAAGAAGCTCCAACCAGGCGCGCGCCGTTAGCCGACGTGAGCTGCATGAACACGCCCGTGGCCTTTTGACCGGCAACGGTAGCCCGGGCCCAGGGGTTGTTCACCGTAACGGACTGCGCCAGCGCGAAGCCGCAAGCGCCCGCAGTGATTGCCGTGGCCAGTGCCAGGCGCAGGGCCTTGCGAGTAGCGCTCTGGGTATGTGTATTGAGGGTTTGCATGATGGATTGCCTTTCATTGAAGTTGCAAGAAAAAATCGGGACGTGGAATGGCTCTGGGCACCAAGCAACCAAGCTGTGCGCGGCACAGACGGCATACGCCGTTCAAGATGTCAGAGGAGGTGGGGCGCGAAACCTATTCCAGAGAATCCGTGTGAAATCTGCCTCCGCCAAGCGGATGCAGGCGCACGGGTTCAGGAAAGTGCGGGGGGGCCGCGCGCAGGCGGCGGCGCAGCAGATACAAATAGAAAGTGTTTCTCGGCAGCCTCTGGCGTACCAAAGGTGCGCGGTGCCGCATGCGACAAGCTCACGATTTCCGTCGTAGGGGGCACACTGATGCTGGCACACAAAGGGCAGTCCAGCGTATGGCTGATGCTGGACTGGGGCCCATCGTCACCATTCACCACCACTTTCATGGCCCCGGCACCGGAGCAAACCAACTGCATTCCCTCTGGATGGACCATGGGAGACGCAACGGCCACACCAATAGACAACGCAAACCAGACCAGCACGAAGCGGGCGATCAGTTGCGCGTTGCGGAGTGTTTGCATAGGTCAAATTATGTCAGGGACCCCATCGCTCTGTACAGTCCCCGCAACAATCAAAGCATATATAAGTGTGTAATTATTGACAAAAAGCAAAATTTCAGTTGTCCTGCAAGTCCCATCGATGGTTCCTCTAGACCTCCCCGTTCATCAGCCGCTGGATTTGAAGGTGCCATGGGTCTAAATGCACCTGGTGCTTGAATTGTGAAGGTAAGGAGTGGGCCTTGAGCAATTGTGTATGGACTAAGTCACACAGCTAGGACGCTTGGGGAAAGTCAACACGAACCTGCAGCCCAATGTCATCGGGGCCTGCGTCCAGAGAGATTTGGGCGTGGTGCAGTTCAACAATCTTGCGGCAAATGGCCAGGCCCAGGCCGGTGCCGCTCACGGATTCATCGGCCAAGC
>ERZ1034363.40-NODE-40-length-83915-cov-17.876571_pt1 | contig 83915 bp, 77 predicted proteins | sample MGYA00520616_ERZ1034363 | MGnify/ENA primary metagenome ERZ1034363 (study PRJEB33736, sample SAMEA104284506) | Azolla filiculoides | biome: Urban; feature: Water surface; material: Ditch water | place: Netherlands | collected 2015-10-28 | depth 0-0.1 m ...
AATTAGGATTTGATTTGGATAAGTTTTGATAACACCTTAAAATACTGTTTTTGCTCAAAGATTTTTAATACTGTGAAATACCAAAAAACATTTGATGTGATTGTCGTCGGCGGTGGTCACGCAGGCACAGAAGCCGCATTAGCCGCAGCACGGATGGGTGCGGCGACGTTATTGCTGACCCAAAATATTGATACGTTAGGACAAATGAGCTGCAACCCCGCGATTGGTGGCATCGGCAAAGGGCATTTAGTCAAGGAAGTTGACGCGTTAGGCGGTGTCATGGCAAAAGCCATTGACCTGGCGGGCATTCAATTTCGAGTTCTGAATGCCAGCAAAGGCCCTGCGGTGCAAGCCACCCGTGCGCAAGCCGACCGTGCTTTATATAAACAAGCCGTGCGGCATATTCTGGAAAACCAACCCAATTTATCGCTGTTTCAACAAACGGTTTCCGATTTAATTGTCGAAGGCGACCGCGTCGTTGGCGTAAACACGCAAATGGGTTTGTCATTTTCCGCAGGCGCAGTGATTTTAACCACAGGTACTTTTTTAGGCGGCAAAATTCATATCGGCTTAGAGAATTACAGCGGCGGACGCGCAGGCGATCCGGCTTCCATTGCGTTAGCCGATAGATTACGCGAATTACCGTTTCAAGTGGATCGTTTAAAAACCGGCACACCACCGCGCATTGACGGCAACACCATTGATTACAGCAAATTGGATGTGCAACACGGCGATACGCCATTGCCCGTCTTTTCTTTCATGGGCAATCGCGAACAACATCCGCGCCAAATTCCTTGCTACATTACCCGCACTAACAGCCATACTCACGATATTATTCGCTCCGGTTTAGACCGATCGCCGATGTACTCTGGGATTATCGAAGGCATCGGGCCGCGTTATTGCCCTTCGATTGAAGATAAAGTGGTGCGTTTTGCCGAGCGCGATTCGCATCAAATTTTTGTGGAGCCCGAAGGTTTAAATACTACCGAAATTTATCCGAATGGCATTTCCACCAGCTTGCCCTTTGATATTCAAATTCGCTTAGTGCAATCCATGCTGGGTTTTGAAAATGCGCAAATTATTCGTCCCGGTTACGCGATTGAATACGATTATTTTAATCCGATTGATTTGAAATCTTCGTTAGAAACCAAGCACATGAACGGGCTGTTTTTTGCCGGACAAATCAATGGCACGACAGGTTATGAAGAGGCAGCGGCGCAAGGCTTAATCGCCGGATTAAATGCCGTGCGCTTGGTGCGTGGGCAAGAAAGTTGGTGTCCGCGCCGCGATGAGGCGTATATCGGCGTGATGATTGATGATTTAATCACCTGCGGCACGCGCGAACCTTATCGAATGTTCACCAGCCGCGCCGAATATCGGTTGTTATTGCGTGAAGATAATGCGGATTTGCGTTTGACTGAAAAAGGGCGTGAACTCGGCTTGGTGGATGATGCACGTTGGCACGCTTTTGAACATAAACGTAATGAAATCGCTAAGTTACAAAGCAGTTTGAAAAAACAATGGGTGCGCGTGGATAGCGAACAAGCCTTAAAAGTGGAAGAGATTTGGGGTAAAAAACTGCAAAAAGAAGCCAGTTTAATGGATTTATTGCGTCGCCCTGAAGTGGATGTTGACACCTTGATGACGTTTGCGGAAGAAGAAAATATTGCGCCGGAAGTCGCTGAGCAAGTCGCCATTCAAGTGAAATATGCAGGCTATATTGAACGGCAACAAACCGAAATCAATCGCGCCAGTCGTTATGATCATTATCCGCTCACGATTGGTTTTGATTACAGCACCGTGCCGGGTATGTCGAATGAAGTGAAAGAAAAATTGCAAAAACATCAGCCAGAAACGTTGGGGCAAGCCTCGCGGATTCCAGGGATGACACCTGCCGCTGTTTCTTTATTATTAGTGTATTTAAAAAATAAAAATGGATAATTGCCGAAATATTTTAATTGATGGAATTCAGTTTCTGAAACTGAGTAACGACATAGAAAAGCTGGAGTTGTTACTGCATTTTCTCAACCTGATTGAGAAGTGGAATAAAGCCTACAATCTCACCGCGATTCGTGACAAAGAAGAAATGGCGCGGCTGCATATTCTTGATAGTTTGGCGATTTTGCCACACTTGCACGGCAAACGTTTGATTGACATCGGCACTGGCGCGGGTTTGCCGGGGATTCCGTTAGCGATTTTTCGCCCTGATATGGAATTTGTTTTAGTCGATAGTAATGCGAAAAAAACGCGGTTTGTGCAGCAAGCAATTTTGGAATTGAAATTGAAAAATGTCAGCGTGTTGCATAGCCGCGTTGAAGATTATCAACCGACACAAGGATTTGATAGCGTGACGTGTCGGGCTTTTGCCAGCATGAGCGACATTCTGAAACTCACCGCGCATTTATTCGCGGAGGATGGGTTGCTTCTTGCGATGAAAGGGCAACAGCTCGATGAAGAATTAGCACAGATAAATCAACCTTATCAGATTGTGCCGATTATTGTGCCGAATGTAGATGCAGAAAGGTGTTTAGTTTGTATTTCTGCGAATAATAAAAATAACGTAGTTATTTAGCCTTCATGGTCTGAATCATGATTTTCAGGCATAAAGATTAACAGGAGAATACTTTCCGTATTTTTCTCGTGTTTATCATCTTGTCAATTCTAAAATCTTGTAAATCTTGATTCAGACAACAAAATCACATCCGATTATTTTTTAACTTAGCTTTGTTGCTGCAAGCCTAAGTCATCATTTTTTATAAATCTTAATATTTATGACAAACAATTTTATTTCCGATTTATTTCGCCCTGAAGTTTTAAAACTTTCCGCTTACAAAGTTGCTGATGCAACTGGATTTATCAAATTAGACGCAATGGAAAATCCTTATCAATGGCCAGCAGAAATCACCGAGCAATGGTTAGATGTTTTAAAAAAATGCGCATTAAATCGTTATCCAGACCCGGCGGCATCTGAATTAAACGCGCTGTTAAAACAAGTGAATCACATTCCTGAGCAATTTTCGGTGCTGCTCGGCAATGGTTCTGATGAAATTATTCAATTATTGTTGATGGCATTGCCGCCTGATGCTTGCGTGTTAGCTCCTGAACCTAGTTTTGTGATGTACAAACAAATCAGTGTGAGTTTAGGATTGAACTATCACAGCATTCCTTTGCAAGCGGATGACTTTAGTTTGAATCTGCCTGCGATGCTTGAATCTATTAAGAGTTTACAGCCCGCAGTGATTTTTTTAGCGTATCCCAATAATCCGACTGCCAACTTATTTGCGGTTGCAGATATTAAACAAATTTTGGAAGCTGCCTCTGGATTAGTGGTGATTGATGAAGCTTACGCGCCGTTTGCTGATGCGACTTTTATGGGGGAATTGGCGAATTATCAGAATCTGCTGGTGATGCGCACGTTGTCTAAACTCGGTTTAGCAGGGTTGCGCTTAGGTTTTATTGCAGGACACGCAGAGGTTATCGAACAATTAGATAAAATTCGCCTGCCTTATAACATTAATATTTTAACGCAAGCCAGTTGTGTATTTGCTTTGTCGCAACCGAATTTATTTACGCCACAAACTGAAACTATTTGTCAGCAGCGTGCAGAGTTATTGGCTAACTTAAACAGTTTAGCGGGAATTACCGCTTATCCAAGCGCGGCAAATTTCATTCTATTTCGCACACCCGCAGGACAAGCGGATTCAATCTTTGCAGGATTAAAACAACATGGGGTTTTGATTAAAAATTTATCGCCACAACAAGGCTTATTAAGCGACTGTTTGCGGGTTACGGTCGGAAAACCAGAAGAAAACTTAGCGTTTTTTAATGCGTTAGTAGAAATTCTGAAAACAAAATAAAAACCAAGTGTATTAGGTGGTTTTTGCCTTGAAATTTGGGGCTGTCAGCTTTTTATCATTAAAGCGCAATAAGCACTTCAAATACTGTCAAAGGTAGTGGTATATTGACACTACGGCTAGCACCATAGCCAGAATAATAAAAAAAAACCTCTAAACTCAGGAGAGTTTCCGATGATACATGAAGACGTTAATACGTCAAAACGCCAGTTTTTAACCACAGCGTTATCCGTAGTGGGAGCTGTTGGTGCTGGTTATTTGGCTGTTCCTTTTCTTTCACAGATGCAGCCCAGCGCGAAAGCAATGGCGGCGGGCGCACCTGTGGAGGTTGATATTAGTAAAATGGAAGAAGGGCAGTTGTTAAGAGTTGCATGGCGAGGCAAACCCGTTTGGATTCTTAATCGAACCCCAGAGGCTTTAAAAACCTTGTCTGCGGTAGAAAGTCAATTGGCAGATCCGAGCTCTGATGAATCTGTGCAACCTACTTCTAGCAAAAATGCTGTTCGTTCTATTAAACCTGAGGTTTTTATTGCCGTAGGTTTGTGCACGCATTTAGGTTGCTCGCCTACATTTCGTCCAGAAATTGCGCCACATGATTTAGGTGCTGATTGGCAAGGTGGCTTTTTTTGTCCTTGTCATGGCTCAAAGTTTGACTTAGCGGGGCGCGTTTATCGTGGTGTTCCTGCGCCGACTAATTTGGATGTTCCACCGTATCGTTATATTACTGATACACAAATTATTATTGGCGAAGAAGAGGAGAAAACAGCATGAAACCAACTCGTATAGAAGCATGTTGTAACTGGGTGGAAAAACGTTTCCCCATGTCCAAACTTTGGAACGATCACATGGCGCAATATTACGCGCCGAAAAACTTCAACTTTTGGTATTTCTTTGGCTCATTAGCCTTATTGATTTTAGTCAACCAATTCATCACCGGCATTTTGTTGACGATGAATTACAAACCTGATGCAAAACTTGCGTTTGACTCCGTTGAATACATCATGCGTGATGTGGATTGGGGCTGGCTAGTGCGCTATATGCACTCGACGGGAGCTTCAGCTTTTTTCATTGTGGTTTATCTGCACATGTTCAGAGGCTTGATTTATGGCTCATTTAAACAACCCAGAGAGCTAATTTGGACGTTTGGAATGCTGATTTTTGTCTGCTTAATGGCAGAAGCATTCATGGGCTATTTACTCCCTTGGGGACAAATGTCTTATTGGGGCGCACAAGTTATTATTTCGCTATTCAGCGCGATTCCTGTCATTGGGGATGATTTATCGCTATGGATACGCGGTGATTATGTAATCTCTGATGCAACCTTAAACCGCTTTTTTGCTTTCCACGTTATCGCTGTGCCTTTAGTGCTGATTATGTTGGTGTTTTTGCATATTGTGGCATTGCACGAAGTAGGATCTAACAATCCAGATGGTATTGAAATAAAAGAATCAAAAGATCCTTGGGGACATCCTGTTGATGGCATTCCTTTTCATCCGTACTACACGGTAAAAGATATTGTTGGCGTTGGCGTATTTATGTTTTTCTTCGCGACAATTATTTTTTATATGCCAGATATGGGCGGATACTTTTTAGAACACGCCAACTTTATTCCCGCAGATCCATTGAAAACGCCAGAGCACATTGCGCCGGTTTGGTATTTCACGCCGTTCTACGCAATTTTAAGAGCTGTGCCTGATAAATTTGCTGGCGTTATTGCGATGGGCGGCGCAATTGTTGTGCTGTTTATGCTGCCTTGGTTAGATCGTAGCCCCGTTAAATCGGTGCGCTATCGCGGCGGTATTTTCAAAAAAGCCTTAGTGTTTTTTGTGATTAGCTTTTTAGCGTTAGGTTATTTAGGTACACAACCTGCAACTTATGGCGCGGTGATTGCGGCGCGGATTTTTACTGCGATTTATTTTGGCTTCTTTTTATTAATGCCAATTTATACACGTTGGGAGAAAACCAAGCCTGTACCAAAAAGTTTAACGCATACGCCATCACTGGAAGAGCGAATTCCTGCAATAAAAGCAACGCTTGCAGAAATGGTTGTTACAACTGAGGTAACAACAACCGATGGACGTACCACTAGCCAAATCAAACCGAATCCAGCCGGAATTAAAGCCGTGTTAATTCGATTTGCTAAAAACCTAAAAGCCAGTTTGGAGTAATTATGAAAAAGTTTATTATTCTTCTATTACTACTACTTCCGCTTAGCGTTTTTGCCAGTGAAAGTGTTCATTTGCAAGATGCCGATATTGATTTATCTGACAATGCTTCATTAGAAAGAGGTGCAAAAACCTTTGTAACTTATTGTTTAGGTTGTCATTCTGCTAAACATATTCGGTATAAAAGAATTGCCATTGATTTAAAAATTTCTGATGAAGAAGTTTTAAAAGAAATTGCTCCGGTTGGTGCGGCAATTTATGACCAAATGCACTCTGCCATGAATGGACATGATGCAAACAAATGGTTTGGTACTGAGCCACCCGATTTATCCTTGATTGCCCGTTCTCGTGGGGCAGATTGGCTGTATAGCTATTTGAAAGGCTTTTATGTGGATAAATCTAAGCCGCTTGGCGTAAACAACGTTGTGTTTGAAGATGTGGGAATGCCAAATATGTTGTGGCAATTGCAAGGTTTGCAAACTCCTGTGTACAAAAATACCGCAGAGGGAGAGGCAAAAGTCATTGAAAAACTGGAAATTGAACAGCCCGGCACGATGTCGCCTGAAGAGTTTGATAAAACAGTGAATGACTTGGTGAATTTCTTGGTTTACGTTGGAGAGCCTGTGCAACTCGAAAGAGAACGCCTTGGAAAATATGTGTTATTTTTCTTAGCCATGTTTTTGGTGATTGCATATTTGCTGAAAAAAGAATATTGGAAAGATATTCATTAATCAGATTGGAGACGTTGTATAACAGCGTCTCTTTTGAAGCTTAATTCAGTTAAGTTTTTGACAATAAAAAACCTCCGCAGTTTTAAAAACTCGGAGGTTTTTTTGTAACTATCGAAAAATAGAATAATTTGACGACTATTTTTTCTTGTTTTTTATGGCGTGGCTAGCCAAATTTTTCCCTAAATCCCAAATTGAACCCGGAACTTGGTGTGTATCAGCAATCACTTTATCAAACGAATCAATAATATAATCGCGGTCTTTTTCAGATAGATTTAACGGCGGCAACAATTTCACCACGTTCATGCCGTGTCCTGCTACTTGCGTCAAAATATGATATTCCTTGAATAATGGAATCGTCACCATTTGGCAGAATAGCCCTTTATTCGCTGCTTCCAACATCGCCCACGCTGCTTTTAAAGTTAGGCTTTTTGGCGATTGAAATTCAATCGCAATCATCATGCCTTTGCCACGCGCTTCTTTCAAAAACTCATATTTTGGAGCTAAAGCGTTAATGCCGCTGATGATTTGATTGCCAATCAACGCACTGTTTTCGACAGATTTTTCTGCCCGCATCACTTCCAAAGTCGCCAGACCTGCTGCCATCGCCATATTGTTTTTGGAAAAAGTTGAGCCATGTACTACGGCTCTGTCCATGCGATTAAATACGGTGTCCATGATTTTTGTAGTCATCGCCACGCCGCCAACCGGAACAAATCCGCCGGAGAGAGCTTTCGCCATACAAATCATATCCGGTTGCACATTCCAATGTTCGATTGCCCAAAATTTGCCCGTGCGCCCTAAACCGGTTTGCACTTCATCCGCGACAAACAATGTGCCGTATTTTTTACACAGTTTTTCCACTTCCGGCAGATAAATATCATCCGGCACATTCACGCCTTTGCCTTGAATCGGCTCGACAATAAACGCCGCGACATCTTTGTTTTTCAGCGCGTGTTCCAAGGCTTCCAAATCATTAAACGGTACAGAACTGCAACCGGGTAACAATGAACCAAAGCCTTCGCGGAAAATTTCTTCGCCGTTTAACGACAATGAACCCATCGTTAAACCGTGATAACCGTGTTCGCAGAATACAATTTTGTCGCGTTTTGTGGTGTAGCGGGCAAATTTAATCGCCGCTTCCACCGCTTCGGTGCCGGAATTGCAGAAAAACATTTTGTCTAAATTTTCTGGCGTGGTTTTCAAAATTTCTTTCGCCAATAAGCCGCTGAGTAAAGAAACATCCATTTGTACCAAGTTTGGCAATTCTAAATTGAGGGTTTCTGTCAGGGCTTTTACAATCGTTGGATGATTGCGACCGACGGCGAACACGCCAAAGCCGCTGAGTAAGTCCAGATATTCGTTGCCTGCATCGTCGTACAAATATTGTCCGATGGCGCGTTTGTAAGTGCGGTCATAACCGATGGTTTGTAACACGCGCACCATTTGGTTGTTTAGGTGTTTTTCGTGCAGGGTAAATTTGTCTTCGCCGTGTTGAGAAAAAAGGTCGGCTATGCTGAATGTCATTAGGATTACCTCAGGTTAAATAATAAAAATGAATTTTTTGTCACACGATAAATTCATTTTAAAGTTTTGTTGTCTGGTTTGTGGCGATTTACAGAGCTAAATTTGACCGCCTGCTCTATGGATGGGTTGCATGCTTGCATCGAAACAGGCTTGGCTTGTGCCTTTGAATTCTTGAATTAGTAGATAACGCATGTTTATATCATCAGCAAAGACGGTCATCCAAACTGACCAGAAACCTTTTGCTTTTGCGAGTCGAATAATGGTGTTTTTCATTTCTTCGCTGGAATTACTCTTAAAATCTTCTTTAACGCTTAAAGCATCATCCCACGCTTCGTTACGCTCTTTCCAGCGTCTATCTTTTTTGCTAAGTTTTGGATGTAATGGTTCACGATCAATACCTGTTAATTCCAGTGTATTTTTAGCTATTTGTTGTTGAAAATCAGTTAAAGAGGTTGATATTTGCGGAGCGCGGTTTTGTTCATAGTAAAAAGCACGAAAAGGATTATCACTATCTGCCCAAAAATAATTGTTTAGATTGTTGTCATCAATATTTTTATCTTTTTTAACACTATTGCAAGAATTACAAGCTAATAGAAAATTATCCCATGCTAATTCCAAGCCGTTAGGTAAACTTTTTGGTTGAATATGTTCAACGGCAGGGGTTGGAATACGCATTTCACAATAAGAACAATACGCGCCTAATTGGTTAATTAAATCATCTCTTGCATCACCATACTCTTTAAAGAGTTTAAGATTAACGCCGCGTTCTATCGGTCTCATTTTTCATTATTCTCTTCGACAGCCAAACGCTTTATTTTTAAAAATGCTTGATAAGCGGGGTCGTCACTGTAAGGAAATAACAACTCATCCAAACGTTGTTTTAACCGCTGTTTTTCTTCTTCACTAGCAGGCGGAATTTGTTTTAACACACCATAATATTCTTTGGCAGCTTGTTCCATTGCTAAAAATCGGCGACTTTGTGCTGCAATTGGATAACCTTGTAAATCTTCAACTATGTCTTCTGGGCTTTTGCTAGTAATTTCTAACGGTTGATTTTTTTCTAAATCCCATAATAAACAATCTTTTTTCTGATAAATCGATTGAATAATAAATGGTGAATGGGTGCTGGCAACAAATTGCACTTTCGGGAAAGTATTTAATAAACGTTCAACGACAATCCCTTGCCATTTAGGATGCAGATGCAAATCTATTTCATCAATTAAAACGATGCCTTCGGTTTGTTTGATGACATCTTTTTCTAATTGTGGATTTAACGTTGCCATGCGATAAGCAATATCGGCAACCATGCCTATCATATTGCGGTAGCCATCGCTTAATAAATGAAACGGCATAGCAAGTAATTCTTCTCGAATAATTATTTCAACAACTAACTCATCTAAATCCATATCCCAGAAAGCTTTTTTAGCATCAGGAATCATATCAACAATAGCTTCACGCACAGCCTCTAATACATGGCGGCGTTCTTGTTTTTGCAAAGCGGCTAATTCTTGAGTTTTAAACCAACGAAATAAACGCTCCAAACTAAATGCGGTATTTAAACAGTCTTCATAGCCAAGTAAACGTGAACCAGGGGGTAATGTCTCAACATCAGAAGACGTTTTTTTCCATAATCTATCAGTCCCATAATAAACAATAACAGGAAAAAAAATACTTGGGTTAGATTTTTCCTTAATTAATTGATTTGTTAATTGAAAGAAAGCATTGTTATGAATCAGTCCGTGAGGATTTTGTGCATATTTAAATCTAGCCCATTGGATTTCTGTATTGTTGACAATACCTTTTGCCATAATCCCTGCTTGTTTACTCCTTTCTTTAATTGGTGATTGCCCCATGATTTGAAAATCACACAACACATCATCATAAGAAAAACTGTATTTTTCATTAGCTTTAATTTCAGGAATTTTTAATAGAAAACTTCCTGTAGCAATCACAATAGCATCCAAAATAGCAGTTTTACCACTACCATTATCTCCAATAAGCAAAGTAAAACGTTTGGCAAGTTCTAACTCGTAGAATTCAAAACAACGAAAGTTACGAAGCTCTAATTTATTTATTTTCACAACAATTCCTTTTAATAATCAAACAACCCACTCCAATCCACATTCACCGAATCAACTAACAACGGCTGAATGCTCTCACCTGCTTTTGGGCGCAAATGCAAACGGTAATAATCACTTTCCGGCTGTTGATAAATATCCAAACGTTGCTCTTTCAGATTAAACAACCACACTTCTGGAATTTGATGACTGGCATAGTGAGGTAATTTAATCGTCCGGTCATAATGCAATGAAGAATCAGCCACTTCGATAAGTAACAATACATCCTCAGCCGTTGGCAAAGATTGCATATAATCATCAGAACGCGGTTTTAAAATCGCAATATCCGGCTGTGGTTCAGATAGCTCACTCAAATAAATGGGATTTTGTACGGTGACAATCGCTTGTTCGCCCAGTTTATTGATGAGTAACCGACTTAAACGAGTGACAAGTCCTGCGTGAAAACTACCTATCGGTGGCATATCAAAAATTTCTCCGTTAATGAGTTCGATGTGCTGATCTTCAGTAAAAATGCCCGCTTCTGCCATGCGGTGATAATCATGGACGCTCAGTAAATGATGAGAAATTGCAAGTTGTGCTGACATGATGCGAAAAACTGTTAATTGCTAAAGTCGATAATTGTATCAAGCTGAGTTGCAACGTGTTTTAAAGTTTTTTTCGCGGCACTGAAATGCAAGCCTAACTTGATAAGTGAGGGTAATTCGGAAGGATGAAGCAAAAGATATTTTAATAACGGCGAGATAAGCACTTTGCCTGTATCACTCATGGCAACACTAACGGCTTTCGGCAAATCCATTGTCACAGGGTCAGCAATCGCGCGAATGGCTAAAAACGGCAGATTTTTTTCTTGCGCAACTTTGGCAATCGCGACACTTTCCATGTCTAAAACAATCGCGTTTGTTTTTGTGTGAAGTTGTTTTTTATCACTACTTAAAGCCACAATCTGTAAACTTTCTAGTAACGTACCTGTGTGAACAGACAAAGATTTTGCAAGACTGTTTTTAACCTGTGCGTGCCAAGCAGAATCAATAGTGATTTGAACGTGCAGCGCATCAAGCAGTGAATCAGCTAGAGTTAAATCACCGGATTTTAACTCAGGATTTAACGCCGCAGCACAGCCCCAACTGATTAAATGCGTTGCTCCATTTGAAACCAACGTTTCAGCGGCTTTTCGGGCATTTTCAGCTCCTGCGCCTGAACATATCACCAACACTGAGTTTAACGCACTTGGCGGAATTTTTTTTGAGGTTAAGGTCGGTAACTCTTCGGGTAAGGCGACAACAATTCCTAATAAAGACATTTTTTAACTCATGGCAGAAGGTGATAAATCAACCCGATCGTAAATATCGCTTAACGCTAAAGTTAGATCAGGATTTGTTAATTTTAAAGTCGCTTCGATTTGATTGAGTTCGGTCAATAACCATTCAAACGGCGCAATTTTTTTAAAATGCTCCACCTGAATATTGTCTTGATTAATCAAAATATAATGCTGCAAACTTTCTAAGGTTCGATATTGTTGAAATTTATCGCCGCGATCATAATCTTTGGTTGAATTGGATAAAACCTCAATAATCACCAACGGGTTTAAAAGAATATCTTTGCGATTTTCATAATACTGCGGCTGTCCTTCAATAATCATCACATCGGGATATTTAAAACTATTGCATTGCGGAATCCATAATTTAACGTCCGCCATATAAACACGGTAATTTTGTTTTTTTAATGCACTATTTAATTCAACATAAACATTTCCTGAAATTTGATTATGATTAATTGAGCCGCCTGCCATAGTGAAAATTTCTCCGTTGCAATATTCGCTTCTTTCCTTTGCTGCATCTTCAAGCAGCAAATAGTCTTCTACGCTGAGATAGTGAATGTTTGATTTTGGTTGCATGATTCAGATTCGTAATGAAGTCAATTTGAGCCTCATCATAAAACAAAAACCGCCTATTGCAAAAACAACAGACGGTTTTTTAAGGAGAAATAATGGTGTGTGAACGTTATTTTTTCGCTAATTCATTGCGATAACGTGCGAGTGCCCACAGTGGGAAAAACTTATCGTAACCGTGATATTTCAAATAAAACACTTTTGGAAAACCGGGTGCGGTGTAAGACGGATCATTCCAAACGCCGTCGGCTTGTTGTTTACGCAGCAAATAGTCAACGCCAGCTTTCACTTCCGCGCTATGCGCTTCACCAGCCACGCATAAAGCAATCACAGCCCAAGCAGTTTGAAACGCGGTGCTGGTTTGATAATGATTACTGAAATCTTCTTCATAATAACTTCTGTTATCTTCACCCCAACCGCCATCAGTGTTTTGGACACTTTTCAGCCAGTTTGCCGCTTTTGCATACAATGGATCGGTTTTAGGAATGTCGGTTTGTTCCAATCCTAATAACACTGACCAAGTGCCATAAACATAATTAGTGCCCCAACGTCCAAACCAAGAGCCATTTTCTTCCTGCTCAGAACGCACATATTCAATCGTGTGTTTTAACGCGGGTAAATATTCGTCATGGTCTTTTGCCACTCGTGCCATTAACATTGCACAACGCACACTCACGTCAACCGTTGGTGGATCTAATAACGCACCGTGATCTGCAAACGGAATTTCGTTTAAATAATAATAAGTGTTGTCAGGGTCGAATGCGCCATAACCACCGTTGGAAGCTTGCATTCCGACAATCCAGCGCGTGGCACGGTGAATAGATTCATCTAAACCATCAATGCCCGATTCTGCCATCGCAAACGCCACCACCGCCGTGTCGTCCACATCAGGATAATGTGGATTGGCAAATTGGAACGCCCAACCGCCACCTTCAAGCCCTGGGCGATGCACTTGCCAATCGCCGGGTTCGTCAGACAATTGATTGGCTTTTAACCAGTCATAAGCACGCGTCAAGCTTGGACGATTGCCGATTTTATCCGCTTCTTGCAATGCCAAAACCGTCAATGCAGTGTCCCAAACTGGCGATAAACAAGGTTGACAATAAGCTTCCTCGTCTTTAATTACCAACAGTTTATCAATGGCTTTGCGAGCTGTGACCACATGCGGCGCGTCTATCGAATCACCTAATAATAATAAAGCTTCATAGGCATAAACCATCGCTGGAAAAATCGCCCCTAAACCATCTTCGCCATTTAAACGCTCAATAATCCAAGCTTTCGCTTTTTCAATCGCGCGTTGGTGCATACTGTCTGGAATCAAAGGACGCGTTGCTAAACCAATTTTATCCAACGCTAAAAAGCATTTATTTAATAGCGTGCGCTCAGGGAAATAATGTTTTTCTTGGTCAGGATGAATAATAAACAGCTCTAACACATCGACCTTGTGAGGATTTTTCGCTTTCGCTTTTAACGTGCAAAGAATAAACAGCGGTACCATCACCGTTCGTGACCAATAAGAAACTTTGTCCAAATGGAACGGAAACCATTTGGGAAACAACATAATTTCCACTGGAATATACGGCACGCCGCGCCAAGGTAATTGTTCAAAAATCGCCAGCGCAATGCGGGTGAATACGTTGGCTTTTGCCGCGCCACCTTGACTTAAAATGTAATCACGCAATTTTGCCATGTGTGGGGCGTTAATATCATCGCCTGCCATTTTCAGGGCGTAATACACTTTCACGCTACAGCTTAAATCACCTTCACCGCCAGTGAATAACGGATAACTGCCGTCTGCTGATTGATTGCGGCGTAAATAGTTGGCAATTTTTTCTTGCAATGCTAAATCAATCTCTGCCAAATAGTGCATCATCATGATGTATTCAGACGGGATGGTGCAATCGGCTTCCAGCTCAAATAGCCAATAGCCTTCGGCTTGTTGCAGATTTAATAAATGGTCTTGCGCTTTCGCAATGGCTTTATCAAGATTAAATGATTTGCTGCGGATAGTGGTTGCGCTGCTGTGCGCTTGACTCATATTCATCTGAGTATCTGTTTCGGTAAACATGATGAATCCTTATTATTCTAATGTAGGTTTAAAGGGAGAAAGAGAGTATTGCCAATCTGGGGTTTTGAGTTCTTGACTTACTTGCTTAAAAATCAAAGATAATAAAAAGTCACTCCGCACAGTGATTTTTGTTGTTAGGATTGTAGCTTTGACACTGTTGCGGGTAATTTTGACTTGGGCAGATTGGTTAAAACTTAAGTTTTGTTTGATTTTTTTCAGGGTTAAAACCGCCATTCCTAAAGCCCACAGGCAAAAATTACGGATGCCGGTTTCGTGGCTTGGAATCAGCAAGGTATAACGTAAGGCGTTTTCTAAGTGTTGATGCGCAATGCTCACTAGATGAGTTAAGCCTTGGCGAAATTCTTCAGAATCTGTTTCTGGGGTTAAGTTTTTCAGCTCAAACCCTGTTTCGGTAAAAATATCTTGTGGCAACCAGCTCACTCCGCGCTGCGCATCATCCCAAATATCTTTGAGAATATTGGTCATTTGCAAGCCTTGTCCAAAAGAAACCGAGAGTGTGAGCAACTCATCTTTATGCACGGCAATTTCTGGCGAATAATGACAGAACAATTTCGCTAGCATTTCACCTACACAACCTGCAACGTAATAACAATAGTTATCCATGTCTGCCATGGTGTTAAGACCTGCATGTAAATCCAACGCCTGAAAGACTGGCATTCCTTTTGCCATCACTTCCACGCACTCGGCTAACGCGGCAATTTGTGCTTTATCTAAAGTATGCGTAATAGCGATGACTCGTGGAGTCAATTTAATCAACGTGTGTTCTGCTGGAATCGTTTGGTCTGACAACAACGGGGCAAGTTGTTCGCTAAAGTCTTGCGCTAATTGACCGGTTTTTACAACATCAATAAATGCACTACAAAAAAACTTTTTTTGTTCAGCAGACAGCGAAACTTCATCTTCTACAGTATCCACAATTCGACACAGTAAATAAGCATTGGCAACGGCTGGAAACAGTGCGGGTGGCAATTGAGGAATAGTTAATGCAAACGTGCGAGAAACACCCTCAAGCAGAATAGCTTGCAATTCGTTATCAGGCAGATTAACGAGCGATTCTGGATTAGTAATGGAAATCGGTGATTCTGTCATGGTATGTGAGCGTTAGGAATTTACAAAAAACGATCTTCAATATGTGGCGAAATCGCGACTTACAAAGGCAAGCACGGAGTTCTAATAGGGTTAATAATAGACTGTTTGTTGGTATTTTGCAAAGAGATGTTGTTTTATTGCGAAAAATGCAAAAAGCTTATTCGTGTCTTGATAAAAAGTCGTTCAAAAATCTTTAGTTTTTTTTAAACGGCTTAGCAGGCTTTATATTTAATAAGGGTTTTGCGATTTCTTTGCGGGTAAATATTAAAAATATGACTTGCTTTAGCAAACAATACCGTTGTTGTTTTTGTTGTGTATTAACAGCTAAAAAAGCAAGAGATTAAGAAGAGTTTGCGAGAATACAACATGAATAACTGGAGTCAACTTTAAAAAGAGAGTATGCTAATACGCATGTAAGTTATTGTATTACAAGTATCATTATTTTTGTGTGATTAGGATAAACAGGCATAAACAAGCAAGTTGTTGTTTTGTAGTGAATTTCATATTTTGTTGTTACTGAACAACACAAAAAAGCTAGCATTGGTATATAAAATTTTTATTTGATAAGTTTTTTAGGTTTGGAGGATTGTCCAGTGAGTGTTCCGTTACGTCAGCAGTTGAGTGTAGCTAGTTATTTAATTAAACAAAAACTAAAAGGGGTTAAGCGTTATCCCTTAGTTTTAATGTTAGAGCCTTTGTTTAAGTGTAATCTTGCTTGCGCAGGGTGTGGCAAAATTGATTATCCTGATGAAATTTTAAATAAACGCCTATCTGTTGAAGAATGCTTGGCAGCAGTTGATGAATGTGGTGCTCCGATGGTGTCTATTCCAGGAGGCGAGCCGCTGATTCATAAAGAAATGCCGCAGATTGTGGAAGGCATTATTGCCAGAAAAAAATTCGTTTATTTGTGTACTAATGCTTTATTGCTCAAAAAACGCATTGATGATTACAAACCATCGCCTTATTTAACGTTTTCAATTCATTTAGATGGTTTGAAAGATCGCCACGATACGTCAGTATGCCAAGAAGGTGTTTTTGATATTGCTGTTGATGCGATTAAATTGGCATTAGGCAAAGGTTTTAGAGTGAATATTAACTGCACTTTATTCCAAGGCGAAGATGCAAAAGAAGTCTCTGAGTTTCTTGATTACGCAATGGAGCTAGGCGTTGAAGGTATTACAATTGCGCCCGGATTTAGTTATGAACATGCACCAAATCAAGATGTGTTCATAAAAAGCCGCGACGTAAAAGATTTGTTCCGAGGCATTTTTAAAATTGGTAAAAATCGCAAATGGAAATTAAATCATTCTTCTTTATATCTGGATTTTTTAGCGGGTAATCAAGCTTACGATTGTACGCCTTGGGGCAATCCAACTCGTAACGTGTTTGGCTGGCAAAAACCTTGTTATTTATTAGCTGATGAAGGTAATGCGGCAACTTTTCAAGAGTTGCTTGATTCAACGCCTTGGGACAAATACGGCACAGTCAACAACCCTAAATGCGCAAACTGTATGGCGCATTGCGGATACGAAGCAACAGCGGTTGAAGATATGTTGAAGCATCCTTTAAAAGGTTTATTAGTTTCTTTACGCGGCCCAAAAACGGAAGGTTCAATGGTAGAAGTACAAACAGCACAGCCGCAACCGGAACAAAAATATTCTGCTTTAACGGATATTCCAGTGAGAACGGAACTGTAATCTGCTTTTTCTCAATCAATCTCACACCGGTGTGATTGGCATTAAATTAAGTTATCTCCTAGGGTAGGCAAGTTTTTTTGCCTACCTCAAAAAAGACTCTTTTAAGCTCATTTAAAAAAAATTTTCAGCAAGTTTTAGTTTAGAAATGCAAAGGGAAAAACCTATTAGCATTACGATTATCTTGTTGAAAAAAAGATAAAATCTTAACTTAATCGCCCTGCACACTCTGTGTAAGAGCCCTAACAATATACACAGTGTTATTCAGAGGTTTTTGATGTTTCATATCTTAAAAAATAAAAGCATAGCCACTTTTGTTTGTTTGTTTTTATTGAGTATCTGCTTTAGCAATGCCCATGCACAAGAAGAAACTGCTAAACAAGTGGTCGAAAGTTTTCAAACAGAGCTTATCTCTGTAATGAAACAAGGTAAAGAATTAGGTTTTAAAGGGCGTTATGATAAACTGAGCGTCGCAATTGCCAAAAGTCACGATTTAACTAAAATCGCCCGAGTTGTGGTAGGCAAAGAATGGGCAAAACTATCCGAGGAACAACAACAAAAACTTGTTGATGTTTTTAGTCAGTTGAGCATCGCGTCATACGCATATAACTTTAAAAGTTTTTCTGGCGAATCCTTTAAATTTGCCTCTGAAGAAGAAACTATGCGTGGTGGAGCTGTTATTCACGCTTATTTATTAATACCCGGCGACAAAGATGTTAAGTTTGACTATATGTTGAAGAAAAAAGGCGAAAGCTGGCGGATTATCAATATTATTGCCAACGGGGTCAGTGATTTAGCTTTAAAAAGGTCAGAATATACCAGCATTTTAGAGCGTGACGGGTTTGAGGCTTTGATTACCAAAATTAATGAGAAAATTGATAATTACTCGAAACAATAGTTTTTAGGTTACACAGATGTATTACACAGCAAAAAAAAATAAATTCCTAAAGGTATGCTCGATCTTATGCTGCTCAACTGCGTTGTTTTTAACAGGATGTGCCACAACAGGAACGACAGCAACCAGCGGAACTGCTAAAACCAGTGAAGTTGATCCTTATGAAGATTTCAATCGTAACATGTTCAGCTTTAACAAAGCACTTGATGATTACGTTGCAAACCCTATTGTTGACGCTTATTCTTGGGTTACGCCAAGCTTTGTGCAAACAGGTATTGGCAATTTTTTTAGCAATTTAAAAGACGTTAATGTGGTTTTGAATGACCTCATGCAAGCTAAATTTATGCAAGGTGGCGAAGATTTTGGACGCTTTCTGTTAAATAGCTCAATTGGCTTAGGCGGTTTGTTTGATATTGCAACGGATGCAGGCTTAGTCAAACATGAAGAAGATTTTGATCAAACCTTTGCAACGTGGGGCATTCCACAAGGGCCTTATTTGGTTTTGCCTGTGTTAGGGCCAACAACAGGTCGTGGTATTCCTGGCGGTATTCTTGATGTCGCAGCAAATCCTGCAAGCTATGTCGGAAAACCCATTCAGATGTTAGCGTTATTGAATGAACGCGCCAATGCCGATAGCTCTATAAAAATCGTTGATGAAGCGGCTTTAGATCCTTATGTTTTTACCAGAGAAGGATTTTTACAACGGCGTAACCATTTGATTACAGATGGAAAATCTGATTTGCTTGAAGAGTCTTTAGATACAGATGAGACAAGTGACAAAAAGAAAGTCACTGTTACGTTAGATTCATCGAATAAAAAAGAACCAAATAAAAAAGAATTTAAACAAGCAGTGGATGGCTTCACTGAGACTGAAAAGTCTTTTAATGCTACCAGCCAAGTTTTGAAAGCGGCTTCTGAAAAGTTAGAAAAACTCCCTAAATCTAAATAAGCTAAAAACTTTTCCTTCCCATGCTCTACTGCGTGGGAAGGAAAGCAATAAATTAACGCTTTAATTCAATTAATAAATTTTTTGCAGATTCTTTTTCTGAAAAGTTCTGTTCAGATTTTGCCAGTCCTTCCAATATTTCAATCGCCTTTTTCTTATTGCCAGTTTTTGCATAGCCATCAGCTAAATGAAACTGAATATCTCCTGCTTTAGGCACGACTGCTGCTGCTTTTTCTAAAACGACTAAACCTTCTTTGGCATTGCCTTGCTTGACTAAAATATAACCATAAGTATCAGCAATTGTAGGTTCATTAGGAGCTTTCAAATACGCTTTTTTTGCAAGTGCTACTGCCTGTGGATTTTTGCTTTTTACATACAAAATTGCCAAGTTATTCAAAGCAATAATATTGTCAGCATCAATCGCTAACATCGCTTTATAATGTTGTTCTGCCAGTTTAAGATCATTTTTTTGGATGTATAAATTGGCTACTTTCAGATGAATTGCCAAACTTTTAGGCGTTTTTGCACTTTCTTGTTCCAGCAAAACGAGGGCCTCTGAAAGCTGTTTTTGAGCGATCATTAAATCAACTAAAGCAAACAAGACTCTTTCATTCGGTTGTGCTTTGTAAATTTGCCGATAAACTTCAATGGCCTCATCACGTTTTTGCTCAGATAAATAAATATCGCCTTTTAACAATTTACCGGTGATTAAATTTGGAAATTGTTTATCTATTTTTTCAGCCAGCTCCATCGCCTCGGTATTGTTTTTCAATTTAATTAAATAAGCGGCTTTGGTAGTCAGGGCATCGGGATTATCAGGTGATAACTCTGCTGCTTCATTTAATAATTTCATCACATCTTCTTGTTTATCGGTTTGCTCCATCAATAGTTTTGCTAAAAAGAGTCGATTGCCAACTTCTTTTGGGTTTTGAGCAATTTGTGCTGCTAAGGCTTTTTCTGCGGCGGATTTGTTGTTGTTTAAAATCTGTGTTTCTGCTAATAAACTAATGGCTAAACTATTATTTGGATAACGTTGACTAATCTCCTCAGCTAAAGGAAGAATTTTAGCGGCTTGTTTAGTCGCTGCATAAACTTGCCCTAAGATTTTAAAAACTTCTACTTCTGCTTGTTCAGAACCTTTTGCCTTTTGTAGAGCCAATACTAAAATTCGCTCCATTTCTTTTAAGTCTTTTTGCTTATTGGCAACGTCAGCTAAGATTAGATAAGCTCCAATCGCTTTATCATCTTGTGCAATTAGTTTGCTCGCTAGTATTTTTGCTTCAGCAAGCTTATTTTGCTTCATTAAATTTAGCATTTGTTGATACGCTGTTTTTGTATCAGTTTGCACCTGCTGAGGTTGAGTGCTCGATTGAGATGGCGCAGCGGCTAATACAGATGGGGACAGTAAAAGACATAATGCGATGTTTTTAATTCTTTGGTTTTTCATGGTTGATGTCTAAAAGTGAACTAAGGACGAGCTATTCTAGTTTGCTCATTGAAAAAACAATATAAAAAAACCGCGCTTAAGATTTCCTAAGGGCGGTTTTTCTGTTTTACTTATACAGACTTTGCATTGCAATGTTGCTATGTTGCTATGTTTTATTTCTACTGTATTCAGTATTATACGAGCAAGGAGTGCTACGATAAGCTATCGAGAATTCCTTGAGCGACTACTTTTTGCTCATTAGTTCCTTCTTTTAGCACCTTTTCAGCCATAGCCCTTGCAGCCTCTAAATCACCCATATCAATAAAAGCCATTGCTAAATCTAATTTGGTTTCCAAAACATCCATATTATCTAAATCAGCAAATTCGCTATCTTGAGCAGAGCCTCCGACATTAAATTCAAAGGTTTTACTTGGAGTATCTAAATCATTGATGTTATCTGTGTCAGTGCTGTCAAAAGCTGATAAATCAAACACAATGTCTTCGCCTGCATCATGCGGCTTTTCAGATTCTGACGGTAAGCCAAATTCAGCATTAAAAGCAGATAAATCAAACTCTACCTCTTCTGGCTCTGCATTACTTGTGGAAGAGTCTGCATCGTCAAATGCAGACAAGTCAAACTCGACTTCTGCTTCTGCGTTCGTTGAGGAAGTTTCATCAAATGCAGACAAATCAAACTCTTCTACTGCTGCTTTTGTTGTGTTTGCAGGCTCTGCGTCAAATGCAGACAAGTCAAACTCGGCTTCTTCTGGTTCTGCATTCGCTGAAGGTTCAGTATCAAAAGCAGATAAATCAAATTCTTCTGTTGTCGTTTCTATTTCTCCCTTGCTAGAAGATTCAGTATCAAATACGGATAAATCAAATTCTTGTGCTGCATTATTTGAGTTGTCCGTTTCAGCAGCCGGATCTTCGTCAAACATGGATAAATCAAAGTCTACATTGCTTGCAGGAGCTTTTACTTCTTTTTCGGCAACAGTTTCAACAGCAGGCTCTTTGTCAAACATAGATACATCAAAATCCACATTGTTTGTAGGAGCTTCTACTTCTTTTTCAGTAACAGTTTCAGCAGCAGGTTCTTCGTCAAACATGGATAAATCAAAATCCATATTATTCGCAGGAGGCTCTGGTTCTTTTACAGGAACTGCTTTAGGTGGTTCTGGGTCAAACATGGATAAATCAACACCATTATCATCTGCTACATTTTTTTCCAAGGTAGCTTTTGTGTCTATATCATCTGTTTGAAAAGTTGCTTTTTTGTTTTCAGATTCTTCCGTGTTATCAAAAGTAGACAAATCTTCATCGAAGTTGTTATCAGCGATTTGTTTTAATTCTTCTACTTCAGCGTCATTAATACCTTGGCTTTCGGCTGTATTTTCATCTTCATCTGGAACAATTAACAAGGGCGAGTTTGGAATAATTTCATGTCCCATTTCTGCCACTTTTGACCAGAAAGAGCGATTCGACCTTTTTCCTGCATCCGCTAATTCACGCACATACTCTTCAAAGCCTTTCGCATTGCCATTTACACAAAAGATTTCTAATAATTTAAATTTACATTCATCGCGATCTGGTAAATCAACAATTGCTTGACGAATTAACTCTTCAGCTTGCTGATAACGTCCATAAGCTAAATAAACATCGGCTTCAGAGATAGGATCGACTTCATCTTGGTCAACTTCAAACGCATCAAAATCGTTGTCATCACTTAAAAATGAACTTTCACCACCAAACATAAAAGACGAATTGTCGTCTATTCCAGCAACAGAGAATTCATCTTCATCTTCTGGCAGATTAATTTCACTGTTTTCAGAGAACATGCTTTCTACTTCAGTTGACTTTTCAACTTTACGTTTGCGCCAAAATAACCAGCCTAACAATCCAACAGCAAAAACGCCACCACTCGCAACAGCCAAAGTATAGGGGTCTGAAAGCAAGTCTTCTTCAACAGCAATAGGCTCAGGAGCAATAACCCTAGGTTTACGAGGTGCAACATGAGCAGCCATCGCAGCAGGAGGAGGTCCAGAGACTTGAGGTGTTGTTGCTGCTCTCGCTTTTAAGTCAGCAGTAGCTTTAGCTGCATCTGCTTCAGCCTTTGCTTTTAAGACGGCATCTTCTTTTGCTTTTAAATCTGCCGCAGCTTTAAGTTTTGCTTCGGCTTCCGCTTTTGCTTTTAAATCTGCCGCAGCTTTGAGTTTTGCTTCAGCCTCAGCTTTTGCTTTTAAATCTGCGGCTGCTTTAAGTTTTGCTTCGGCTTCAGATTTTGCTTTTAAATCTGTTTCAGCTTTAAGTTTTGCTTCGGCTTCAGCTTTTGCTTTTAAATCCGCAGCAGCTTTAAGTTTTGCCTCAGCTTCGGTTTTAGCCTTTGCGTCCGCTTCTGCTTTCGCTTTTAACTCAGCTGCAGTTTTTCCTTTAGCGGCTTCTGAGTCTGCCTTTGCTTTTAATTCAGCATCCGTTTTAGCTTTTAATTCTGCTGTGGTTTTGGCTTTAGCATCCGTTTCTGTTTTTGCTTTTAACTCAGCTGCGGATTTTCCTTTAGCGGCTTCTGCGTCTGCTTTTGCTTTTAATTCAGCATCCGTTTTAGCTTTTAAATCTGCGGCGGCTTTAGCATCTGCCTCTGCTTTTGATTTTTGCTCAGCATCCGCTTTCGCTGTTTCAGCATCAGATTTTGCTTTTAATTGCGCAACTTTTGCGTCTGTTTCTTTTTGAGTTTTTAATAACGCTTCATCTTTTGTTGTTTTTGTTTTTTCAGAGTCACTCGTTTTAGCTTTTAAGCTTTTTTCGAGAGCTGCTAATTGTTTATCTTTTAAAGCCAATATTTCTTTCATAGTGGCTATTTGGTCTTGCATTTTCTTTAATTGAATCTGCAAGTCTTGATTCGCATCGCTTAGTTTATTAGCACTTTCTTGTTCTGCTAGTTTTGCTTCAGCAGAGATAGGAGATGCCTCATAAGTTTTCGCAATTTTATGTTCATGTGGCGGCCTTAAAGTAAGCTTAGTTGCTGCTCTTTTTGCTCGGAATTGTTTTTTTGCGGTTTTCTCAAATTCTTTTTTAGGAGTCGATGTAACTTTTTTCCAAGTTTTGTGCGGTTTTGCTATAGCCGCATTTTTGCTGGGTTCACTCGATTCTGTTTTGAGAATAGATTCTTTAGAAGGAATTTTTAATACCTGATCTGCCCGCAAAGAATCCATATTGTCATCGTAAAAAGCCTCTGGATTTGCTTTGTAGATGGCTAACATCATTTGCTCAACAGAAATATCTGAATCAGCATTTACTTCTTTGGCAATTCGATAAAGATTTATTTTCTTTTTAGTAGGCCCATACTCTTTAGTAATTTTTATAGAATCAGCAGGTGTAGATGCTGCTACTTTTACGGCACTATCACCATCTTTATCAGTTTCTTTTTTAACTTCAGCAGGTGCTTCTTTCTTGATTTCAACAGGAGCTTCTTTTTTGACTTCAGCAACGACTGTTTTAGGTTTTTCTGAGGCAGCAGAAACGGCTAGATTTTGTGGAGCTTTCTTTTGTGCAACAGTGTCAGTGTGAACTTTTGCTGGTTTTTTGGCAGCGGTGGTTTCTTTGGTTGTTTTTGTAGTACTTACGATCCGATCTTGCGCTTTAACAGCTCCATCTTTATCTATAACAGAATCTACAGCGGCAGATGCGACTTTAGTTTTTTCCAGAGCAATCGGTTTTGCAACGACTGTAAGCTGTTTTTCTTCTGCAATAACCGTTGTTTTGGCAGGCTCTATTCTTAACGCATCTATTTTGGCTGCTGGCGATGTTTTTTCAATTGTAGTGTTTGCATTTACAATTTCTGTTGTTGCTTTAACAGCAGGCACAGCAACAGCTGCTTTTACAGCTTCTTCTTTGGCTTCAACGTGCTTAGTGACAACAGGCTCAATTACTTTTTTTGTAGAAACAGTTTTTTCTTCTGAGGCAGTAGAACGGCTGCTTTTTTTGTAAGAAGAGGCTGTAGATTGAGGGTAACTCGAAGGAGGATCAACCAAAACAGTAAACTCGCGGACAAGTCTGCCATTAGGCCAAGTCACCTCAAGAAGTAAATCTAAAAACGGCTCTTTTAGAACTTCTGTTGACGTTAATTTAATAACCACTGAGCCATTTGCTTTCACTTCAGGTTTAAACTTTATTTTGGAAAGAAAATAACTCCATGGCACACCCTGTGCGTCAAAAACTTCAGGTGCTGCAAGTCTGACTTTTATGTCAGACGCATCTTCATTTCCCGAAACGACCAAAGCAATTTCTGCCTTTAAGTTCTGATTAAGGGCAGAATGCAATTTAATATCGCCAATCCCTAACGAATGACCACTGGCAGGAACCAGTAGTGATACAGCCGCTAAAGCTTTAGTTAAATTGCGCACTTTGCTCTCCTTCAAAATTGTTACCACAGTCTCGTACCGTGCATAGTCAAATATACTCACTAATCTTAGACTAGATGTAATTTTTTACCAGTTCTTCTGCAATTTGAACGCTGTTTAATGCAGCACCTTTACGCACATTATCAGCAACAACCCATAAATCAATTCCTTTTGGGTGAGAAATATCTTCGCGAATTCTGCCGACAAACGTGGCATCTTGCCCTGCGGATTCTGTGACAGCTGTGGGGTAGCTGCCGTTGACGCGCTCGTCCATTAACTGCACTCCAGGTGCATTGCGTAGTAAATCTCGCACCTGTTCTGCCGTAATTTTATCTCTAGTTTCAATATGCACTGCTTCAGAATGTCCAAAGAAAACCGGCACACGCACGGCAGTTGCATTTACTTTAATATTAGCATCGCCCATGATTTTTTGGGTTTCCCACACCATTTTCATTTCTTCTTTGGTGTAACCATTTTCCATAAACACATCAATTTGTGGCAACACGTTAAAGGCGATTTGCTTTGGATACACTTCCGCTTTAATCGGTTTCATATTTAACAAATTCATGGTTTGCGTGGCTAATTCTTCAATCGCTTCTTTGCCTGTACCAGAAACGGCTTGATAAGTGCAAACATTAATTCGTTCTATGCCCACTGCATCGTAAATTGGTTTTAATGCCACTAACATTTGAATTGTAGAGCAATTTGGATTAGCAATAATGCCACGATTTTTATAATCAGCGATTTTCTCAGGATTCACTTCTGGCACGACTAACGGAATATCATCGTCATAGCGAAACTGTGAAGTATTGTCGATCACAATACAGCCAGCAGCAGCGGCTTTAGGTGCATATATTTCTGAAACAGAAGCTCCGGGTGAAAACAACCCAATTTGCGCTTTAGAAAAATCAAATGTTTCTAAATCTTCCACTTTTAAAGTTGCGCCTTTGAAAGTTAGGCGTTTGCCAACTGAACGACTGCTCGCCAGTGCGTAAACTTTTCCAACAGGAAAATTACGTTCTTCCAAAATTGACAGCATGGCTTCGCCCACTGCGCCCGTTGCGCCAACTACGGCGACATCGTAAGTTTTACTCATACAACTGCTCCAGTCTGTAACGCAGCAACCACTGCATCACCCATTTGTGAAGTGCTGACTTTAGTCATGCCTTCGGAAAAAATATCGGCGGTACGCACATTGGCATCCAACGCACTATTCACAGCAGCTTCAATCCGCTCTGCTGCTTCGGTTAAATTAAAGGTATAACGTAACATCATGGCAGCGGAAAGAATTGTTGCTATTGGATTAGCAATTCCCTTGCCAGCAATATCCGGCGCAGAACCATGAATCGGTTCATACATGCCTTTGCCATTTGCATCCAGTGACGCAGAAGGCAGCATCCCAATCGAACCCGTCAGCATTGCCGCAGCATCCGATAACACATCACCAAATAAATTTGAAGTGACCATCACATCAAACTGTTTTGGCGCGCGCACTAATTGCATGGCGGCGTTATCAACATACATGTGCGATAGCTGAACATCAGGATATTCTTTATTGAGGTCGGTCATTACTTCACGCCACAATTCAGTGCATTCCAAAACATTGGCTTTATCCACTGAGCAGAGTTTTTTATTACGTTTTTGCGCAATTTTAAAAGCCGAACGTCCGATACGACGAATTTCTGACTCGCTATAAACGGCGGTGTTAAAGCCTTGCCGCTCGCCGTTTTCTAAAATCCGAATTCCGCGTGGCTGACCAAAATAAATCCCGCCGGTTAATTCGCGCACAATCATTAAATCTAAACCAGAAACCAATTCAGGTTTTAAACTGGAAGCATCGGCTAATTGTGGATATAAAATCGCTGGACGCAAATTGGAAAACAATCCCAAAACCGAACGCAATCCTAATAAGCCTTTTTCTGGGCGCACGGAAATATCCAATGATTCCCATTTTTTGCCACCGACTGCGCCGAGTAAAATCGCGTCCGCGCTTTTCACTAAATCAATGGTTTGTTGTGGAAACGGGGTTTCATACACATCATAAGCCGCGCCGCCGATGAGTCCGTTTTCAAATTCCAAACCTAAATTCATTTGGCTATTCAAAACGTTTAAAACTTTAATCGCTTCCGCCATTATTTCAGGGCCGATACCGTCGCCTGCTAATACTGCAATTTTTTTTGTCATTTATTCAAAACCTTCTATTTAAAATCTTATGCCGCAAACAACCAAGGCGCACGTTTTGTCCGTTCGGTTCTGCTTTAACTACCAATTATGTATGTTTCTTTAATGATGGAGATACTCTGTGTTCTGGGTCATACCAAAACAGTTTTGCTATATTTCCATGTTTGATAGCAATAAATCTTGGTTTTCCTCCTAAATGAAACGAAAACAAGTTTTCTGCCTCATCATCTAAAGCTAATTCTGTGAGTCTATCTATAGCTTCTTTGGATAACCTGCCCGTATCCGACAATGAATGATGCTGTTTTCCAGTAATTTCATTCCAACTCATGCTGTCAAAATCATGTAATTTGCTGATTATAGTCAGTTCTTCATTTTGACCTTTAGGCCATTTAAATATACCGCCTTTATCCGTTGTAGAAAAACGCCAAACAGGTTTGTCATCTGTTGTTTTTTCTACAGTTCTTACCGTTTTTGTGTCAGGTTTATTGACTGCACTTTTAGCTACTTTCTTATTTTTACTCATGTTAATGAACTATAATATTCCATCATAGAATTAAGCGTTATTTCATTAAAACCTCGTTCTAAATCACCTAAACCTTTTCTTGCCTCTATCCAAGGAGCTTCTGAATGAGTCTGATCGCTTAACCATTGTGCTGATTTATCTCCATAAGCTTTTAATACAACTTCAATTGTCTCTTTTTGGTCTTTGTTTAGTTTGCCTTTAGCAAATTCAGCAAAATTGTCTGCTTGAACTTGGAATTGACCTCTATGTTTATCATATAAATCCCTACAAACAGGACCATTTGACCAAGCTTCAATTTGGCTATTAAAAATAGGCTTGTCATCCCATACTAATGACCAGGCTTGACAGTAATAAACAAGTTTTTGCAGTTTCATTGCTGACATTGTGCCTTTTTTATCAAGTATATATGTAGCCACATCAAAAACATTTACGTTATTCATAATCATCTCCTTTTTAGCAACTCTTCTAAACAAAAAAGCAAATCGTCTGAAATATAGTGCGGTTATGATTCATTAAACAAATAACCAAGGTGCACGTTTTGCTCGCTCAGTTTCATACGCTTTAATTGTATCGGCTTCTTGCAAAGTTAAGGCAATATCATCTAAGCCGTTTAATAAACGATGTTTTCTATTGGCATCTATCGCAAACGCTATCGCTAAACCGTCTGGTGTAGTGATGGTTTGCGCGGCTAAATCAATCGTCAATTGATAACCATCAGCGATTTGTTTGAACAGCGAATCAACTACATCAGCACTTAATACAATTGGCAATAAGCCATTTTTGAAACAGTTATTGTAGAAAATATCGGCAAAACTCGGTGCAATAATCGCTCGGAAGCCATAATCTTCTAAAGCCCAAGGCGCGTGTTCGCGTGAAGAGCCACAGCCAAAATTTTCGCGGGTTAATAAAATTTCCGCACCTTTATATTGTGCTTGATTCAAGACGAAATCTTTGTTTAACGGGCGATTCGTGCAATCCATTTCCGGTTCGCCGCGATCTAAATAACGCCATTCGTCAAATAAAAATACGCCAAATCCAACGCGACGAATGGATTTTAAAAATTGTTTGGGAATAATGGCATCGGTATCAACGTTGGCTCTGTCTAAAGGCACAACTTTTGAGGTTAAGGTAGTAAAAGCTCGCATTTTATTTATATTAAAAAATAGTGGTTTTATAGATTTACAATTTCTGTCAATTAAAGACTGTTTTTATATTTCAATCTCAATTTAGCTTTAAAGTTTTTATAATATGCTTAGCTATTCGGATACAACATGAAAGTTATCAGGATAATCAATAATAGAAGACCTACCTTCTTTTTCGATACTTCCTTTACACTCTATAGGTAATCCATCTTTATGAGCATTAATAGCAGTATTGTAATCTTGCTCATGGAGTTTTATTTTTATTTTTCTTTTTTTACCAAAGTCATCAAAATTTAAGATAGTAATAACACCATCACCTTCTTGTTTTTCCCTGTGTAAAGCAATAATATAACCTTCTGCAAAGAAATCTTCTGGGTTTCTTTCGTAAAACTTATTTGATGCCTCTTTAATATAAGGCATCATGTTACTATCAAATAATAAATGTGTTTTTGTTGAAGGTTTATTAATCAATTCATTATAAAACCATGAAACATTTATTTCTGTTTGTTGGTAGCCTTGTTCATTTAATTCACCTGTAACAGCATCACATAGCAAAGCACTCACACCTTGAGAAACTACCTCTTCAAAAGATTCGAAGTAAAAGCGACCTCTTTTTATAGTTTCATTTGCAACATAATGTAGAGCATCAAGAGCCTCTAACATAGTAATGATAGATTGTCTTTCAAAGGGGTCTATATCAATTTGCTTTTGTTTTATTGCAATTGGTGAAATAACTTTTGTAATAAAACTTCCTCTTTCTGTTTGTCCTAATCTTAATGTTTTACTATATTCAGCTACTTGGCTATATTTTCTAGCTGGAAATAGAGCTTTTTTCTCAACAGTAGCACAAGCCCCCGCAATTACTAAACTTTTTGCTCTTTGAATTACAGATACTCCATATTCAAAAGGCAAAGAACTAGAGGTTTTATTCATCGGGTCAAATGTTCTTACCCTTATAACATCGCCAAGTGTCAATGTATCAATATCTTCGAGTAACTCTAATTGAGAACGACTTTCAGCAATAGCTAATGTTTTTATTGTTCTACTCATTGCATGAGAAAAATCACCTAAATTATAATCTTCTGGCAACCATATTCTGTATTTTTGTCCTTCTGCATTTAATTCCCAAATTGAAAATGTTTTATCAACTTGCTTAGCGCATTTCCAATCTTTAGATAGTAAATAACTTCGCAAATCTTTAGGAGATAAGGCATTGAATATTTTATCGTCAGTAATTTCAACTTTCATAATTCCTCCCCGTTTGCTAGTTTATTCATTAAGTTTCTAAGCGTTTCAATCGTTATTATTTGTGAGGTAGGTATCTTTATTGAAACAGTTGTAGTATTTGAAGTATCCGGCATTCCTTTTAAAGACACCCAATAAGCAAGATGATTTAGAGTAATTGAATTTTCATTCTGTTGTATCCAGTGTTCGCAATTTTCAGGAGTATGTACAACAATCAATATCCTAGGATTCATGCAATGTCTGCGTAAATCATTATAGTTTTTTAAAGATAAAGGATAAGTCAGATATTCGCCATCTGGATGATGTGCATATGTGCATTTTAATTGAACTCTTAAACTTTCAAAGAGAGGGAATGTCTTATCATCCCCTCGTTGCATAATTGAACAATCAACACTATCTTCATCTAGTCTTATTTCTTCTAATGAATATCCTGCCACAGTAGAAATTGCATGAACATAAGCAATACTAAACTGTTGTTGCAAGCTCGTTTTTGAGAAATGAAAACTCATTAGTTATCCTAAGTTTATGCTACTCTGTAATTCTATATGCTTCTTGCATCCACAAACCGCCCCGCAATCGCCGCTGCTGCTGCCATAGCCGGACTGACTAAATGTGTACGACCACCATAACCTTGCCGCCCTTCAAAATTGCGATTAGAAGTCGAAGCACAACGTTCACCGACTTCCAGCCTATCAGCATTCATTGCCAAGCACATGGAACAACCCGGATCGCGCCATTCAAATCCTGCTTCGATAAAAATTTTATCCAAACCTTCTTGTTCGGCTTGCAACTTCACTAAACCAGAACCCGGCACAATTAACACTTGTTTCACATTTGCCGCTTTGGTTTTGCCTTTCGCCACTTCTGCTGCCGCGCGTAAATCTTCAATCCGCGAATTGGTACAAGAGCCGATAAACACTTTGTCAATCGCAATATCGGTAATCGCTTGCCCAGCTTCTAAGCCCATATATTCCAAAGCACGAACCATGCTGTCACGTTTAATGCTATCGCTTTCATCAGCAGGGTTGGGTACATAGCCATCAACCGCAACGACTAATTCAGGCGAAGTTCCCCAAGTGACTTGCGGTTTAATATCCGCAGCATCCAACTCAACCACTTTATCGAACTTGGCATCAGCATCAGAATGCAGTTTTTGCCATGCACGTTCTGCCATAAACCAATGTTCACCATTTGGAGAAAAAGGACGGTCTCGGTAATAATCAATAGTCACATCATCAACCGCAATCAAACCAGTCCGCGCTCCGGCTTCAATCGCCATATTGCAAACAGTCATCCGTCCTTCCATCGACAAGGCAGCAATCGCTTCGCCTGCAAACTCAATCGCATAGCCGTTGCCGCCTGCGGTGCCGATTTTGCCAATAATCGCTAATACGATGTCTTTTGCTGTCACGCCGGCGGATACATGACCGTTGACTTTTATCAGCAAGTTTTTGGATTTTTTCTGCACCAAACATTGCGTCGCTAAAGCGTGTTCAACTTCCGATGTGCCAATGCCAAACGCTAACGCGCCGGATGCGCCATGCGTGGAAGTGTGCGAATCACCGCAAACAACGGTCATACCCGGTAAAGTTGCGCCTTGTTCGGGCCCTATGACATGCACAATCCCTTGCCGTACGTCGCCCATATCAAATTCGGTAATGCCAAATTCTGCGCAGTTTTTATCCAAAGTTTCCACTTGCAATTTCGCAATCGGATCAGTAATCCCTTTGTCTCTATCAATCGTCGGCACATTGTGGTCTGCCACCGCTAGATTTCGCGCTTGTCGCCAAGGTTGTCTGCCTGCTAACCGCAAACCATCAAATGCTTGCGGCGATGTCACTTCATGCACCAATTGCCGATCAATATAAATCAACGCCGAGCCATCTTCTTGGGTAGTGACAACGTGGTCTTGCCACAATTTATCGTATAAAGTTTGTCCTGCCATTATATTTCCTGTTCAATTTTAACGTGAGGGTTGGCTAAAAACTGCTGCATGTCTTCATTATTGACTTGATAATACACATCCGCCACCGCAACCGTTAAGCCTATCGAATCAAAAGTGATGTTTTCACCCTGATAATAAAAGCTTGATTGCCAACCTTCTTTTCTTCTAAAGACTTCGATTTCACAAAAATCCTGTTCAATCAACACATATTCTTCTAAAGTCGGAATATTTTGATACGACAGCCGTTTTAACATTTTGTCGCGTTGCCGTGTAGATTTTGAAAGCACTTCAATAATTAAAACGGGTTGCGTTTTATAATAAGCATTTTCATTGTCTTTCTGACACACCACCATGACATCAGGATAAAAAGCCTTGCGATGGGTGATTTTCACTTTCATGTCATTGATATAAGCAAAACACGGCAACTGATTTGCTCGAATATAAGTCATCAACACAAATAACAGGTTGGTGGAAATTTTATTATGATTATCACTTGCCCCCGCCATTGCGAATAATTCGCCATCAATATATTCATGCTTGATTTCGGCATCCTGTTCTGCAAGCAGATAGTCTTCCATCGTTAACAAAGATTTTGATTGCTCAAATTGTGCTGACATGAAGTTTCTCCAGTAGAGACGTAAAATTTTACGTCTCTACAATCAATCGTTAAACCAATGCAGCAAACACTTTTGCAGTAATTTCTTCCACAGAACCGACACCTGCAATAGAAGCAAACTTCACTGCACCGTTGGCTGCTTTTGCACTGTAAAAATCCACAAGTGGTTTAGTTTGTTGATGATACACATCCAAGCGTTTGCGCACGGTTTCTTCTTTATCATCATCACGTTGAATCAACGGTTCGCCCGTGACATCATCAATCCCTTCGGTTTTCGGTGGATTGAAAATAACATGATAACTTCTGCCTGAAGCTGAATGGACACGCCGCCCGCTCATGCGTTTGATGATTTCTTCATCAGAAACGGCAATTTCTAACACGTTATCTAATTCTACTTCCATCACTTGCAAACCTTCTGCCTGAGCAATCGTGCGTGGAAAACCGTCTAATAAAAAGCCATTTTTGCAATCTTCTTGCGTGATGCGTTCTTTAATCAATCCTAAAATAATTTCATCCGAAACTAAGCCGCCCGCATCCATCACTTTTTTAGCTTCTACCCCCAAAGCAGTGCCCGCACGCACAGCAGCGCGTAACATATCTCCAGTGGAAATTTGTGGGATACTGTATTTTTCGGTAATAAATTGAGCTTGAGTGCCTTTACCAGAACCTGGGCCGCCTAAAAGGATAATGCGCATAATGACTCCAAAAATGAATTACTCCTGCGTTAAGTAAGAAGTAATAAAAAGCGATTAACAAAATTGTCTATTCTATCCCAAATGCATCGAATTTAGTTAGACTTTAGGAAAAAATAATGCTAGTCGGGAAAAAGCGGCATGATTAAAACAAAGCGGCAATATCTGCTTCTCTAAAATAGTATTTTTCACTGCAAAACTCGCAATTCACTTCAATATTGCCACGCTCTAACAAAATTTCACTTAATTCTGCTTTACCAAAGGTGCGTAATGTATTGGAGATTTTTTCCCGTGAACAAGAACAGCTAAATTCCACTGTTTCTGCCGGATAAATCCTAACGTGTTCTTCATTAAATAATCGGTACAGCACATCTTCGCAATCCAAATTGAGTAATTCCGCTTCAGTAATAGTGCTGGCTAAGGTTTCAATGCGTTCCCAATCAGCTTCGTAACCGACTTGCGCAGGCAGTTCTTGCAACAATAAACCGACTGCATGAGTTTGATTTGCAAATAACCATAAGCGCGTTTGCAGTTGCTCAGATTGCATAAAATAAGTGTGCAGCATTTCTGCCAGAGAGTTTCCTTCTAATGCGACAACCCCTTGATAAGGCGCGGCATTTTCAGATTCCACTGTCAACACCAAACGTCCTTGCCCCATCATTTCAGGCAACGTGTGGGTCGTCACTTCGCTGTTATAACGCACTAAGCCTCTAATTTTGTGATCATGGCTACAGTGCGCGACTAAACTGTGTAATGAGCCATCACCTTGTGCTTGCAGAATCATTGTTCCTTCAAATTTAATGGTCGCAGACAGTAATACCACCGCCGCTAATGCTTGCCCTAGCTGACTTTCTACGGCTGAATTTAAGTTTTGATGATGTTTTGTGGCTTGCCAGCTGTCTTGCAAACGCACCCATTCACCGCGCACACCGACTTCTTCAAATAAAAAACGTCGTAAACAATCTTGCTCTTTCATAGTTTCTTGTATCTAAAATAACCAATCACATTATAAACTTAGCACCTAACAACCTTTATCGCTGTCAGGAGCAACCTTATGTTTTCTACCACGCAAAAAAATATTTTTCTTTCGCCAGAATCTGCATTAACAGGACGCAGCACGCCCATGCCACACGCAGATAAACATTTTGTCTCTGGCAATTCTATCACACCGCCGTTTTCTGAATTGTTACAACAAGCATGGTTTGGGCTTGGATGTTTTTGGGGAGCTGAACGTAAATTTTGGCAACAAACAGGTGTTTTTAATACCGCAGTGGGCTATGCAGGCGGCTATACGCCTAATCCGACTTACGATGAATTATGCACAGGAAAAACAGGGCACGCTGAAGTAGTTCAAGTGGTGTTTGATCCTGAGAGGATCAGCTATCAACAATTGCTGGAGTTATTTTGGCAATCACACAATCCAACGCAAGGCATGAGGCAAGGCAATGATGTTGGCACACAATACCGATCCGTTATTTATACACAGTCGCAAGAACAACAACTTGCGGCAATCGCATCAAAAGCACATTATCAAGCTAAATTACATGCGGCGGGATTGGGTGAAATTACGACGGAAATTTGTCCCGCTCCCATTTTTTATTATGCAGAAACGTATCATCAGCAATATTTGGCAAAAAATCCGAATGGCTATTGCGGATTAGGTGGTGTTGGGGTTGCGTTTTAAATTTCAAATTGTAGGTTTGGATTTATCCGAACAATGCGAATTTGTCGCACCTACAAAAAATATCCATACTTTGAACGCTATGTTTGATTACATATTAAAAATCAAAATCAGAAAATTTTTTCAAGACGACCAGTCGTCTTAAAAAATTTCTGCAACTTAAACTTATACTTGAGTCGCTTTCGTAGCTACGATTTAGTGTTTTGAGTGTAAAGTGCGTTACATATATCAAAAGTACAGACTTCCATTTTTTTTCAATTACAAATCACTCTTGCAAGGCACACTCAGTTTTTTGCCATTCACAAGCCATAATTTGGTATAATTAGAGAGTTTATTAAAACCTTTTACCCCACCACTGTTATAAGGATTTTTACGCCGTGTTGGGGGTTTAAATAAAGGAATTCCCTTGAATCTAAGGACTGTTCGATTTTCATAACGCTCACGGAATTATGTCAGACTTCGCAAAAGAAATTATCCCCGTCAATCTCGAAGACGAGATGAAACAATCCTACCTTGATTATGCGATGAGCGTCATCATCGGTCGGGCTCTTCCAGATGTTCGTGATGGCTTAAAACCTGTACACCGCCGCGTGTTATATGCCATGCACGAAGAAGGCAATGATTGGAACAAAGCCTATAAAAAATCCGCCCGTATCGTCGGTAACGTGATGGGGAAATATCACCCGCACGGCGATATGGCGATTTATGACACGATGGTGCGAATGGCGCAAACCTTTTCGATGCGTTATGTGTTGATTGACGGACAAGGAAACTTTGGTTCCGTTGATGGTGATCCTCCAGCCGCGCAACGTTATACCGAGGTGCGCTTGGCAAAAATCTCGCATGATTTATTAGCTGATATTGATAAAGAAACCGTTGATTTTGTTCCAAACTATGACGAATCTGAATCAGAACCCAGCGTTTTGCCGACCCGCATTCCAACGTTATTGATTAACGGCTCATCGGGTATCGCTGTTGGGATGGCGACCAATATTCCGCCGCATAATTTATCAGAAGTCGTCTCAGCGTGTTTAGCTTTGATTGATAATCCTGAGCTGACCATTCCTGAATTGATGCACTACATTCCGGGCCCTGATTTCCCCACCGCAGGATTTATCAACGGCTCATCAGGTATTTATGATGCGTATGGCACAGGACGCGGCAAAATTTATTTACGGGCGCGTTGTCATTTTGAAGAATTTGGCGAACAAGGTCGACAAGCGATTATCACTACCGAATTACCGTATCAAGTCAACAAAGCCACGCTGCAAATCAAAATTGCCGATTTGGTGAAAGAAGGCAAACTGGAGGGCATTTCGGGGATTCGTGATGAATCCGATAAAGACGGAATGCGCTTGGTGATTGAACTCAAACGCGGCGAAGTTCCCGAAGTCGTGTTGAACAATCTCTACAAACAAACGCAACTGCAAACCGTGTTCGGCTTGAATATGGTCGCCATTTCCAATGGTCGTCCGTATTGCATGAATTTAAAAGACATTCTGGTCGCTTTCATCAATCATCGCCGCGAAATTGTCACCCGCAGAACCATTTATTTGCTGCGCAAAGCGCGTGACAGAGCGCATATCTTAGAAGGTTTGGCGGTCGCACTGTCGAATATTGACGAAATGATTGCCTTGATTAAAAGTTCAAAAACTTCTGCTGAGGCAAAAGAAGGCTTGTTGGCACAAACCTGGAATACAGGATTAGTCGCTAAGTTATTAGAAAATGCCGATGCAGACCGCTCGCGTCCTGATGATTTGCCTGCGGAATTTGGCATTCATGGCGGCAGTTACAAACTTTCTGAAATCCAAGCGCAAGCGATTTTAGAATTGCGTTTGCATCGTTTAACTGGATTAGAGCAAGATAAATTACTGGCGGAATATCAGCAATTATTGGAATTGATTGATGGTTATTTGGCGATTCTGGCAAGCGATGTCCGTTTGATGGAAGTGATTAAGGAAGAATTGGAACTTATTAAAGCCGAATACAGCGACAAACGCCGCACGGAAATTATCCAAGATTATTCTAACTTGTCCGCCGAAGATTTAATTACCGAAGAAGATATGGTCGTCACCATGTCGCATGAAGGTTATGTGAAATCGCAACCGTTGACCGATTACAAAGCGCAACGGCGCGGCGGACGCGGCAAATCAGCGACCGCGACCAAAGAAGAAGATTTTATTGATAAGCTGATTATTGCCAACACCCACGACACGATTTTGTGTTTCTCCTCCGCTGGCAAAGTCTATTGGCTGAAAGTCTATGAATTGCCTGTAGGAAGTCGTGGCGCGCGCGGCAAACCGTTTGTTAATTTGTTGCCCTTGGAAGCAGGCGAAAAAATCAACGCCATGCTGACGGTGCGCGAATACAGCGATGACAAGTTTATTTTCATGGCAACTTCTGCGGGAACTGTGAAGAAAACCCCATTGAAAGAATTTGAACGGCAACGCACTACTGGCAAAATTGCGATAGATTTACACGAAGGCGATACGCTGGTCGGTGTGGCGGTGACGGATGGACAACAAAATGTGATGTTGTTCAGCAGTGATGGCAAAGCGATTTGTTTCAACGAAACCGATGTGCGCTCGATGGGGCGTTCTGCGGCAGGTGTGCGCGGGATTCGCTTGCGAGAAAGCGATAAAGTCATCGCGCTGATTATTTCCAGCGAAGGCACAGTGTTAAGCATTACTGAAAATGGTTTTGGCAAACGCACGCTGGTGGAAAAATTCAATCCGCAAGGGCGCGGCGGTCAAGGCGTGATTGCGATTCAAACCTCGGAACGCAACGGGCAAGTGGTTGGTACGTTGTTGGTGAATGATACCGATGAAATTATGCTAATTACCGATGGCGGCATTTTGGTCAGAACGCGGGTGGCGGAAATTTCTGTGGTGGGTCGAAATGCGCAGGGAGTCACGATTATTCGTTTGGATAAAGGCGAGAAAGTGGTTGGTGTAGATAGGTTAGATGGTTTGGCTGAGGAAGAAAGTGATGCTTTAGATGATGCCGTTACTGATGATGTAAATGCAGAATCTGATGCAGTGCTAGATTTAGATAATAAAACGCCTGATGATGAAATTCAGTGATCGTCGTTAAGTGAAGACTTCTAATTCGGTTAGGAAGTAAATTTAAAAATCAGAATCGTTAGTGTAATTATTAAAGGCAATTCAATATGACAAGCAAAGAAATAAAAAAACTTGAAGAAGATCAACAATATGAATCTGACTCTAACGATTTACCACCTTCTGATATTGTAGCTTTCAACGAATTAAGATCTTGTGCAGACCTTTTGAGACTTTATAATTCAGAACAACCTGACGGCACAAGGCAACTAGATATTCAACCTAACTTCCAGCGAGATGTTGTTTGGTCAAAGCCTGACCAAACAAGATTTATTGATAGCTTAACAAAGCAATTGCCCATCCCAAGTATGTGCATAAGTCTGGATTACAAAACAGACAAACGCTTAGTCATTGATGGTTTGCAACGAATGCAGACTATTATAAATTTCTTATCAAATGATGAATGGAAGCTTTCTGAATTAAATGATATAGATGAAAGATTGTCAGGAAAGACAGTTCATACTATCAAAACAAAATCAAAAGATGTTTATGACCGTGTGCAAAACGTGATGATTCCTATAACGGTCATAAGATGCGATTATTCAAAACCACAACATAATGAATATCTTTTTACAATATTTCGTAGATTAAACTCTGGTGGTGTAAAACTAAATAATCAAGAAATTAGAAACTGTATTTTTAGTGGTTCTTTAAATGCTTTATTAAAAGAACTGGCTAAATCAAACGAAACAAAAAAACTCTTTGGAGTTAAAACTAGGTTTGCTAACGAGGAAATAATACTTCGTTTTTTTGCTTTTAATGAAAACTTATCTATTTATAGAGGTAGTCTCTCTAAGTTTTTAAACGATTATATGAGCGAAAATAGAAGCCTAGCACAATATAAAATTCAATCACATCAGGATTTATATTTAACAACAACTAAGATCATTTATGAAAAAATATTTGATAAGTCTTCAGCATCATCTTACGGTAAAACATTTCTTGAAGGACTGCTATATGGAGTTTCTCAAAACATTGAAAAACTTAAAAATGAAAGTGATGATAAATTAAAAACTCTTTTTCAAAATTTTAAAAGTTTGCCTGAATATAGTGTTGAAAGCTTGAAAGAAGGTCTTTCAGCTCAAGATAAAGTTATGAAGCGTTTATCAGCATCTAAAACATGTTTTGGTCAATAAATATGAAACCAAAAGAGCCAATAGATGACTTATTAAAAGAGCTTCAAAAGCTTTATGATAGTGATACGAATATTAATCATCAAACTTATTATTCAAAACTTGCGTTGCTAGAATTATCTGGCTGGTTAGAAGACGTTTTAGATGAAATAATTTTAACTTATGGACGTTCTAAATTAGCAGAACCTAAAAATATCGAAAAATTAGAAAAAGAAATAGTTAAGAAAACTTATGGTTGTGACTATAAACTACACTTTAGAGAGATGTTAATTCAAGTGATAGGTATAACAAATGTTGAAAAGTTAGAAGATACTTTAAAAAACATGGGAAATTTTCAAACTCTTGTTGATCAATTAAGTTCTATTTACAACGCTAGAAACTCAGCAGCGCACACATCTATTGCAGGTACAATGAAAACATATCAAGCTCCCTCATCAATGAGAACATATTTAAGATCATTACATCCTATTTTAGAAATGGTTGAAATCGAACTAAATAAAATATAGCACAATAGCAATTTCTTTAGCTTGAATGTTCTGTCTTTATCAGAGATAAACATTATGCTAATCCAACAAATTAGTTTTCAAGAATGTCTCTTTAAATTTCTCCAAAATTACAGATGAGAGACAACCCACATTTATATTTATGATATTCAACACCCCCTCAGACACACTTGAAGTGTCTGCTGCCATCCGCGATGCCGTCGCGCCCGTATTTTTATTAACCGGCATTGGTTCATTTCTAGGCGTTATCGTCAACCGCTTAGGGCGTGCCATTGACCGCGCACGGCATTTAAACGCCTTAAACGTCGAACAACGCAAAAAATACCTCGAAGAACTCGACATTATCGGGCAACGAACCACTTGGATGCGCTGGTCGGTAGGCTTATTCATCTTTGCCGGACTGTGCATTTCGCTATCCATTGCGCTGATATTCATCGCTGTAGCCAGCAAAATCAATTTATCCAATTACGTTTTAAGCACCTTTATTACCGCGATGTTTTCGTTAATTTTTGGTATTCTGTGCTTTCTTAGAGAAATTATTTTAGCAACGCGCGAAGTGATTACGAGGCATCGGCAAGACCTACACGAATGAATGATGTGAAAAAGTTAAAAATCCATCAATTCATTTAATTGCATTCCTTTTTCACTCGTTTTCTAAATGTAAACGAGACAAACAAAACCTAACGGAGAAAATAATGAGCAGAGTTTTTAATTTCAGTGCCGGGCCGTCCATGTTGCCGGAATCCGTGTTGCAACAAGCCCAAGCTGAAATGTTAGATTGGCAAGGCAGCGGCATGTCGGTGATGGAAATGAGCCATCGCGGTGCGGAATTTATGTCTATCGCTGAACAAATGAAACAGGATTTGATTGAATTAATGGCGATTCCTGCCAATTATAAAGTGTTGTTTTTACAAGGCGGCGCGACCGGACAATTTTCCTTTATTCCACAAAACATTCTGCGCGGCAAAACTAAAGCGTGTTATGTCAATACGGGCGCGTGGTCAACCAAAGCAATTCAAGATGCGGGCGCGTATTGCGATGTGCTTGTTTCAGCAACGTCTGAAAGCAGTAAATTTACGACGATTCCAGCTATCGCTGATTGGGCGATTGATCAAGATGCCGCCTATTTGCATTACACCAGCAACGAAACCATTCACGGTGTGGAATTTCAGGAAACACCCGATTCAAAAGGCTTGCCGCTGGTTTCTGATATGTCTTCTAATATTTTGTCACGTCCAGTGGATGTGAGTCAGTACGGGATTATTTACGCCGGTTCGCAAAAAAATATGGGGCCTGCGGGCGTGACAGTCGTTATTGTGCGTGATGATTTGTGCGGCGATGTAATGAAAGGTTTGCCGGATGCGTTCAATTACGCGGTGCAAGCAAAAAATGATTCGATGTTGAATACGCCCGCATCTTATAGTTGGTATTTGGTCGGCTTGGTGTTGCAATGGCTGAAACAACAAGGCGGCGTGGCTGCGATTGAACAACATAATATTGCCAAAGCTGCACGTTTATATGCAGCGGTAGATAATTCGGCATTGTATTCAAATCCTGTTGAAATAGCTTATCGCTCACGGATGAATGTGCCGTTTGTGTTGTCGGATGCTGGTTTAGATAAAGCCTTTTTAGCGGGTGCAGAAAAAGCCGGACTCACTTCATTAAAAGGTCATCGTTCAGTCGGTGGAATGCGTGCCAGTATTTACAACGCGATGCCAGATGCAGCAATCACTGCGCTGATTGACTACATGGCAGAATTCGAACGCACTCATTAATCAGTATCCGTTTTATCGGGTTAGTTTCGGCTAATCCGATGAATTCGCATTCAATTGACAGGCAATATTTTAGGCACACGCATGAAAAGAGATTGGGATTTGATACGGCAAACTTTATTGGCTGTGGAAGCCGCAGACGACGAAGAACGCATCAGCGATAATGATATTGAGGGCTGCACTCCTGAAAATTTTAACCATAATACTGTTTTGTTAACCGAGGCGGGATTGGTTCATGCGATGATACTCCCAAATCTTAAAACTACGATGGTTGGCAGTTTGACGTGGGAAGGACACGAGTTTCTTGATTCCATTCGCGATGATGTGACGTGGGATAACATCAAAAGGGTTGCCAAAGAAAAAAATATTGCACTGTCTTTTGCTTCGATTAAAGCTATCGAAAATCATTTCCTCCGCACAATCATTGCCTCGTTGTAAGTAGATTAGTTGTTTAAGCTAACATAAAAGGACACTACACTATGTCATCCATCATTCCGCTTTCTGAATTACGCGAACAAATCGACTCTATCGACCAACAAATTTTGGCATTGCTGAATCAACGAGCCAACTGTGCTTTGGAAGTTGCCAGAACCAAACTCGCGCAAGGTGAATCCGGCACATTTTATCGTCCAGACCGTGAAGCCTTGGTGTTGCGCCGTATAAAGGAACTCAATCAAGACGGCGTGTTACCTGATGAAACGGTGATGCGCTTTTTTCGTGAGATTATGTCGGCTTGTTTGGCGTTGGAAAAACCGCTAGAAGTCGCATTTTTAGGGCCTGAAGGCACATTTACCCAGCAAGCAGCATTTAAACATTTTGGTCATGCGGTTAAAACCGTGCCTGTTGCGAATATTAACGAAATTTTTAGCACCGTCGAAAGTGGTCACTGCCAATTTGGTGTCGTACCTGTCGAAAACTCCACTGAAGGTGTCATTACTCACACTTTAGACAGATTTTTGGCTTCTCCGTTGCATATTTGTGGCGAAGTGGAAATTCGCGTGCATCAAAATTTGATCGGCTTAACGGATGATTTGAGTAAAATCACTGAAGTTTATTCGCATCAACAATCATTAGCGCAATGTCGGCAATGGTTGGATGCGAACTTGCCACACGCCAAACGTACTGCGGTGTCGAGCAATGCAGAAGCGGCAAAAATGGCTGCGGAAAATCCTGAAAAAGCCGCGATTGCTGGTAAAGTTGCTGCGGAGTTATATCAGCTTACCTTGTTGGAAAAAAATATCGAGGACGAACCGAACAACACCACGCGCTTTATTATCATTGGTCAGCAGCAACCCAGTTCCACCGGACTCGATAAAACCTCATTAGTCGTTTCAACGGGCAATCAATCCGGCGCATTGCACAAAATTTTGCAACCGTTCGCCCAACACGGCATCAGCATGACGCATATTGAATCGCGCCCCTCACGGCAAGGTTTGTGGGATTATGTATTTTTCATTGATATTGATGGACATAAAGACGATGAATCGGTCGCGCAAGCGTTGGAAATTCTCAGCACCAATGTCACTATGTTAAAAATTTTAGGCTCGTATCCAAAAGCGGTGATTTGATTTTCCATTTTCACCAACAACCGTCTTTTTAAACAATCCGAACTTTAACCTCTAATTTTGTGCCTCAACATGTCTAACTGCGATTCATTATTTAACCTCGCCTTATCGGGCGTGCAAAAACTTATTCCTTACGTTCCTGGAAAACCCATTGAAGAATTACAACGCGAATTGGGTTTAACCGAAGTGATTAAATTAGCTTCAAATGAAAATCCATTAGGTGTCAGTCCAAAAGCTTTAGCGGCAATTCATAAGGCATTGCCAGAACTAACTCTTTATCCTGATGGCAGCGGTTTTAAATTGAAAAATGCTTTGGCAAATAAACTCAATATTGAAACCAATCAAATTACTTTAGGCAATGGCTCTAATGAAATATTGGAATTAGTGGCACGAACTTTTGTAAATCCTGATTTAAACGTAGTGTTTTCTCAACATGCCTTTGCGGTTTATCCCATTGTGACGCAAGCGGTAGGCGCGACAGCGAATATTGTGCCTGCGATTAATTATGGGCATGATTTAAACGGTATGTTAAATGCGGTGAATGAAAAAACGCGCGTTGTTTTTATTGCCAATCCCAATAATCCGACTGGCACATTATTAGAATCAGCGGAATTGAAAGCGTTTATTGCGGCATTACCAAAAACCGTAATTTGTGTTTTGGATGAAGCTTATTTTGAATATATGGCGGATGATAAAAAATCCGATTCGATTAATTGGATTAAAGAATATCCGAATTTAATTGTGAGTCGCACTTTTTCTAAAGCGTATGGTTTAGCGGGATTGCGAGTGGGTTATAGCATTTCCAATCCGATTATTGCCGATTTATTGAATCGGGTCAGACAGCCTTTTAATAATAATAGTTTGGCATTAACGGCGGCGGAAGCGGCTTTAGAGGATAGTGATTATTTGCAAAAAACAATTGCAACCAATAATAGCGGTATGATGCAATTAACGAATGTGTTTGCACAATTAGGTTTGCAATGGATTCCCTCAGCGGCGAATTTTGTGTCAGTGGATTTAAATCGTGTAGCGATGCCGATTTATCAAGCGTTATTGCAAAAAGGTGTGATTGTGCGTCCGGTGGCGAATTATGAAATGCCGAATCATTTGCGGATTAGTATTGGTACGGAATATGAGAATCAAAAGTTTATTGATGCGTTAGCGCAAGTGTTGAATTGAAATGATTGAAGAACCCGTTAAATACATTACAAAAGTTGAAATTTCTGGTCTTTGGGGGAGATATGATATTGGGTGGAATTTACACCCTGATGTGAATGTTTTAGCGGGAATTAATGGCAGTGGGAAAACAACCATTCTAAAACTTTTGTCATTAACATCATCTGAATTAGATTCAAAAGTAACAGGAATTCTTAAATTAACTTTTAATAATAACCAGATATTTCAACAAACACCAATACCAGCAACGATTCAAAAAGAAAGTATCTCCAATAGTGGCAAGCGACAAGTTTCAGTAGACTTTGCTTTTAAAATATTACTAGCCCCTTATGAAGCGACTTTTATCAACACATTCGATACTGAATTAAAACCTTCGGAAGCTGTACAGAAACTTTCTGATGACCGCGTTAAATCAGAATTAGACTGGGAGCTTTATCAATTACAGGAAAAATATAAAGACTATCAAATAAATATTGCAAGAAAAAAAGAAACAGTATTTAAGGATAATAGAGGTAATCCTTTTTATGATAATGTCGTTATAGAATTTAGAAGGCTTAGTTATCCACAAGAAAGGCTTTTAGAAATTATTGATGAGTTATTTTTAGAAACAGGAAAAAAAGTTAATCGTGATAAAAATGAACTAGAGTTTTTATTAGGCGATAAAGAAATTAACGCTTATCAATTATCATCTGGTGAAAAACAGCTTTTAGTTATTTTATTAACAGTTTTAGTTCAAGATAATAAACCAGCTATTTTATTAATGGATGAGCCGGAAATATCTTTGCATATTGAATGGCAGCGCAAATTGATTAAATATGTTCGTGAATTAAATCCAAATGTACAACTGATTATTGCTACGCATTCACCAGATATTATTATCAAAGGTTGGCTTGATAAAGTCGCTAATATCGAAGATATTATTGTTAAGGATAACGCAGTAGCATGACAAAACATCCTTTTTCACAATATATTTCCTCTGAACGAGAAGAAGGCATTGCTACACTTTCGGCTAAAAAAAATCCTACAAAGGTATTTGTTTATGTAGAAGATATTACCGATGTCGGCTTTTGGTATGGTATTTTAAGTCCTTATGAAAAATCAAATAATATTAAGTTTGATATTTCGCCTCCTTATTCAGAAAATAATCTCACAACTGGAAAAGACCAGTTAATAAAATTATTTCCAAATACAGATAAATATTTCATTATTTGCTTAGATAGCGATTATGATTATCTTTTACAATCAGAGCTTGCTCAGACAGTTAAAAACAATCCTTATATTTTCCAAACTTATGCTTATGCAGTGGAAAATTTAAAATGCTATGCAGAAAGTCTGAATTCCCTTTGCGTCAAAGCCACAAACAATACAGACGAAATCGTTGATTTGTCTTATTTATTACTTGAATACTCTAAAATTATCTATCCTTTGCTAGTTTGGAATCTATATTATTACGCTGAAAAAAACCATGCGCATTTTTCAATCAGTGACTTTTGCAAAATTGTTACATTAGATTCGCTTACAACTGTTAATTACGCATCAGAATTAACCAGTTTAAAATCTTCGGTTGACTCTAAATTAAGCACTTTCCCTGTTAATGTAACTTTGGAAAATTTTACTAGCCAACTAAATAATCTAGGTTTAAATGAAACGAATTCGTATTTATTTATGAATGGTCATGCGCTTTATGATTTTATGGCAAAGTTTCTGATAAAAATTTGTGATACATTAAAAGCTAGTTATATTTCTGAAATTGAAAAAATAGCAAAAACTGATGAAGAATTGCGTAATAAGAAAGGTCATTACTACAATGCAATAAAAGCAACGCCAATTACTTTTCTTTTGGCAAATAATGAAAAATTTACTGACTGCTTTATCTTCAAAGAAAAAATAAAAAAAGATATTGAAAGTTATTTAGCCACTTTTAAACATAAACAACTAACTCAGGGAATGAATTCATAATGTTTAATAAACTCTGCATTATCGGAGTCGGTTTAATCGGTGGCTCTATCGCAAAAACAGCCCGACAAAATCACTTAACAAAAAACATTGTCGGTTTTGGACGCGAGCAAGACGAAGAAAATTTAACAGCTGCCAAAGAATTTGGCGTAATTGATGAATATTATTTAAACCTCGCCGATGCTGTTTTAGAGGCGGATTGCGTCATCATTGCCACGCCTGTTGCCAGCTTTCAGACGATTTTTCAAACCTTAAAACAAAATAATCTTTGGTCAGAAAAAACCATTTACACCGACGTTGGCAGCACCAAAGGTAATATTATCGCCGCTGCTGAACAGGTTTTCGGCTTTGTCCCTGACAATTTTGTCCCCGCGCATCCCATCGCTGGCGCAGAACAAAGCGGCGTACACGCTGCCATCGTGGATTTATACCTCAACAAACGCTTAATTATTACCCCCGTCAGCAATACCAACCCCGAAGCTGTGCAAAAAATCCAAAATTTTTGGGAAGGCTTGGGCGCAATCGTTTCCATCATGGACGCACAGCAGCATGACAAAGTGTTAGCCGCCACTAGCCATTTGCCGCATTTATTGGCGTTCGCTTTAACAGATATGCTCGGACATCAAGACGAAGAAAGCGAAATTTTCAAATACGCAGCGGGCGGTTTTCGGGATTTTACCCGCATTGCCTCCAGCGACCCAACTATGTGGGCGGACATTTGCAGCGCGAACAAAGATGCTATTTTGCCGTTAATCGAGCAATTGCAGTCAGAATTGGCTAAAATACAAGGTTTGCTGATGAATGACGATTACAAAGTACTTTTTGCAACGTTTACTTATGCTAAATCGGCGCGACAACGGTTTTTAGATCAGTTTAAACAATGATTATTTTCAAAATAATTGTACGCGGGAGTTTATAAAATGCTTGAAAATACTCAATTTGAAGAAAATCAGGATAAAAAAATGCCTTCATTAAATCACAGTTTTATTTGTGCCGAATTGATGCGGCAATTTTTGCAGGATGAAACATTACAGCCCTTGCCTGAATTAACGTTAGATATTGAAAATGGCTTAACGCCGGATATTTGCGTTTATAAAAAAGAAAATGTGCATCCAAATTTTTTTGAAGATACATTGAAAATGAAAGAACTGCCGTTATTAGCGGTTGAGGTTATTTCTTCAAGTCAAAATATTGCTTCAATGTTGGATAAAGCGAGTCTTTTATTAAAGGCTGGAATTGAAAATATATGGACTGTTGAACCGTATAGTCATAGCGTTTTCGTGGTCAATAAAACAGGAAAAAAATTATTCCACGAAGCGATTGTTGAATCCGATGGCATTAAAATGGATTTTAATAAAGTCTTTTCCAGTCTGCGTTAGCATAAAAATAGTTTCTATATTAAAAAATCAATAACTTAAATTTATATCATGTCTGAATCAATTACCTTTAAAGTTCAACCCGGCGGCAGTTTAAACGGCACAGTCAGAGTGCCTGGCGATAAATCCATGTCTCACCGTTCTATTATGCTTGGCTCTTTGGCAGAAGGCGTGACGCATGTGACGGGGTTTCTCAATGCCGAAGACGCGATTTCAACGTTGGAAGCTTTCCGCGCGATGGGCGTGCAAATCGAAGGCCCAAAAAACGGCGAAGTCACGATTCACGGCGTTGGTAAACACGGCTTGAAAGCTCCGAAAGAGCCGTTGTATTTAGGCAATTCCGGTACTTCGATGCGTTTATTAAGCGGTTTATTGGCAGGGCAAGATTTTGACAGCACGTTGACGGGGGATAAATCGTTATCGGGTCGCCCGATGCGCCGTGTGACACAACCATTGGCTTTAATGGGCGCGAAAATTGAAACGCAAGAAAACGGCACTGCTCCGCTGCATATTAAAGGTACAAAAAATTTAAAAGGCATTGATTACATCATGCCAATCGCCAGTGCGCAGGTGAAATCCTGTTTATTGTTGGCGGGGATGTACGCTTCTGGCGAAACGACTGTCACTGAACCTGCACCAACCCGCGATCATACAGAAAGAATGTTGAACGGTTTTGGTTATCCTGTGCAACGCGAAGGCAGCAAAGCCAGCATTGACAGCAATGGCAAACTCACTGCCACCAATATTGACGTACCGAGCGATATTTCTTCCGCTGCGTTTTTCTTAGTCGGAGCTTCAATCGCGCCAAACTCTGATGTGACATTACAACACGTTGGGATTAATCCAACTCGTACTGGTATTATTGATATTTTGCGTTTGATGGGCGCGAATATTGAAGTTTTAAATCCGCGTGAAGTCGGTGGCGAGCCAGTAGCGGATTTGCGCGTGACTTCCAGCGAATTACACGGCATTCATATTCCTGAAGAGTTAGTGCCGTTAGCGATTGATGAATTTCCGGTGTTATTTGTTGCCGCATCCTGTGCCACAGGTGAAACTGTTTTAACGGGCGCGGAAGAGTTGAGAGTAAAAGAATCTGACCGGATTCAAGTGATGGCAGATGGTTTGCAAATTTTAGGGATTGATGCGCAACCAACCAAAGACGGCATGATTATTCAAGGCGGACAGTTAGGCGGCGGTGAAGTTGTGTCTCACGGCGATCACCGAATTGCGATGTCATTTTCAATTGCGGGTTTAAGAGCCGCTGCACCTATTACGATTCATGATTGTGCCAACGTAAATACTTCTTTTCCTGAATTCCGAGACCTTGCGAAACAGCTCGGTTTGCAACTGACTTTCAAATAATGACTATTCCTGTATTAACCATAGATGGCCCAAGCGGTGCAGGCAAAGGCACGGTCAGTCGTGCGGTTGCGAAACAATTAGGCTGGAATTATTTAGACAGCGGCTCGATTTATCGTTCGCTAGCGATTGCGATTTTAGAGCAAAAAATCGCTTTAGCAGACGTTTGTGCCATTACCAAAGTAGCACAAGCGATGCAACTGAAGTTTGAATGTGGTGATGAGTTAGTTGTGTTGTTAAATGATGTTGATATTACAGCACAATTAGTCACCGAAACCGTAGGAAATACCGCATCAGTGATTGCGGCCTATCCTGATGTGCGAGATGCATTATTGCAAAAACAAAAAGACTTTAAAAAAGCTCCCGGCTTAGTAGCGGATGGTCGTGATATGGGAACTGTTGTTTTTCCTGATGCTGCAAATAAGGTTTTTCTAACTGCGAGTAGCGAAGAACGTGCAAAAAGAAGATATAAACAGTTGATTGAGAAAGGAATATCTGCTAACCTTGATGGGATAACCAAAGAGATTGAAGCGCGTGATAAGCGTGATAGTGAGCGAAAAACAGCTCCCTTAATTGCAGCAGATGACGCGCTGACGATTGATTCTTCTGATTTACCAATTAATCAGGTAATAGAAGCGGTTTTAAACCTAGTCCGCTAGAGGACTTTTTACTGTTGCTTAATACTAAATTTTAAGCAATTTTTTTAACTTTGAGAAATTAAAGGCTTGTTTGAGTTTTGACAAGCTTGGGAAAGAAAACAATGAGCGAAAGCTTTGCTGCGTTATTTGAAGAGAGTTTAGCCAAGACCGAAATGCGTCCTGGTGCTATTTTGATGGGAACAGTAATCGACATCGAAAACGATATGATTATTGTCAGCACCCAATCAAAATCAGAAGGTGTGATTCCAAAATGGCAGTTTTTAAATGCTGATGGTGACTTAGAGGTTAATATCGGTGATGTCATTGAAGTTGCATTGGATTTATTTGAAGATGGATTAGGGGCAACCTTACTGTCCCGTGATAAAGCTAAGAAAAACAAAGCATGGACTGAATTGGAACGTGCATTTGAATCAGGCTCAACCATTATTGGTCGTATCACAGGAAAAGTACGCGGCGGTTTCATTGTGGCAGTTGACGCATTACGCGCTTTCTTGCCTGGCTCATTAGTTGATGTTCGCCCAATTAGAGACACAACTTTCTTAGAAAACCGTGATCTTGAATTCAAAGTCATTAAAATCGATCAAAAACGCAATAACGTTGTGTTATCACGCCGTGCTGTAGTTGAAAAAGAATACAGCGTTGAACGTGACGAATTGATGAAAACTTTAGAAGATGGTTCAATCGTAACAGGTATTGTTAAAAACTTAACTGATTACGGTGCGTTCATTGACTTAGGTGGTATTGACGGTTTGTTACACATCACTGATATGGCATGGCGTAGAGTGCGTCATCCTTCTGAGTGTGTGGAAATTGGTCAAGAAATCCAAGTTAAAGTATTGAAATTTGACAAAGAAAAAACTCGTGTTTCATTAGGTATGAAACAAATGGGTGAAGATCCTTGGCAAAACATTGCCCGTCGTTACCCAGCAGGCACGCGCGTATTCGGTAAAGTGAATAACTTAACAGATTACGGTTGCTTCGTTGAAATCGAAGAAGGTGTGGAAGGCTTAGTTCACGTTTCAGAAATGGACTGGACTAACAAAAACGTTAATCCTTCTAAAGTTGTGCAATTAGGCGATGAAGTTGAAGTTATGGTCTTAGAAATCGATGAAGAACGTCGTCGTATTTCTTTAGGCATGAAACAATGTCGCTCTAATCCATGGGATGAGTTTGCAGCAACGCATAATAAAGGCGACAAAATCAGCGGTAAAATCAAATCTATCACTGATTTCGGTATTTTCATCGGCTTAGACGGTGGTATCGATGGCTTAGTCCACATGTCAGACATTTCTTGGAATGAAAACGACGAAGAAGCGATTCGCGAATTCAAAAAAGGCGACGAAGTTGAAACTGTGATTTTAGCTGTTGACCCAGAGCGTGAGCGTATTTCTTTAGGGATTAAACAACTGGAACAAGACCCTTTCCAAAACTATATCGCTGTGCATGAAAAAGGCGGCTTAGTGAAAGGTATTGTGAAAGAAGTGGATGCCAAAGGTGCAGTGATTACTTTAGCGGATAACGTTGAAGGTTATTTACGCGCTTCAGAAATCCAACGTGACCGTGTTGAAGATGCGCGTACTTTGTTAAAAGAAGGCGATGAAATTGAATGTAAATTTGTTGGCGTAGATAAGAAAAGTAAATCTATTTCTTTGTCTGTGAAAGCGAAAGACCAAGAAGAAGAATCTAATGCAATTAAAGATTATTCTAAACAAGGTACTGGCACAGCAACATTAGGTGATATTTTTAAACAACAGATGGACAAATAAAAATCTCACTGTAGACGCACAAAAAAACAAAAGTGCTTTCTATTGAGTTGTGACTGGTGCGCAAAATATTACGCACCAGTCCAATTTTTCTCAGAAGACGTTTTTACATTTAAAAAAACGGTTATATAAAAAAAATCAGCCAGCGGAAATTAGCCGTTGCTGATTTTTATTTTTTCTCACAGGGTAAAAAGTGACTAAATCAGAATTAATTGAAGTGCTGGCAAAACAGCAACCTCATTTGGCTCTTAAAGATGTTGAACAAGTGGTAAAGTGCATTTTAGAACAAATGAGCCAGTCATTGGCCAGCGGTGATAGAATTGAGATTAGAGGGTTTGGTAGTTTTTCATTACATTATCGCCCTCCACGCATGGGTAGAAACCCCAAAACAGGTGGCTCTGTAGCATTATCATCCAAACATGTTCCTCACTTTAAGCCGGGTAAGGAATTACGCGAACGAGTTGATGAGTCGCGCGAAAAATACCCCATCACTGAATAAATAATAATTCAACGCAATATTCAAACGATATATGTTTTGTTATTGCGTTGTTTTAACTGTTTAACTCTTTATTAACCTAATCAACATTCTATTTTTTTAGAAATTTAACAGCACATTGTTTAATGCGATTAGGTAAACATCAACAAATCCTGCTACTTTATAAAACAAAATTTATTTCAGTAGAATTAGGATTTACACACTAACGCCAATATTAATCTATAATTATTTTGTGTTTCGACTAACTTTATTGCGAGTTTTTATGGCGGCGGTAATAGACAAAAAAAAATGGGGGATGCGAGAAATTATTTCAGCAGGCTTTTTATTTTTTGGCCTGTTTTTCTTAATGACCTTGCTTACCTTTAGTCAAGAAGATGGTGGCTGGACTCACAGCGGTATTTCAGCTATTCCGAAAAACGCAGGAGGTATTGCAGGTGCATGGATTTCCGACCTCGTTTTTAGTTTATTTGGTTTTGAAGCCTATTTATTTCCGCTTATTGTTGTTTGGTACGGCTATTTGTTTTATCAACAAGGGCAACGCCGTGATAGTGGCTTAAAGCTTGCTTTTCGTTGGCTGGGATTATTTATTACCTTTGTTGCGGGAACGGTGATTTTTTATCTACACGTTCCAAGGCTGATGATTGAGTTTCCGAATGGTAGCGGTGGAATATTAGGGCAAGAAGCAGGCGATGCTTTGCTATTGCTGTTCACTGAATCAAATACTACCATCCTAAGTGTGAGTGTCTTCATGCTAGGATTATCTTTTTTTGTGGGCTTTTCATGGTTTGCTTTGATAGATCGGATAGGTCAATATACCCTGTGGCTGATTACATCAACTCTGCAACTAGCGTTCACTGGAAAGGTTGCACCGCTAAAACAAACTGAACCAGTTAAAAAAAAAAACGCTTCTACTAAACCTAAGATAAATACCCCAAGTCAGAAAGAAAAACCAAAAAAAATTGTCACACCTGTTTTTGATAAGCTGAAAAAAACCACAGCTAAAAGACCGGAGGTGATTGTTTATCCCAAAATTCTCCCCAGTTTATCCCTGTTAGACAAACGCACTATCAACGTTAAAGGCTATAGCCAATCTGATTTAGAAAAAATGTCAGTCTTGGTGGAAAGCGTGCTCAGTGATTTTAATGTCAGTGTTAAAGTTGTCGCAATTTATCCAGGGCCTGTGATTACCCGCTTTGAACTTGAACTTGCACCCGGCGTAAAAGTCAGCCGTATTAGTGGACTTGCTAAAGACATTGCGCGTGGTTTATCTGTCACTCGTGTTCGCGTGGTTGATATTATTCAAGGTAAATCTGTAATTGGCTTAGAAATTCCCAATCGTGAACGCGAAATGGTGTCTTTAAGCGAATTAATCGTTTCTAGCATTTTTTCTGATGCGCAATCTCCTCTGACACTTGCGTTAGGCAAAGACATTTCTGGTGTGCCTGTGGTGGCGGATTTAGCGAAAATGCCGCATGTATTGGTTGCAGGCACAACAGGTTCAGGAAAATCAGTCGCTATCAATACCATGATTTTGAGCATGTTGTATAAAGCCACGCCTGAGCAAATACGGATGATTATGATCGATCCAAAAATGTTGGAGCTTTCGGTTTATGAAGGAATTCCACATTTATTAACTCCGGTTGTTACAGATATGAAGGAAGCCAGCAATGCGTTACGCTGGGCAGTGGCAGAAATGGAGCGGCGTTATAAACTGATGTCAAAAATGGGTGTGAGAAACTTAGCTGGATTTAACCAATTAATTCTCGACAACCAAGCACAAGGCAAATTTATTCCAGATCCATTGTTTCAAGCAACTGACGATGATGGCGAAGTCCCGAGTCTTGATGTGTTGCCGCATATCGTGATTGTGATAGACGAATTAGCCGATATGATGATGATTGTGGGCAAAAAAGTTGAAGAGTTGATTGCTCGATTAGCGCAAAAAGCCAGAGCTTCAGGAATTCATCTGATTTTAGCCACCCAACGACCTTCTGTTGATGTGCTAACAGGCTTAATTAAAGCCAATATTCCGACTCGGATTTCCTTTCAAGTTTCCTCACGAATTGACTCGCGTACTATTTTAGACCAAGGCGGTGCGGAGGCTTTATTAGGTAACGGCGACATGCTGTATTTACCTTCAGGAACCAGTATCCCCATCCGTGCGCACGGTGCATTTGTGGATGACCATGAAGTGCATCGCGTGGTGGATTTTTTGAAAAAAACCGCACCAACCAATTATTTAACTGATATTCTGCAAGAAACCAGCGATGCCAGCATGGGGTTTAGTCTCTCAGGTGGCGGCGGTGGCGATAGCGGTGTTGATGCCATGTACGATCAAGCGGTCGCTTTTGTCGTGCAAAGTCGCAAAGCCTCTATTTCCAGTGTGCAACGCCGCTTTAAAATCGGCTATAACCGCGCTGCGCGGATTATTGAAGAGATGGAAACTGCGGGTATTGTCAGTGCGCCTGAGCACAATGGCTCTCGTACCGTACTCGCGCCAGCTTTAGCAGAAGATTAGCTTAAATTTCTTTTCACTTTTGACCCCTTGATTCTTATGAAACAAAAAATCACGAAAGCAGTTTTTCCAGTTGCAGGTTTAGGCACGCGCTTTTTACCAGCAACTAAAGCCAGCCCAAAAGAAATGTTGCCGATTGTCGATAAACCTTTGATTCAATACGCAGTGGAAGAAGCAATTGCAGCGGGTATTGATACGATGGTTTTTATTACAGGACGCAATAAAAACTCAATTCAAGATCATTTTGATAAAGCGTATGAATTAGAAAACGAATTAAAACAAAAAGGAAAATACGAAACCTTAGATTTTTTAAAAAAATTAATTCCACCTTATGTTTCGTGTATTTTTATCCGTCAATCGGAAGCGTTAGGTTTAGGTCATGCGGTTTTATGTGCAAAACCTATTGTGGGTGATGAGCCTTTTGCGGTTATTTTGGCAGATGATTTAGTCGAAGATGGCAGTCGTGGTTGCACCAAACAATTAGTCGATTTGTTTGAAATAGAGCAATCTAGCATTGTTGCAGTTGAAGATGTTGCGCCAGAAGACACTGATAAATATGGCATTGTGGCCATTGAGCAAAAATCCCATAGCGTCGGCAAAGTGATTTCAATTGTTGAAAAACCCAAAACAGAAGATGCTCCTTCCAATCTTGGCGTTATTGGACGCTATGTATTAACCTCGAAAATTTTTGAACACCTAACTCATTTGGGCAAAGGCGCGGGCGGTGAAATTCAATTAACCGATGCGATTGCACGATTATTAGCAGATGAACAAGTGCTCACTTACCGATTTGAAGGTACGCGCTACGACTGCGGTTCAAAATTAGGCTATTTAATTGCTAACGTAGAACACGGTTTATTACACGAAGAGCTAAGAGACGATTTTCAAGAGTATTTAAAAACACTTGTAGGAAAGTTTTAATAGCCAACACCACTAAGAAACGAGTACAAATCAACTTAGGCAAGTTTATTCTTAAAATCGCTGAGGTCACGACTGGCAGTCCTTTAAGGACTGCCAGTCGTAAAGTTGCCAAGTTTATTTCATGCGCATTCCTAAGTAACTTCGCAAAACTTTAAAGATCGGAGAGTTGCAAGCAATCGCGACTCTTCGTTAATTTTGATACCTGAAAACAAATTCCATTTTTACGACTGACAAAACTGAAATGCCCTCATTTGATATTATTTCTGAATTTGATAAACACGAAGCCCATAATGCTATCGATCAAGCTAACAAAGAAGTGAGCACCCGCTTTGATTTTAAAGGCGCGGCGGCTACTTATGAACTCAATGACGATAAAATTATCATGCGCACGGAAACCGACTTTCAATTAAAGCAAATGTTGGATATTTTGCGAATGAAGCTTGCGAAACGAGGCATTGATGTCGGTTGTTTAGATGCCAGTGAAGCTGATGTGAAATATAAGTCCGCCACGCAAACCATTACCTTAAAACAAGGCGTTGATTCAACCTTAGCCAAACAAATTGTTAAGCTTATTAAAGATAAAAAATTAAAAGTACAAGCGGCAATTCAAGGTGAAAAAGTGCGTGTGACCGGAAAAAAACGCGATGACTTGCAGGAAGTGATTCAAATGCTGCGCTCAGAAGAGCTAGATATGCCGCTGCAATTTGATAATTTTAGAGATTAACTTGAACCAAGCTAGAGACCTTTTCAGTTTATAAAGCCTGAAAGGTCTCTGTTATTTAAGCAGCCAAGTTATTTTCTAAGGTTTTTTCTGAAGAAGTGATGAAAAACTGCACCACTTTTACAATCGTTGAGTGCTCGGTTGAATTAAGCAAAGCCGCACTTGCGCCTAAATTGAGAATGGCGCGTAGATAAATCTGATTAGCGGAAACCGCTAAAATAAAAGTTTTTTGAGAAAATTCTCTAATTTCTTTAATAATCTCAAAGCCATCTTTGTGTGGCATTGCAACATTCATAATCACTGCACGCGGTTTGTGCTGAAAAAACAAATCTGTTGCCATTAAACTATTGGTTGTGGTGATGACTTTGTAACCGTGCATTTCAAAAGCATTCTGCAACTCCGCCAAAAACATCACATCTTGATTAACAATTAATATCGACATATCCGTATTCCTTGCTAGGGTGAAAGCTATTTAATCTAATGGATTGATTTTACAGCGTTTTTGTTACGCAGAGATGACAAAATAGGTTTAAACACCCACAGCATCAATCACTGCAAAAACCTCTTCACAGCTAATGGTTTGTTTTTTACAGGTTAAAATAAAACGTGCGACTGCTTCTACTGCTTTCCATGTTTTTGGATGAGCAATAAATTCAAAGGTTTGTATTAACAAATCACTGAGTTTTTGTTTTTGCTGCTGAACATCTGACGAAACACAATACAAATACTCATCAATTTTTTGCAAATCAGACGCGCTGCCATAATTGCTTAACGCATCAATGTTGAGCAAATAAGCATTCATTTCTTCATTATCGGCTAAGCTGACATAATTTGCCTCTGCAACAGAGCCTGCGAGTAAATTGACCATATCGGCTTCTAACGCGTTTTGATAATCAGCTTTTTCGCTAGGCGACATATAGTTTTCACTGTCGAGAAACGTCAAAATAAGATTTTGAATCAAACAACCGCCTTCAACTTTTGCAGCAACATTGTCACCTAATGAAAAAATTGGCATTTTTGCGCAGTCAGCATTATTTTTGAGTCTGATTTGAAAATAAATAGGAGGAAGTTGCTGTTGTTTGTTGTATAAATAAATGGCGGTGGCGTGACCTGCTTCATGGTAAGCAATGCGTTTATTGAGATCTTCAGAGTTAAGATTTACAAAATCATTCGCTTGATAATTTCTTTGCATGATACGCACCTACTAAAAAAAATGCGGCCATAAAGACCGCATAAGAGGAAGGATTCTTACTCTTTTTCTGTTAAAAAAACAGAACGCATACAAGAGCGAAACAGAGTTTACGGAATGGTCAACACATTGAAAATGTGGCATATTGCCGCGCGACAATATGCCGCTGAAATTGGCATAAAGTGTGCGCTGTATAGTAGGTTGTGAATATGAAAAGCAAGTAAAAACAATGGTTTATTTGTAAGTTGACCATAAAAAGTGTGTGATATAACCTAGTAAATAGGGCATATCCCTTATTTTTAGCTCAGCGAAGAAAATTTCAGGTTGTGACTATTTATTTGCGAGATGAATTTGTTGCGCAACAGTGACGGCAGCAATGGCAATTGCTAACTCTTCTTGGGTGGGAATCACTAACACAGCAACCGCTGTTTCTGCCTGATGAATTTTTCCGTCAGAAGTCGCTGGCTGCGCATTTTTTTCGCTATCAATCTTAATTCCTAAGATTTCCAGATTCTTGCAACAATCTATCCGCAATTGCGCATCATGCTCGCCAATCCCGCCACTGAACACAATCGCATCAACTTTTCCTAACGCCGCATAATACGCGCCGATATATTTTTTAATCCGATAAGCAAACATTTTCCGCGCTAATTGTGCTTGATAATCGCCAGTCGCTGCACGCTCCGCCACAGTGCGCATATCATTGCTGCCACAAATCCCTTTTAAACCACTGTTTTTGTTTAATAACTGGCTGATTTCTGCCAATGACCAGCCTTTTGTTTGATGCAGATAATCGTAAATCATCGGATCAATATCGCCGCTGCGTGTTCCCATCATCAAACCTTCTAACGGCGTAAGTCCCATCGAAGTATCAATACTTACGCCTTTTTCAATGGCACAAGCACTCGCGCCGTTGCCTAAATGCAAAGTAATGAGGTTGATTTCAGGCAACGGTTTATTCAGTAATAATGCCGCTTGCTGGGCTAAATAACGATGTGAAGTGCCGTGAAAGCCGTAGCGACGTAATTTCAATTCGCTATACAAATTTTCAGGAACAGGATAACGATAAGCATAGTCTGGCAAAGTTTGATGAAAAGCAGTATCAAAAACAGCCACTTGTGGTGTGTGTGTTGCCAATTGCATGGCGACTTCAATACCGAGCAAATTTGCAGGATTGTGCAGCGGTGCGAGTGGAATCATTGCGGTAATTTGCTGGATAACTTCCGCTGTCAACAGCGTGGGTTGAGTAAATAATTCCCCGCCATGCACAATTCGATGTCCAATACAAAATAACTCATTAAAATCAGCAAGACAGCCGGAGTTAAGCAAAATATCACGAATACAATTTAATCCATACTGGTGATTGGGAATGTTGAGTTGTTGCTTCCCGTGTTGTTCTGCAAGCGTGGAGGAAACATGATAGCTGTGTTGCCCAAGCGGTTCACCGATTTGTTCCAGCAAGCCAGACAGCAATAAAGTTTGTTCAGGAAACTTAAACAGCGCGTATTTAATGGAAGAACTGCCAGAATTTAAAACTAATATTTTCATCGGTGAGTTTTTGAGGTTTGTAAAAACTGCGAAAACAGGAGTAAAAACAGACTTTTTACTCCATGTCAGAAAGGATTAAATTGCGGATTTCAGACTCTGCAATGGGTTTTGCGATGAAACAGAGAATCAAACCTAGACTTCATCCAAGCGCACAACGCGACCTTGTGCAGCAGATTGCAATGCTGCAACAATAGTTCGGCAATTACTTTTAGCGTCCGATAAAGAAAGCTGCGGCGCGGTATCACTTAAGACAGCATTGCTAAAATGGGCAATTTCTAACTCAAAATGATTTGCAACCGGCAATCTTTCTTCGCATTGTTGCCCCGCTTCTGTCCACCATGAAATAACCGGCACGTCACCGGGCAACTGCCAAACAACATGACATTTAATGCCGCCTTTTGTGCCGACAATTTCATATTCGCAACGCCGCGCCCGTTCAAAACTAAAATCAAAATGCGCAAATTTTCCATCGCCAAAATCTAAAATGCCGCTGCTTGCAATGTCCGCGCCGCTTTCAACGTATTTGGCGAGGGTTGTGACGGCAATGGGGTCTTGTTGAAAAAATAGGCGCAGCGAATGAATGGCATAACAGCCAATATCCCACATTGCGCCGCCGCCATGCTCAACGCTGTCGGCTAGGCGATAAAGGCGGGCAGGGCGCATCATAAAAGAATAACTAGCTCGCACCGAGCGCACTTCGCCAATTACGCCGCTGTTGATAATTTCTAAAACGCGGGTATGTTGCGGATGAAAACGATACATAAAACCTTCCATCACTTTCACATGATGCTGTTGCGCCGCGTGTTCAATCGCTTCAATGTCTGCGACAGTCAACGCCATCGGTTTTTCGCATAATACATGCTTGCCTGCTGCAATCGCGCGTAATGTCCATGCGGCATGTTCTTGATTTGCAACAGGAATATAGATTGCATCAATATTGTCGGCATTGATTAAATCATCCAAAGAATCATAGATTTTCACGCCTTGTTGCTGTGGAGCGTATTTTGCCAAGGTTTCTGCTGCCGCACCGGGGCGACGACTGGCAATGCCAACCAATTCTGCATTTTCCGCACCTACAATGGCGGGCATTAGGCGTTCATTAATCCGAGCCGCACCTAAAATTCCCCAACGAAGTTTTGTTTTGTTTGTCATTGCCTGTCCCCAGTTTTTAAATTGTGAATTAAGACTAAGTTTATTTGGGTTTGTTGTTAAAAAAACTTAATGCCGAAGCGCATTTTAGCTGATATTGAATCAGCAGTGTGTTTGCGTGACGCATCAGCATTTGATGGCGAAATTATTCTTTAAATGTTACGCAAAATCTATTAAGGGTTGGTGACACAATCTCCTGAAATTTATAAAACGACCGGTCGTCTTAAAAATTTTTTGCGTAACTTTCATTTGAATTGCTTTTCTAGCTAGGATGAGTATTTTCTGTGTAAAGTGCGTAACCTCAGTTATTCTTTGCCTATCATCACAAACCCCGCCCAATAGTACGGATTGCTGTATTGTTTGTATTTTGCATCGTGCATAAATTCATTTTGCGTGGCTTGAATGGCTTGTTGCGCAGGTTCGCCATTTAAAAAGTGTTCGTAGAATCGTTGCATGAAGATGCCTGTTGATTCATCCGCCACTGACCATAAAGTGGATAGCACCGCTTTTGCGCCTGCTTCCTGAAATGCACGATTCAAGCTATACACGCCTTCGCCGATTTTGACATCGCCTTTGCCTGTGTCGCAGGCGGATAAAGTGACTAAATCTGTGCCTGCCAAGTCGAGATTTAATACTTCTAACGCGGTTAAAATCCCGTCTGTGCCATCGTTTTGTTTGATGCCTTTTACGCCGAAGTTGGCATTGGCAAAGGCTAAACCGGAACGGGTTAAGGGATTTTCGATTTTGCCAACGGGTAAAGATTCGTTGCTGAGTGATACTGAACGTAGAGACGCAAGATTTTGCGTCTCTACAGGTTTGCTGTCTTCCAAAAAGAAGCCGTGTGTGGAAAGGTGCAGTATTTTCGGTGCAGTTAAAGCGTTAATGGCTTGTTCTGTGGCCTGGGCTTTTAGAAATAATTTGGCAGCAGGTTCGGGCTGTTTTTTGATGAATAATTTATCAATTTGTTGCCCTTCGTTTAACGCATTCGGTAATGAGTCGAAATGAATGTTTTTGAGTTCGGTTGCGCCAGCGGTGTTGCCTGCTTTGATGATAGCAGTGTCATCGCCATAATCGGGTGCGGCAAAAATGGCGGCTGCGCTGGCTTTGCCTTCTAACGGCGGTAATACAATGTCTCTGGCAGAACTTAAGGTGATGAGTTGCCATTTTTCGGCTAGGTATTTGCCGTCTGGGTCTTGTAAGGCTTTGAAAGGCAATAGGTGTAAATCGCCATCGGGAATTAAGTAAACGGTTTTTTTGTTTTGCAGATAGGGTGTTAAAGGCTGCCAGAGTTTTTCGTATAAGGTTTGTGCGGTTTGGGTGATGGTTTTTTCGCGATTGTTGGCGTTTTCTTTGGTGGGGACAATGCTAGATTGATAGGTTTTTATGGCGGCGGCAATGGGGGCAAATTCACCGAGTTTAATTAATTTGATGCCGTTTTGTTTGTCGGCGATGAGGGCGATGATTTGGTCAGTTTTATCTTTTTCTGTCTTTAAATCGACTTCTTTGTAAACCAGAAAATCAATTACAGATTGTTCATCACTAAGTTTTTCTAGCACTTGTTCAGGTGTAACTTCTGTTTTACTACGTTTAAAACCTGAGACTTTTTGACTTAACTGCATTTCTTGATTATTGCTTTTTTCTTCCAAATCCTGAATTATTTTTTTATCCTCTTTGCCAGAAAGAACTAGATTCGATAATTGCGCTTTCAGAGCACTAAATTCTTGCATCTTTTTTTGAATAACAGAGTCTGAACTTTGTTTAGCTAAGATACTGGCTTCTGAAGCAATGCGTAATAACAAACCTTTACGCGAAAGGGAAAAATATAAGGCTTCTTCGGGAGTGTCGTGAAAACTGTAGAAACTTAGGTAAAAGTCTCGATTATATTCTTCTTGTTTTAGATAAGACTGGCGTGTTTTTTCACCAGATCCCCATAACCAGCGTTCTAAGGATTGATTCATTATCCGCAAACTTCTCTGTAACAAAGGATCGGCTTTGCTGTGGTCACCCATTGCAATATATAGCTTTGCTAACTCGTTTAAACCTATGGTAAGACCAGGATGGTTTTGTCCTAACATTTTCTCATCAATTGCCAAACCTTTTAAGAACAAAGGTTCGGACTCTGCATATTTTCCTTGTTTTTTATAAATCGAAGCTAAACTTTCTAAACTGGTAGCAACATCAGGATTGTTTTGTCCTAAAGCTTTTTCTCTAATTGCTAAGCTTCTTTTCAACAACGGTTCGGCTTGTGCATATTTTTCCTGTTTGTAATAGAACCTCGCTAAATTATGCAAAGTGCTTGCAACATTTGGGTGGTCTTTGCCTAAAGCTTTTTCTCTAATTCTTAAGCTTCTTTGCAACAATGGTTCTGCTTGTGCGTATTTGTGCTGGGATTGATAAAGCTCTGCTAAATTGTTTAAACTGGTGGCGACGAGTGGATGGTTATTACCTAAAGTTTTTTCCCAAATTGCCAAACTTCTTAGATAGTAGGATTCGGCTTGTTCATACTTACCTTGTGTACGATAAAGTGCAGCTAAATTATGTAAACTGAGAGCAACATCTGAGTGGTCTTTGCCTAAAGCTTTTTCTCTAATCGCTAAACTTCTTAGGAAGTAGGGTTCGGCTTGTTCATACTTGCCTTGTGTATCATAGATATCTGATAAATTATTTAAGCTGGTGGCAACTTTGGGGTGGTCTTTACCTAAAGATTTCTCTTTAATTGCCAAACTTCTTAAGTGCAGGGATTCTGCTTGTTCATACTTGGCTTGATCCTTATAAAGCGAGGCTAAATTGTTTAAGGTGGTGGCAACGGAGGAATGATCCTTGCAAAAGGCTTTTTCTCTAATGGCTAAACTGCGTTGAAACAAAGGTTCAGCTTCAGCATATCTGCCTTGTGCTTGATAAACGCCTGCTAAATTACTTAAACTTCGGGCAACATCGCGGTCATCTTTGCCTAATGTTTTTTCCCGAATCGCTAAGCTCCGTTGTAATAAAGATTCGGCTTCGGCATACTTACCTGCTTTATATAATGCCATTCCTGCTTGATTCAAAAGAAAAGCATCATCAGCTTTTAACGCAAAGTTTTTTTGCATTTCAAGCAACTTAGCATCTGCATCTTCAGCATTCGCCGCATTAACCCCGAATACCATTAAAAATGCCAACAACGGAATTATTTTTTTCATTGCCCGTTTCCCCAATTAATTTAGCGTCAAACTCTCAATTTCAAGCTCAGTTAAACCCGTAGTTTTTGCCAAAATTCGCTCCATTATTTACCACAACTACCGTCATCTGTCACAACTGCTATCGTAGGCTGCATATCTTTTGAAAGCTCAATTTCATCCGTCATCAATTCAAGCACACCATAACGCTGCCATAACAAAATATTACTTTCTTTATCAAACACAACCACCAACACTTTATCTTTACAATTTTTTAAATCCTTCGTATCAATTGGCAAACGCTTTTTTTGATTATTTTGTGTTATTGGTATCGCAGGTAAATAATGAATTCCTCTAAACGGCGGCAATAAACTCTGCTTATTTTCTGAAAACTGCAACGCACTTTTAGTATCCGCTAAATATTCAGTTGAAATAGGCTTGCCATCTTTTAAAATCAAAAACTTCAAATCTTTACTAAATGGCAAAACCTTATTCCAAACCCAATCACTACCAATTTTTAAAATAGCATCCTCTCGAATAATTTTATTATTATCTAAAACCCGCAACTTTAAATCAGCGTTTTTTGGAAAATTTTTAAAATCATCTTGGTCAAACTCAACCAAAGTTTTTAAATCGTGACCAACAGAGACTTTATTAAAACCGTAAATTAATTCGGCATGAGCAAAATTAACCAAACAGAAAATAATTAATCCAAGGGTTGTTTGATAGCGTAAGTTTCGCATGGTTTAAACTCTCCATTACTGCAATTTGAAAAAGGCGAACTGGTAAAAACTTGTTCCAGATGAACAACGGAAGCTTGTGGAATATAACTGATTTGAAAAAAATTAACTCGGTCGTAAATAATCAAACTCTCTTGCGATTTAGCTAATAAAAACACACCGTCTTTATGCAGAATTATTTCTTGGGCTTTCTCATTTTTTTCCATATAACTCAAAGAAACAACCGGATACTGATAATTTGTTCCCAAAATACCATAATTAAATGGAATTAAAATCACTTGTGCGGACGTAAAAGAAAATATTAACCATTTTCCTAATATATTCTGATGATTAATAATCAATATAATCGCTGTGACAGATATAATTAAAATTATCAACATCAGCGCGTTTAATCTTTTTTCATCATTCCCTGATTCATCATAGATTTCAGGAATAGAAAAGAAAAAGTTTTTAATAAAATCCCCTTTTGCACTATTACTATTTAAAATAAAACTACTTTTATCTTTTATCCTATTCAGTAATTTAGATGTTTTTATTCGCTTGTCATAATAAACTTTTTTGATTTTCTTTTCATAGCGCAAAATATTTTGTTTCTGTTCATAAAAGTTGGCAGAATCACTGAGCGAAGCTTGTAAGATATTTTTGGCATATAAAGGCTGTGTTTCCACATAAAAAGTTGAAACAACAACAATAACCAGAAAGAATGATTGAATCAAAATAGTAATACGATGTTGTTGAATCATATTAACAATTGATTTTTGTGCAAATAACTTAAAAACTAACTGAATTAGCGTTAATAAAATAATCACAAGCAGCCAGATATAAACCGCTTTACCTGCCCATCGTATATCTTGAATAATTGAGATTAAATAAGATGGTTTTGTGGCTAAAAAAATAAAGGTTTGCAAAATAAACAGTAGATTTTTACCTGCCATTTCTGCATACGTTTGTAAATCACCTGCAATATAAGGCAATCCTAAAACCCGATAATAGGCAATAAACGATAAAAAACCGCAAGTGTAAAAAGCTAATACGATGCTGACATTAGATTTAATTATCGTTAAAGTAAAGTTGATTAATTTATCAATCATAAATAATTCCAATAAGTTGGCGCAATAATCATTCCTTGCCTATCATTACAAAACCCGCCCAATATAAAGGATTGCTATAGCGTTTATCCTGAATAAATTCAGCTTGAGTTTCTTGCAAAGCCAATTGCGCCGGCTTGCCGCTTAAAAAACGCGCATAAAAACTTTGCATAAACTGACTCGTGCCCGCGTCATCCACTTCCCACAACGTCGAAAGCACCGCTTTTGCACCGGCTTCTTGAAATGCACGATTCAAACTATACACACCCTCACCGACTTTTATATCCCCCAAACCCGTTTCACAAGCGGAAAGCGTCACTAATTCCGTGCCTTGCAAATCTAAATTGAGCACTTCTAACGCAGTCAAAATCCCATCCGTACCATCGGTTTTTTTAATGCCGCGCACCCCTAAATTCGCATCCATCAATGCCAAACCAGAACGCGCCAACGGATTATCAACGTTAGCTGAAATCGCAGGTTGTCCGGTGCTTAACAACAAACTTTGCTCTAATGGTTTTTCTCCAGCTGGTTTGTCTGCCAAGAAAAAACCATGCGTGGCAAGATGCACTATTTTCGGTGCAACCAAATCAGCCATCGCTTTTTCAGTCGCTTGATTTTGCAGCAATAAATTTGTGGGCGACTGGTTTTGCGCTTGTTTAAATAATTGCGCAATCTTTTCGCCTTCAATCGCAGTGGCTGCCAATTTGTCAAAATAAATACTTTTTAAATCAAAACCGCGCGTGACTGCAATCGCTTGCGGCTTGGGATTGCCATAATTGGGATTTGCAAAAATAAACGCCGCATTGGTTTTGCCAGACAACGCAGGCAGCACAATATCTCGCGCCGAGCTTAAACTAATCAGTTGCAATTTTTCGACTAAATATTTCCCGTCTTTATCTTGCAAGGCTTTGAACGGCACTAAATGCAACACCCCATCAGGGACTAAATAAACACTTGTTTTTCCTTGTAAATCAGCTTCCAAAGGTCGCCACAACAATTTGTATAACGCTTGCGATTTCCGTTCTATCGGCAAAGAATTGGTAATGGCACTGCGAATTTCTTTAATCGCCGCGCTAATCGGAGCTAAATCACCCAGCGGAATTAATTTCGCCCCGTGTTCTTTATCTGCTAATAACGCTAGAACTCGTTCACCTTTGTAAGTATTGTTTTTAAAATCAACCTCTTGATAGACTAAAAAATCCACCAAACTTTGTTCAGAATGCAGATTTTCCAACACTTGCGCCGGCGTAACTTCAGTTTGATTGCGTTTAAATTTGCTTAAATGTTGCGCTAATAACATTTCTAACTGATTACTTTTTTCTTCCAATGCTTGCGTGCTGGCTTTGTCAACCGAGTCAGAAAACAGCCGCGCTGCTAATTGTCGGCGCAGCGCGTTAAATTCCTGTTGTTGTTTTTGCAAGGTCGGGTCGGAACTTTGCTTTGCTAATGCACTGATTTCTGAAGAAATTCTCAGCAATAAACCTTTGCGTGACAGCGAAAAATATAACGCCTCTTCCCCATTATGTTGATGCGCATAAAAACTCAGATACACATTTTTCATAAACTCATGCTGTTGCAAATACGACTGGCGAGTTTTTTCGCCAGCAGCCCACAGCCATCGCTCCAACACTTGATTACTCAAGCGCAAACTACGCTCCAATAACGGCGCGGCTGAGCTAAATTTTTCTTGCGCCGCATAAGCAATCGCTAAATTATTCAAACTGGTGGCGACATAAGGATGATTTTCTCCCAAAGTCTGCTCCCAAATCGCTAAACTGCGTTGATAAAAGGTTTCCGCTTGCGCAAACTTCCCTTGTAACACCGACAACGCCGCTAAATTATTCAAACTAATCGCAACGTCTGGATGATTTTGCCCTAACACTTTTTCCCGAATCGCTAAACTACGCTCTGCCAAAGGTTGTGCTTTTGCGTAGTTGCCTTGGGTTTGATAAAACACTGCCAAGCTATTCAAATCATTAGCGACATTAGAATGTTCCGCGCCTAAAACCTGCTCATCAATTGCCAAACTACGCAGCAATAACGGCTCAGCGGCGGCAGATTTTTGTTGCGCAAGATAAATAATCGCTAAATTACTCAAGCTTTCCGCCACACTTGGATTTTGTTTGCCAAAGATTTTTTCACGCAATTCTAAACAGGCTTCTAACAAGGCTTGCGCTTGTTGATGTTTACCTTGCGCATGATAAAGCAGAGCCAATTCAGTTAAACTTTCTGCAAATTTTGGATTGTTTTTGCCTAAAACTTTTTCACGAATGCTAAAACTGCGCCGATACAAAGGTTCGGCTTGTTCGTATTTGCCTTGTTCTTGATACAGTTTTCCTAAACCGCTTAAATTGGTTGCCACATCAGGATGATTCGGGCTAAACGCCTGCTCCACAATTGCCAAACTGCGCTGATATAAAGCTTCCGCTTGTTGATATTTGCCTTGCGATTTATACAGCGATGCCAAATTATTCAAACTCACTGCCAAATCGGGATGATTTTTTCCCAACGTTTGTTCCGCAATGGCAATACTTCGTTGCAGCATCGGCTCGGCTTGCTGATATTTACCTTGTGAGCTATATAACTGCGCTAAGTTATTTAAATCACCCGCCACGTCTGGACTGTTTTGTCCGGTGCTTTTTTCATCAATCGCCAAACTGCGTAAATAAAATGGTTCGGCTTGCGCGTATTTGCCTTGAATGTAATACAGCGCGGCTAAATTGTTTAAGCTGGTTGCAACCATCGGATGCTCTGCGCCTAATGCTTTTTCATAAATTCCCAAACTGCGTAAATATAAAGTTTCGGCTTGCGCGAGTTTTCCTTGCTCGCGGTACACTTCGGCAAGATTATTCAAGCTCGTGGCAAGATTCGGATGATCAGGCGACAATTCTTTTTCGCGAATCGCTAAACTTTTTTGCCACACTTGTTCGGCTTCTGCATATTGCCCAGCGCGAAAAAACGCTTCGCCGAGTTTGTTTAACGCGCTGGCATCATTCGGATTGGCTGCTAACGTTTGTTGCAGCTGTTGCAGGTTTGGGTTTGTTTCGGCGGCGATAACGTTGTTTGCGGATAACGCCGTCAGCAGGAGCGCGAAGGGAAGAACTTTTTTCATGAGCTATGTCCTCGATTTTTTTGATTTTTGCCATGATTAAGGCGTGGCTTTCGTAGTTGTTTTTCATCACATGCAACACCGCATCAGGCACGGTGTGAATATTTTGATAATTTCCTTTAGCTTCCAGCAATTTAACCATAACGCCTTGTTGTTTCGCCAAGTAAATATAAGGTTCAATTTGCCACCATTCGATAAACGTGTTGCTAACCACCACCGAGAGTTTTTTGCGCAACGCGGCGGCGGTTTGGTTTTGACACCATTGATGCGCTTGTTTAATCAGCGCGGGGTCGTAGCAATACACGCCGTCTTTGATGAAAAACATGTCGGCTTCCAGATGAATGGCGGATTGTTGTTTGGCTAGGGTTGATTTGCCGCTGCCGGGTAAGCCGCGAATTAGAATGAGTTTTTGCATTTTTTGTTGTGTTTTGAAAGCGTGGCTCACGATTGAATTTGCGAAATGGTAGCAGATGTTGTGGTGATTTAGGTTATCTGTGGTTTTGTGGTTTGAATGGGGGAATATAAAGAATTTTTTTAAGACGACCAGTCGTCTTGAAAAATTTTGTGATTATAAAAACTTCTTAGCTTGCTAACGGGAGAAGTGCTTTTGCAGTAAACTATCCATGCACATCGAACTCCATTATTTACATGCTAAGGATAAAAACATGGCAATAGATTTTATCGAAAAATATATTAATCCGTTTACTGATTATGGATTTAAGCGTTTATTTGGTGAAGAGGCGAATAAAGATTTATTAATGGATTTTTTGAATGAACTGTTGCGGCAAGAGCAAGGCGAAATTAAAGCGATAACGTTTCTAAAAACGGAACAATTAGGTTCTACTGAAATTGATAGAAAAGCTATTTTTGATTTGTACTGCGAAAATGAAAATGGTGAAAAGTTTATTGTCGAATTGCAGAAAACTAAACAAGATTTTTTTAAAGATAGAGCTTTGTATTATTCGACTTTTCCTATTCACGAACAGGCGAAAAAAGGTTCAGATTGGAATTTTGAATTAAAAGCTATTTATACGATTGGCGTGTTAGATTTTGTGTTTGAAGAAGATAAAAATGATGCGAATAAATATAAGTATGTTGTTAAATTAAGCGATATTGAAACAAATAAAGTGTTTTACAATAAATTGACGTTTGTTTATTTGGAGATGCCAAAATTTAAAAAAACTTTGGATGAAATAGAAACCCATTTTGAGAAATGGCTTTATGTGTTACGGCATTTAAACGAGTTAGATAAAATGCCCGCTAAATTAACCGAGCGTATTTTTAAAAAGTTGTTTGATGTAGCGGAGATTGCGAAATTTAATCGTGAGCAGTTGATGGCTTATGAAGATAGCATGAAATATTATCGAGATTTGAAAAATTCATTTGATACTAAGTTTAGAGAAGGAGAAGAAAGCGGTTTAAAAAAAGGAGAGAACAAAAAGGCGTTAGAAATTGCTAAAAATTTGTTAGCAATGTGTGTGGATATTGAAATTATTTCACAGACAACAGGTTTAACCTCTGTTGAAATTGAAAGCTTAAGAGAGAATTAATATGGGAGCGTGCTTGGAAGTTGGTTTATGTACAAAAGTTTCTTTTTCTAAAAGCGATAGCGATAGTATTAAAAAGTATTATCCGAATATTTCTGACTTTCAAATGGATTTTGAAAAAGAAACTCATCTTGCTTTGTCTTATTATAATCTCAGTGAATTTGAAGGAGCGTATATTTTTAACGTAAAACCAGAATTACTTGAACCTAAAGATTTAGTGTTGTTTCTAAAGGAGTTTTTTAGTTTTAAGTGTAATAATAAGGTGAATTGTTTAGCAAGGTATAATGAAATGCTGGAAAAAATAGAGCAGCTTAATTGCGCTTCTGACGTAATTTATTGCATTGAAAATGAAGAGGACTTTAGTCTTCGGTTACATGACGCAAAAGATGCTATCCATTTGTCATCTGGATTATATTTGCCTTTCAAGTTTGATTATGTTCCGTTGGACACTTACTATAAAGCTCATATTGAGTTTTCTGCTGCGTTGTTTTCTTATTTGGCGCGGTTGATTCAATTTAAGCATCCACAACCACAAGTTAAGTTGATTAAGTTTTTTATAGATGGCTGAAGGTTTTGATATAAAAATGATTATTGAAATTACAGGGCTAGCGGAAGAGATAATCTTGTAGTACGCCACACACCGACTACGAAAACCAAATTTAGACTGAGGATAAAAATATGAAACGAGTTGCCCCTTTACGTTACGGCGTAATTTTTAAAAAGGCTTTTTGTGATGTCGATATATTTAAACGATTTGTTTTGGATATTGTCGGCATTAATCTTGAAATTGATAATGTTGAAACGGAAAAGGAATTTAAACCTCCGATTGGTAATGTCGCTGTGAAGTTTGATTTATATGCCGAGGATATTAAAAATCGCATTATTGTTGAAATTCAGCATGATAGAAACGCCGATCATTATGACCGCTTTTTACATTACCATTGTGTTGCTTTATTGGAACAACTGAAAAAGCCGCCTAAAAGTGCGCAATACCGTTATTACTCGCCGAACACCACTGTTTATACGATTGTGGTTTTAACATCGGGTGATGAAAAGAATCAATGTGATGTTGCGGTGATTGATTTTGACCCTAAAACTTTGGATGGCAAGGGATTAAATGAAATTAAACATAAAATTGTTTATCTTTGTCCGCGCTATATGAATGAGAAAACGCCTGAGTTTTATCAAGAGTGGTTGCGGGTGATTGAGGATAGTTTGGATAATCAGGTGGATGAGTCGTTGTATCATTTGCCTGAGATTGAAAAGCTGTTGTTGGCGATTGGTGAAGATAATGTTACGCCGGAGGAAATGGCGCGAATGATTGATGAGTCTTATATTGCGGACGCTGAAAAAAGAGGTCTTAAGGAAGGGATTGAAAAAGGCATTGAACAAGGCATTGAACAAGGCATTGAACAAGGCATTGAACAAGGCATTGAAAAAGGGAAACTAGAAACGGCAAAAGCAATGTTGGCAGAAGGCTTTGATGTTAAAACCATTGTTAAAATTACCGGACTAACGGAAGAAATGATTTTGCGGTAAACTAACGCCTATGACTGGCAGTCCTTGAAGGACTGCCAGTCATTTTTTCAAACACAGAGGATAAAAACATGGCAACAATTCAAAATGGCATTATTACAACGGACTTCAATTCGTATGGGGATGGTGCTAGCTCTGTCATCATACAGCCCGATGGCAAAATTTTAGTAGCAGGTTCTAGTAACAATGGCACTGACAGTGACTTTGCTTTGGTGCGTTATAACAGTAATGGTAGTCTTGATACAAGTTTTTCTGGTGATGGAAAAGTCACTACAGCTATCAGTTTTGCATCAAGTGATTATTCTAGGTTAATGTCTCTGCAATCGGATGGCAAAATTTTACTGTTTGGTAGCAGTACTGTCAGTGGAGGCAAACCTAATCTTGCTATCGTTCGTTATAACAGTGATGGTTCAATAGATACATCATTTAGTGGTGATGGAAAAATTACTACTGATACCGCCTTTTTCAGCAGTATTGCCGCAATGACCACTCAGGCAGATGGGAAGGTTTTAGTCGCAGGAACTTACTACGATAGTGCTAGTACACTTAATTATTACTATTTTGCATTGGCACGTTACAACAGTGATGGTAGCTTAGATATTAGTTTTTCTTCTGACGGCGAAGTTTTTACAACATTTCCATATACTACACACAATAGTCATGCCAACTCAATTACAGTTCAAGCTGATGGGAAAATTCTAGTGGCAGGAACTGACAGCAGCATATTTTGCTTGGCGCGTTACAATTCCGACGGGAGTTTAGATACTAGTTTCTCAGTAGACGGCAGAACTACTTACTCAGGAAGTACAGGACTTGCTGGTCTTTCAAAGGTTATTGTACAACCCGATGGTAAGATTTTGGCAATTGGTCACGGTGTATGGGTTGGTTTTATCTTGCTTCGTTACAATGCTGATGGCACTTTAGATACTAACTTTGACGGCGATGGCGTAGTCACTACTGGGATATTTGCTAACAGTATTGGTAATTTTCTTGATTCTCCTAGCTCTGTCATTGTACAGCCTGATGGCAAACTAGTAGTGGCGGGTTATAGCTATAACAGTAGTGGTTATGCCGACTTTACCTTAGTACGTTATAACTCCAATGGTAGTTTAGACACTAGTTTTGATAGCGATGGTAAGGTTATCACTGGTATCGGTTCTGCTAATGATGCTGCTAACTCTGTTATCGCTCAGCCTGATGGGAAACTGGTAGTAGTAGGTAGTAGCAATAATGATGGAAGCACTACTGGTTCTGACTTTGCTGTAGTGCGTTATAACAGTGATGGAAGTTTGGATTCCACTTTCACAGGATTAGATAAGGGCTTTACAATAACTCCCTTGGATGGATTAATTACCAATGAAAGCGGTAACTCTATCCGTTTCAGTGTGTCCATGAATACTCAGCCTAACCGAGATGTTTCGGTGACTTTTTCAAGCGGTGATAGTAGCGAAGGTGCTGTTACAAATGCACCTCTCACTTTTACAGCGACCAACTGGACAACACCGCAAACCTTTAGCGTTGTTGGACAAGATGACACGCTTGTTGATGGGAATATTACTTATCAAATCACTGCTGCTGTGAATACGATTGATGTTAATTACTCAGGATTAATTCTATCTCCACTGACCCTAACCAATAATGACAATGAAGAAGCTGGAAAAATAATTAAAGGTGATGTAGGCGGCTCTCAATCTGATGTACTCGTTGGTGGAGGTGGAGATGACACGATTTATGGGTTTAATCTGAAAGATGATCTTTCAGGAGGGCTGGGCAACGACACACTTTATGGTGGCTCTGACAACGATGTCTTATTCGGTGAAGATGGCAACGACAATCTCTATGGCGAGCAAGGGAATGACTATATGGACGGGGGTGCTGGCAATGACATTCTTAATGGTAGCATCGGTATTGATACTATGATTGGCGGTTTAGGCAACGATAGTTATTATGTTGATAATATTAGCGATGTCGTGACTGAGACATCAACATTAGCAACTGAGATTGATAAGGTTAATAGTTCCATCAGTTATATATTAAATGCTAATGCCGAAAATCTAATTTTAACAGGGACAGCCGCAATTAATGGCACAGGAAATATCAGCAATAATAGTTTAACTGGCAATGCTGCGGCAAATAGTTTGAATGGTGATGCAGGAGCAGACAAGTTATTGGGCGGCGCAGGTAATGACATATTAATTGGTGGTGTGGGCAAAGATACGCTGACAGGAGGAACAGGCGCAGATAAATTCAAATTTGCTGCTGTATCCGAAACAGGTATGACAGCCACCACTCGCGATACCATCACCGATTTTAAAACCGTGCAAGCCGATAAAATCGACCTCTCTACTATTGATGCAAATACTACAGTCGCAGCAAACAACGCCTTTGTATCTTTCAATCAAGGTGCTGCTTTTTCAGGCTCATTTGCTGTTTCTGCGGCTTTGTTTTTTGACCAAACTACGCATATTCTGTGGGGTAATAATGATACTGATGCAACCGCAGATTTCTCCATTTTGCTAACAGGTGTTACCAGCCTAACGACAAGCGATTTTATTCTGTAATGTCTCATCAACCCTTGTGCCTAAAAACCGCAAGGGTTTCTTCTAATGAAACAAAACCATGAAATTCACTTGGGATAACAACAAAAACGCCATCAACAAAGCAAAACATGGCATTAGTTATGAACACACTCACTAAACAACAAACCGAAGAGTTAAATCAACTGGCACTGCTGCCTGATGAAATGATTGATACCAGTGATATTCCAGAGCAAACCAACTGGGATAATGTGGTACGCGGACGATTTTATGTAGCAGAAAATATAGAATTAGAACCGGATATTTTGGCGTGGTTTAAAGCAAAAAGCGGTCAACGTTATCAGCAAATGATTAATGAAACTTTGCGGGATTATATTCAACACGCCAGCTAGATAAAAAATGCCTCACCCTTTGCGCCTAAAAACCGCAAGGGTTTCTTCAATTATTCAGTTTTATGAGAAATCCATGAACGCCATCACCACCAAACACGCCACCCAAAACCTAGAACAACTTGTTGAACAAGTCATCTTTGATGTTGAACCGACTATTTTATGTAATGAAGACGGCAAAAAAGCCGTACTGATGGGATTTGATGAATTTAGCGCGTGGCAAGAAACCCTGTATTTATTATCAAATCCAGCCAACGCCGCGCACTTACTGCAATCTATTCAAGAAATTGAAGCCGGAAATACTTTTGAAAAACAACTGATTGAATCATGAAACTCGCGTTCACCAAAGAGTCATGGGCGGATTATCTATGGTATTCAAGAATACGAGCCGAAGCTGTTAAACCGCATTAACGAATTAATCAAAGACATTCAACGCCACCCGTTTACAGGCATCGGCAAACCCGAACCATTGAAAGCCAACCTATCCGGCTATTGGTCAAGACGAATTAACAGCGAACACCGCTTGGTTTATAAAGTCACTGATTCAGAAATTATTTTTGCCTCGTTTAAATTTCATTACAGCAAACATTAAAAACGCTTTTCAACCCTTAGCTCTAAAATGCTAAGGGTTTCTCATCCAAAATAAATCGAGATACATCATGCAAATCACCGCTCAACTCGATGACAGCTATCAAACCCGCATAGCCGCCATTCAACAATCAACCCACACGTCACTTGATGAAATCATCAAGCAAGCCCTTGATTTACTCTATGAAAAAACTGCTTTAACCCCTAGAGAAAAAAACCAAAAGTTAATCGAAATGTTGGCAGGGACAGCCGAAGGCTCTGCGGATTTATCAGAAAACTACAAAGCCTACCTTTATCATGACTGGAAAGAAAAACATGATATTAGCTGATACGGGCTTTTGGGTCGCATTTTTCAACGCCAAAGACAAGTTTCATCAACAAAGCGTTGCTGTTATGTCTCAATCGGATGAAAGTTTAATCACAACTTGGCCTGTTATCACAGAAACTTGTTATCTTTTGGGCAATTACTTGGGAGTGCAAAGCCAACTGCGTTTTGTAAAGGTTTTGGAAAAAGATTACATTCACGTTTTTGATATGCGCTTTAAATATTTGCCGCGTATTCAACAGTTAATGCAAAAATACGCCGATTTACCAATGGATTTAGCCGATGCTTCGTTAGTGTTATTAGCAGAGGAGTTGGGACATGGGCGCATTTTGTCCACTGACCAGCGTGACTTTCGGGCTTACCGCTGGAAAAATCGGCATCCTTTTGAAAACTTGCTGCTGAGATAATAACTAAATAAAAAACACCGCCCCCCTTGCGCCTAAAAACCGCAAGGGTTTCTTTTCTCATTTCAACGTTCTACATCACTGAGCGAATTATTTTTTATAAAAAATAACGCGAAATTTTTTCAAGACGACCGGTCGTTTTTAAAAATTTCAGTTCAAATGCGCACGACTAGCCTCATTTCACGAAAACATATTTCTTAAGAGTTTCATAATTTTTCGGAAGAAAAAAAGCATTTATCGCCCGCTTTTCTTGCCATACAAACCACAAACTCCCCCCTTTTCTACCTAACAGTAGTAAAATGCCAACAGTTATTCGATAGAGTTATCCCACCTGTGAAAGCAAAATTAGAAAATTTAGTCCAAACCCGAATTCCCACCGCACACGGTGAATTCACACTGCACTATTACAGCAACAACTTAGATGAAAAAGAACACATCGCGTTTGTAAAAGGCGACGTAGCAAATAAACACAACGTTTTAGTACGAATTCACTCCGAATGTTTTACCGGCGACGTGCTCGGCTCGCGCCGCTGCGATTGTGGCGAACAACTTGATTTAGCCCTAAAACTGATTAACGAAGCAGGCTGCGGCGTGCTGATTTATCTGCGTCAAGAAGGACGCGGCATTGGATTATTGAAAAAACTGCAAGCCTACAATCTGCAAGACACCGGATTCGACACAGTGGATGCGAATATTCACTTAGGACACCTAGCCGATGAACGCGAATACGACATCGCCGCGTTAATGATTGAAAATCTTGGCATTCAGTCGATTGATTTATTGACGAATAATCCAAATAAAATTGATGAGTTAAAAAAACTCGGTGTATCTGTTAATGCGCGAGTGCCAGTCGAAACTCGCGTGAATACCGATAACGAAGGTTATTTAAAAACCAAAGTGAAAAAAATGCGGCATTTATTGTCGATGCCGAAAGACGCAGACAAGTAACCGCGTTTCCTTAACCGCCAGACTATTAAAAACTTCCAGTCATTAGCCCCTTTAATTTAAGAGAGTTTCCTCATGTTATTTATCCATATCATTTTTGTGTTGCTATCGTTTATCAGTTTTGTAGCGCGAGTGGCATTGTCAGAATTAAAACCGGAAATATTGACACTTAAAGCTTTTAAAATCGTGCCGCATGTCATTGATACACTTTTGCTGGTGAGCGGCATTAGTTTGGTGGTCAGAGGGGATTGGATAGAAAGTGGTGAATATAACTGGATTATCAGCAAAGTTATGATATTACTGGCTTATATTGGCTTAGGCGTGTTTACGATGCGCTCTACTGGCGCAAGACGCTGGGCAGGATTTGCGGGCGCGATTGCGTGTTATGGCTATATTTTATCGGTAGCGATTACGAAACAAGGTTTTTTATAAACGCAAACCAGACCTGACAGGTTTTTAAAATCTATCAGGTCTTTGATTCACAAGCTAAAAACTTGTGAATTTATTTTCTGTTCCAGCCAAATTAACACCGCTTTGCTGTGTTTCAATTCGACTTCTGAAAAATTCAATTCTGCATAATCCGTTAATACATCCCAGCGTTGCAATAACGCTTTTAATTGTAACGATGCAGTGACAGTAAAATGCCATTGTTGCAAAGCAGCGTGATAATAGCGCGATTCTGTGGTTGCCAATGTTTGCGCCAACGCTTCCATCCGTTGAATTCCTGCTGCAATATCAAACACTTTTGCCGTTATCCACGCACTCACGGAAGCGGCATCAATTTGCGTAATCGCTGAATTTTGATTATCCGAAATAATTTTGAAAGCCTGAATCAATTCACTCGATGTAAACCGCACGGCAATTTCATAAAACGCACTGGCTTCCATTTCATACAAACAATCGTCCAAATAATGCGTTTCTGGTTTAGAAACCGTGTTGATGGCTAACGATGCACAGGGCTGTTTTGTGATAAGTTGCGGATAAAAATGTTTCCCACTTTCCACATCAGTGATTTTGTGCGCGGCAAATAATTCGCCTAAATTGTGAGATTGATGTCCCGCAATTCCCACATTCACAAGAATAGGATGTTGAGCTGCTGGAAATTTTGCCAGCGTATAAGCGACAGCTGCCGCCATAGCGATTTTGCCACAACCACTGACCGCCAACGTCATCGTCTCGTTATGATAAATGGCAAAAGGGTGAGATTGAGTATCTTTTTTCAGTTTGAAATGCGCAACCAGCGGTTTTGCTTCGCAGGGCAGGGCGGTGAAAACAAAGGTTTTAATCAGCGGTTGCGCATTCATAAGTTATTGTTTAGATTGAGATTAAACAGCCCATCTTTCTAAAAAGTTTTCCAGCATATCGTGACCGTGTTCAGTCAAAATGGATTCAGGATGAAATTGCACGCCTTCAATATCCAAAGTTTTATGCCGCACACCCATAATTTCATCAATGCCAATATCTTCATCTTGATTATGTGTCCACGCGGTCACTTCCAAGCAATCAGGCAAAGTATTGTGTGCAATCACCAGCGAATGATAGCGGGTGGCAATGAAGGGATTATTTAAACCTTTAAAAACACCGACATTGTGATGATAAATATGCGAAGTTTTGCCGTGCATAATTTGTTTGGCATGAATAATGTCGCCGCCAAACGCATAACCAATACTTTGATGCCCTAAGCACACGCCTAAAATCGGCAATTTTCCGGCAAAATGCAAAATACTTTCCACCGAAATTCCTGCTTCTTTTGGCGTGCAAGGGCCTGGGGAAATCACCAATTTGTCAGGATGCAACGCCTCAATATCGGCAATGCTCACTTCATCGTTGCGCACTACCGTGACATCCGCGCCCAATTCCCCCAAATATTGCACAAGGTTATAAGTGAAAGAGTCGTAATTATCTATCATCACTACTTTAATTTTGCTCATTTTCTCAGCTCCTCCAAGCCAGCCTCAGCCATTGCGACCGCTCTAAAAATCGCGCGTCCTTTGTTCATTGTTTCATCCCATTCGCTGCGTGGCACGGAGTCATACACAATGCCTGCTCCTGCTTGAATGTGTAAAATTTCATCTTTAATGACTGCGGTTCTAATCGCAATCGCGGTATCCAAATTTCCAGACCACGAAATATAACCCACTGCACCCGCATAAACGCCGCGTTTTACGGGTTCTAGCTCGTTAATAATTTCCATTGCCCGAATTTTTGCCGCACCGCTGACTGTGCCTGCGGGAAAAGTCGCCGCTAAGACATCAAACGCATTTTTGCCAGCCTGTAAAGTGCCATTCACATTCGAGACAATGTGCATCACATGCGAATAACGCTCAATAATCATTTTTTCGGTGAGTTTGACCGTGCCGATTTGAGCGACGCGCCCAATATCATTGCGTCCTAAGTCAATCAACATCAAATGTTCCGCGATTTCTTTCGGATCTGCGAGTAACTCTTTTTCCAATTCCAAATCGTGTTCTGGTGTAATTCCGCGCCGGCGTGTGCCAGCAATCGGGCGCACCGTGACGGTGTTATCTTCCAAGCGCACCAAAATTTCTGGCGATGAGCCGACGATATGAAAATCTTTCAAATTCAGATAAAACATATACGGCGATGGATTTAAGCAACGCAAGGCGCGGTATAAATTCAGCGGAGCGGCGGTGTAAGGAATGGACATCCGTTGCGATAACACCACCTGCATAATATCGCCATCGGTGATGTATTCTTTCGCTTTTAACACCGCAGACTCAAAGCCTTCTTGCGTGAAGCCGGAAATAAAATCTTCCTCAGTGACGTGTTTTGTTGTGGTGTGAGTTTGCGGCTCGGCTTTTAACTCGCGCAATTTTGTCACGAGCGCATCAAGACGTTGTTGCGCGTTGTCGTAAGCGTTTTCTTCCGTTGGATTGGCGTGAGTTAAGAGCAACATTTTGCCGGACAAGTTATCGAATACTAGCATTTCCTCAGATACCATCAATAAAATATCCGGTGCGCCGATGGGGTCGGGCTTAGTGTTGTTGGCAAGTTTCGGTTCAATGTAGCCGATGGTTTCGTAGCCAAAATAACCGACCAAGCCGCCGTTAAAGCGTGGTAAGCCTGGAATATCGGGAACTTTGAAGTTTTGTTTAAACTCTTCAATCCATACCAGCGGTTTGTCGTGGGTCAACGTTTCCGTAATTGTGCCATTGGTTTCGATAGAAATTTGCTTGCCGCTGATTTTTATCACGGTTTTGCAAGGCAAGCCGATGATGGAATAGCGTCCCCATTGTTCGCCGCCGTGTACGGACTCAAATAGGTAGGAGTATGAGCCATCGGCGAGTTTTAAATACGCGCTCAGTGGCGTGTCTAAATCCGCTAAAATTTCGCGGCAGATGGGGATGCGGTTGTAGCCTTGGGTGGCGTAGGTGTTAAATTGTTCTGGGTTCATTGCTTTAGGTTTATTTTAAGTTTATGCAACATAACTTTTTTGATATAAAAATTCAGGGTCTAAGTCTAAATGATTTGACCATTCAATCGAATCAAAACTCACGGCAACAGAATTGAAGAGAGAAATGTCTTTTAACTCTGAAAACTTGCCAACGTCTAAATAAGGCGATACATCAAAAATTTTTTCTTCATTATTTTCAAACTGTAGCCACAATTTGTAATTCTCAAGTGGTTTTACATTTTTTACAGATAAATACATGATTGGCTCTTTATTTCAATGGTTCAATAGTAAAAGGTAATTCACCATTTGCTGCTAATTCCCAATCTGCAAGTAAATCTTCTTGATGAATTTCTACCCATGCCAAAACCAATCTTTCTTTTTTGCGTGGCAAATTGCCTTCTGTGATTTCGCATGTTTTTATATCTATGATAGCTTTGTAATCTTGATAATAAGCATGAATATGTGGCGGATTATGTTCTGCGGGTGCGCAATACATCCGAATAATAATTCCATAAAAAATTGAAATGGTAGGCATGATTTTTTTCCTTGCTTACGGTAATTGTTTTTCGCAATTAGCTAAAAACAATAAATTGCTGGCGGTAAGGTGTAAACAATAACTGGCAAGATGTTCTGACACTTCTACGATTTCTGCGCCTTGACCATGCCCACCTTCTTTATTGCGAATGGTTGGAACACCACTTTCTAAGATTTGTTTCAATGATGCTATTTGATTATCCATGTAGCACGGAATCAATTTATGCTCAAAACAAGTTTTAATAAGTTTACTTGCTGTATCAGTTGGTTTGTAATCCCATTTTCTTTTTTCACAGATTGCTTTCATCAAACTTTCAAATGATTTGCAACATTCAACTAAACATTCTTTATAACGTTTATGGCGATAATGCTCATGGGCTTTTAGAAATTCCTGATTTGCTCCTTCGTAATATGGGTCATTGGCAAGTAAAATCAAAACAGGTTTAACGGCTTCAGAATGGATAAATTGTGAATCAATTCGGATTAATTGATTATTGCAAAACGAATAACCAACACCATGCTCATTAAATCTTGAGTTTAAATCTGAAATTGCTTCATCAAACTTAGGATGTAAATCATCACGCCACTGGCAAGTAGGATTATTTCTGATATTAGTATTTATCACTTGAAAACAAAGCTCAACAACATCTAATACTTTTTCTGTAGATTTTTCTTTCAATAAATAATTAAAAACGGCTTTTGCATCATTTTGGTCATTGGTAAGCTTAAACGATCCATTTTCCTTTGCTAAAATGCTATGAATAAATTTGAAAGGAGATTTTGGAATGGGAAAGTTAATATCATCATATACAGATGTATCTGCTCCTCGTGCATTAAGAGTTTCAAATATCTCAGTTATAATATAAATTATTTGCACTCTTAATTTTTCTGAAAGCTCCTCATATTGATAGACATCAGGAAATTCTCCGCGTAATCTTTTTTGCCGTTTTGAAAATAAATCGTGTATTGCCATAATATTTTTTTAAAGCTCGTTGGAAAATAAAAGACAGAGTTTTTCTTTTAACTCATCAAAATGAGAGTGCGCAAAATTATACGGCGCATTCGGATAAGCGATATTATAAATTTGATTCAGAATGGCTTTGTGATTTTCTTTCGATTTGAATTGTGAACAATCTAAAAATCGTTCAATGCAATGACGTTGCTGTTCTGGAATAGTAGATAAAATAAACGACTCTAAATAGCCGGTCTTAGTTATCGGGTCGCACATAATATAAGTGCTGCTAATATTTTGAAAATCTAATTGTGAAATGAGTTCGTTCAACACTTTTTCAGTATTTTCATAGCCGCCATAAATAACATCATTTGTTACATCATCAGCATCAACAACGAATAAAATTTTTTCTATTCTTTCCATCAGAACTTCTGATTGTAATTCCTGATAGTTTTTATTTTCTACCTTAAACAAACTACTTTTTCCACCTAAAATATAAAAACTTACTGTTTTTTCATAAAGATTAATGCTTTTATTTTCAATAAGATGCTCTATTAAACTATCAAAAAAATCTTTATCTGCTTTTCCTTCGCAGACAATAGCGATATTCTTCATTATCGCACCTCGCGTTCAGCGTCAATACTATTTAATAGCATTTCGTAATCACGAGTGATAGCCTTAGTTTCCTGTTTTTTGTTTTTGAATAAACTAATAAAACTAACCTCTGTTTCATTTGAATTTTTAACAACTTTTGCAAATGACTCCAGCATTTCTTTGGAATGCGTTGCGGCAAACACCTGGCAGTTAGTTTCCTTAGAAATCGTTAAAATTATTTCCCATAATCTATCAAAATGATTAAAATAAATTCCGTTATCTATTTCACCAATAAATAAATAACCATTTTGACAGGCATAAAGAGCGCAAATAATGGAAGTAAAACTTTTTAAACCATCACCGAATTCAGTAATTTTTCGCCATTCACCTTGCTTTTTACACTCAGGTTTTTTGCCACCCAATAATTTAAAACTTTCAATCGAGTTATCAAATTCTCGTACCAGCTCACTCACAAAAATTTCTTTATCATTTCGTTGAACATTTTCATAAGCCTTTGCTAATTCGCTATCTGACCATCCGTGAATAGTTATAAAGTTTGTATTAGAAACAGGATAAATAGAAACATTTAAATCTTTACCATTAACAACTGTTTCTTTTTCATTAAGAACAAATTTAAACTGTTGTATTGCATCTTTATCAGTAAACTCAAAATCTATCAGTCGAATATTAGATTTTGCAGTGCATTTTTTTATTTCATTTAATAAATTTGAGTTAATTTTACTTTTATCAACAATATTGACATATTCACGCGACTGATTAACCAGCACAATCGCCGTTAACATCGTATTAATATCATTTGAGTGAGCATTAATATAAATCGCCTCCATCAACGCAGTTTTACCAATATTATTTTTCCCTCCAATTAAATTAACTCGCTTAAAACCAGACGCTTTAAAATCGGTAAAACATTTAAATTGTTTAATTTCAATATCGGTTAAAAAATGCTCGTTCATCTTAAAGTTTTGTCACAAGGACTCAGGAAAGCTAGAAACAGACAGGAATTTTCCCATGTAATCGAGGCAAAACAAAGTAAAGACTTTTAAAAAAACACCGCGCTGTTAATTCGAGTTACTTTTTGCGGGTTGTGGCTGAGGTGCAGAAGCTTTAGCTGGTGCAACAACCACAGTTTTCGCGTTTGTTGGCGGAGTTTGTGGCTTTGCAGCAATCGCTTTAGGCGCAACTGTAGGTTTTACAGCTTGTGGCTTAGGCGCAGCCGCTTTCGCAGGTGCAGCGACCACTGCTTTTACTGGCGGAGTTTGTGGTTTTGCAGCAATTGCTTTAGGCGCAACTGTAGGCACAGTGCTTGTTTTTGCAGGTTGTGGCTTAGGTGCGGCAGCTGTAGCAGGCGCGGCAACCACTGTTTTGGCTTTTTCTGGCGGAGTCTGTACTTTTTCAGGAACTGCTTTAGGCGCAACTGTAGTTACAGCATTTGTTTTTACAGGTTGTGGTGTAGGTGCAGACACTGTAGCAGGAGCTGCAACGACTGTTTGAGGTTTTTCTACAATGACTTTAGTTGCTGTTGAGGCTTCTGTATTCGCAGGCTGCGTTTGAGTAGCTGCTGGCGCAACAGGTGGGCTGTTAGTTTCTGTTTTTGCGACAACTTGCGTTTCTGCAAGATTATTGGTTTTTACAGGTTCTATGGATGCAGGAACGCTCGCTTTAGCAGGCGTTGCTGCTGCTGGCGTATCGTCTGTGCTGGTATGAGCCTCAGGAAAACCGATATGCGGTGCAGCAACTACAGTGTCGATTTTCCCTAAATTTGATTCAGGAAAACCAACTTTTGGCATTTCTGATTCGGCGAGACCTTCTGTTGGATGTTTCTGTGCAAGTTTTGTCTTAGCGTGATGGCGCGAGTGGTGTGCTCTCAAATGTTTTTCATGTTTTTGTTTAGCCAGTTCTTTTTCCTTAGCGGGCGTTTTATCATCACAATGATCTTTACACTCCCGCTCATGCTTCGCTTTTTGACTATGTTTGTCAGAAGGTTGAGTTTCTTCTTTTACATCAGATTTTTTCTCATGCGCATTCTTATCGTGTGTTTTTTTCGCATGTTTTTCGTCTGCGGAATCTTTAGATTTTTCAGCAGATTCTTTTGCATCGACATCTGATTTTTGAGCGTGCTTTACATCCGTTTCTTTCGATTTTTTCTCATGCGTATCTTTATTGTGTGCTTTTTTCGCATGTTTTTTGTCAGAGTCAGATTTTTCGGCATCAGTCTCTGATATTTGATCGAGATTTACATCTGTTTCTTTCGATTTTTTCTCATGCGTATCTTTATTGTGTGCTTTTTTCGCATGTTTTTTGTCAGAGTCAGATTTTTC